>Ga0209566_100122_pt1 | contig 101406 bp, 108 predicted proteins | sample Araplavi_mTSA_r2_2_FD_184287 | JGI IMG/M metagenome (GOLD analysis project Ga0209566, IMG submission 184287) | Arabidopsis root microbial communities from North Carolina, USA - plate scrape CL_Cvi_mTSA_r2 (SPAdes) (version 2) | ecosystem: Host-associated > Plants > Roots > Endosphere | place... | reverse complement strand
CAACAACTAGCTCCTTCTTTGCTTGAGTAGGGCAACGAAAACGCCTTTTCATGGACTTGCTCCTCCACTATTTTTTAGTGTATCTGAAGTGGTTAAAAGTGTCCAAGTGGATTAGGGGGCTATATAGAAGGCTTCCGCTAATGGCGCAATTTGGCGTCGCCCAGGAGGGATAACGGAACAACAGTTCCGCTATTGTCCCGTCGCAGCCCCAAACGGTGGCGCTGCCGAGCAGATAGTGGAAGAGACCATCCACTATTGGCACATTGAGCCTCGACCGCCCCGCCTAAATTTCAGCGTGTTTTCAGCAACTTTTTATATGGTGATCAGCTTAGCCTCAGATGGATTTCAGGTTTGCCCGCTATACTCATCCTTGTAAAGCAAATATGGAAGGGCAAGGTGAATCTTATGACAACGATGAAATCTATGAACACTAAAACTAACGCTATTCAGGATATCCAGGGAGCAATCACTTATCATAAACATTACGACGCTGCGCAGATGAGGTATCTGACCGGCAATAAAGCGCGCCAGGTGCTGAACGCGTTTGAATACCCGATTATCGGCTTCGGCAAATCCGCCATTGCAAGCGGGCAAAAGCCCAAAGAAGCCTGGACAAGCCGACAAGAAGCCTCGACCATGAGCTTCCAGTCTTACGACCAGGAGATGAAGGAGAATCTTGTGCATGTTTAGATCGCGCACAGCCTACCGCTTCCTGTTGGCCAGCTCGTGGTTCGTTGTTCTGCTTATTTTAACCTGCACGGTGAATCTGGAAGCTTTATTGTATCAGCACACGCTGGAATTTGATTTTAATGCCCATCCGCAGTTTACGGAGCTGCTTCGGGTCGATTTGACGCAAATTCACCCGAAATGGGTAATGGTGAAATTCGGCCATTTTCTAGGATTTGCAATCATGGACCTGCTGCTGTTCAACCTCCTGCGCAAACAAAAGCCTGCACTGATTATCGCTGTCTTCCTGGCTGTGCTGTCGGAAATATGCCAATTATATTTTAACCGTGACGGCAGAATCTATGATATGGCCATCGACTCGGCCGGCATCGTGTTATCCCACTATGTCATTCAAGCCGCACTCCTGGCGCGCAGCAAAGTTTCCGCGATGTGGAACATGAAGCATCTCAACCATTAAAAAAGACATTCGCACGGTCTCGCACCGTAAGCGGATGTCTTTTTTCTACACATGATAGACGCTATTACGTCCATTTCTTTTGGACCGGTATAAAGCTTCGTCACATTCTCTGTAGAGGGCTTCAAGCTGTGTCGTCGGTTGAGGAATGACCGTAAGGACGCCGAGGCTGATGGTAAAAGGCTGCGGGATCCCGGCAAGGATGGCGTTATGCGTGCTTTGCCGGATTTCCTCCGCTTTGGCAGCGGCCTCTGCCGCATGCCGCCCCGGCAGCAGAATGGCAAATTCATCCCCGCCGAAGCGGGCGAACAAGTCCTCCGCATCGAGACATCGCCGAATCTGCCGCGCTAAGAATTGTAGCGCCTGGTCGCCGACGAGGTGGCCGTAAGTGTCATTAATCGTTTTGAAATGATCGATATCGAACAGCATCAACGTAATTGGCTGCTTCTTGCGGGCATAGGCGTCCAAGAGACGCTGGGCCGCAGCAGCAAACGTTCGCCGGTTCAGTGTCTCCGTTAGATCATCAAAATTCGCCAAGCGGCGGAGCTCCTGATCAGACCGTTCTTTCATCAGCAGGGCGAAGCCCGTATTTCCAGAAATCATGACGAGATATAAGGCCAGGAAGGAAAGCGTTTGAAAGCCGCCATTGTTATAGAAACTCATCGATTGACTGGAAAAAAGAGTAAGCACCGCCCTTCCGAGAAGTGTGGCGATCACAAATAAATAAAAATAACCCATGATGCGTTTCAGCATGGAGGCGGAGCCATCGCGAATCAGCCGGTAAACGGGGATCATCAGCATGGCGGACAGACCAACGGAAGCATATATAATGCGCAAGTTCTCGTCGTTAAACAAGAACAAGGTCAGATGATACAAGATTAGGTTGCAAACTGTGAAAGTGAGTACCAAAATTTTCGCTGTTCCGCTCCAGGCATGGTGCAGCATCAGCACCGCGGCGATTTCCAGGCAAGCGCCAATGATGAGAAGAGAGTTGGATAACGATAAGGCTAGCTTATCGGGGACATCATGGCTGATAACGAGGATCAACCAAGTGGCAGCTTGTAAGCATTTGGCAGAAAAGAAGGTGCTTAAAGCTGTATCTTTAACCTGGCCACGCCAGTAAGCAAAGATCAGCACAGCGGTAAAAAAGTGTCCGACGACGAGCGCGACGAACATCGTAATCATATCTAGCTGAATATTCATTAGGGCCACTACCTATCATCTGATTAAGAACGAACAAGTAATATTCCTATGAGTATAGCAAATACCGGGGGAGATTACATTAACCTTCTTCGGGATCGAGCCACTCGATAGATAGCGTTAATTTATTTTTGCCCTCGTCGGTTTTATGGCTGATTTTATATTCCATGTCAGCGTCCGGCAGCTGAACATGGCGGCCGCGGATGTGCAGTTGGTCCGCTTCCAAATGCTCGGCAGCACGCCGCAACAGTTCGGCGAACTGCAGCCGGCTCCCTACAAATTCTTCCTCTACGCGCATAGAAACACCTCCTTTGCTTATTTAGTTGATGAAAGCAGCTGATGCAGCATAGCATTCTTTGCCAGCTCAAACTGGTAGCTCTCTACGAGCTTCTCTGTCTCATGATCGGGATCGCCCTTTTTAAACGGATTTTTGACCTCGCCGTAGAAGGCGTGCGGAAAGAGCAGGTCGATGTAGAGAACCCGCCGCTGTGCATCCGTTAAAGGCATTTCTTCCTCGAAATAGGAAATCCAAGTGTTCACATCAGCCGCAGTCCAGGTCCCAAGCTCTTCCATGCGCTTGGTGATCAGCTTGCGCAGGTCGCGCAGCGGCAGGTCGTAAGTTAAGTTATCGAGGTCCAGAATATAGACGCCGCGCTCGGTTTGGAGTGCGTTCCCCTTGCCATAGTCCTGGTGGCTCAAATACCCGTAAGGCTCGACGGATGCGACCCAATTGGCGTAAGCCGATATGCGCAGCAAATCCAGCGCCTGCCTTGCGGCCGCGATCATATCCACAGCAACTTGCGCATAGGTCTTGTAAAATTCGGCCGATTCTTCTTCGGCAACCGCTTTCCAATCGGTAAGTTCCTGTATCATCTTCGCGTAATGAAGCGGCCACTTGCCCAATTTATCGTAGACTTCACAGTCAGACGGGGGCTGGAACCCGAGGGATTCCCGTTCGAAACGGGCAAGCCCGCGCAAGCCTGCACGCAGGTGAGCTTCGTTCCGCTCCATATCCAGGTCCGTTCCTTCAATCCATGAATACAATACAAGCGCATAGCCTTCGTGCACAAAATACAGTGAGCCGCTACGTGTAGGCAGAATATTGGCGACTAAAGCGCCTTTACCAGCCAAATAAGCTTGAGCTGCAGTCGTAAAATTTACGATTGGAAGCGGCTTGCGGATTCGTTTCAAGCAGATCGTCCCCACGGAGGATTGTATTTTCCAAATCGTTTTGATGCCGCCGCCTTGAATAATCTCGATGTGATTTACCTTGATATGGGGATAGTGTTTCGCCATCAGCTTCTCCCCGAGAGCATGAAGTTCATTCGTCGCTGTCATTAAACCACCTCATCCAGTCTGGTAAGGAACTCCTGAAGCACGACTTCCTTGCTTAATTCGGTATCAATCATTTCCTGAAGGCGAGAGACATGCTTCTGGATCGGCCATTTTTCCTCGCGATTTTCGTAGTATTTGGAAGCTTGACCGAAAAAGAGGTGTGGGAACAGGATATCCGCTGCAAGGACCATGTATTGTGCGGCTGATAGCGGGTTGACGAACTGATACGCTTTTATCATCGTCATCATCTGCGGCAAGCTCCACTCGGCTTCTTTTTTCATCACCTTGTTCAAAATTTTCCGCAAGTCGCGGACAGGCAGGTCTACCGTCAAAGAATCCATGTCATAGACGTAAAGATGACCGTCGTCGCCGATCGCCAGATTCCCTGCCGCATAATCCTGGTGGCACAGCGTCTTGGTCGTGCGTGTTTCTACGGCCCAGCGGTCAAAATCGGAGCGGTTCAGCACGTCAAGCGCTTGCTGACATTGCTGCAGGAAGTGATCGGCATGCTGCAGGAACAGCCGGTCGAATGCTTTCTGGTCGGTGGCGCCGGAGCGCTCCGTTTTCCATTTCAAGATGAGATCAGCGCGTCTTTGGTAATCGTCCCGCCACTCTTCCAGAAGGAAGGAGGGGAATTGACCTGTCGGGGACTCGATGCCTTTGGAAGCGCGATGGAAAGCACCCATCCCTTGCAAAATCTGTATCAGTTCTCCCTCAATTTCATATTCCGGCGACCGCCCGTGCACACATTCAAACAGGACAAAAAATTCATCGTCCGATTCTACGTACGCTTCCCCGGAAGAGGTTTGGATGACACCGGGCGTGCGGACGCCATTGGCTTTTAAATATTCGATGGCATGCGTCATGAATTGAATGTGATCTTCCGCAAAAGGGACCTTTTTCAGGATGAATTCGCCCTGGGAAGTCAGAATCGACCAGACGGCTTTTTTACCTTTGTAAGATAATAAAGAAATATGAGTAGTCTCCAAGGGATAGTAGGCAATAACCCTTTTGACCGTTTCGGCAAATACAGTATCCATAGATCGTCCTCCTAACTTGATGACATCGCTTGCTCGTAAAGCTTCTCCAGCCGCTGCGCTACATGCTGGAATCCGTAATTGGCGTCGGCGGAGGCACGGCCTGCCTGAGCTAACCGCGAGGCCTCTTCCGGATGATCGAAGAGGGAAGTAATCGCGTCTGCGAACGCTTGCGGGTTCGCATAATCGTCGATCACGATACCGTTCACCTTGTGATCGATGATTTCGGCATTGCCGCCTCGGCGTGTCGTCACAATAGGCAAACCGGCCCCCATGGCCTCGTAGTGCACTCTGGCCAGCGGCTCCTCCCACTGTGAGCAGCAGACGAACAGGTCGCCGAGCAGAAAATGCTCCGGAATCCGGCTGGGTGCTACGAAATTGGTGAAGACAACACGATTCTCGCCGAGGGCGTCCGCCAACTGGCGCAGTTTGATCGTGTATTCGTCCATGCGGTCGTCGCTGAACCAGCGGCTTCCAATAATGACGAGAACTGCGTCGGAATACTTGTGGATAACTTGTTCCATCGCCTGGATCAGCACATCGGGACCTTTCACCTTGCTGAGCCGCCCGACAAACAGAACAACCCTGCTCTGATCGACGCCGAATTGCCGGCGAAGCGCAGACCGCAGCGGCTGGACATCTCCAGCCCAGATCGGCCGATAGATATCCAAGTCGATTCCGGAATAAACGGTACATAATTTCGGCTTGGCGGATGGAAATCGATCGGAGATTGTGCGGCCGATGTAATCGCTGACCGTCATAATACCGTCGGCAATTTGAATGACGAGCTCGCCGATCTGGCGGGATATTTTCGCATCCTTAAACATCTCATTATGAAGACTGACCACAAAGCGGCTGCCGGGCATCGCATGCTTGTACAGTAAAAGATGCTTCGGCCGGTTGCATACATGAATCAGGTCATAAGGGACTTCCTCCAGTGCCAACTGCTTGGCAACCCGCAGCTCGTAATCTTCGCGGGGCACCCGGATGTAGCGCACGCCATGAATCGTTTCCCTATCCGGCAGCTCGGGGTCGGCGATACAATAAATCGTCAAAGCGTGCCTGGCTGCCAGGTAGGGGGTAACACCATCCATGAAAATTTGAATAGCCCCGCCCCGTAACGGCGGAACCGGCAAGCGTTCGGTGCATATCATAGCCAGCTTCATTGCTATCATCACACTCCTTTCATATTTATTAAAATATGATAGATTTGCGCTGTGGAAACGGCGAACATGACGCTTTACGCGGTTTGGACAAAATAAAAAAGATTGCGTCCTCTGTCTTTGAAACAGACGAAAACGCAATCTTTCATAGACCCTTTATATCGGGTGAAACGGGCGGAAATGTTCCTATTGTTGATCGAAACGGTTAAACATGATGTTATACATGGCAGCGGCCAAGACGGCTAACACGGCGAGCACAATGAACGTCCAGTTGAAGCCGATCCAACTGCTGATCGGGATGGAAAGCGGCGCGATTGTCCTGCCGATCGTGTAGCGAAGGCTCGCAGCCGCAAAGTATTGACCGCGCATATGCTCGGGGGCGAGTCTGGAAACGAAGGCCTGCTGCGGCCCTGCGGACATCAGCTCAGCGAGCGTAAATACCGCAATGGCCACTGTGAAGCCCCAGAAGGTGGACATCTGGCCGAAGAGGATGATGCCTATCGCATAGAAAAGCGCTCCGCCAATAAACACATAGCGGTCGCGGAACCCGGCCATCCACTTGGTAACAATAACGGTGAACAATGCAACGAACAGTCCGTTCTCTGATACAATCATGCCAAAAAGCTGTTTGCCTGACGCCTGCAGGCTCCAATCACCGAGAGAGAAGACCGTCGTCGTCCCGACAGACTCCTGCAGAAATACCGGGAAGAGTAAATCCAGCTGCATGAACGTCTGCGATAGCAGGACACCGCCGATGACGAACAGCAGGAACACCCGGTCCGTCGCGATGACCCGGTAGTCGCGCAGCTGTACGGCCAAGAACTGGTACCATGGGGCCTCGGCGCGGGATTCGTGACGGTCGGCGACATGCTGCGGCAGCGTTTCGTGCAAGCGGGTGCTCATCACGAGCGCGAGCAGGATGCAGAACGCGGAGGCGGCGAGCAACACCATGTAAGGGTTGTCCTCATACAGGAGAGAGCCCAGCAGCGGACCTGCGACGACGGCAATGTTGGCCGCCGTGTAGAAGATGGCGAATACGTTGGAGCGATGCTCCTCCTCGACCACATCCGCAACCATCGCCTGACTCGCCGGCCAATACAGCGCGCCGCAGAAGCTGGCGAAGCTGAAGCCGCAGAAGCCGAGGAGCGGGAGGGCTATCCACGGGGAGGCGGCCAAGCCGAAAATCCCGTATCCGACGGCCTGCCCATAGGCGGCTACGACCATCATCCGCTTCCGCCCGAAACGGTCGGCGCAGTAACCGCCGAGCAAATTGGCGATGACCGAGAGCGTTTGCGACAAGATAAGCAGCAGGCCGGTCCAGCCTTTGCCGAACGAATGGGAGAAGTAGACCGATAAAAAAGGGAAAAAGGCCCAAAAGATAACGTTGAATGCGGCTTCTCCGCCGAGGCGGATTTTTAGATTGGTGTCCCAGTCTCTGATTTTCATGTGAGATTTTCTTCTCCGATGCATAGAAAATAAAACCTGATAACAGGTGAGGTTACCAGGCGTCTTCAGGCTATTATAACTGAATGCAGATGGAATTGACCATAGTCCAATTTATATGTAAACATATGTGGCGGTTTCGATTAGAAACGAACGTTTATTGATTTTTTATTCGAATAGTTCGGAAAAAGTCTAGGTTTTTTGCGCTGAAACGATTGACGGGACATTCTGTGATCCTATATTCTGTTACAGGCACAATCAATTTATCGAAAATGCCGTATTCGTATATCCTCAATAGTATGGTTTGAGGGTCTCTTCAAGGAGCCGAAGAATCCTGACTACGAATAGGGGAGAAATGCAGCTGCTTACTTGCTGCTTACTTGTCTTCCCTATATGCGTAAGTCAGGTTTTTTATTTTTTCAGAAGGAAAGAATGGTAAGACGGATCTCATTTCATTGGAGGCAGGTTACATGGATAGCATCTTTAAACTTAAGGAACGAGGTACCACGGTATCGACTGAAATCATGGCCGGTGTGACAACATTTTTGACCATGGTGTATATCGTCATTGTGAATCCCGGCATTCTGAGCAAGGCGGGTATGGACTTTCATGGAGTGTTCATTGCCACAGTGCTCGCAAGCATAGCTGCCACGCTGATTATCGGGTTGTTTTCCAATTATCCGATCGTTATTGCGCCTGGCATGGGCCTGAATGCATATTTTGCTTTTAGCGTCGTGGGGGGAAGCGGGGTCTCCTGGCAGGCGGCACTCGGAGCTGTGTTCGTCGCCGGGGTACTGTTCATTCTGTTGTCCCTGACCTCGTTCCGCTATATGCTGCTAGATGCGATTCCGGCAAGCTTGAAGCATGCGATTACGGCGGGGATCGGTTTGTTTATTACTTTTATCGGACTGCAAAACGCGCAGATTATCGTCGCTTCGCCGTCCACTTTACTGACGCTGGGTGATTTGACGAAGCCGATGACGTACTTAACGGTGATCGGGTTAATCATTTCACTAATTTTGATGGCGTATCGAGTAAAAGGTTTCTTGTTTATCGGCATGATCATCACCGCGATTTTGGCCTGGTGTCTTGGGCTTCTGCAGATGCCGCAAGCGTGGGTCGCTTTGCCAACAGGGCTGTCTGCTACCGCGTTTCAGCTGGATATTGGCGGCGTGTTCACTCACGGTTTGTACGCCGTCGTGTTTACATTCTTGCTGATCACCCTCTTTGATACGACGGGGACGATGCTGGGTGTTGCTGAGCAGGCGGGACTGCTCAAGGATAACAAATTCCCGCGGTCGCGCGGCGCACTGATTGCCGATGCGATCGGGACGACTTTAGGAGCTGCGCTCGGTACAAGCCCGACTTCGGCGTATATCGAGTCCAGCTCCGGGGTTGCCGTGGGCGGGCGTACAGGCCTGACGGCGTTGACGGTGAGCGTGCTGCTAGCGCTTACGCTGTTTTTCTCGCCGATCGTCGGCGTGCTCGCGGGTATTCCGGCGATTACGGCGCCGGCGCTGATCATCGTCGGGTTCCTGATGATGAATGTGCTGCGCAAAATCGAGTGGAGCGATCTGGAGGAAGCTTTTCCAGCGTTTCTGATCGTTGTCTTGATGCCGTTGACTTACAGCATTGCGACAGGGATCGGCATCGGGTTCATCGTGTATCCGATTCTGAAGCTGATCCGCGGCAAACGGAAAGATGTGCATCCAATTTTTTATTTGTTTGCAGTGCTGTTTTTTGTACAGATTGTGTTTTTTAGTCATTAAAATGAGCCTCTCGTTCCAGTGGAACGGGAGGTTTTTTTGCGCTTTGCTGGCGGGGCGCGCAGAGGGAGCATGGGGCATGCACCATCGCGCTTTGTGGGGGCGAGCGCGGAGTTGCAGCTATTCGTGCCGCGCCGCATCGCCAGCCGCGCTCGTTGGTGCGCCTAAAGCGGAAAAATCGCTTTAGAGCTGCCCAGCGAGCCTGCTAGTGAGCGCCTAAAGCAGAAAAGTTGCTTTGGAGGTACTCGTTGAGCCCTCAGGAGCACCTCTAAAGCGGAAAACCCGCTTTGCACGCCGCCGAGCCTGCGCCTCGCGGTGCCCGCGCCACGCCGCACCGCCTGCCTGGCGAGCCTGCGGAGGTGCCTATGCAGACGCTTCCGGGAATTTTTGCAAGCGTAGCTGTTCCTTCATCTCCCGTAGAAGAATAAAAGCATGAATACTTCTTTTCCAGCAGGTATAATGGAAAAAAATGATATCAAAAAGCAGGTGAATCTTCATGCTCGTCATCACGCAAAATGAAGTTCAGGAACTACTGTCGATGAAGGCCTGCATCGCGATTATGGAGGCTGTCCTCGCCGATTTAACGACGGGTCAAGCCGTGCAGTCGTTGCGCAGCGTCGTCCCCGTTGAAGGAGGCAACCTGATGGGGCTCATGCCCGCCTATTTGAAACGGGAGGAGGCGGTGGGGGCCAAAGTCATCACGGTGTTCCCGGACAACCATGCGAAGCAGCAGTCTTCCCATCAAGGCTTTGTCGCTTTATTCAATTCGACCAACGGTAAATTAGATGCGATTTTGGATGGCAAACAAATCACCTCCATCCGCACCGCTGCCGTCAGCGCAGTCGCTACCAAGCTGCTGGCCCGCCCCGATGCGCAGACGCTGGCTGTCATCGGGACAGGGGAGCAGGCGCGCAGCCACATCGAAGCGATGCTGCTCGTCCGCCCGATCCGGCTGATCCGCGTATGGGGCCCGAATCCGGCCCATGCAGAGAAGCTGAAGGCGGAGGTGGAGAGCCGCCACAACGTCGCGGTCCAGGTAGACCCTTCAGCGGAGGAGGCCGTCCGGGAGGCGGATATCATCTGCACAGTGACGGCCTCCACGAAGCCGGTTGTACACGGCGAGTGGATTCAGTGCGGTGCGCACATCAATGCCGTCGGCGCTTGCCGGGCCAAGGATCGCGAGCTGGATTCCGAGCTTGTGCGCCGTGCGGAGCTGTTCGTCGACCGCCGGGAGTCTGCGGTGAACGAAGCAGGCGATTATTTGATTCCGCTGCAGGAAGGCGTGATCAGCGAAAAGCATCTGCTCGGGGAAGTCGGCGAGCTGCTGACGGGCAGTCTGCAGGGCCGGCGCTCGGCTGCGGCGATCACGCTGTTCAAAGCGTTAGGGCTGGCAAGTGAAGATTTGGCTGCGGCCAGCTATATTTTCAAAGAAGCGATCCGACTGAACAAAGGAACTCATATTGCTTTATAGGAGAGATAGCCGATGAACCTCGAAATCAATGTCACAGATGGGCTTTACCCGTTCAATCTCACGGAAGACCAGGAGGCGCGTGCCCGTCAGCTGCATGCTGGCAGTATCGTTATTGATTTGCTTTTTCAAGGGCCGTTGTCGCCCAAAGCGATCTCGGAGGAAGTATCCGAGCGAATCCGCCGGCAGTGTGAGCCGTATCGCGAAGATCCGATGGTGTACAGCGGCATGCCGAGCAAAATCATTCATGACATGGCGGCTCGGGGAGAAATGCCGGCATTTCAAGAGGAATGGTATCGCTCGGGGATCACAGCGGGCAACCGCCAGCTGAGCATTTCGAGCATCGACAGCCTGGTGACGAGCATGGGGGAGGTCCAGCGCCAGTTCGATACGGCGGATTGGCTTGTGAAAGCACTGACGGCCGAAGATATCCGAAACGCCAAGCGCCGCAATTTGAAGGCAGGGATTGTAACGGCACAGGAAACAGACGGCCTCGGCAAAAATCTGGAGCTGCTGGAGGCGCTGTACCATTTTGGACTGCGGATTTTGCAGCTGACGTATAACAATCAGAACTTCATTGCTTCCGGGTGCGCAGAGCCGGCCAATGGCGGTGTGAGCAAATTCGGCATGCAGTTCATTGCCAAGATGAATGAGCTCGGTATCATCGTCGATACGAGTCATTGCGGCAAACAGACGACGCTGGATGCGTGCAGGCTGTCGACCAAGCCGGTGATCGCTTCGCATACGGGCGTTGAGCGGCTGTTCGGCCATATGCGCTGCAAGAGCGATGAGGAGCTGCAGGCGATTGCCGCAACAGGCGGTGTGATCGGCGTGTTTGCGATGCCGTGGTTCGTCTATGAGAACCCGAATGAAACGACAATCGAGCACGTGTTAGATCACATCGACTATGTCGTTCAATTGGTCGGCGTCGACCATGTCGGCATTGGGACGGACTGGCCGATGAGCGACGTGGAATGGTCGCTGGTATATTTTAAAGAGCATATTGCGCCGAGAATCGGGTTTGCCAAAGGGGACGGGCCGTCTACGGAAACGGTGAAAGGGCTGGAGAAGTATAGCTATTTCATCAATTTTACGCGGGGCTTGGTAGCACGGGGGTATTCGGACGAGGCGATCGGCAAAATAATAGGCGGTAACTGGATGCGTGTTTTTGAAGCCGTGTGGGGATAGGAGACAGTGAAGATGAGCATAAGCTTGGAGGCAATGACGTTTAATTTTTATTGTTCCGGTGTCTATGAAGGGAAGATCCGTTTATGCAAGGATGGCGAGAGCGTGATGCACGCCAAGGTGGATGCCCGCAAACGTACACAAATGCAGGGAAATGTCCTCTCTGAGAAGACAAGCTATATCCTCCCGTTTCTGAAAATCAAACAAGCCCTGTCGGCGTTCGCCGGTGCTGAGTGGCAAGGGGAAGAAGTTCGGCTGGCTAACGGCGACTTGTACCAGAAGCACATTCGTTATACCGCCGAGCTGGCTGGAGAGGTATTGACCTCGCAAGTGTGGGCTTTGCGCAAAGATACAGCGCTGGACGTCGTTACGCTGGATGGCCGAATCATTGCTTTTGCTGCGCCGAACCGGTATGGAATGGAAGTGCTTGTGGCGGAAGGTTATGAGTCTTTGACGCCGCTGACGGTTTATGACGATCCGCAGTTGTCCAAACCATTATATGGCGTTAATGATTTGGGGACGGATTTGATCACAATGCGCGACGGCGTCCGTTTGGCGACGGACGTGTACTTACCGGAGGATGTGGAGCCGGGGCGGAAGCTGCCGACGATCCTGATTCGCACTTGTTATGACCGCAACTTGCGCAAGGAATTTTTCAAGCGCTGGACGAACAAGGGCTACGCGGTTGTCAATCAGGATGTGCGCGGCCGTGCGGACTCTGAAGGGGAACTGGTTCCTTTCTATTACGAACGAGACGACAGCTACGACACGATCGACTGGATCGTTGCGCAAGATTGGTCAGACGGCCAAGTGGGCATGTGGGGCGCCTCCTACCTGGGCTATGTGGTTACCGCAGCGTCGACCAGCGGGCATCCGAACTTGAAGGCGGTCGTGAACGAAGTCAACGTTGGCTCGCCTTTTGTGGATACCGTGCGCAAGGGCGGAACCGTATGTTCCTGGCCGCTGCTGTGCTGGACGTTGGCGCAGTCCGTCGGGACGCGCACGGATTTCAGCATCTTCGGAGGTGTTACGGTAAATCCGGAGCAGGCGGTGGATGCACGGCCGATTCGTGATATCCCCCAGCAGATGATCGGCCGGGCTTCCGGCCCGTGGGATTTGTGGAGCGAGCATCCGGATTATGACGACTTCTGGCGCAACTGCACGTTCACGGAGCGCGGCGATCAGGTGAACGTGCCGATGTTCGTCATCTCCGGCTGGTATGACGGGGACAGCGCCGGTGTGTCGGAAACGTGGCGCATGCTGACGCACCATGACGTGCCGAACCGCAAAATCTGGCTCGGCCCATGGGAGCACGGCCCTAACCGCGCGCGCGATTATGGAGGCGTCAGCTTCAGTAACGATGCGGTTGTGTACAACTATGACGTCTCTGTGCTGCGCTGGTTCGACCGCTTCCTCAAAGGAACGATGAACGGCATCGATCAGGAGCCGAGAGCGTCCTACTATGTCGTCGGGGCCAACGAGTGGCGCACATCGGATGATTGGACACCTGTGGAAGCGCGGGTGACGAATTGGTATTTGGGCGGCGGCGGCCGGGCCAATTCGAGCCATGGCGACGGCACGCTGGCTGCGGCACTGCCGCATGAAGGGGTTCCGGATACGTATGTGTACAATCCGGATGATCCTGTGGCGGACAGCGGCGAGCGCGAGCCGGAGAATATGCGCAAGCACGAGCTGCGCAGCGATATTCTCGTGTACACGAGCGAGCGGTTGGAGCGCGAGGTGACGGTTGCCGGCGAGCTGAGCTGCGAGCTGTACGCATCCAGTTCGGGCGTTGACACGGACTGGGTTGTCACCCTGAGCGATGTCGATGAGCAGGGCAATTCGATCAAGCTCTCCAACTACATCGTCAGAGCGAAGTATCGCAACGGGCTGGATGCGCCGGAGCTGCTGACGCCGGGTCAGGTGGAGAAGTATGCGATTTTTATGCAAAATATCGCGCACACGTTCCGTCAGGGCCACCGCATCCGCTTCACGGTGACATCCTCGAGCAAGATGGTGGCCTTTCCGAATACGAACACGGGATTGAATCCGTATGAGGATCCGAAGCCGGTAATCGTCAAGCAGACGGTGTATCATTCAGTTGAATATCCGAGCCATGTGAAGCTGCCGATTTTACCGAATTAACGGGGATAAAGACTACCTTGGAACGGGTTTGGACTTTTGGCTATAGTAGATACTGGTATTATTAAGATGAACCAATAATGTGACTAAGTTCATGAGGAGGGTTTTCACAGTGAATAATTTGACGAAGATGAGCATTCTGAAGCCGGCTCACGAGGCCTTCGAAGCTTTCGTAGACCCAGGCAAGATCGGCAGCTTTTGGTTTTCATCGAGCTCCGACCGCTGGGAAGCCGGCAAGACGATTACTTTAAGATACGACGAATATCAAGCACAAGTGGACATTGTCGTCAAAGAAGTCGTAGCCGACCAGAGGATTCTTTTCGAGTGGGGCGGGAATAAGGTGACGATTCTTTTCAGAGACATGGGAAATTCCCGCACGATTGTTGAAATCAACGAAGAGGGCTTTGATGAGCATGACCCTGAGCTTTTGCAGAAGATGATTGGCAATAAGGAAGGGTGGGTATATGTACTAACCTGCCTGAAAGGATATTTGGAGTTCGGCATTAATCGCCTGCGAGCAGGTATTGTATTTGATTGAATCGATAGCGAAAAAGCGCCTGTTGTCACGGTTACCGTGACAGCAGGCGCTTTTTGTTTTACCTCTGGAACATATACCCGACGCGCTTTACGGCTCCCTGCTTGAGCAGGATGATGTAGACAATGTCAAGGATGGTGATGAACAGGATCAGGATAAGCAGCAGGTAGGAGTTCGGGAACAGATAATAAAAGATGATCGATGCGCATAACGATCCTAAAAATTTGGCGTAACCGATGTAGATGGATTGTCCAAGCGTTCCTTGATTGTACAGCATGAGGATAAAAAGTAAAGACATCATGAAGTTCATACCGAATGCGGTATATCTGCCGATCCAATCCTGAAATTCGACCGTAATTCCCAGATTGATCAGGAAAGCGGTGACGAGCGAGGCGGCAACCATTAAATATTTGTTAGGCGTCATCTTGGAGTAAGCCAGGTATTGAAGCAGGATGAGGCAGTCCAAGGCCAGCCAGACGAAATTAATAATGGTTTGCGTGGCATCAATCGGGAACAGAAACGTGAAGATGGCTTCCCATGTAATGTTCGCGCATATGGCGGCCAAAGGCATACCGGATTTACGGTCCTGAAAGCCTTTATAAAGAATGAGCAAATACGCGATAATCCATAGAACACCCGAGGCGATCTGCAAAATCCGTCCGATTTGAACAGCAAGCGAGTGATCGATCATGGGATAACACCCCTTAATAGAAGTTATTAGACCATATGATCAATGCGTACAAGTTATGTTCCTCCAAACGTCATTTATGCAGAGAAATTGTTAAGAAAAATAAAGGAATCTAACATTTGGTTAATATTGGGCCTCGAATCCTTTTAATATATTGCCGATAGGATACAAGAGGATTAATTCCGGTACTAACATGATTTGGAGGACAGGTATGCAAAAAGCACGTATTTTTCATTGCGTAACGAACGCAACAACCACATTTAGCCTCCGGCAGAAGCTGATGGGCTCCTTTCTTATCGTTCTCTTGCTGTTAGCTGCTCTCAGCGTTTCGGACATTATGAGAATTAAGCAAATGAAGCTGGACATCAATGACATGGCTAACAACTGGATGAAAGGGATGCAGCAGATCGATGACTTCAGCTATTTGACGGAGCATTTCGCTAAGGATTTGCTGGGCATACATAATCTCGAGAATACATCGGATAAAAATGAGCTGACACTCAGTTTGAAAGCAACCTTGGCTAGGGGAGATAAGGTACTTGAGGCTTATAAAAGCTCACTGTCAGGCGAAGAGGATAGCAAAAATTTTCAGGTGCTTCAGGGGCGATGGGCGGATTTGAAGAAAGGCTTCGATACCTATCAGCAGGCAGCTAACGCAACCGAAGAAGCAGCCATCTATACATCTCTCGTAGAGACGTATAATGATCTTCAGAACGTCAGCCGCCTCATGGTCGATTTCAACCAAAAAGGAGCGGCTGCGAGTGTCGCCGAGAATGATGCGTTGTACATTTCTACGATTAGGAATGCCATCCTCATGCTGAGTTTCGTATGTTTGATTTCGATTCTCATTATCTGGGCTTTGGTCCGCAATATTAGCCGTCCGGTGATCGCCGCTTCGAAAGCGCTGAATCGTATCGCGGACGGAGATCTGACCGTGGATGAACTTCGTTTCAAAAATAAAGATGAAATCGGCATGCTCGTACAAGCGGTCAACGGTATGACCTCACAGCTGAGAGCAGCGATGATGCGCCTGCAAGATTCCTCGAACGCCGTCGCTTCCTCTTCCGAACAGCTGTATGCGAGCTCGGAGCAAAACAGTTCGGCCTCGCAGCAGGTCGCTGAAGAGATTCAGCTGATTGCGGCTGAAGCCGAGACGCAGCGCCAAGGCGCATTGGAATGCGCGAGAGCGATGGATGAGATTGCGGTAGGCGTTCAGCGGATCGCCGAAACCACATCGGAAGTATCGGATCTATCCACACATGCATCGGAACAAGCAATCGAGGGACAAGCGAATATTACCCAAGTCACTTTAAGCATGCAAGCGTTGAGCACGGCTGTTGAGGGGGCGAATGAAACGATTCGTCAACTGGCGGAGCACTCGAAAAATATCGGACAAGTTTCGCAAATTATCGGAGAGATTGCGACACAGACGAATTTGTTGGCGCTGAATGCGGCCATTGAAGCGGCTCGGGCAGGCGAAAGCGGCAGAGGGTTCGCTGTCGTAGCCGGTGAGGTTCGTAAGTTGGCTTCGCAAACCGAGCAATCGGTCGGCGCGATTGGTCAAGTGGTGACAAGCATTCAGACGGACACGCATAAAGCGGTGCAGGCCATTGAGGTGGGGCTGAAAGAAGTGCAGCAAGGGCTTCTATCGGTGAGCCGCACGGAAATGAGCCTCGATGCGATCGTCCGCTCCGCCCAGGAAGTAGCCGGCAAAGTTCAGGAAACGGCTGCGGCTGCGCAGCAAATGGCTGCAAGCTCCGAGCAAGTGGCGGCAACAGTTGCTAACATGGAGAATGCGTCCAAAACGACCGCAGGGCTGGCGCAGGAGGTTGCAGGCGCGACGGAGGAGCAGTTGGCTTCCGCAGAAGAAGTGACTTCCTCCTCGCAGATGCTGGCTGGAATTGCCCAGGATTTGCAAGATGTCATTAACACGTATAAAACGAAATAATAAGTAAGGACCTGACAAGGACTGGCACCTAAAGAAACCATAAGCGCATGTAAAGAATCCCGTAACACGCCATTATCTCCTGTTGTATGATAAGGAATGCTTACAATCAGGGCGATGATGGCGTCCACCAAGGAGGATTCTGTGATGGAAGCACACGCGCAGCGTCGCTGGAGCGGAAGTCTGATGACGATGTATCTCGACACGCTCCTGATGGCTATCGGTTTTTTTATGCTAACGCCTTTGTTAGGTCTTTATTTTATTCAACATTTGGGATGGAGCGCGGCATTGACGGGCTCCATTATTGCCGTTAGCGGGCTCGCCAACAACAGCTTGCGCTTCTTTTTCGGCGTGCTGGCGGACCGAATCGGTTACAAAAGGGCGATTCTGCTGGGTGTCGGCGTCAGGGTTGCCGGCTTTGTCATGTACGGGTTCGTGAGTCACCCTTTTGGCTTCGCAGCGGCAGCTTTTATTGCCGGCGCGGGCGGGGCACTGTTTCATCCGGCCAGCTACGGCGCTTACGCCCGGCTTACACCAGGGGAGCGGAAGGCGCGGATTTTTGCACTGCGTGAGATGCTGAGCAATGTGGGCTATGTGCTGGGGCCGGTGATTGGCATGCTGCTGCTGGCGGCAGAGAAGTTTTTGACCGCGGGCACGCGGGTGGAGAAGCAGCTGGCGAATAGCCGTGGCGGAGCGGGATAGCGCCTAGCTAGGTCGTAAAAAGCACCCCTTAGGGGTGCTTTTTTGCGCGTGCGCGCGAGGTGGGGAGAGGAAGAGGAGTTCCGCAAACCCCGCTAGCCCAGCCCTTCCTCAGACGCGCATATGCCCCCTTGCGGGCTGGCTGCATATATCCACAATTTTGTGCACATTTTCCACAGGGCCCAAAACCCCGCTGTGCATAACCTTTAATGCAGCTGTCAACATATCCACAGTTATAGATATCCACAGGGTATAACCTCAGAAACTTTTGTGGGCATGGCAGTGGCAGCATTTTTAGCTTATCTCGGACGTGGAATTACTCATTTAGCTTTCATTGAAAATTTAGCTAAGTTTCAGCTTGTATTCTAAGTTTCTTCATAAATGGGGAGTAAGCTGTTCATATAGACAAAGGGTAGGAGTGATTACATAATGAACAAGATTCAAAAGTTAACCGGCATCTGCGTGCTGATTCCGGTATTATTAAGCGGCTGCGGACAGCCGGCTGCACAAAGTGCGGCACCAGCATCAAGCACACAGCCCGCTCAATCGCAAGATCAGAAGCAAGCGGCTAATGGTTCCGAGCAAAACAAACCGCAAATGAACCAAGCCAAATTCCAAATGTTCGGCACGTTCCAAACGCTGATCCAGATGGATAAAGCAGATGGACTAGCCATCACGAAGGATCAGGCGACAGCGATGCTGCCGGTCGCGCAGGACATCGAAAGCAAGGGCGAGCTGTCTGATGACAACAAGACGAAGCTGCTGGAGAAGCTCACCGACACGCAGAAAAAGTTCATTGACGACGCAGCTAGCCGCATGAGTAATCGCGGTGCCGGCCGCAACGGTAATGGTCCAGGCGGAGGCAACAACGGAGGCGGCAAAAACGCGAATGCGGCAGACGCAGCGAAGAGCCCTGACGCCTCTGCGAAGCCGGATGCTTCGAACGCGGACGGCAGCAACCAAGCGTCTCAAGGGCAAGGTCAGTCAGGCCAACAAGGCCAGAAGGGCCAAGGCCGCAATGGCAATGGCGGAGGCAACAACGGCGGCAATCGTCCAGCCGGAGAGATGAAAGACCCAGGCAAGCAATTGATTGAACTGCTGCAAAGCAAAGTAAAATAATAATACGAAGAGCTCCAGCCTAAGCTGGAGCTCTTTTTGCGTCCCTCATGCCTACTGAGGGACTACCCTAACTCGCGCGCTGACGCTCACGCCGCAGCAAATAAACAAAGTACGGCGCGCCGATAACCGCCGTCATGATACCTACGGGCACCTACCATGGGACGATGAGGATGCGGCCGATGGCGTCGCCGAGCAGGATGAGGTCGGCGCCAACGAGCGCGGCCAACGGGATTAGCCACTGGTGGCGGCCGCCGACGAGGCTGTGTGCGATATGCGGCGCAATCAAGCCGATGAAGCCGATAGAGCCAACGGCGGAGACGGAGATGCCCGCGAGCGCGACCGCGAGCAGCAGCAGCAGCCAGAAGCGTTCACGGCTAATCTGTAAGCCTAGCGAGGCGGCGATCTCGTCGCCCAGCTGGAACATATTCAGCTGGGCGAAGTTCCGCCAGGCGACGGGCAGCAGTACGACAATCCACGGCAGGAGCGAATAGACGTCGTGCCAACGGCGGCTCCACAAGCTGCCGGACATCCACAGCAAGGCCATATTGATGTCATTGGGTTGGCGAACAATGAGATATTGGATGCCGGCTTGAAACACCGTGCCGACCGCAATGCCGATCAAGGCAAGCGAGGAGGGGCGCAGTGTCAGGCGCCGGCTTAATGCCAGCAGGATGAGATAGGCGGTAAACGCCCCGCCGAATGCGGCAATCGGCAGCACGTAACCGGGCGCTTTGGGGAACATAAAAATGACGGCAGCAGCCGTGAATCCCGCGCCTTTGGTAATGCCGATGACATCCGGGCTGGCCAATGGATTCCGCACCAGGCTCTGGAGAATGACGCCGCCGACCGCCAGGCCGAATCCGGCAAGGATACCGACGACAATTCTCGGCAGCCTCACGTCATGCACGATAAAGTAGGACTTATTGGTCTCACCCAACAAGGTGTTCCCGATATCGCTGAAAGGGACAGAGACAGCGCCGACGCGGATCGAGATCACGACGAGCAGAATCATGATCAGAAAAGCGATAAGCAGCGGAATGCATCTTTTCCATACGGTGAGGCTCATCGGGCACCTCCTTGCTTTCTTGCCAAGTAGATGAAGAAAGGAGCGCCGATGGCCGATGTCACAATGCCGACAGGCGATTCGAACGGGAAGGCGACGAAGCGTCCGATGAAATCCGCATACATGAGCAGCCCTGCCCCCATCAGCGCCGTCAGCGGAGTCAATACCCCCGGCAAGAGCTCTGGCGATATGCGGGACGATGAGACAAACGAACCCGATCGGACCGCACAGAGCGACTGCAGAACCGGCGAGGAGAATGACGAGCATCATGCTTATACCCCGCACGATGGCGATCCGCTGCCCCAATCCTGCGGCAACCTCATCGTCGACCAGCAGCAGCCGGAGGGAGGGGATCATGAGCCCCAACAGCAGCATCCTGACGATGAAAAAAGGAAGGATAAGCTGCACGTCCGGCCAAGTGACTTGGCTGAGCGAGCCGACAAGCCAGAAAATCATGCTGTCCGTCGCTTGCTGATTGAAAATAATGAGCCCTTCCGTCAACGAGGAGAGCAGGAAGTGTATCGTGATGCCCGCTAAGGCCAAGCGGACATAGGTTTTGCTCCCCGTGCCGCCGCCTGACAGAGACCAGACGAGCAGCGCGCCAAAGGCGGCGCCAAAGAAGGCGAACGCGATGCCCTCCAAATGCGTGAAATTCGGCACCGCGATGAGCCCGAACACTCCGGCCAGCGCTGCTCCTTCTTTGATGCCGAAAATATGCGGCGAAGCCAGCGGATTTTTCGTTGCCAGTTGGGTGAGGAGCCCGGCCAAGGCGAGCTGGGCCCCGGTGATGCCGGCCATAATGGCTCGTGGCAGCCGCAGCGTTTGGATATAGAGATGAGATTTGTCGTGCCCTTGATAGGTGACGGCTTCATAGAGAGTCTGCCAGGTGACAGGCGCTTGGCCCCATTTCAGGCTGTTGATCAAGCCGATCACGAGCAGTACGGCGGTCACGGAAAAAAGGAAGAGCAGAGACCGGGTGCGGCTCTGCTTTCTAAAGGCTGGAGTTATCGACATGCCATTACTCTCCCAGGTTTTTCACAATATCCTCGAGGATTTTTTCAGAACCGATCAACCCGCGGGACAAGGACCAGTCACGGCGTTCGACGGTGTACACTTTGCTGTTTGCGACAGCGTCGATCTTTTTCCATAACGGATTTGCTTCCCATTGCTTCACAATCGTGTCTTTTTCCGTCGGCATTAAGAACAGAGCCAGCGGATTCGTCTCAACTAACTGCTCCAGCGTTAGCTGTGGATAAGCCGTCGCGTTTTTAACAGGATCGGTGAAACCGAGCAAGGCCAGCAGGGAACCGCTGTAAGAGTGATCGGAATGGGCATAAAAGCCTTTCGGATTCACAACGGCCGGCAGCGAAGTGATGCTGGTGTTCTTCAATTTCTTTTTGAAAGCTTCGACTTTGGCTTGGTGTTCGCTCAGGCGTTTCTTGGCGGTATCCTTTCATGCACAGTGATTTTACCACTGGCTGCTGTCGCTGCCGGCTTCTGGGTATCCGAAGTTGAAGCTGTAGTTGGAGCAGCAGATGGAGCTGCCGATGCGGCAGTTGTTGGCGCGTTGGCTGCTTTGCCGCAAGCTGCAAGGCTTAGGGCAAGCACCGTAATAAGCGTTAAAATAGACGATTGATCCAATGCTTCATTTGATTCCGTCCCCCATGAAAATGATTATTATTATCAATTGGAATCAATCATAGCGGATTCTGAATCACTCGAACATATCCAATATGCAGATTGAACATGTCTAATTTTTAGATGTTAAGCTGCTGTTGAAAGGCGGTAGGGGACTGGCCGGTAATCTTTTTGAATACTTTACTGAAATGGAAATAATCCACAAATCCGACGCGTTGTGCCACTTCTTTGGCGAGCAGCTCGTTCTGCAGCAGCAGCTCCTTGGCTTTCTCAATGTGCAGCGCATGCAAATACGCGGTCATCGTCGTACCGGTATGCTTTTTGAATAGGACCGTATAATGCCCGACACTCATGCCTGCACGCCGGGCCAACATAGGGAGCGACAGCTCGACCATATAATGCTCGGTCATGTAAGAGAGCGTCTCCTCGATCGATTCGAAGGCTGATTTTTTAACTTGCGTGATACGGGATTCGTATAGGTAAATGAACAAAATCCGCTCAAACATCATCCGTTTTCGAACCTGAAAAATAGCTTCGTCCTCCGCCGTATGCAAAATCGTATCACGGGTTCTACGCAGCAGCTCGTCTACCATATATTTAATTTTGTAATCGCTGATCGTGGTCAGTTGACCATGCAGTGTCCATTCACTGTGCCTGGGAAGCAAGTGGTAGCTAATGATGACATATTCGGCCGCTTTGGTTCGCGGGGTCTGGATCGTAACAGGACCGTGAGCGGGATGGCAGGCAAAAGCTTGCGTAAACACGAGCGGTGCTTCACCGCTGAAGGCAATGCTGACATGCCCATGCATGACAATGAGGAGCAGATGCCGGTCTTCCAGGCATTCTACCGTTTGGGAGGCGGTGAAGGATTCAATCTTTTCAACTACAGGAAGGATCTGTTGCATCTGTTGAAAACTCAAGCGGTTCACTGCCTTTCTATCCAATGTACATGCAAAAGCCCCGGCAGTGGAACCGGGACTTGGCGTGTCATCATTACGTTTAAGTATAACGTACCTGAGGGCCGTAAGTCGACGACAAGGTAAGGGCCTCAGCTTCAGCGTGCGGATGCGCTCATCTTGCGTAAACGGTCGATTCCTTCCCCAGTGAACGACGCGGACAAGGAAAGGTCTATTGGGATTTTTCATATGGTAAAATCCAGGCATGCGCGCACCCCAAAGCCCGTGTAGACCTTGCAACCTATTTATTGCAATCCCCGAAATTGCGTTATATGCTAGTGAAAAAAGGAGGTATTCTTATGAGCAATCCGAATCAAGGCTATGCCAATCATCGCCGACTTCATCCGTTGTTTCATTTTGTCCTGCTGCTGTTGATGCTTGTGCTTCTCATCTCTTCCGTGACCGAGTTCATCCGATCCATGCAGCTGGGAGAAGGCATTTTACCGGCATTCATTTTTGTCATCGTTTCCGCCGTTCTGGTCGTGATTTTCCTCCTCATACGTTCTTATCCTTTAAAAGCGCAAGACCGTGCAATCCGCGCCGAAGAGGGCCTGCGGCACTACGTGCTGACGAATAAGCTGCTTGATCCGCGGCTTACGGTCGGGCAGATCGTAGCGCTTCGCTTTGCAGCAGACAGTGAGTTTCCTGCGCTGTGTCAGCGTGCTGCAGCCGAGCAGTTATCGCCGGACGCGATAAAGAAGTCGATTCAGCAGTGGAAAGATGACAACTACAGAATCTAGGGAAGGCGAAATAATTTGTGACGTTTATATTTAATGCCCTTGAATATCCGGAAGCGCCGGGCTGTTATATGATGTACAACGAAGCGGGGGACTTGCTCTATGTGGGGAAGTCCATTCATTTGCGAAATAGGCTGCGATCGTATTTTCAGCAAACGCATACCCGCAGGAGAACCCGAAATTTAGTCCGGGAAATAGCCAGGATTGAGGTCGTGATTGTCAATAATGAGACGGAGAGCCTGCTGCTCGAAAATAATTTGATCAAACTGCACAAGCCGCCGTACAATCGTGCCCTGAAGAAAGAGAAAAGCGGCTACGCTTACCTGCAGTTGACGAAGGAGCGCGTGCCGCGGCTTGAAGTACATTACCGCAACCGGCGCCAAGCCCAAGAAGCAGAGCAGTCTGCATCCTATGCCCAGGCTGCTTCGCAGCGCCTTGGTCCGTTTCGGAGCAAATACTTCCTGGAAGCGCTGCTGGAGTTTATCACGGACCACTACGGCTTGCGTTCCTGTGAAACGATGCCGAAGCAGGTTTGCTTGTTATACCACATTCATAAATGCAGCGGCGTCTGTGCCGGCATGGTGACCGAAGAGGTATATGTGGATAAGGCGCAGCAAGCCGCCGCGATGCTGGCGAATGAAGGACAAGCGCTGATCGAAGCCATGACGGCAAGGATGGAAGTATATGCGGCGCGGCTGGAATTTGAGAAGGCGCAAAATATGCTGCAGCACATCCGCAATTTGAATCTGGTGCCGGACAAGCAAATTGTCGACCGCGAGGACGGGACCAATCAGGATGTGATCTTTTTTGGCGAGCATGGCGTGATGGTCGCGAGAGTGCAGGAAGGGATGCTCCGTGACTTTCAATTCGTGGAGCTGGCTGCAGGCACGGAAGGGTTCGCGAGTGATCGGTTCCTGCTCTCGTTCTACGCCATGGAGCAGAGGCCGGAGGAAATCATCTTGAACAAGATCGGTGATTTGGCGAGAGTGCGCGCTGCGCTGCGCCGTGGAGGGGGCAAAGCCCCGAAGATCACACTGCCGAAGCGCGGTATAAAATTTGAGCTGCTGCAGCTGTGCAAGAACAATTACGAGTATCGGACGCGTCGGATAAGTGACGGAGCTGACGCCTATGGCAAATAGCGGGAGATCATCTCCCGCTATTTGTTGTGCGCAGCGTTTTCCAAAAAAACCCTGCGGACGAACCGGCCTCCTGTCACATAAAGACAGCCAAGATAGTGGCATATTAGTACCATATCCAGTAACAGCAAGGAGTGAACAGATTAGTGAACTACATGCGTGTTGTGGCTATCGTGTTAATTGTACTGCTGGGTCTGGGGCCATCTTCGCTGGCTTCTGCCGACGGGACGTATCATTTTGGATTCAAGAAAAGCACGAATGGCCGGCTGCCGTCCATTGACGAGGAAGGGTTTAAGCCGCTGCTGCAGAAGTACGGCGCCATCTTTACAGGTGATGTGACCGCCAAGGAATTGTATTTAACTTTCGACAATGGATATGAAGAAGGCTATACCGGTAAAATTCTCGATGTGCTCAAAGAAAAACAGGTTCCGGCGATCTTCTTCGTGACGGGGCACTATATCAAGACGGAGCCTGAGCTGCTGAAGCGTATGGCGACCGAGGGCCATTTGATTGGCAACCATTCGTGGAACCATCCCGATATGAGCCAAATCTCCGCGGACCGTATCCGCAAAGAGCTGGATCAAGTGAAAAGCGGTGTAGAGACGGTCACCGGGCAAAAGGAGATGCGATATTTGCGCACGCCGCGGGGGATCTTTAACGGGCAGTCGTTAGCCGTGAGCCAGCAGCTCGGGTATACGAATGTCTTCTGGTCCATTGCGTATCGGGACTGGGAGCCGAAAAAACAGAAAGGCTGGGAATACGCCTATAAAAATGTGATGACCCAGCTTCACCCCGGGGCTGTGATTCTTCTCCACTCTGTATCCAAAGATAATACGGAAGCGTTGGCGCGAATCATTGATGATGCCCGCAGCCAGGGATACCAGTTCAAGAGCCTGGACGAAATGAAAATCCGTACGCCATAACGGCAAAAACTCCTTAGCCTGGGGCATGCCCCATAAGCTAAGGAGTTTTTATATTGCAACCGAGCGTTTAAGCGCCAGCTGGTTTGGCTGTGGTTAAAAAGTTTTCAATCTTGGCGTCAGTCTTCTTCTGCTGCAGCCATGTCGTAGACAATGTGGAGATTTGTTGATTCGTTAATGTGTCTTTGATGTCAGCTTTTTTCTCATCCAAAGTAGGTGTAGTCGCAGCTTTATGATCGGTCACTTTAATGATGTCATAGCCGGACGCCGTTTGTACCGGATCGCTGATAGTGCCAGACTTCAGGGCAAATGCTGCTTTCTCCGCAGCAGGATCGAGGGTTTCGCTGCCGCTGGCTACATAGCCAAGGTCGCCGCCTTTATCTTTCGTAGCGGTGTCCGTTGATTTCTCTTTGGCGATTGCAGCAAAGTCACCGCCATTCTTCAGTTGAGCGCTAATCGCGTCGGCTTCTTCCTTCGTTGCGACAGAGATGTGCGCAGCTTGAACCTGTTCAGGTGTTTTCAACGATTCGAGATTTTGATCGTAATACTGTTTGATCTGATCGTCCGTCACATTCACTTGTGGGGAGAGGATTTTCTTCAACAGGACTTGCGATTTCATATTTTTCTTCAAGTCATCCAGCGTCATGCCATAAGAAGTCAGTGTTTGCTGGAATTCACTCTCTGAGCCAAACGATTTCTTCACAGAATCCAGTTCTTTGTTGAGATCATCATCGGTAACGGTAATGTTTGCTTTCTTGGCTTCCTGATTAATAAGTTCATCGCTGATCAAAGAGTCTAAAGTTTGTGCTCCTCCACCAGCCACCATGGCATTATAAAGTTGGGCGGAAGTTATATTGACGCCATTGACTGTGGCGACTGCTTTATCCGATACTGCGCCTGCACTCTTGTGCACAGGAGGGAAGAGGACGGCATAGATGATGAGGGCGGCTACTAAAAGGATCGAAACCCACATCCATTTGCGATCCGCTTGCTTGATAGTCATTCCTTCGTGCTCCTTTCAACGAGCTGTTATTTTGTTCAGAACCCCATTATGCCTGTCCAAGCTTAAAATAAGCTGAAGGCTAGCTTAAGGCTTGATGAGGGGAGAGGATCAAATTCTTCCTGTCGCAGAATCATTTACTTTGTGTGCAAATTAATTGTTGACAAATATATTCGGCAGAAGTAAGATGAACTCATAAAGATTGCATACAAATTAATTTTAAAAAATAAAACGTAACCGTTCAAAGGAGGCCATTCTTATGCATCAAAAAGCCGTTATTATTGGAACCGGGCCGGCGGGATTGACCGCGGCGATTTATCTGGCACGAGCCAACTTGTCGCCTCTTGTTATTGACGGTATTCAGCCAGGCGGTCAGTTGACGACAACAACCGAGGTCGATAACTTCCCAGGCTTCCCGGATGGCATTATGGGGCCTGAACTGATGGAGAACATGCGCAGACAGGCAGAACGGTTCGGCGCCAACATGACAGCCGGTCGTGTCACTGAAGTCGATATGTCCAAGCGCCCGTTCACCTTGTTCCTTGAAGGGGGCGAGACGTTGACGGCGGACGCTGTCATCATTTCCACCGGCGCCTCGGCGAAGAAGCTCGGCATCACCGGCGAATCGGAAAATATCGGCCGCGGTGTCAGCACTTGCGCGACTTGTGACGGCTTTTTTTTCCGCAATAAAAAGATTATTGTCATCGGCGGTGGCGACACCGCAATGGAAGAAGCGCAGTTCCTGACTCGATTTGCTTCCGAAGTGCGCGTCGTGCATCGCAGAAACGAACTGAAAGCATCCAAAATCATGCAGGACCATGCCCGCGGCAATGCCAAAATTGCCTGGAGCTTAAACCGCACACCGGTTGAAGTGGTGTCGGGACCGCTAGGCGTAACCGGTCTGAAAGTGCTGAACAACGAAACCGGCGAAGAAGAGCTGTTGGAAGCGGACGGTGTCTTCCTGGCGATTGGCCATACGCCGAACACAGGCTTCCTGGGCGGACAGCTGCCTCTGGATGAGCTGGGCTACTTGCAGGTTATTCCTGGAACGTCCAGAACGACGATCCCCGGCGTATTTGCCTGTGGTGACGTGCAAGACCGTATTTATCGCCAAGCGATTACTTCTGCAGGCAGCGGAAGCATGGCCGCGCTCGATGCAGAAAGATATTTAACTGAGCTGCAATTACACGCTTAATATTCCAAAAGGAGGAATGAAACATGTCAGTGACACAAATTTCCGATGCAACGATTAACAAAGAGGTTGAAGCATTCGCAGGTACAGCGATACTTGATTTTTGGGCACCTTGGTGCGGCCCTTGTAAAATCCAATCACCAATTCTTGACGAACTGTCCGCAGAGCTGGGCGATGCCGTCAAAATTGCAAAAATCAATGTCGATGACAATCCGGAATCCGCCGCGAAATACGGGATCATGAGCATCCCGACCCTCATGGTGTTCCGTGACGGCAAAGTTGTTGAGCAGTTGACAGGCGTGCAGTCCAAACAAACGCTCAAATCGATTGTTGAACAATTGTAATTCCAATTAAAGATAATCAATGAGGAGGATTTTATCATGAGACAAGTAGAAGAACGCACAGGTGTAGCAACAGCGCTGGGACAGCCTATTACTTTGGTGGGGCCGGAATTGAGAGTAGGGGATAAGGCTCCTGATTTTACGTTAAACAAGGATTTGCTGACTGAAGTTAGCTTGTCGGATTATGATGGCAAAATAAAGCTGATCTCCGTCGTACCATCCCTGGACACAGGGACTTGCAGTGCGCAAACACGCCGGTTTAACGTCGAAGCAGCCAACTTGGATGAGAATGTCGTAATTCTAACCGTTTCTGTCGACCTTCCATTTGCCCAAGGCCGATTCTGCGAAACAGCAGGTATCGATAAAGTCGTGACATTGACGGATTATAAGCATCGCGCATTCGGTGAGGCTTATGGCGTTCTGATTAAAGAGCTGCAGCTTGATCAACGCGCCGTCTTTGTCCTGGATGCCGATAACACTATCCGCTATGTGGAATATTTAGCGGAAATGGGCGAGCATCCGAACTATGACGCGGCTTTGGCTGCTTTGAAGAAACTGGTTTAATATAGATGGAAAAAGGCTGCCAACAATGGCAGCCTTTTTTGTGTTGGTTGGGGCCTCGGTAGAGCAGCAGTCCGATAATGCCGGCTTGCAGCGAGCACAATGGAGCGCGGAGGCCCGAAAAGGCGCTGTAGTCCGGAACAACCGGACTACAGCGGCAGAAAAACGCGCGCGCGGGCATGTAGCTCGGCAAAATCGGACTGCGGCGTTGCGCGTGCCGCTAGATCAGCTTGCTGCCCCTGTGCATGGCCTCACCGCACAAGGGACACGCCTTCGCCGCACGCTGCGCTTCCTGTGGCGAAGAGATCCGCGCCCAAGCGTTGCACCGCTCGCTTGGGCACAGCCACGCCGCGACGCGCTCGCCCGTCGCGCGCGGCTTCGCCGCGGCAACCGCCGTGCCGGAGGCAACGGCCGCTGCCGCGCGCACAGGGCCAGCCCCAGCCGGGCTGGCCGTCACACCCTTGTCCGCGCCAGGGAACGCGGACACAAGGAAGCGGGAAGGCTCCGCCTTCTTCCCGCGGAAAAACACCGGCGAGCTGATCAGCAGCTCCGCCTTGGCTCGGGTGACGGCGACGTAAGCAAGCCGCCGTTCCTCCTCCAGCGCGGCATCCGCCTTGTCGCGCCGCGTGGCCCCTGCCAGCTGGACATCGTCCAGCTGGTCGGCCGCAAGCGCCGAGCTGTGCGGCATGTTGCCTTCGATCGCGCAGAGCAGGTACACAATCGGGAACTCGAGCCCCTTCGATTTGTGGATGGTCATCAGCGCGATTTTGTCGGCGCCATGCTCTCTTTTGGCAGCAGACATTTCGCTGCGTTTTTCTGCGACTTCATGGATAAAATATAGAAACTGTTCCACGGAATCGAATCGCTTGGCGGAAGCTTCCAACTCATCGAGCGTTTCCTTCAACATTTCTTTGTGATGCGACAGCTTGCTGCGCTTATTTGTTTCGAGGAACGCATCGTAGAAATCTTTGCGGATCGCTTGAATGGCTGCCAACGGCTTCATTTCGGCCAGTGACTTGATCAGTTTAATGCGGTTTTTCAGCTTATCCTTCTGAAATTCTTTCAGCTGCGGCAGTCCGAGCAAATGAATGAGCGGCCACTTTTTGGCTTGCACCGCCTCTTGCTCCTGAATGATCCGCATGCCCTGCTCACGCCCGATGTACAAGCTGGGCAGCACGCCCTCCATGGCTTCAAAATTACGCCGCTCATGCGACAGCCGAAGGTGGTCGATGATGGGCTTGACCATCCATTGCTCGTAGAACGAGTCGTTGCTGCCATAATCGATAAACGGCAAATTGTGCAAAACCAGCTGCTCGATAATCGCGCGGCTGTTGCTGGCGCTGCGGTAGAGGACAGCCATGTCGCCGTAGCGGCCGCCCGCTTCGATCCGCTGACGGATGTCGTCAATCAGCCATTCCGCCTCGTCATCACTGCTGACCGGCCTGATGTACTGCGGCTTGCAATCGCTTTGGCGCGTGGCCAGCAGCGTTTTGTTTTTGCGCTGCACGTTATGCCGGATGATAGCGTTCCCCAGCCCGACAATGCTGGCCGTCGAACGGTAGTTGATGTCGAGCGTGACCGTTTTGGCTGAGTTGTATTTCTCATGGAATTGCAAAATAAATTCGTTCCGCGCACCGTTAAACGAGTAGATCGTCTGATCATCGTCGCCGACGACCATCAGGTTATGATGATACTGTGCGATCATTTGAATGATCTCGTATTGCACCGTGTTCGTATCCTGAAACTCATCGACACTGATATATGTGAATTTGCGCTGCAGCGAGCGCAGCACATCCGGATTCGTTCGCAGCAGCTCGTGCGCTTTGACCAAAATGTCATCGAAATCCATCTTGTGCTGCTCCAGCTTCCATTGCTCATAGGCTTGGAAAATCTGCTTGATTTCCTGCTCCTCTTCCGTCTTTTCGGGAAGTGTGCTAATATCCACCAGCTGCATTTTGTAAGAAGACAGCAGGGACAGAAGCACTTCGGGTTGATACGTATCCTGCAGCCCTTTACTCAGTAAAATGCGCTTGATGACGATTTGCTGAAAGCGGCTGTCGCTAATAATTTCCTGTTCCCAACCATTCATGCGCAGCGTACGGAGACAGAACGCGTGAAACGTGCGCACCTGCATCATCGCCGATACACCGGGTCCGAGGCCCGGCATCCGAGTGATCCGTTCTCGCATTTCTTCCGCTGCTTTCTTGGAGAACGTGATCAGCAGCAGATTGCCGGGATGAACGCGATGGACGGATAGCAAATAAGCGACCCGACAAACAAGGACGGTCGTTTTGCCCGATCCGGCTCCGGCCAAAGTCAGCAGCGGGCCTTTGAAGTGGCGCACCGCCTGCACCTGCGGCTGGTTCAAATGAATGCCCTGGCATTCCAGTTCGCGGAAGAAACCGGCATCGGCTTCTTCGTCCGAAATAAAATCCAGGCTGGTAGAGAGTTGGGCCATCCGGGCATGCGGAATCGGCCGCTTGGCTTCGTGACCAGAACCGAAGGGAGTAGGGTACAGCGTATGTGTATTTGTACTTGTATTTGTACTTGTATGTGTATGCAACATGTATCACCTGTTCATGTGTTTCTAGGAGTATTCATTCTATCACATTTGCAAATGCAATAGGGGCATGTCATGATACAAGTAATTATTTCCATTTTTTACTAGGGTGGAGGTTCGAATTCATGGTGGCGTATTTCAAAGCGCTATGGGGCCAATTTTTACGCGATGATGCGTTGGGGCTGGCTGCGCAGTGCTCGTACTTTTTTTTGTTATCGATATTCCCATTCTTAATCTTCATGATCAGTTTGCTCGGATACTTGCCGTTCACGACCAAAGATGTCATTGCGCTGGTTCATGCATATACGCCTGTGGCGGTTGCCGGATGGCTGGAAGATACGCTGTCTAGCCTGCTGAATGTAAAGCGGGGCGGGACGCTGTCGTTTGGCTTGATCTTCTCCCTGGTGAGCGCCAGCGCGGCGATGAATGCGATCGTTCTTGCCGTCAATAAAGCTTACGGCCTGCCCGAACGAAAAAGCTTCATTCATTCGCGTTTTCTGGCGGTTATGCTGACGATCGGCATGCTCATTGTCATTGTTTCGGCGCTCGTGCTGAGCGTGTTCGGCGATTATATCGGGGACTGGATGCACGCGCATGTCCATATTCCGATGGCACATATTGATCTGTGGAATAATTTTCGCTGGATCATCAACTTTGTTATCGTGTCGATTGTTTTTATCGGTATCTACTACATCGCTCCGAACACTTGTTTAACCTGCAAAAGCGTGCTGCCAGGGGCACTGTTTGCCAGTATTGGCTGGCAGGTGACCTCCCTGGGATTCTCCTATTATGTCAACAATTTTACGAGCTACAGTACGACATACGGCAGTCTTGGCGGTGTGATCGTGCTGATGACCTGGTTTTACATATCGGCGCTTGTCATCATTGTCGGCGGGGAGATTAACGCGTTACGGCATATCCGATTGCAAAAGAAGTGAAACAGCGCCAGTCAGGGACAGACATAGACCTTCCACGAGCTAATATATTTAGAAGCAGGGGTAATATGGGAGGTGTTCCTGTTGTCGAATGCGTTTGTTGCACGTTCACTGGATGAGATTCGCTTTTGGTCGCGCATTATGAAAGAACACTCGCTATTTCTGAAGTTGGGATTTCGCTGCGAGGATACGCAGCTGATTCAGGAGGCTAATCAATTTTACCGCGTCTTTGAGGAAATTGAGGCTAAAGCGCAAGCGTTTACCGCGCAAACGGATCCGGAAACGATCAAACGCTTTAATGTTGAAGTGCATACGTCGATCACCTATATTTGGGCTTTCAAAAGAAGGGTGCTGGGCCTCATCCTCCAGTGCCAGCTGCCAGGGGCCAATAATTTCCCGCTGCTTGTTGACCACACGAGCAGGGAGGCCTATTATTTTAGAAATCGCCTGGAAGAGTTAAATGCAGGCCGTCTGGAGCCCCTACCGGACGCGATTATTGATGAGAATGTCTTCTTCTTGCGGATCATGGCGGATCACGCCAAATTCATCGGACATCTTCTGGATCCGTCGGAGCGGTCGCTTGTAGATCAGGCGAGGAATTTCAGCCATGATTTTGACCAGCTTCTGTACCAAGCGGTTGACCTGAGTTCGATGCGACCTCAATCGCAAACACAGCCTCTGCTGGATCAATTCCTCGATCAGAATCGGGTTTCCGTCAAGTCCTTGCGCGATTTCAAGAAAACCGCCAGCGAGCTCATCGACGCCTGCCGGATCAAAAGCATTATTCACCCGCTGCTCGCCGACCACGTGTTCCGCGAGGCAGAAAGGTTCTTGGAAATCATTGATATGTTTGAGGCCAGTTTGACCGGCAAGCCGGCGATCTAAAAGGTTGTTACATAAGCTGTTTGAAGATCGGATGACGATGTTCAAACAGCTTTTTTGTTCGAGTAAAACCTCCCGTCTAAGGGGAACATAATGAAAAATGTCACAGATGGAGGCTTTTGAACTTGAAAAGTCAAACGAAGCAATTGTCCATCTTCGCCTTGGGCGGCGTAGGGGAAATCGGCAAAAACATGTATGCGATCCAGTATGGCGACGATATCGTGGTAATTGATTGCGGCTCCAAATTCCCTGACGAGAGCTTGTTAGGCATTGATTTGATCATTCCCGATATTACGTATCTAATCGAAAACAGCGAGAAAGTGCGGGCGCTGGTCATCACCCACGGGCACGAGGATCATATCGGCGGGATTCCCTATATTATGAAGCAGCTGAATATACCGATCTACGCGACCCGGTTAACGATGGGGCTAATAGAGGTGAAGCTCAAAGAGGCCGGGCTGCTTGCCGATACGGATCGGCATGTGATTCATGCTGAGACAAGCCTGTCGCTGGGGGCTTTAACAGCAACGTTCTTCAAGACCAACCACAGCATTCCTGATTGCTTGGGGGTTGCTTTTCACACGCCTGAAGGCACGGTCGTGCATACGGGCGATTTTAAATTTGACCTGACGCCGGTAAGCGGTCAATATCCGGATCTGCACCGGATGGCGTCGATTGGCAGCAGCGGCGTCCTCGCTTTGCTGTCCGAGAGCACGAACGCGGAGCGTCCCGGCTACACCCCGTCGGAGAGTATTGTTGGTGAGTCGATTGAAGAGGCTTTTATTAAAGCGCACCAGAAAGTGTTCCTGTCCACATTCGCTTCCAATGTGCACAGGCTCCAGCAGGTCATCGATGCGGCGATGCTGACGAATCGCAAGCTGGCGCTGCTGGGTCGCAGCATGGTGAATGTCGTCAGGATCGCCTCTGAGCTCGGCTACTTAACGATTCCCGAGGGGCTTTTGATCGAGGCGAATGAGGTGGGGGGGCTCGCGCCTGAAAGGGTCGCTATCCTTTGTACCGGCAGCCAGGGGGAACCGATGGCGGCTTTGTCGCGGCTGGCCAGCAACAGTTACCGGCAGGTCGAGGTGCTGGCCGGGGATACCGTGATCTTGGCGGCGACGCCGATTCCGGGAAATGAGCGGAATGTGGCGCGCACCGTGGACAACTTGCTGCGCTTGGGCGCCAAGGTTATCTATGGTTCAGGCGCGGTCACGGGCATGCATGTCTCGGGCCATGCCAGCCAGGAAGAACTCAAGCTGATGCTGACGCTTATGAAGCCCAAATATTTTATTCCGATTCACGGCGAGTTCCGTATGCTCCATCAGCATGGTCTTCTGGCGGAAGCGGTGGGCGTCGAGCACGGGAACACGTTCATTCTGAACAATGGAGATGTCGTAGATATCGAGAAGGGCATTGCCCGCCAGACCCGCAAGATTACGGCAGGGAATACGCTCGTAGACGGTTGGGGCATCGGTGATGTCGGAAATATTGTACTGCGCGACCGCAAACATTTGTCAGAGGATGGTATTCTCGTCGTGGTTGTCACGCTGAGTAAGACGGATAATAAGATTTTGTCCGGCCCGGATATCATCTCGCGAGGGTTTGTATATGTGCGGGAATCGGAAGGGCTGCTCGATGAGGCGTCTCGAATCGTTTCGGGCACGATTTCGAGGCTGCTTGCGGAGAATGTCAACCAGTGGAATACGATCAAGGTGAGTGTCAAGGACACTTTAGGGCGCTATCTGTATGAAAATACGGGGAGAAGGCCGGTTATTTTGCCGATCATTATGGAAATATGAAAAAAGCCCCTTACCTGAAGGAACAGGTAGGGGGCTGTTAGGTTCTAAACTTTTTCGACTTTCATCAAGTTTGTTGTTCCTGATTTGCCGATCGGAATACCGGCGGATACGACCGTGAGGTCATCCTTCTTCACGTAACCGAGCGCTTCCGCTTGCTGGATCGCCTGACGAATTAAGGCGTCCGTAGAATCGCTGATCTCGCCGCGGATCGGCGTCACGCCTTGCACCATGCTCAGATAGTTGATTGTGTACTCGTTCGACGTAATCGCCACAATCGGCGCTTCCGGCCGGTACTTCGCAATCATGCGGGCAGTAAAGCCGCTCTCGGTCGGTGTCAAAATCGCTGTCGCGTGCAGCTTATTGGACGTCGCGACCACCGATTGGCACAGCACCTCGGTCACCTCGTTATTCGATTGCAGCTGGGCATCAAGGACGGAGCGGTGATCCATTGTCTGCTCGACGCGTTCGGCGATCTGCGCCATCATCGTCACAGACTCGACCGGATACTTGCCGGCGGCCGTCTCCCCGGACAGCATGACGACGTCACTGCCGTCGAGCACCGCGTTAGCCACGTCGCTGACCTCGGCGCGTGTCGGGCGGGGATTGCGCTGCATAGAGTCAAGCATTTGCGTTGCAGTAATCACTGGCTTACCTGCAAGGTTGCAAGCGCGGATCATATCTTTTTGCGCGATGGGTACATCTTCGGTCGGAATTTCCACACCGAGATCGCCGCGCGCCACCATGATGCCGTCGGAAGCCTCGAGAATCGAGGCGAAGTTATTGATGCCTTCTTCATTCTCGATCTTCGATACGATCGGCGTGAAGCCGGCGCCATGCTGCTCCAGGATGTGGCGTACTTCGCGGACATCGTCGCCGTTGCGCACGAAGGACATGGCGACGATCGAAATATTTTCTTCGACGCCGAATTTCAAATGCATAATGTCGCGTTCCGTAACCCCTGGCAGGGAGCAGCGAACGCCAGGCAGGTTAACGCCTTTGCGCTGTTTGAGCACGCTTTGGTTCAGTACCGTGCAGGTGACTTCCGTGCCATCCACTGTTTCCACGCGCAGTTCAATCGTGCCATCATCAATCAGTACCAGATTGCCAGGCTGCACGTCTTGCGGAAGGCCCGGATAGTTGACGGAGACACGCTGGCCATCGCCGATAATTTGTTCGGTAGTCAATACAATCGTGTCGCCTTTTTGCAGGTCGTAAGAAGCGTCTTTCAATTGGCCGATCCGGATCTCCGGTCCTTTGATATCCATCAGAATGGGAATCGTGACACCAAGTTCCTGGGCAGCCTGACGAACGCGGGCAATACGGCCGCGGTGCTCGTCCAAATCGCCGTGAGCCATATTCAAACGGGCAACGCTCATGCCCGCAAGGATTAATTGTTTCAAGGTAGGGACGGAATCGCATGCAGGTCCCATGGTGCAAATAATTTTCGTTTTACGCATCGGGGTTAATCTCCCTTTCCGAAATTAGATATCGATTTATGTCTTATTGTAGTCTTAATTTCCCTCAACATCCATGAAATATAGTATGCTATATGTACTATAGTACGGAGTGTGGTTGGCGTGCAGGTGATGAAAGTTAACTATGACAAAACAAGCAATTGGTATCTTGAAGAACAAGCGGTTCCCTACTGGACCCTCGTCCTGATGACGTACGGGAAGTGCGTGTATTGGATTGGCGGCAGCGGGGGTGAGCATAAGCAGCTGTTGGAGAAAGGCCAGTGGCTGCTGATTCCAGGCGGGACGGCATATTACGGCAAAAGCGTGCCCACGCAGCTGCACGAGAAATATGCCGTGCAATTTGCGGCAGACCGCATGTTCGAGCCGCTCCCGCTCATCCAGTCCATGCAGCTGCGGAGCGGCTCGACGGGCAAATATGACTATATGCTTGATCGGCTGCGCTCGATGTACCGTCAATGGCATGACAAACAGCCCTATTACCAGACGCTGTGTGAAGCGCTGCTGCAAGAGCTGTTTGTGCATTTGCAAAGGGAACAGGACCAGGGGCAGATCCCGAACCCGTCCATTCAGTGTGTGGAACAGATGAAAGCATATATCCAGAGTCACTACCGGGAGCGTGTGACCAAAGATGAGCTCGGCGCCTGTACAGGCAGGTCACCGAACTATGCGGCTTCCTTGTTCAGGAAGGTGACAGGCCAGACGATAAGCGACTACGTGAATACGACCCGAATCAAGACGGCGGTCTATATGCTCAGACACTCTGCATTGACCGTAACGGAGATTTCGGAGTTCGTAGGCTATAGTGATCCTTCGTATTTTTACAGGGTGTTCCGGCGCCTTACTGGGCTCGTGCCGACTGATCTGGTGGCAGACCGCGAGGAAGTGCGTAAATAGGGCTTACATCGTACCGCCGCCGCGCCGAATTTCAGGCGGGATTTGTTCAGGCCCTTTATTGATGTATTGGTAAATGAACGTATCGACGCTGGCATCGTCATATTTGGTCAGCTGCATCGTTTTGGTCCAAGCATTCACGACGACCTCTTTGTCGCTCGGCACGTCGGGGTTTGGTACTGCGAGCACACCGGCGCCGGCCTTTTTGAAATTGACGAGATAGCGCAGCTTGTCCTGCAATTCGGCAGGAGCATCCGGATGGAAGTAGATAATAATATCGCCATGCTCCAGGTTATGGACCAGCTTCTCATACGGCGGTTTCTCCGTGTAATAGCCGAACTTCAAATCGTGCGGGCTGTGTGTGCCCGATGTCGGGATCTTCATTTCGTATTGCAACGGCATTTCGGAGTGGTCGCGGCCGTAATCCTTATCCGTCGTGACCTCGATCGGCGCATTGAAGTTCAATTTCTCGATACTGTATTTGCTGGAGGCCTGCTGAATCAGCGACGTCCCGATGAACAGAACGGCCAGCGTCGTCAGAACGTGTGAAATCATCATCAACTGTTTCTGCTTCTTATGCAGTGCCTGCTTTTCCGCCTTCTTCAGCCGGGCTGAATTGGCTTGTTTCGTCCGGGCAGCAAGTACATAGCCCACAACCGCTAAAACAACGATCGCTATGCCGGCATACAGTAAAATGGACATCAAAACCGACCCTTGCTGCAAGCTTGCTTGTTCCATGTGTTTGTGCTCCTTTATGATTAGTAAAAAAAATAGAAAGATGTACACTACATATTGTAGTTTGATGGGGTGGATTAGTCAAATTCGACATCCTCCGCTCAACTGAAAAAAGCAATCCCACCCAGGATTTACCGGGGAGATTGCTTTACCATTCCGCCTTCAGCGACCCCATTTCAGCATCATGGTTAACGAGCAGCAGTGCGGTTCCTGCGGCACCGGGTCGATTTTGAATATGATGGCGCTTGGGGTATATGTCGTTTGGACAGGCTCGGCCAGCCCGAACGTATGAACGATCCGTTCCACTTCCTTTTGATTGCCAGCCTGAGCGGCTGTCATCAGCTGGTGCGCGACTTGTTTTTCTTTGAGCTTACTCAGCAAGATGGAGGCGTTGTTCACGATCTTCTGAAGAGAAGTGACAGAATGCTCCAACATGTTCGTATCCACCGGGGGCATTTCCCGGTCCCATTGCGGATAGAAGGGAGGGTAAACGAACAGCTGCAGCGGGTAACTGGTGTATGGATAATAAATCGGGAGGGAACGGTCCCAGTAATAGGCCGGAGGATAGTTCATCGGTGTACTCCTTCATGGTTTTCACTTGATTACACCTTATCAATATATGTGAACCATGGGCTAGTGTGCGCGGCTATTCGGATAACAGCCCCTTGAAAGCAAATACAGCCGACCTCAGAAGAGGCCGGCTGCAACCAAGACAGCTTATGAACGTTTCATGGTGACATAGCTTGTTGCGATTTTACCAGTTGGGGATACTGCATTCAATTCGAAAGAAGTTACGTTGCCAGATACACGAACGATTCCGTCACCGTCCACTGTTACAGTTCCTACTGCACCTTGTGCATCGTCACCTTTGATTTTAGTAATTGTGAAAACAGTTCCCAACGCGAAGTTATAATCTTGGACTTCACTATTTTCATACTCAATTCCGTAGTTGTCTGTTACAGTAAGTTCCATTTTATCAAAAGCGTTGAAGGCATCGGAATATACGCCGCCAGTAACGGTCATCGTACGGTCAAAGGTAGTGTTGTCAACCTTCATTGCCGAAGCTGTTACGGCATCGCTCTTCACGTTAACTGTCACGCTTAGCTGCTTAGGATCGTTGTTGCCGATTTGAACCATTACGGTAACGACCGCTGTACCTACTTTATTACCAATCACATAAGCATGATGGTCGGCAGATAGACCGACTTTGGCAATGCTGGAATCCGAAGAATGAACGGACTGCACGATGCCAGGGACGGCAACTTCGTCACCGGCTGCATTTTTTACTTTAATCTTAATTTCTTTGGCAAACATACTCACTGCAGGATCTTCAGCCGCTGTTTTATCAGGTGCTGTCGAAGTCAGGCCGCTATCGATGACGTTCGCAAGTGTGTAGTCGCCGTCAACGGAAACATTGCCATCGGATACCGGCGTTGCGGACACTGTGAATGCGGCCGTTGCTGTTTGAATGACGCTCGCATCCAAACCGCCCAATGTTACTGTGTAGTCGCCAGCAGCAAGAGCGCCGCCCGGTACTGTCAGTGTTGCCGACTTCCCGTCAGCAGCCCACTCGGTTGTAGTATTGAGAGCTGTTGTGCCTTTATTCAGTGCCAGCGTAGCTTTGCTTGTATCCACTTGCTTATTCAATGTTACTGTCACTTTCAGCAGGTCGGAAGAAGCCTGTGCGCCAGTAACCGAAACCAACGTTTGGTTTTGGTCGTTAAATGCTTGTTGTGCTGCATAGGAGCTTTGAACAAGATCGGCGCGAGTCGCCGCTTGATCGCCTGCTTTGCCGGCAGCATGGATGCCCAGATCCGTCGCTTGCTTCACAGCGTCTGCGAACCAAGGCGTGCCGCTGACGTTCACTTTTTTGCCAAGACCTTTAAGTAGAACTGTATCCAATTGACCTGTCGTTACCGAGTCGCCTGGAACGAAAGTTGTGTCTGTCACACCGTCAATAAGACCGGCTTTTTTCGCGGCTTCGATATAAGGAATCGCCCAGCCGTTCGCCGGATCGTCCGCTTTAACGTCTGTGAAGCTGGAAACCGCCACGGAAGTGTCAACTTTGATGCCGTAGATCAATGTCGCTACTTTAGCGAATTGTGCGCGTGTCATATTTTGGTCAATACCGAAAGTATCATTCGAGACACCTTCGAAAATACCAGCGGACACCATAGCATCAATCTTTGCTTTCAATCCTGCGTCAATGCCGTTCAAATCCGTGAAATTCGCAGAAGAATTAGCAGCGAAAGCCGTCGAGGAAAGCATAGACAATGCTGCTGCTGTCAAAGCGATGGTTTTCAATGTGTTTTTCATAGTACCTCCTAATAGTTGAAGTTTAGTAGAATGAATGATTCCATGTTGTTGCCGCGTTCACTTGCTCTGTGCTTATAACTATACAATGCAGGATAACGTAAGTCATTGTCAAATTCCTGGCAGTCTCGGTATAAGAGTGCTAAGAGAAAAAGAAGCTGTAAATCTATCGTTCGACGGGCTATTTTTGCTTAAAAAGTCATGTTTGCGAAACATAAACCCTTCATGCACAATATAAATAGTTCTAATAGAAGTTATTTATGAGAAAGGGAGTGATCTGTTCATGATGGATTTGAAACAAGCCATCCTGGAGCGACGCAGCATTGGTAAAGTGAAATCCGATCCTGTGGATCAAGCATTAATTGAAGAAATTCTTGAAGCGGCGATTTGGGCGCCTAATCATGCACATACTGAGCCATGGCGGTTTTGGGTGATGACAGGGGAAGGACGCAAGCTGCTTGCCCGCGGCTATGCTGAGGTCGCGATCGCGGAAGCGGGAACACTGACTGAAGAAGAAATCGCTCAAATCCACGCCAATCAGGAAAAGAAGGCGTTCCGCGCGCCTGTCGTGATCGCAGTGGCGGTTTCGCCGTCCGCGAGTCGGGTCGTGCCGGAGATTGAAGAATACGCTGCGGCGCATTCGGCGGTGCAAAACATGCTGCTGACGGCCCACGCTTTGGGTTTGGGTGCGGTATGGCGCACAGGGGAACCAACTTATCACGCGAAAATGAAAGAAACGTTCCGACTCCAAGGCAAAGAGGATCTCGTCGGATTCATTTATATCGGGTATCCCGATATGCCGTCTGCACCTAAAGCTGTGCGTTCGCCTTTCGCGCAGAAGACGGTTTGGGTTAGCAAGTAGTCGACGGTGATGGCTTGTGCAGGGCAATAGCGGAACGGCAGTTACGTTATTGCAGAGAAAACGGCGCATAGCGAGGCTTTGAGCGCGGATAGCGGAAGTAGAGTTCCGCTAAACGGGCTTTTCATACAAAAAAACCTCCAACCCCACGTTACCGTGGGTTGGAGGTTTTTGGCGTTATTACTTCTTAAGCGCAACGGCGATTTGCGCCGCGGTTTGCGCGTTGTGGTACACAAGCGCAATATTCGTTTCCAGGCTGCGCCCTTCTGTCAACTGCTTGATGCGAGCGAGCAGAAACGGCGTTACTTTTTTGCCGGTAATGTTCTGCTCTTTCGCTTCGTTCAGCGCCTGCTGGATGACGCCTTCGATCTCATCATGGTTCATCGCGGATTCCGCAGGAACCGGATTAGCGATAATCGCGCCGCCGTTCAGCCCTAGCTCCCACTTCGTGCGGAGCATGGAAGCCACTTCGGACGGCTCGTCAAGACGGAAGTCTACGCCATAACCGCTCTCACGGGCGTAGAAGGACGGGAACTCGCTCGTCTTATAGCCGACAACAGGTACGCCGTGAGTCTCCAGGAACTCCAGCGTGCGGCCGATGTCGAGAATCGACTTTGCCCCGGCGCAGACGACAGCTACGTTCGTTTGCGCAAGCTCAGTCAAATCGGCGGAGACGTCCATCGTCACTTCGCCTTCGCGGTGTACGCCGCCGATGCCGCCTGTGGCGAACACTTCAATGCCGGCCAATGCTGCGCCAATCATCGTCGCCGATACCGTCGTCGCCCCGATTTTGCCGGATGATAAAATATGCGCAAAGTCGCGGCGGCTCACTTTTTCCACGTTTCCGTTCGTCGCAAATTCTTCGAGCTCCTGATCGTTCAAGCCGATTTTAATTTTACCGCCCATGATGCCGATCGTTGCCGGAACCGCTCCGTTGTCGCGAATGATTTGTTCGACCCTTTTGGCCATCTCGATGTTTTGCGGGTAAGGCATGCCGTGGGAAATAATCGTCGTTTCCAGAGCTACGACGGGTTGGTTATTGGCTAGAGCAGTTTTCACTTCATCGGTAAAAGTCAAGTATTGTTTCATAGAGTTCAGTCTCCTTTATAAGTAGTTGTGAGATGATTCAATCGTTCTTCATTCAGTTCGCTGGCGACGGATTCCGCTGTTTGCAGCGTAATATGCGAAGCCGCAATGCCACTGAGGCAAGCTTCCATATAAGATTGATGATGCAAGACGCCATAGGCGACACCGGCGACAAGTGCGTCTCCTGCACCTGTGACTTCGACAACCTCCGTCGGAATCGGCGGGAAAAGGCGGCTGCCTTCTTCGCCGTGGTACATAACCCCTCGGCTGCCCATTGTAATGAAGACATGCTTCACGCCCCGCCTACAAATCGCCTCCGCCACCTCAGCCAGATCAGGTTCGGTTGTAATCACAACACCTGCCATCTGGCAGGCTTCTTCCAGATTCGGAAAGATCGCGGTGACGCCCTGCAAATTCTGCGGGAGCTTCTTGGCCTTCTCCGAGGACACGGGGTCTATGAAAAGCGGAACACCTTCTTCGCCGCATCGTTTCACCAGCTCTTCCAGCGTGTCGGCTGGCAGATTCGTGTCTGCGATAACCAGCGCCGCCGCCGCGATATGCGACCACTTTTCCCGTAGGAGGGCAGGGGAGCATTTATCATAAATTTCCATATTGGCAAAAGCCAGATACATCTCGCCCGTTGCATCCAGCAGCGCCGTATACATGCCGGTTCGTTCACCGGGCAGTACGATCGATTGACTGACGTCAACACCGCGCTTCTTCGTCTCTTCCAGCACCCACTGTCCGGCTTTATCATCACCGACGACCGTCAGCAAAGCAGCCTTGCAGCTCAAATTCGCAAGCGTCTCGGCAATATTGCGCGCGACTCCGCCGCACGATTCCTTGACGGTGACCGGGTTCGAGGATGCGAGACGAATCGCTTGCTTGCTTCTCGCCTTGCTGTCCAGGTTGGCGCCGCCAATGCACATGACCGTGTTATCGTCAGCTGTGATATAGGCACGCCCCCGGATGACGCCTTTTCTCGTCAATGCGGCAATATAGCCGGCAACAGCGGAGCGGGAGATACCGATCGCACCTGCGATTTCGTGCTGGGAGATGAACGGATTTTGCCGGATAAGCGCTAAAATTTGCTGTTCCCGATCCATGAGCGGCTCCCTCCTTGTGTCTGATAAGTATAGTGTAACGCGCCTCTAAACATTTGTCTATAATATAAACATGTGTTTATTGATGGCAGAAAAAAAGGGAAAAGGAGCCTGCTCCGTAAACCGGAACCAAGCTCCTTTTGAACATGAAAGCCCTCGGCTATCCACGTGAATTTCTCGAGCGGTTGACGAATAATCCCAGCAGCCCGAAGAGGCCGAGAAGTCCCCAATAATTATGGCTTACGGGAGCCTCATTGGCGGTAGCGCTGAGCGTCCTGTACGCCGTCGGCGGCGTCATGCTGAATGAGGCGGCTCGACCGCCTTCGCTTGATAAGACGCGAGTATTGACGTCAGCACCAGGCATACCGAACGGGTTCGTATCATGGAACGTTGGCGAGCCCATCTTCGCATCTTCCAAGCGGTCCAATTGCACAACCACTTGCTGGGCTTGCGAATGTGTGTGCGTGTGCTGATAGTGAGCTCCGAGCAGAGTCGTAATCGATAAAAAAGATACCAAGGCAAGCTTCATAAAACGGTGAAACATGCGCATACCCCCAACGATGTCTATATTTCCATGCAAGTATGGGTAGCTTACCCTGCCTGCTGAAAGTTATGTATACAATAAAAGCATCCGCCCCGAAGGGCAGATGCTCTTGACCAAATCACCGCTTGACGACATTGAAATTAGAATCAATCAGCAGCCAGTTCTGCGGGAAGCTCAGTCCGAGCTTCCAATAGCTGATACCGCGCAGTTTCAGTTCCTTCAACAGGTTGAACTTAGCCTGGATCGAGCGTGCATCTTCGAACCAGACGGTGTGCTCCTTGCCTTTGTCATCCCAATAGTTGAAATGCGGCGCCTGTGCCGTCTGATCGTACAAGATCTGTGCGTTGAACTTGCGGGCGAGGGCGATTGCTGCTTGCGGACTGACTGCTTTGGCAAAAGGCCCGCCTTTGACATAAGGCAGCGTCCAGTCGTAGCCGTACAGATTTTGCCCCATCATAATTTTTGAGGACGGCATTTCGGTGAGGGCGTACTCCAGCACTTTGCGCACAGGACCAATCGGCGATACGGCCATCGGCGGGCCGCCGCTGAAGCCCCACTCATACGTCATAATGACGACGAAATCGGCAATTTGGCCATGCGCCTTATAATCGTGTGCGGTATACCATTCACCGGCCTGCGCGGCGCTCGTTTTGGGGGCAAGCGCGGTGGACATCAGGTAGCCTTCCTGATGAATTTGCGCCGCTGCTTTGCGCAGAAACTGGTTGTAGGCTTCGCGGTCACTCGGGTGCAGATGCTCGATGTCAAAATGAATATCCCGGAATCCGTATTCCTTGGCCGTGGATTTGATCGTATCGAGCAGATGGTTTTGCACCGTCTGGTCGGTGAGGATGATGTGCCCGAGATCGGCGCTGAACTGGTCATGCTCCAGATTCGTCACGACCATCATCAGCGTCACGCCTTGCTGCGCGGCGATGGCATGCAAATCATCAAGCGGCGGCGCCTGCAGGGAGCCGTCTCGCTGGATCCGGAAGCTGAAAGGCGCCAGATAGGTGAGATGCGGCGCTGCTTCCTTCGCGGAATCGGTCAGCGCCGGGGATACGCTGTTTCCCCGAGGCTCGAGATAGGCATTGACTTCAGCCGAAGTCCGCGGAAACGGAGGGACATAGAGGCGGAAGCCTGCTGACAACGGTTGATTCGGACGCAATCCATTGACCGAAATGAGTGTCTGCATATCAACGCCTAATTTGCGGGCAATCTGATACAGGCTTTCACCTGGGCGTACCCAGTAATACGATCCGACGATCGGAATGACCAATGCCTGTCCAATGACCAGCGATTGACTCGGGTCGATTTCATTGGCAGCGGCGATGGTATCCACAGATATGCCATACTCTTGCGAGATGCGATACAACGTCTGTCCCTTTTGAACAACGTGAATTTGCACCTGAACTCCTCCTTTGGCTAACAATTCTCATTGCTTTACCTTATTCCAGGCGGGTTCAATAGGTGTATGTCCCGAGCATTCAAGGTTTAGGTACTACTGGAAAATAGTACTAGTTGGGATGCGATTTATCTTCTATGATTACATCAAGAACAAGATCAATAAGCCGCATTGCGGCTGGGAGGTTATCGCATATGTTTACAAATCGGAAGAGAAATACATCGGCATTTACATTTATGGCTTGGGCGTCATTTATCGGTGCATTTATGGCGATGTTTATCGGGATCTATACATTGGATCAAGTGCTCAGTGTGAAAGGGTATTACGCGGTCACGGCGCTGTTTCTGACCATGTCCGCCTTCGTGCTGCAGAAGGTTGTGCGCGATAACTTGGAAGACAACTACAACGGACGTAAAAGGAATACGTCGGCCTTCACGTTCCTCGCCTGGAGCTCGTTCGGCTTGGCGCTTCTCGGGATGTTCATCGGCATTATCAATCTGGATGAGCCGCTTTCGGTCAAAGGCTTCTACGCGGTTACAGCGCTGTTCCTGACGATGTCATCTTTTGTCTTGCAAAAAACAATCCGCGATAACACGGAGGATCAAGGCGCGCATCATGCTCACGTGGAGAACGGTGAAGAGCTGTAAGCATACACTGGCGTCTGCGGCTATTAGGCCGCGGGCGCTTTTTGCTTGACCTTAACCTTACGTCAGGGTTTAAGTTGGGTGAAACGAAGGAGGTATGCAAGATGTCAAGAGATGAACGCATTTATCAAGACCGGGCGGATCTGTATGAAGCCCTGATCAGCCATCAGCCCCGGTTAGTTAACATCATTAATGAAATAAAACCTTATCGGGAGCTGGATGTTGCCGATTTGGGGGCGGGCACAGGCCGCTTGACACTGGCTCTGGCCGATGGGGCGAAGTCGGTGGTCAGTCTCGATAGCTCGCCGGTCATGCTCCAGCAGCTGGAGAAGCGGATGCAGCAGCAGCGGCATACCCACTGCCGGACTGCAGTGGCGGATCACCGGCAGCTGCCGGTGGAGGTGGCCAGCGTCGATCTTGTGGTGGCCGGCTGGAGCCTGTGCTATCTGGCGAGCAACAATCATGCGGACTGGCAGGCCAATCTTCAGCAGATGCTGGCTGAGATCGATCGCATCCTGCGACCCGGCGGCACAGCCATCATCTTTGAAACGTTAGGTACAGGCTATACCGAGCCGGTGCGGTATGATTTCTTGGCACCCTATTTTCATGAGCTCGAGCATCTATACGAATTTCAACACAAGTCCATTCGGATGGACTATAAGTTCCGGGATGTCCAGGAAGCGGAGGCGCTGACGAGATACTTCTTTGGCGAAGAACTGGCGGATAAGGTCGCTGCGCAGCAATGGGAGGTTGTCCCTGAGTTCGCGGGTATTTGGTATAAGCATAAGCCGTAGAAGGGGGTTGCTCGCGAAGCTTGTAAGGGGGGAGTGGAGAGACTACAGTCATAGTATCAGTGTCTATTTTTGGAGGAATTTTCCACGGGGTGATGGAATGCTGTATCTATAAGCCAGCAAAAACCTTGGGGTGATCTTGTGGAAGAAGGACATATTCGACAAATTATTGGTATACTGGGTGCTGATGAACTTCTGGAGCCCCAAACGTACGGTTTTGCCATTAACGGTCATACGTTGTTAAAGCAAGCCTGGCGGGATCATCAGGATTCGCACAATCTCTTGGTGGGTCCGGTACTGGCACAAAAGACGAGGCAGATCGTCTCGCTGGTTCGTCATGCGGACGGCCAAATCGTAGCTGCCCAGGAAGGCTATTTAGAGAAAATTATCGATAATTATAAAGTTTTGTGTTTCTATCCCCCGGTCAGCCAACCGCTTACTCTGGAGTTTTACCGGCTAGGTTCGGAAGGGTTTCCTTGGCCGGAAATCAAAGCGTGCTTTGATTTCAAATGGCCTTTTGTTTTAACGGAGAAGAAACTGAGCTACTTGCATAAGGAATTTGAATTGCGGGAGGCGGATAGTGATTTCGATATGATCGTAGACGTCTGGAACGCGATCCACAGGAACAAGCTCAGGCTCGAAATTGTTGACGGTATCCATGAAGGCCAAGGCTGTCTCGTCAATTCTTACACGCTGACGAACGGTGACAATGTGCTCGTCTTCATGCCGCACGAATCGCTGGAAATTCGCTACATGCCCAGCTGACCATAAAAAAAAGGACCGCAGCCCTGGCAGAGATTTGCCTCGGTTTGCGGTCCTTTATCTATTAAGCGTTGATCAGATACTGGTTCAACGTGGCTTTGATCAATTCCAAACGGCCGGATTGGTTCGTAATGTTGTGGCTGTTCTCAAGCGCGTAAGCTTCCAGCGTCTTGAAGTTCGCTTTGCCGGACACGATGTCTGCGCCCATGCCGGATTTGAAGGAACCGTAACGCGTATCCAGGATGTTGTCGAAGACGCGGTCTTCAATCAGCTTCGCCGCTACTTGCAAGCCGCGGGCAAAAGCATCCATCCCTGCGATATGCGCGTAAACGACGTCTACTGGTTCGAAGGACGTACGGCGAACCTTCGCATCGAAGTTCACGCCACCGCGACCGATACCGCCTTCGTTGGACAAGATTTCGTACATCGCCAGTGTTGTGGAGTACAGGTCTGTAGGGAATTCATCGGTATCCCAGCCGAGCAGCATGTCGCCCTGGTTCGCATCGATGGAACCGAGCACACCGTTCAGACGCGCTACGCGCAGCTCGTGCTCGAACGTGTGGCCGGCCAGCGTCGCATGGTTCGCTTCAAGGTTTAACTTGAAGTGCGGCAGCAGGTCGTATTTTTGCAAGAACGACAAAGTCGTTTGAGCATCGAAGTCGTATTGGTGCTTGGATGGCTCTTTAGGCTTAGGCTCGATCAGGAACTGCGCGTCAAAGCCGATTTCTTTGGCATAGTCTACAGCCATGTGCAGGAAGCGGGCCAGGTTGTCGAGTTCCAGGCCAAGGTCCGTGTTCAGCAGTGTTTCGTAGCCTTCACGGCCACCCCAGAACACGTAGTTTTCAGCGCCGAGCTCTTTACCGTGTTCCAACGCTTTCTTCACTTGCGCAGCGGCATAGGCGAAGACGTCAGCATTGTTCGTTGTCGCTGCACCATGCACGAAGCGCGGGTTCGTGAACATGTTCGCTGTATTCCAAAGCAGCTTCTTGCCTGTAGCTTTCATGTTGTCTTTCAGCAAGGCAACGATTTCATCCAGGTTGCGGTTCGTTTCCTGCAAAGTGTCACCTTCAGGTGCGATGTCGCGGTCGTGGAACGCGTAGTAGTCAACGTCGAGAATGTTCAGGAGCTCGAAGCAAGCTTCGACGCGGGCTTTAGCCAGATCCATGCCGGAGAATTTATCCCAGCCGCGAAGCGCAGTGCCGCTGCCGAACGGATCGGAGCCATTCGCGGAGAAGGAGTGCCAGTAAGCGATTGCAAAGCGCAGGTGTTCACGCATCGTTTTGCCTAAAACAACTTGCTCAGGATTGTAGAATTTAAAAGAAAGCGGGTTCGTCGATTGCTTGCCCTCAAACTGGATTTTTTGAACGTTGTTAAAGTAGCTCATGAATTCAGCCTCCAAAAATAGAGTTTATAACTGCTTATGTAGTCATCATAGCATCATTCATAAAGTTTGTAAATTCATTAAACAAACTTAGTTCGTGCATCCGCTATGAATTCGTGTTAAAATCAGGTCAATCAACCGAGATGTACGGTAGTTGGGGGCTATGAGATGAAACAAACTGGGGATTTGAACCTGGTGAAAAAAATAAATAAATCGATTGTACTGCATCATATCCGCACGGATTCACCGATTTCCCGCGCACGGATCGCGGAGGTGACAGGGCTGACGAAGGCAACGGTGTCGAGCCTGGTGAACGAGCTGATCGCAAGCAGCCTGGTCGACGAGATCGGGGTCGGCGAGTCGAGCGGCGGGCGCAAGCCAATGATGCTGATCTTCAACGGCACGGCGGGATACGCCATCGGCGTCGATGTCGGCGTGACCGATCTGCTGGCCGTCCTGACCGATCTCACGGGCCAAGTAGTTGAAGAATACAGAGTGCAGCATGACAATGTCTCTCTGGAAGAGACGGTCGCGCTGCTGAAGGCGAGCATCCGCGAATTAATCGGACGCGCGCCGGATAGCGTCTACGGCATAATCGGCATCGGCATCGGGCTGCCGGGGATTTGCGACGAGGACGGCAACCTGCTGTTCGCGCCGAATCTCGGATGGGAGAACGTCCCGCTGCAGCAGCTGGTGGAAACGGAGTTCGACATCCCGGTTGTGATCGATAACGAGGCCAATGCGGGCGCCGTCGGAGAGAAACAGTTCGGCGCCGGCAAGGACACGGCGAACTTGGTGTACATCAGCATCGGCATCGGCATCGGAGCCGGAATGATTATTAAGGGTGAGCTGTACAGAGGCGCGACAGGCTTCTCCGGCGAGATCGGACACATCTCGATCCAGCATGACGGCCCCAAGTGCCGCTGTGGAAGCTTGGGCTGCTGGGAGCTGTTCGCGTCGGAACATGCGCTATTGGAGCAGGCGCGGCGTGAGCTGGGCGAAGCCGTCGATCTGGAGACGCTGCTGCAGCGAGCGGATAACGGTGAGCAGCCCGTGATCCGGCTTTTTGAACAGCTGGGCTACTATTTGGGAGTCGGAGTTGTGAATATCGTTAATGGCTTCAATCCGGAGTTTATTATTCTCGGTGGCCGTTTGGCCGGCGCAGAGAAATGGCTCATGCAGCCGCTCCAGTCTCTACTTAAGCAGCGTTCGCTGCCGCATCCCCGCAAACAGCTGAATGTGGAATTCTCCAAGCTGGGGGATCGGTCGACTGTACGGGGCGCCTCCTCGATGGCAATCGCAAGATTCTTCGCTTCCTCGCAGGTGTCGGTTGAACACAGCGGCTGAGCAGCGAAATAAGTGCTTCTGGCCCATCCAGGCTTTCTCAGCAGGCATAATCCAGCGGAATAATGAAGCTCAGCGCCGCATTCTGCAAGGAATGAGCGTTGACCCTGAAGGTCCCCCTTTGTAAAATGGATATTGCTGAGTTTTTTACGGCAATGGATATGCTAAAAGGAGGAGAACGAACTTGTTCCTGCGTTCGTTAATTTTTTGTGCGTACTTAATGCTAGCCTACTGGGTGTCCTATCATTATCCTTCTATGAAAATGATTTTCTATCCGACATTGGGCGCATTCAGTTTCTTATTTATGCATCGTGTAGAGCAAATCAAAGATATCAGGCGCATTATGCTCGGGGCGTTCGTCGGGGTTGTCGTCGGCTGCCTTGCTTATATGATCAGTACAGGAGCATTCTCGTTTTTTGTGACCGCCCTTTTGATGATCTTACTTATTAAATATTTTAAATGGAATGCAGCGCCGATTTTATCGGTCTCGTTCATCCCGTTCTTTGCGCATCCGGCGCACCTCTGGCTGCTACCCGTGACGGTTCTGACTTCCCTGCTCGGTTTGTTCGTTCCTATCTGGCTCATCAGCAGGTTGGAGAAGCTTGTGCTGCCCGTGCCCCAGAAGTGGGTGCAGTTTGCACAACAGTTTACATCCAAGGTGTCTGCATCCATCAAAAGAGAACTATAAAAGGAAAAGCGGTAAGCAGAGAGGTGTGCTTACGCTTTTTTCGTTAGGCGCAACTTTGGTATAATAGAGGTAAACTTTACCAAATTCTCTATGAACAGGAGAGCGGCCGCCTATGCCCGATTGGTCGTATCACTCGCTATTCCGACCGCTGTTATTCCGTCTGTCGGGTGGAACGGCGCGAAATTGGACGCTGCAGGCCATGGGAGGGCTTAGCCGTCTTCCCGGAGGCACCTTCGTCATTAAGACGATGGGTCACGTCGAACTGCCCAAGCCTTTAACAACCGAACTTGCAGGACTAACCGTTTCTTGCCCTGTCGGGCTGGCCGGCGGCCTGGACCCGCACGGCATTGCCCAGAAGGCGCTGGCACAGTTCGGCTTCGGCTTCATCGAGATCGGGCCTGTCACCGTGCGGCCCGTCCATGAAGCAGCGGCGGCGATCCGCCGCTGCGGAGAAGCCATCGTGTACCCCGATGGCTATGCGAACGACGGCCTCGATGCGATTGCGAGGCGCCTGGGTAAGGGCACGGGGCATCGCCTGCCGCACTTTGTGCGGCTGCGGCCGATGCCCGGAAGCACGCCGGGCGAGGCGCTGTCGCAGCAGCAGGAGCTGCTGGCGCGACTGGCGCCGTACGCGGCCGGCTTCTACATCGATGGCCTAGACGAAGGCTGGCCAGCGGCCGCTGCGGCCGCGTACCTCACGTCGGTGCGCGGTATGGCTCTAACAGCGGCTGCAGGGAAGCCGCTGCTGCTCTATCTGCCGCTGCATCTCTCCGAGGAGACGGTGCGGCAGGTGGCGGAGGCCGTCCCGCTGTGCAGTTGGGACGGCTTCGTGGTCGGTGACGCGAAGCGCGAGGCTGCTGGGCAGCCCGGCATCCGCGTCGGCGGCGAGGGCTCGCTTGAGGCAGCGCTGAGCCAGGTGCTGCTGCTCCGCGAGCTGCTCCCCGGTGCGCGGAGCACGATTATTGCAGCTGGCGGCGTGCATGAGCCGCAGGATGCATTGGCGCTGATGGCCGCAGGCGCCAGCGCTGTGCAGCTGCACAGCGGCTTGGTGTTCGCTGGCCCCGGACTGCCGAAGCGGGTGAACGAAGCGGTTCTTTATGAACGTCTGCGTGAGACGCAGTCGTCGGAACCGCCTTCGTTCTGGGCCGGCTGGGGCTGGATGGCGAAGCTGGGCTTCGGCATGCTGATCGGCGGCATGCTGGCCTGGCTGATCGCGGCGACGACCGTGCTCCTGCCCTACGATGAAGAGTTCCTGGGCGCAAGCCGCAGTGTCATCCGCGGCTTCAGCCCGCATCTCCTTCATTTCATGACCCACGATCGGATTACGCTGGCTGGTACGATGGTGTCGATTGGCATCTTTTACTATCAATTGGCCCATCACGGCCTCAAATATGGACTGCATTGGGCGCGCACGGCGGTATATACCTCTTGTGCAGTTGGCTTCGGCAGTTTTTTTCTATACCTCGGTTACGGTTACTTCGATCCTCTGCACGCAGCGGTTGCCGTCATGCTGCTGCCCATGCTGCTGCTGTCGCTGCGCGGCTGGAAGGACCGCCCTTCGCGCAAGCCGCCGGGTCTGAACAACGACCGGATATGGCGCAAGGCCCAATGGGGGCAATGCTGCTGGGTCGTGCTCGGGTTTGCTTTGGCGATAGGGGGTCTAGTCATCTCCGGGGTGGGCATCACTACCGTATTCGTCCCGACCGATCTGGCTTATATCGGTTTGTCCGCCGAGCAGCTAGCCGCCTGGAACGAGCGGCTGATTCCCCTGATTGCCCATGATCGTGCAGGCTTCGGCGGTGCTCTGTTCTCTCTTGCGACAGCCATCATAGGTTCGGCGCTGTGGGGAGTCAATCAGGGCGAGAAGTGGCTGTGGTGGACGTTTTTGCTTGGCGGTCTGCCCGGTTTTGCTGCGGGACTTCTAGTTCACGTGCATATCGGCTACACGGACTTTGTGCATTTGCTACCATTATATATCGCTGTCCTGTTATACGTGGGCGGGCTCTATGGAACGTATCCGTTTCTGGTTGGCCGAGCGGTACATGGAGATCCTATAAAGCAGACGACACCGTTTACGATGAAGAAGTTTTAGCTAGGCGAGAAAGGTGGCAGATGACATGGATAGAATCGCCGTTATTTCCGATATACATGGCAATATGCCCGCATTGGAGTCCGTTCTGGCTGATATTCAGCAGCGCGACATTTCCCGGATCATCTGCCTCGGCGATCTGGTTGGCAAAGGGCCGCATTCCGATCAGGCGGTGGACCGCATCCGGGAAGTATGCGATTTGGTCATTCAAGGCAATTGGGATGATTTCATCGGCAACCCGACGACAGATCCCGTTCTCAGCTGGCACCAGCAGCGTTTGGGCGAGGGGCGGAATGCGTACCTGAAGGGGCTGCCGTTTAGCTGCGAGTTTTGGATGAGCGGCAAGTTCGTACGCTTGTTTCACGCTTCACCGAGAAGTGTCTATGAACGGATTCAACCTTGGGATCCGATGGAAAGCCGCTTGTCGATGTTTGAGCCATCCAGCCGCTGCGCGAATCCGCATAAGGCAGATGTAGCAGGCTATGGCGATGTACATAATGCTTATCTGCAAAATTTGCAAGGTCGCACACTCTTCAATACCGGGAGCGTAGGCAATCCGCTGGATATGGCGCAAGCCTCATATGCGATACTTGAAGGCGAATACCAGAGCAAGAAGCCCGCCGCGCTGAACATTCAGCTCGTTCGGGTGCCCTATGATATTGAGCTAGCCGTTCAGCAGGCGATCGATGAAGAGATGCCCGCTTTGGAACCTTATGTGATCGAACTGCGGACAGGGCGGTACCGCGGGCTGCAAAACGAATTGGAATAAGAGGAGAGTACGCTGCATGAATCACAAAGAGTTGAATGAGCTTAGAGCTCAAGTCGATGAAATCAATGTAAAGATGCTGGAACTGTTAAATGAACGCGCGCGAATTGTGGAAAAAATTGGTGCATACAAGCGTAACGCCGGGATGCTGGACGTCTATGATCCCCGGCGTGAACGTGAAATTTTTGACTATTTAACGAGCCGCAATCAAGGGCCTTTTGATGATGAGATGATTAAAAATATTTTCAAGCAAATATTCGACGAATCCTCCGAACTGCAGAAGCGGCAGCGGACTTAAAACGGATGGCCTTTCACCTATTTCACATAGGTGCTTTTTTTTATCCGATGGAAGGCATATTGAAACGTTTCAAGGCGCTCCAAAGCAACATTCTCGCTCTGCGGCGAATTTTACCAGGTCGGATGGTGCTCCAAAGCAATTTTCTTGCTCTGCAGTGAATTTTACCTAGTTGGATGGTGCTCCAAAGCAACATTCTTGCTCTGCAGTGAATTTTACCGAGTTGGATGGTGCTCCAAAGCAACATTCTTGCTCTGCAGTGAATTTTACCGAGTTGGATAGTGCTCCAAAGCAACATTCTTGCTCTGCAGCGAATTTTACCGGGTCGGATGGTGCTCCAAAGCAACATTCTCGCTCTGCGGCGAATTTTACCGGGTCGGATGGTGCTCCAAAGCAACATTCTTGCTCTGCAGCGAATTTTACCGGGTCGGATGGTGCTCCAAAGCAACATTCTCGCTCTGCGGCGAATTTTACCGAGCCGTAATGTACCCCGAAGCAATTTTCTCGCACTGCAGCGAATTTTTCCGAGTTGCAAGTCGCTCCAAAGCAATTTTCTCGCTCTGCAGCGAATTTTTCCGAGCCGCAAGTCGCTCCAAAGCAACATTCTCGCACTGCAGCGAATTTTACCGAGCCGCAAGTCGCTCCAAAGCAATTTTCTTGCTCTGCAGTGAATTTTTCCGTGTCACACTACACTCTAAAACAGGGGGGGAGACGCCGCTATGAAACTAGTGAGGCATCCATGGAGGAAAACGGCGCTGCGCCGCTTGATTTTTTCATTTATTTGTATCCTGCTGCCGCTATATACGCTCAGTGTGATCATTTACAATTGGGGGATTCACACGCTGCAGGATGAAATCTCCAAATCTATGATCTCGCAAGTATCGCAATATTTTACCGGGCTGGAAGAAGAGTTTAAGCGCATTCAAGCTTTGCAGAACGATTGCTTAAGTGACGAGAACTTAAACGCGCTGGGTGCGATTCCGGATTCGCTGAATGAAATCGAGAAGGTGCAGAGCATCCTGAGGCTGGAGCAGCGGCTAAACGCGATCCGCAATAGCAGCGTCTATATCAAAGATGTTTACGCTTACATTCCGGCGATCCAGAAAAATGTCTCATCGCTGACAATCTCTTCTTTTGATGCGGATGAATATAAACAATTGCGGAATATTCCGCTTAACATCGATTCCCAGATCATCGATATGAACGGCAAAATTTTTCTTAGCGCTGCCTATCCGTTCTACGCGCCTAACAGCAAGCGAGAGCCAATCTTCATCGTCGCGATTGAATTGTCCAAGGAGAAGCTGGAAGAGAAGCTGAGCAAGCTGGTGAACTCCCCGGAAGAGGGACTGATTCTCAAAAGTCCGCAATTTACGATTTCAACCGGCAGCAACGCTGCTTTGAATCAGGATATTTTGGCGCGGATCGCCGATAGCAGCGGTGCGGCTGATCATGCACAGACGCTTGTCAGCGATGGCAAAGACTACTTGGCTGTGTATGCGTTTTCTCCCTTTTTCGGTGCCGTCTTAAGCAAATATGTTCCCGAGGATGCCGTATTTCAACCGCTGCAAAAGTATAGAAGCTGGTTCATCCTGCTGGCAGGGGTTGCGCTTGTCATCATTATTGTGTACTCCTTATACGTTTATAAATACATTCACAAGCCGCTGGATAAGCTGGTCAAGGCGTTCCGCAAAGTGGAGCATAGCGGGGGAGGAGCCGGTTCCGGAGCGATGGCGGACATGCCATGCTGTTCCGCGCCTTCGACGGGCGGTTGATGCTGGCCATCCATACGCCTAATCAATCACCGAATGAGCGGCCGCTTTTTCTGGAGATCGAAGAACGGGAGGGCAGGCTGAAGATACGGAGCTAAGCTGGAAGGCGAACACATAAAGTCAAACAGCGGAAGCGACCCTTCCGCTATTTGCTATGCCAATCTTTGGCTAACGCTCAGCACAAGCTCATTTCAGCGTCGGGCAGGACGCTAAACATCAATCGGCATTGAGCCTGAACAGCATTTAGTATATGATGATAGTCGGTACTTGCGTTTCTAAAGATCACCTTAATTTAAGATAAAGCGAGATGGATGAGATGAACCCTAGAGATTTACACTATACAATGCCAGCTGAATGGACGAACCACGAGCGTACCTTCATTTCTTGGCCGGTACAAGCTTCTATGGTTTACCCTGAAGATTATGCGGTGGTGACCAAGGGTTACGCGGATCTGGTAAAAGCAATTGCCGAGTTCGAGCCGGTGACTGTGATAGTGAACCCGTCCGACGCGGAGCAAGTGAAAGCCGTTTTCGACGAAGCGAATGTGGAGTTTTTGACGATCCCGCATAATGATGCGTGGTTCCGTGACAACGGCCCGACCTTCGTGTTGAACGCACAGCAAGAGATTGCCGGCGTGAACTGGAAGTTCAATGCCTGGGGCGGCAAATACGCGCCTTGGAACCTGGACGACGAGGTCGCTCCGCATATTTTGGAAACCTATGGCGTGAAGCGCTTTGATGCGCCGATCGTCATGGAAGGCGGATCCATTCATACGGACGGCGAGGGCACCCTGCTGACAACAGAAGAATGTCTGTTGAATACGAACCGCAATCCGGAGCTGAGCCGTGAAGAAATTGAAGCCCACGTGAAAAACTTCGTTAACGTAGAAAAAATCATCTGGCTGAATAAAGGCTTGGATGGCGACGAAACAGACGGTCACGTTGACAACATTGCTTGTTACGCAGCCCCAGGAAAAGTGATCCTGCAAATGTGCTACGATCCAGCCGATGAGAACTACGCCATTACGCAGGAGAACTTGCAAATCTTGCGCAATGCTACGGATGCCAAAGGACGCAAATTGGACATCATCGAGATTGAACAGCCGCCGAAAACATTCTTTGGCGAGCAGCGCCTGACATTAAGCTACCTGAATTTCTACTTCGTGAACGGCGGCATCATTTTGCCGGTATTTGGAGGTACTGCAGAAGATACGGATCGCAAAGCAGAGGAAGTGCTGAGCAAAGTGTTCCCTGATCGTAGAATCCGCAAAATTAACGGAATGTCCATTATTAAAGAGGGCGGTAACGTCCACTGTACGACACAGCAAATGCCGGCCAGCCACAGAGCGTAAACGATTAGCGAGTGGCCTTGTGCGCTTTTATTGATGACATAAGTAATTAATGAGGTGAATGAAATGAGAATGGTAAAAGTTGCAGCAACGCAAATGAGCTGCACCAGCAATATTGAAGAGAACATCCGCAAAGCCGAGGCTTTGGTCCGCAAAGCGGCTTCCGAAGGGGCACAAATTATTTTGATTCAGGAGCTCTTCGAAACCCCGTATTTCTGCCAAAAGGAGAAGTCGGATTACTACCATTACGCTACAGAGCTTGAAAATAACAAAGCGGTCAACCATTTCCGCCAGATTGCCAAAGAGCTTCAAGTTGTACTGCCGATCAGCTTCTATGAGAAAAAGAACTATGCCCGTTACAATTCGCTCGCTGTGATCGACGCGGATGGGGAAGTGCTCGGTCTTTACCGCAAAAGCCACATCCCGGACGGTCCCGGGTATGAAGAGAAATTTTACTTCAATCCTGGCGACACGGGCTTCAAGGTGTGGAAAACTCGCTATGCCAAAATCGGCGTAGGCGTCTGCTGGGATCAATGGTACCCTGAAACGGCGAGATGCATGGCACTCATGGGCGCGGAGCTGCTCTTCTACCCGACTGCGATCGGTTCCGAGCCGCAGGACAGCGCGATTGACTCCAAGGATCACTGGCAAATGTGTATGCTTGGCCACGCCGCGGCGAACCTCATGCCGGTTATCGCGTCGAATCGCGTAGGCAAAGAGTCCGATGACGAGTCGAGCATTGATTTCTATGGTTCCTCGTTCATCGCCGGCCCGCAAGGCAATAAAATCGTGGAAGCTGGACGCACCGAAGAGACTACGCTCGTTGCTGAATTCGATCTGGATCAGCTGGAAGTTCAACGCATCGAGTGGGGCATCTTCCGCGACCGCCGTCCGGATCTGTATAAGGCGATCGCTACGTACGACGGAAATCAAGTACTATAAGATTACAAGTAAACAGCGGCAGGCTGCCCCCTAGTGAGGTGACCTGCCCTTTTTGTAAACTATGAAAAGGAAGATTCGCCTATGCTTTATCCGCTGCTGAAAGGTATTTTACTAGGTTTGTCCATTGCCGCTCCTGTAGGACCGATCGGCATCCTCTGTATTCGCAGAACGCTGACGCTGGGCCGGCTGCACGGGTTTCTCTCGGGGTTGGGCGCAGCTACGGCGGACGCGTGCTATGGCTTCATGGCTGGATTCGGACTGACGCTGATTACGAGCTTTTTGCTGGATCAGCGGATGCTGCTGTAGGGCGCCGGGGGCTTGTTCTTACTATATCTTGGCGTTCAGACCTATCGTGCTAATCCCGCCAGCGATCCGGCCAAAGCCAGTAGTGAAACCCTTATCAAGTCATATGTTTCGACTTTGATGTTGACGATCACTAACCCGATGACGATCCTGTCGTTTATCGGTGTTTTTGCCGGTCTTGGCATCGGACATGAGCAGGGGAACTGGTTCTCGGCGGCCTCCTTGGTCGCGGGTGTTTTCCTCGGCTCAGCGCTGTGGTGGCTGGTGCTGTGCGTTGCTGTCGGCTGGCTGCGAGAGCGTCTGCATACGGGAGCATTTACATGGATTAACCGCATATCGGGTTCGATCGTTATTATTTTTGGTCTTCTGGCGTTGCTGGGAATGATGAGAGGAGACTAATAGCAGTAAGATGATATCTGCAATTATTCATGCCTTTTTACTTGCAATTGGATTGATCATGCCGCTAGGTGTGCAAAACTTTTTTGTGTTTTCACAAGGGGCTGTCAGGGAAAGATTGATTTATGTGCTGCCGATCGTGCTAACCGCATCGTTATGCGATACGGTGCTCATTCTGGTGGCCGTGCTTGGGCTCTCGGTCGTCGTGCTTAGCTTTGTGTGGATGAAAACATTGCTTGTCATCGGCGGCACGATATTCCTGCTCTACATGGGCTTCCTATCATGGAGGGCGAAGCCGGAGGTCACTAGGCAGATGAAGGAGCATACAAGTTTACGCAAAATGATTGCATTCACGGTGATGATCTCCATCCTGAATCCGCATGCGATTCTGGATACGGTAGGCGTGATCGGCACCAGCTCGCTGAGCTATACAGGGGCTGCAAAGGTAGCGTTCACCCTGACCTCCATTGCGGTCTCCTGGCTGTGGTTTTTTATGCTTGCTTTGACCGGGCGGCTTGTCGGGCTGAAGGATAAATCGGGCAAGTTAATCGCATACTTGAACAAAGTTTCAGCGCTCGTCATGTGGGCAGCGGCTATATACTTAGTGACAACGCTGTAGAGGAGAGCAGCTTTGGCTGTAAGCTGACAATGTGCGGAAAGAATAGTCTCTGGAATGGAGCGGTGCTGCATGGATAATTCCAAGTATGAAAAGTATTTCTCCAATGACGGCTTTTGGGCGAAGCTGAAAAAGGGTGCGAAGGACGCAGGTATCAAAGTCATATATACCGGATTACTGCTGTTTTACGCGCTTGATAGCAAGAAAACACCGCTGAAAGCCAAAGTGCAAATTTACGGTGCGCTCGGGTATTTGATTTTACCGCTGGATCTCGTACCTGATATGCTCCCGGCTATTGGCTACGTGGACGATCTGGGTGCATTGGCGCTTGCGCTTGGCGCTGTAGCGAAGAGCATCGACGATGAAGTGAAGCAGAAGGCGAAAGCCAAGCTTCATGAGTTTTTTGGCGAAGATGCGGTGAAAAGCCAAGATGTCATTGACATTGAAGCTCAGCTGGTCGACAGCGAAGCCGAGGCTGAGGCTGACCGCCGCGAGACATAAGTGAGATGGAGGGAAACTGCCTGAGAGGGCAGTTTCCCTTTTTCTAATTTTTTCTAAAAAGGCTGGGTTTCGTGTTGTGATTTTTGTATCTTTACTAAGGGGAGGTGTTCCAATGGCAAAAAAGATTGTCCGTGTATTTGTAGTTGTATTTGTTTTGGCTATCGCCTTCTATGCCATCGTACAATACGGATTCTTTCGCGCTGATCAGGCAGGGCTCGTAGCCTTCAAGTTGCAGAAACCTGACTTTCATCTGGCGCCCTGGGTGTATGTGCTTTATGTGCATATTGTGACTGCGGTTCTGGCGCTGGTAATTGGACCGGTTCAGCTATTTCGCAAGCCTTCGGGAGCCAGCGTGAAGCTGCATCGCGTGCTCGGCTATTGGTATGTGGGTACGATCACTGTAAGCGGCTTGGTTAGTGTGTACTTGGCCCTGTATGCGACAGGCGGCTGGCCGGCCGGGCTGGGTTTCCTGAGTCTTGATGCCTGCTGGTTAGCGTCCACATGGGTGGCCCTGCGCAAAATTATGGTCAAAGAGGTGGCGGCGCATAAGCCATGGATGCTGCGAAGCTATGCACTTACCTTTGCAGCTGTAACGCTGCGCCTGTGGCTTGCACCGCTGGCGGTAGCCTTCGGCGACTTCGAGACGGGTTACCGGCTTGCGGCTTGGTTGTGCTGGATCCCGAACCTGCTGGTCATCGAAGCCGCTATCCGAATGCGAAATGCCAAGCAGCGTCCTCCGACAGCCTCCGCGTAACACCGATGTGAGGCTCATTCAAAGACGTTTGACAAGAGTATATGTGGATAACTCAGTATGGATGAGGGCCGGCTCATGGGCAGGTTTAGCTGTGTGGTTGCTTTTTATCCCTTTGTTGTGCATCGTCCGCTATCGCCGAGTACAGTAGGCACACAAATGATCTGTTTACTAGACACTTGACCATACCGACGGTTGGTATACAATAAAGAGATTAAAAAGATAACGGAGGCGCTCTTATGACAGCGGATATCACACAGCGCAGCGCAAGCTTTCAACTCATTTTGGATACGACTGAGCAACTGATCAAAGAAAAAGGGTGCCGTCAGACGACATTACAGGATATTATCGACCGAACAGGTCTATCCAAAGGGGCGATTTATCATTACGTTTCCGGTAAAGATGAGTTGTTCGGGCTTATTCTAAAATCCAAAGCCGAGCAGATGAACGAACGGTTCCAAGCGGCTGTGGCCGAAACGGTTGGCCCAGATGCAGTTCCGCCGATCCAGTCGATCACGCAAGGCATGATTGCCAATACGGATAAGAACGATGTCGGCAGCAAAATTTTCATATATTTGCTCAGCCAGAATGAAAATCCCAAAATCGCTGAAATGCTAACAGATCTATATAATTTCTCTTTACGCATGGCCACAAGCTGGCTGGAAGTCGGTCAGAAGGCGGGGGCGATTCCGCCGGAAATTGATGCGAGCCGGGCTGCGGCGATTTTCATGACGTTTACATATGGCATCAGGGTCCAAAACGTCATTGCTGGGGATATGGATCAAACGCTGCAGGCCGATGAGGTGTTCAAGGTTATTGTCCGCTCTCTTCTGTAAGAGACAATTGGAAGGGATAGGCGGCCTCAAGCACCTCCTCGATATCGCTCATGCGCAGCCAAAGATACTGCATGCAGGTGAAATCAGCAATCAGATGTGCGTGCCGTTGCTTGAGGGCAGTGAGGCTAATGCCTACGCAATGAGGATGCTTCTTGTCGTTGACGACAAGGTCTTCCAGCAGGACTGAAAGTCCGGCGGCATCTTCCGGTATCTCCTCCAGGTGCAATTCCTGGAAGGGCGCTGTCAGCCTCACATAAACCGAAGATCGGCTCCAATCCAGCGCTCCTTCCGAGATACGGATCGACATCAGAACCGGATGTTTCCGTTCTTCATGGAAGTCGTAAAAGACTGTGATCTTTGCCATCGCTTAAAGGCTCCTTCGCTTCTTCAAATGATCGAGCTTGTCCATCATCGCGTGAGTTGCTGCAGACCATGGCACGGGCGCGGATCGTGGAAAAGGGTTCTGCAAGTGCATCTGATATCTCTGATCAAGCATGCCTTGCAGCTCACGGCGCTGAATCTGCTCGAGTCGCGCTTTGGCAAGCTTGTAGGTTACCTGGAATTCTTCGGACAGCACCTCGATGACTTCGGAAATGCGTTCGGGTAACGGAAGGCGCTGAATCATGGAAAAAGGAAGTGCCGCATAAAGCTGAAAAGCTGCCGCATCCTGCTCTTGCCAATCGGTGTAGGGCTCCGGCATGATCATCTGATTGCCTGAATGGCGCAACACGTGGCAAACTTCATGCAGAAAATCTTCCCATTGCTCCTTTGCCGATAAGCGGCGATCCACATTGATGCTGACCATTCCCTCATGTTCAATGGCCATGCTGTTCATATCCATATAATAAGTCCAGATGCCCAGCTTGGCGGACAAATGGCTGATTGTCAGATGTTCAGTATCGGTTATTTCGTGTTGGGCATATAAACGTTCAATCCAGCCTTCGAGCGGAGTTAGTTGGTAAGCAGAAAACATGAGGCACCTTCTTTGTATAGGAATGTATGTTCGCTAAAAGGGGATAAAGAAAAGCCCAGTCGGGCTGTAAGGCCGAACAGCAGGTCACTGTTCACTTCCGGGCTTGCGGGCTTGCTCGTTCTCTTTAATAAAATGCCAGAAACGGAGCATCTCGTCACGACGCTCTTTCGGGGCGCTTTTGAAATCTTTAAAAAACAGGCTGATCTCCGGATCGTCTACGCCATTGTCTTCCGTTCTGTACGGCGGTTCTGCTGGTGCCAAAGGCTGAACGGCATCAGTTGCTTCAGCAGTATCGACGGCTTCCATGGGAGCGAATCCGGCAAGCAATAGAAGTTCGTCCTTATCAGGGGCGCTCAAAGCATCCGCTAGAGCGATAACCGTTTCTCTGGAAGGATGGAAGCGATTGTTTTCTATAGAATTAATGAATGAATAGCTAACGCCGGACAAAGCACCCAGTTCACGCAAAGAGTAATTGCGCAGCTGCCGCAGCTGCCGGATGCGATTGCCGAATTGAATCATGTCTTTCATCGCTTCATCACCTGCCTCTATTGTAATGGCACCGAACAGCGGATGGCAAGGGGGGAAAGAAAAAAATGTTTCGTTATTCTAAACAAAAATGTGTTGTAATTCTAAACGAAGTTCGGTAATATTTTGTGTAGAAGTTCAAAACTTTTCCAGCTGTGGTTCGAAGAGGAGGTGGGAAGTTGTGGACATTACACATAGATAAGATAGGAAGGAGTGAGGGGGCTGTCTTGAAAGTGATGTTTTGAAATTCAAAACAAATAAATGAAGCCGAGTTAACCTCGAAACCGGGGAGAGGAGGGCTTGAATGAACTCGAATTGGTTAGAAGAACTGTCTGCGTCAATGATGGCTTATGTCCAAAGCTGTTTACATGTGGAGACAGGAAGTTGGGACGGCCCGCTCAGGCTTCTTGCTTACTTAATGATTGCCGACTTTATCATGGGGATATTGGCAGCTTGGAAGGCTAAACAAGTAAGCGGCCACGCGATGCTCTGGGAGGCCATTCGGAAGGGATGCGTGCTGAGTGTTGTTTGTATAGCTGCGCAGCTCGACCAGCTGCTTGGCGGCGGCCAAGCCCCCGTATTTCGTAACTTGGCGATATATTTTTATGCCGGGCGCGAGGGGCTGGCGTTGATAGAACATTTTGGCGCTATAGGCGTGCCGTGGCCACCGGCTATACGCAACGCGCTGCGACAGCTGCAGAAAGGCAAAGATAAGAAATGATCAAATTACCGATCGGGGAGCCACCTTTCAATGCTTGCTTGAAGCTCCTTTTTAACTTCACTTAAGGAGGATAAGAATATGCTAATTGATATGCCAAAAGAACTGAAGGATATGCACTGCCGCTATCAAGCCCTGCTGGAAATGGTCGAAGCCCATGAGGATCGCATCAAAGCCCTGGAGCTTAGAGAGAGGCTGCCAGTGCCGATGTGGGCGAACAAAGCAGTGGAAGCCGCCATAGAGGCAGGTCTCATCGATAAGCCCGAAGGGGCCAGCTATGATTTTTACAGGCTGCTGGTTGTACTTCAAGGACGCGGCATGATTGAAAGCCAGGCTTGACCCTTCCGGTCTTTCGGATACAATGAAAAGTATTCCTTAAAGTTAGAGGGTCTTAAGATGACATATATTTATACTTACGCTTGCCATGAGGACGAGCAGGCGCTATGCGAGTTGGAGCTGCGCACACTGCTTGGCACTGCGCCGCTTGCGCGCTATGTGGAGAGCGCGTGCTGCATTCCGCCGAGCCGCAGCCCATTCCTGAAGCTGCGGCTCGATGTGCAGTTCGAGGCCGGCACCTTGCAGGAGTTGGCCGGGCATGTACAGACGTTGACCTTGCCGGCAGGGTCAACGTTCAAGGTCGCGTTCGCAGAGACTGACGCTGAGGTCAGCTATGACCGCCAGCGCGAGATCGAACGCGAACTCGGCCGCCACGTGCGCGGCAAAGCCGAGATGCGGCGGCCGCAGCAGTGGTTCGCCGTCACGCTGCTCGGGGGCCGATGGTTGTTCGGCCCCTGCAGCTACGGCGAAGCCGTCTGGCTTCAGCATCAGCAGAAGCCGCAGAACTACTCCACCGCTCTCAGTACGCGCGTAGCGCGGGCGGTGGTGAACATTGCCGTACCGGAGGTAGCGGGCGCGCGCGTCATTGATCCATGCTGCGGCATCGGCACGGTGCTGGTGGAAGCGATGTCGATGGGGATCGACATCGTCGGTTGCGACATCAACCCGCTGGCTGTGCGGGGCGCTCGGGTGAATCTGGACCACTTCGGCATGCCGAACGTGGTGAGCCTTGCCGATATGCGCACCTGGTCAGGTCGCTATGACACGCTCATCCTGGACATGCCCTACAACTTGTGCTCGAAGCTGCCCGAGGCCGAACAGCTTGAGATGCTCGCCAGCGCCAGACATCTTGCAGAGCGGGCGGTAATCATCACGACCGAACCGATCGAGTCGGTTGTGGCGCAGGCTGGATTCAGCGTCACCGAGCACTGTATCGTCCGCAAAGGCAAATTCAGCAGACAAGTGCTCGTCTGTGAGTAAATTTACCCCAGCATTTTGCCCAGCGGGCCGTCCTCGGCGATAATGTCCTGAAGATCATAAACGGAAATCGGGAAGTACAGGAAGCCATACACATAAGCGGCCAGCTCATAAAGCTGGAAATAGACGACAAGCGCTTTGTCCGCAATGTAGTAGTCCTGATCGGGACGAATGCTTTTGAAGTCAACGAGCAGGGGAATGTTCCTTTGTTTGATTTGCGCTGCAATGATCGACGAGAGCCTGCCGATATAGTCGCTGCCTGGCTTAAACAAATCTTTAAGCGCATACGGCTTGGCATTTTCGGTGTTAAAAGTCAGCGATTTCTGAACCGTCAAGCCGTGAGCACCGCCGGAGAACGCGTAGTTGATTAGCGATAGACTCAAGATGTTTTTCTCATTTGTCTTAAGCTCATAAAAAGCGGATACATCCGTTTGCGGGTTTTGAGGGTAACCTTGATCGTGGAGCATTTGATTAACCTCATTAATTATGGCAGTGTTGATCTGATACTGGACGGTATAAGGGATCAACTGTTCCACAGCAGGGTACAGCAGATCAAGTTTATCTCGGTGTACCTGGTAAGTTTTTATGCTGACGGACTTATCCAATTTTCATCATCCATCCTTGCAGTTTTTTACACACTATTCGGAGGATGGGCGGAAGGTTCATAGGCAAAGCCTATGAAGGGGGTCTCGATTATATATTTTACAAGTGAAGATTTATCGATCATACTAGAAGAAAATGGAATTGGCTGGGAGGGATAGCATGGGTAAAGTGTTCGATTCAATGCATCCGGAGCATCTGGCATTCATTGCTAAACAGCACATCTTTTTTGTAGGTTCCGCACCGCTGAACGAGGAGGGGCATGTGAACCTTTCACCGAAAGGGCATGATCTGCTGCGTGTGCTTTCCACGACCGAAGTGGCCTACCTGGACCTGACGGGAAGCGGGAATGAAACGAGCGCGCACCTGGAGGAGAACGGGCGCATTACGCTCATGTTTATGGCGGTTGAAGGTCCGCCGATGATCTTGCGATTGTATGGGAAGGGCCGCGTCGTTCTGCCCGGCACACCGGACTGGGAGACGTTTGCTCCTCAGTTCACGATCTTGCCGGGGGCACGGCAAATCATTTCCGTTCAGGTGGAAGTGGTGAAAACTTCATGCGGCTTTAGCGTCCCTTATTTCCGTTATGAGGGAGAACGGCCGACCCTGCAGCAGTGGGCCACTCAAAAAGGCCAAGAGGGACTCCTCGCATACCGCCAAGAAAAAAACGCCGTCAGCATGGACGGTTTGGTTACGACGATCGGTCAGAAGTTATCCACAAACAGTATGTAAATGAACAAGCCGATGAGTGGGGCTCACGCAAAAAACTGTCTGAGCTCCGCCGGCACTTCACGGCTTTTGCGCGTTGCGCTATCCATCGTTACGCTGGTTACTAGCGCATCTGCGCGCAGCTCCCCCTGCTCATCCACGATTTCTTGTTTCAGCACATAGCTGGAGCGGCCGATCTTCTCCGGCTGGCATGTCACAGTTAGCTTGTCACCTTGCTTGCATTCCCTTTTATAATTAATGCTGATGTTTACGGTTACGGTTTGTATGCCCATTGCGCCAAAAGTCTCGTAGGGCAGCTTGCACAGCTCATACCATTCCTCACGGCCCCACTCGAGATACTCCAAGTACTTAGCATTGTTAACATGCCCGTTCACATCGATTTCAGTTGAGCGGACGATGATCTCCAATTGCGATTTGACTGTCATAGTTCCAAAGCTCCTTCAGACATACCTGCGGTTCAGGCAGATGCTTTTGTTTTGTTTTCATTATATCGAAGTTTCGAAAGCAAAAGCCAGCTGATACGTTTCTGGCCGAAGTGATAGGATTTGCGATTAAGATGTCCAGTTTTCTGAAGCCGTTCCCGGAAAATACAGTCTGCGGCGATGACAAACGGTATGATGAACTGATAGATCTCCACTAGTTGGGAAAGCTATGGCGAGACTGAAATGATAAGAGGTGTAGAGTATGGCAGAAGAGCAAAGCTATCGGATAGAACGGGATACGATGGGCGAAATCAGAGTACCTGTGGATAAGTTGTGGGGCGCTCAAACTCAGCGTAGCTATGAGAATTTCAAGATTGGGACTGAGCGGATGCCTCTGAGGCTGATTCAGGCGTTTGCCTTATTGAAAAAGGCGGCGGCGCAGGTCAACCGCGAGCTTGGCGGGTTAACGCCGGAGAAGACGGATGCTATCGCCAAAGCGGCGGATGAGATCATCGAAGGGCGCTGGAACGAGGAATTCCCGCTGGTTGTCTGGCAGACAGGCAGCGGGACGCAGTCGAATATGAACGTGAACGAAGTGATCGCTCATCGGGGAACTGAGCTGCTCAGCGGCGCTGGTTCTGGAGCAGGCGTTGTGCGCATCCATCCCAACGATGATGTCAACCGTTCGCAGAGCTCGAACGATACGTTCCCGACGGCCATGCACGTAGCCGGTGTGATCGCCGTGGAGGAAGAGCTGCTGCCGGCGCTGGCACTGCTGCAGGAGACGCTGCGAAGCAAGATGGAGGCATATGCTGACATCGTCAAGATCGGGCGCACCCACCTGCAGGATGCAACTCCGCTTACGCTGGGGCAGGAGATCAGCGGCTGGTGGGCGATGCTGGAGCAGACCGAGCGCATGATCCGCAGCAGTCTAGATGCGATGCGTGAGCTCGCCATCGGCGGGACGGCGGTCGGCACCGGCCTGAACGCGCATCCTGAATTCGGCGCTCGCGTTGCGACTGCGCTGTCTGGGGAGACGGGCACACGCTTCGTCTCGGCGGTTAACAAGTTTCATGCGCTGACGAGCCATGATCAGATTGTTTTCGCGCATGGCGCGCTGAAGGCGCTCGCGGTGAATTTAATGAAGATCGCCAACGATGTGCGCTGGCTGGCGAGCGGTCCCCGCTGTGGAATCGGCGAGATTACGATTCCTGAGAATGAGCCCGGCAGCTCCATTATGCCAGGCAAAGTCAACCCGACACAGAGCGAGGCGATGACGATGGTCGTCTGTCAGGTGATGGGCAACGATGCGGCGATCGGGTTTGCCGCGAGCCAGGGTAATTTCGAGCTGAACGTGTTCAAGCCAGTTATCATTCATAACTTCCTGCAGTCCGTGCGGCTGCTGGCTGATAGCATGCGCTCGTTCAACGATAACTGTCTAGTCGGCATGGAGCCGAATCGTCCGGTGATCGAGCGGAACCTGGAGCAGTCGCTCATGCTGGTGACGGCGCTCAATCCATATATCGGGTATGAGAAGGCGGCAAGCATCGCGAAGCAAGCCCACAAAGAAGGGCTGACGCTGAAGGAATCCGCGATTCGCAGCGGTTATTTGACAGAGGAGCAGTTCGACAGCTACGTTCGTCCTGAAGCAATGGTTCATCCGAAGGAGTAGGCGGGTCGAACTGGCAGTTTGCGCCAGTCAATGATATCTCCATTTGCGGTGGCGCTGCGCTTGCCAGAGCTGTTGCAGCTCGGTTCTGCCCAGCTGCATTAGCGTGCGTATCTTGTTTGAGCAGCTGCAGTCCCCAATTTTCCTAATTAACGCATCCTTTCGCTGGAAGCGTCAGCATCCCAATTACGCCAATTGCATCAGCGGTCCGATTTTTTCGGCTTAGAGGGAGGTTCCGCTGCTGGTAGAGCAGGAAAGTGCGAAATAAGGGAGAAATTCGGACTACACAGCTTCGACAGGCGCAATCCGGTTAATTTAGTTGTGCAAAATCGGACTACTGCGTATATGCCGCGCTGCTGCGCCCAGTTGTGCAGCTCCCTCGCCCTTGCCAAGCTGCAGTCCAAACAACAAAAAACTGTCCCCCCTGGTCTCGAAGACCGAAAGGGACAGTTTTTTGTTCATCTTCTGCTGCTTGTGTTCGTCAAGGCGGGGAGCATTCTTGTGTCCTTAACCATGGCCGAATTGCAGATGGGGCATACGGGACTTTCATTGAAGGAGAAGTTATCCCTCATCCAGCAAGAGCACTGTTCTGTACTGCAGGACCAGATGCTTGTTTCTTCTTCTTGGACAGGTTCTAATGTTTTCTTGGAAAAATACAAAACGAACGCCTCCTTGTCGAAAGTAGACTTTGGTTCGCAAGCAGCTTGAAGTATATGAGGTGAGGGGGCTACAGCTTGACTACGTTTTCGGCTTGTGGCCCTCGATTGCCTTGAACGATATTGAATTGAACGCGTTGGCCTTCGTCCAGGCTTTTAAAACCATCACCAGTTATGGCGCTGAAATGGACGAATACGTCGTTACCGCCTTCAACTTCGATGAACCCAAACCCTTTTTCAGCATTAAACCATTTTACTGTACCTGTTTCCATGTTTACAAAAACCTCCAACAAATAATTATGCCGCGCCTCCGGCTCGTTGGCCGGACAACTTGTTAACGCAGCTTTGATAATATATCCAGTTTCTCCAACGCTTATTCCACTTTTAACTAAAAGTTCACAATGCTTAAGCGATGTCACAAAAACAGCGCTCACTCCGTCTCATGAGCATCATCGGAAACGAGAGGGGTAATGAAGATGGAACAGCGTATTGTAGTTGTCGGTGGAGGTTATGCAGGGCTCAATGCTGTGCGTGCATTGCAAAAGCAGTTTGCCGGGGATTCGCGGATTCGGCTTACATTATTGGATAAAGAAACCTTTCATTTAAGGAAAGTGCTGCTCTTTCAAAGGGCAGTTCAAGAGGCGCCAATCCGAATTCCTTACTCGGATTACTTTACGCATAACGTCGAGGTGATACAAGCGGAGCTTACCGCTGTCGAGCCTGCAGCCAAGCAGATCCGGATCCGCCGTCCCGACGGTACATGCGAAGTGCAGCCTTACGACCGGCTTATTGTATGCCTGGGCAGCCAAGTGGTGTCAGCTTCCCCGGAGCAGGGCGGGATCTCGCTGACAGATCTGGAGAGCGGCGATCGCATCAGGAGCCTGCTCGAGATGAACTTGAGCGAGGCGCACCGTGCCGCGCACGAGTCTGAGCGGCGGCGGCGGCTGTCGGTCGCCATCGCGGGCGGCGGCATCACCGGCATCGAAACCGCCGGCGAGGTGGCCAGTGGGCTCCGCCGCAAAGCGGCAGCTGCAGGCCTCGATCCGGCGGAGGTGGCGGTGACGCTGATCAATACGCAGCAGCGGCTGCTGGAGGCGGCTCCGCCGCATGTGAGCCGGCGGCTGGAGCAGGAGCTCAGCGCGATCGGCGTCCGCATGAAGCATGGCTCCAGGGCTGAGCAGTTCCACGACGGTGTGCTGGCTTTGCGCGGCGGTGAATCCATGCCGGTAGGCGCCTGCATATGGACGCTCGGGCTCCGTGCAAATCCACTTGTGCAGCGGCTGGGGCTGCCCGTAACGAGCGACGGCAAGCTGCAGGTCGATGCCCGGTACCATGTGGACGGCTGCGACAGTATTTATGCGATTGGTGATTGCGCGCATATTGTGGACCCCGACTCCGGTGCCGTCGATGGGATGACCTGTAAAGAGGCCATTCCGCAAGCGGGGCGCCTGGCCAAGATTATCAAGGCGGAGCTCGCTTCATTAAGCGGGCCGCAGCATGCATCTTATACGAATGTGTTTTGCATTAGTCTGGGTCCGGATCGAGGATTTGTATGGCTTCAAAAGTGGGGCATGAATCTCGTATTAACAGGCAAAACAGGGCTGCACATTCGCAAGCTAACATGGGATATGGCCAGTCTCATGAGCGGCAAGCAAGCGAACGGCTCGGAGCTTATTTACCGTTAAAAAAAGGCGGAGGAGGGAAGAAACGTCCATTGACGTGATATTGGCGGCGGACTTACAATTGAATTGTGAGCATTCTTTGGAATGGGGGGATGTGCGATGAAAGCGTCGGACATCATGGTTTCCCAAGTCGTCAAAGTTTTGGAAGGGGATACAATTCGGACAGTTATCGAGAAATTGGTCACACACCGCGTAGGCAGCATGCCTGTGGTCAATCACTGCAATCAGATCAAAGGATATATCAGTGACGGCGATATTATGCGTGCGTTAGGCTCACAGACAAAAGTGATGATGGTGTCGCCATTTTTTTCCTCAACCTGGCTCGACACGCAGACGATTGAAGAGAAGTATCGGGACGTCATTACCTCGAATGTGATGGAGTTTGCTACGAAGAGAGCCATTACCGTCAATGTGGATATGGCGATTGATGATGTGGCCACGATTCTGGGCCGAAGGAACTTAAAAAAAGTTGTCGTGGAAAAAAACGGCGGCTACTTGGCCGGCATTATAAGCCGCAGCGATTTGATGCGTTATCTGAACGACCAGTTCATGCACAAACGGCCGAGCTGAGAACGTTTCTACACCGCATATTTACATTCGTATGCCTTCGATAATCCTAACTACGAAGACCATATAAGCAATTATATGGTGTCCGTAGTTAGGATTTTTTATAGGTAAAAAAAGCTCGTTCCTTAGGGCCGCTTAACAGCAGCCTCAGGAGCGAGCTTTTGTGTTTACATCGACAATAGAACAATGACCAGCAGTTCATACAGCACCAGCGTCAAAATCTGGTTATATTGCGCCGGTGTATAGATCGGACGGTGTTGGCCGCCGTAATGGTGGCCATGCGCCTGCACCTGCAAGTAAGCATTGTGACCGTCTACGTTCACAAGTACGCCTTCGTAGGTATGTCCGTCTACGGTCGTAACACGGATCGTGTGCCCGACATGAGGATGCAGCGCGCCGCGGACCTGGTCTCTTTTTTGTTTGAGCAAAGGCATCCATGAAGGATCAGCCTGATAAATCGTTTGCGGGCCGTGGTGACCCTGGGGGTAGGACGGATGGGTATACATAGGTTCCCTCTTTCTCGAACGCTGCTTAGGCAGCCTGTTAATCGCCTAGATTTCCATACTAAGCTATTCAACAGTTCGAAAAAGGTGCATTATACTCTCCATCAACTTTATTTAGTCACGTTTAATGGTGACAACCCGTGTTGCATCATCAAATTCAACCTTACTGCCCAGTGTCTCGGCGATGAAGCGAACAGGGACAAAGGTCGAGCTGTTGTGAAGTGCTGCTGCGCTTTCTAATTGAACGCTGGTTCCGTTCACGGTCGCCGTCTTATTATCCAGCGTCAGGACAATCGTCTTGCCTGTCAGTGCATCAATAATCGTGACCTGCTTCAGATCGCCATTCCATTTCACCTCGGCGCCCAACTGCTCGGAGATGAAGCGAACTGGGACCATGGTGACGTTATCCGCATTTATGTAAGGCTGCATGGCATACTCGTCAGTATCACCGCTCTCATTCATGGCGAGATGAATGACTTTGCGCGTGACATGCAAATCGTCTTTTAAGAGTTTGTAGAAAGCCGATTGTTTATCAAGCTGGTTGTAGAAAACGAAAAAATTATTAGGCTCAGATGTCATATTCATAGAACCACCGGATAGATCAATGAGGTCTACCTTTAATGGTTTGTTGAGGTCCCATGCTTCCGTTGTGAAGTTCAGCTTGAAAGCTGTAACGGCTGCATCCGGTTCCGCAACAGGCACATACAGTTCGATGCTCTCTTTACGCAATTGCTTGTCGCTGTCAATAAACAGATCGATGTTGAAGGTGGTTTTGTCACTAAAAAATGTAGTGGAGCTGTCCTTACTCACTTTATCTAATTCTTCGCCGGCCTTTTCCAAGAAGCTCTGTACATAGGCATAGGCGATACCAACGGCTAATGGCTTGTTCTCCAGCATAGTGTTTATCTCGGAAGATTGCGCGGCTTGCTGCTGCAGGACTGGGAGAAGAGCATCATACATCTGGCCGATAAAATCCTGCACACCTTGTTTATCTTCCAGCAGGCCGCTCACCATGGACTTCAGGAGCGATGCGAGCTCGGTGCCGTTCAGCTCGATATGAGCCTTTTGCAAATTTAGCGTTTCATGATTAATCGTATCGGTTACGCTGCTCACTGTGAAGTGCTGCGGATTGGGGAACTTGCCAAGCAGTAGCTTGACGAATGCGGGTGAAACTTCCTTCATCTTGCTGGTCAGCTTGCTTTGGACGTCTTCAGACAGGACCGCCGCCGCTTGCGTAGACGTACCGCCTTGCCCAGATAAAGGATCATATACGATCGGTTTCGGTGCGCCTTCAATCTGAATGACAAACTTGTTCGCAAGGAAATTCAGTTTGAAGGGAATGGAGCCTTTGCTGTATGTCAAGACGCCGTCAGCGGAGAAGTGCTGATTATCCTGAACAATCGCATGGTTGATTTCCAATTTTAGCGGATTAAACGTATCCATGAGTGCTTTGTTATCGACTGATAGTGTTCCCGTGCCTGGAATCAGCTCGAGTTGGATGGAAGTGTTGGAGGCTCCGGAGGTGACGCTGGCACCATTTTGAATCGCTTGAGCTACATCCAGACCTTGTACGGCTCGGCATCCGGTTAAAGCGAAGAGCAGGACGGCAAGTAAAGCGGAGAGCCACCAGGATAGTCGTTTCTTGGGCATTTGTTTTCATCTACTCCTTTGAAATTAATAGAGCAATCAATAGACTGCGCTGAAAGATTATACGCAAGATATTCTTAAACGATTCGCTATAAACATTAAAAAGTTACAAAACATGGAACGTCCGAAACCTTTCCGTTGGAGATACGTCTATAAGTGGTGAGGCTTCTAAATGTTGGAATGGTTGTCTACAGATTCCATACAGAGGAGGTGAGGCGCATGATGACTTTGTTCGCCATATGTTTTTGGGCAGGCTTGACCCTTACGCTGCTCGTTACATTTTTTGGAGGGGATCTCTCTGAGTTTCATGTCAACAGCGGCGGCGGGCATGGACATGGACATGGCGGGCCGACGGTATTTAATCTGTCTTCGATTCTGGCCAGTCTGACCGTATTCGGCGGTGTAGGCTATATGCTCGGGACAGTCGGTATGCAGAGTTCGCTGTGGATTCTGCTGATTGCCATCGTTTCGGGGCTGTTGATCGGGTGGCTGTTTTTTATCTTCTATGCCAAAGTGATTTACAAGCACGATTACAGCATGAGAGAGAGCGATTTTGATTTAAATGGACAGCTGGGGCAATTAACTGTTCCCATCTATGGCACGGCAATGGGTGAAATGAAATTCGTTTTGCAGGGTACGATGCGCACTGTCAGCGCCAAATCTGACAATGGCGAGTCGATTCCCAAGGGAGCGAAGGTCGTCATTTTGAAGATGCAGCATGGGGTAGCGACTGTGATGGCGATGAAGGATGCGCTTGGCGATTTGGATGGAGAGTAGAGGAGGCAGGAAAGCATGTTAACCGTATTGTACAGTGTTGCGGCGATTGTCATTGTTGTTTTTATCTTACTGATTTCGATTGTGAGGGCCTACAAGAAGGTTCCGCCCAATGAAGCGATGATTGTGTTCGGTCTCGGCGGCAAGCGGGTTGTGCAAGGCGGCGGTTCGTTCGTCATCCCCGGCTTTCAAAGCTATAAGACGATTTCGATGATGCTGATGAGCTTTGACGTGAAGCCGGATCAGCCGATGTTTTCCCAGCAAGGTATCCGTTTGAAGATTGAAGCTGTCGCCCAGATCAAAATCCAAAGTGATCCTGTCGCCATAGCGACCGCGTCGGAGCAGTTCCTGGACCACTCGTTGGCGGAGCGGGAGACGATTATTTTACATTCAGTGGAAGGTCACTTGCGCGGTTTGGTCGGACAGCTGCCGGTGGAGTCAATCCTCAAAAATCCGGATGAGCTCAATAGCAAGATGCGGGAGACCTGTTCGGACGATTTGGATAAAATGGGGCTCAGTCTCATCTCCTTCGTGCTAAAGCGCGTAGCTGACGATCAGGGCTATATTGCGAATCTCGGCGTGCCGGAGGTGGAGCGCATCCGCAAAAGCGCCAGTATCGCCAAGGCGGAAGTCGAGCGGGATATTCAGATTCGCCAAGCGGAGACGGAGAAAGAGGCGGCGATCCGCAGAGCGGAGGCGCACCAGCTGCGAATCGAGGCGGAAACGGCCGCTAATGCGAAGGAAGCGCAATACCGCAAGGAGCTGAACATTAAGGAGGCCGAGTTCAAGCAGGAGACGACGAGCCGTCAGGCGGAGGCCGACTTGGCCTATGAATTGAAGCAAAATCAAATTCAGCAGTCTCTTGTGACCGAGCAGGTGCGGATCAAGCAGATGGAAGCCGAGGCGAACAAGAACGTTCGCCAGATCGAGGTTGAGCTCAAGCAGAGAGAGCTTGAAGCGACGGTCATTAAGCCCGCTGAAGCGGAGAAGCAGGCGGCCATTATGCGTGCTGAGGTGAGCAAGCAGCGGCAGATTCTCGAGGCCGAAGCCGAGGCGGAATCAACGCGCAAGCGCGGAGAAGCGATGGCTGAAGCGGAGTTGGCCAAAGGGAAGGCGAACGCTGAGGTCATCCGCTTGGCCGGTATTGCGGAAGCTGAGGCGCTGGAGAAGAAGGCGGAGGCTTACAAGCAGTATACGCAAGCGGCGGTTACGGTGGAGATTCTGCGCATGCTGCCGGAACTGGCAGAGAAGATCGCGGCTCCGCTCAGCAATGTAGACAAGATTACGGTCATCTCCTCGGACGGCGAGACATCCGGCGTCAATCGCATCACCGGCGATATTACCAAGATGATTGCGCAAGTGCCGGAAATCACGCAAACGTTAACCGGCAAAACAGTGACGGATTTGGCTAGAGCTTTCTTAGGCAAAGAACAAGCGGGGAAGCCGGCTGCGGATTTGAGCCCAAAAGAGTAGCGGAATTGTTGGAGTCGGAAATGGGAAATCCCCCTGTGCGGGGGATTTTTTGTTTGTATGCTATTTAGGAGTAGACAGAACCATTGGAAATTACTGTTCGTCATGCAGGATAAACGGGATAACATGGCTAAATAATTAGAAAAAGCTGCATGTTGCTGACAGTTGATGAGCGCAATAGAATTATGCTGCTGCAAAGCAAGAAAGACGCTTAAGAGGCTGTAGCCTGCACGGGAAAGTGCCTTGTAAAGCAAGAAAGACGCTTTAGAGGCTGTAGCCCGCGAGAGAAAGTGCCTTACAAAGCAAGAAATTCGCTTTAAAAGCTGTAGCTACGCACGCGAAAGCAGCTGCAAAGTGAGAAACTAGCTAGTTTTACGCAAATACTAGGTGCATAGGAGGATGGGAGCATGGACGATTTACGTTACCCGATTGGTGAGTTTGAACACGAAGGGGACATCACGGCGGAGCAGCTTCAACTCTGGATGGCGGACATCGCGTCGACGCCAAGCCGGCTGCGGGACGCTGTCGCCGGTTTAACCGACGAGCAGCTGGATACACCTTACCGCCCAGGAGGTTGGACGGTGCGCCAGGTGGTGCATCATGTGGCTGACAGCCACATCAACAGCTACATGCGCTTCAAGCTCGCACTGACGGAGGAAGAGCCGACGATCCGCCCGTATTATGAGGAGCGCTGGGCGGAGCTGAGCGATGGCCGCACCGCACCGGTCGAGCTGTCGTTGACACTGCTGGACGCGCTGCACAGCCGCTGGATGCTGCTGCTGGGTTCGCTGCATCAAGAGCAGCTGACGCGCGCCTTCGTCCATCCGGCATCAGAGGCTGTGATCCGCCTCGATCGCAATGTCGGCATTTACGCCTGGCACGGCAATCATCATATCGCCCATATCACGCGCCTGCGCGATCGGATGGGCTGGTAAAAAAACACCCCCCTGGATCCATAATGGATCAGGGGGGTGTTGGGTTTAATCGTGATTGGCGTTGCCAGGCAAATAACGGTCAACTTTATCGATCCACTCCTGCACGTAGTGATCGGTGGCCCATTGCGCCATGACCAGCTGCTCGCCTTGCTGAAGATCCAGCGTCAACTCAGGGGCGCTGTTCGGCGCCTGGCCATAGGAGTAGAACTTCAGCTTGCCGCCCTCGAAGATGACGATCATATCGTTCATCGGCGAGGTCAGGGCATCGCTGGCGTTCGGCCAGTTGGCCTTGATGTCGCCCCAGGAGCAGCAGAGCTCGTCATGGTTGACCACTTTGTCCGGCAGGTCGCGAGGGAGATCGCGCAAGTCGTAGCGCTCCGGAGTGCCCGCATCGGCGCCTGACGTCACCGCGACTTTGCCGACCCAGCGGCCGGGGGCGCGCTCAATCGCCCAGCTCTCGCCGGCGAGCTCTCCGACCTGATCTGCCGCCGGCGTTGAAGCTGCGGATGCTGCTGCAGGCGCCGCCGAAGCACTCCTCAAGGAGAGCCGCATATTGGAGAGCACACCGTTGATCGATGAATCGTACAGGTCCGTAAGCGATACATGGTTCTTATCTGCAGGCTTATTATACAGATGCATCGTATGCCCTTCCTTCAGCTGAGGAAGGGTGCGCACCCAAGTGCGCTCAGCCTGGTAAGGGGTGCTGCCCACCCAGGCTTCTTCGGATTCATCAATGGACAAGTACTGGTTACCGACAAAACGCAGCGTCTCGACATGATTAAGCTTCTCGTTCGGATCGTCGGCGAACGTCTCTGCTTTGACAGGCTGATCGGCCAAATGCGCGGATAGGTAATGAATTTCGTCCGTCTTCGTTCTGGCGACGAGCGAGTCGATCTTCCAGAAGTTCTGTTTGTATGGCATGAGAATGCCGTCCCCTTCGGAAGTCTTCTGCAATTTGCCGCGAACCGGGGCAATCAGCATCGTGCGGTAGGTGCTGAAGCGGATCGGGTTCACCGCCCGGCTGCTGTCCGTGGACTCATGGTCGGTTCTTAACCCGATTAACAGTGCCGTGTTAATGGCCGCAGGCGCCACGAAAGAAGCGGACTGGGCTTCTATGGGGATCGGGGCTTCCATGGCCGTGAGGGCCTCGCTTCTCGTATGTATGGCATTCCAGGGATACAGCAGCATGATAGCTGTAACAGCGCCGATTCCGGCGATGACCAGATAAGGTTTGATGCGGGGCTTCGCTCGCTCCTTGCGGTCAATCGCTTGTTCAATCTCACGTTGAAGTTTGGACGTAAACCCTGTCTGCTTGAGCGGTCCTGACTCCAAATCTTCCTGCATATCATCCGGATCAGGAGTTTTCAAGCGATTCACGCTCCTTCATCACCTTCAATCTGGCATGATGGAGCCTTGATTTGACGGTCCCTTCTGAAATATTGAGTACGGCCGCCATTTCTTTCGTCGAGAGCTGATAATGGGCGTGCAAAATCAGAATTTCCCGGTATTTTGGGGGCAGGGAAATCACTTTTTTCCATATATCACTGGCGTACAGCTTCTCCATTGCTTCATTCTCCGCGGACTGGGATGTGCCTGTGGATTGAATAAAGCCGACCAAGGTAACCTTGCGCCAAAATGCTTTGCGTAAATAATCATATGCGGTATTCCGGGTAATCGTCAGCAGCCAGGTTTTGACGGAGGCTTCGCCCCGGAAGGTTGTCAAATTGCGGTATACTTTCAAAAAAGCGTCCTGGGTAATATCGTCAGCCAAATCCATATTGCGGCAAATGCTGAATGCATAATTCCATACGTCATTGCCGTAAGCCTCCATCAAGTTGCGCAGGATTGCTTTCTGATCGGTTGTTTCAGATACGTACTTTAAATATTCAAATACATGGACACCGGTCGTCTCCATACTCTCACCTCTCCAAAAATTAGACGTAGTAAGTGGAAAAAAGTTCGTAAAAAATGAAAAAAATAATGGTCACAATCCAAGGTTGCATTTCGTCTTCATTGGCGTGGTAGACTGCAAGGAGTATACTACGCTTAAGGGAGTGATTAGACCGTGAATATTGCCAAACTCTATGATGAATATAAGCCTTTATTATTTTCGATTGCTTATCGGATGCTCGGTTCAGCGGCAGATGCTGAAGATATGGTACAGGACACGTTCTTGGGCGCGCAGCAGCTTCCGGACGATCAAGTGCAGCATGTCAAAGCCTATCTGTGCAAAATGGTGACGAACCGCTGCATCGATTATGCACAATCCGCCCGCAAACGCCGTGAACTGTATGTTGGTGAATGGCTGCCGGAGCCGCTGCTCGTCAGTGCGGATGACCCGCTGCATGCAATCGAGCGTGACGAGACATTCTCCTATGCCTTCATGGTGTATCTGGAACGGCTGTCACCTGTAGAACGGGCCGTCTTCATCCTGCGTGAAGCCTTCGAATATGATTATACCGACATTAGCGATATTGTGGGTAAATCCGAGACGAATTGCCGGCAAATTTTCAGCCGCCTCAAGCGGAAGCTGCAGGAAGAAGAGGCTCCTGCGGTCCAAGCGGATGAGCATGCGCGCGGCTTGGCGCGGCAATTCTTGCATGCCTCCCGATCAGGCAACCTGGAAGAGCTCATCCGATCGCTGACGGAAGACGTCATTATGTACTCTGACGGCGGCGGTAAGGCGCAGGCGGCGCTGTATCCGATTCTCGGCCGTGAGCGCGTGATCCGGTTCCTGCTGGGAATTCGCACGAAATATATGGAGCGTAATTACGAGTATCATCTGATGCCAATGAACGGCCAAGACGGCTTGGTGATTACGGAGGATGGTACGGTGGTAGGCGCGATAAATTTCGGGCTGGATGAGAAGGGCTGTGTGCACCGCATGTTTTTCCTGCGGAATCCGGATAAGCTGGACTTTTTGAAAATGAACAAATAAGCCCGTTTCTTCGATATAACATTCGAGAGAAGGGCTGGATATCAGTCAGTCTATCCTAAGGATATCCCAGGGGATTCAATTAGATCGCAACGGGGAGGAGATCCTTAGCGGGCTGGAGAATTCAAAGCTTGAAGGTTATTGTTTAATTTCCCTACAGTCAGTGCGTTGTATTGCCACAAGATCGTCTTGATCGAGGAAGCTTCCTCTTCTTTATCATATTGGACCAGTACGGTCACTTCAGGCAGCTTGTCAGACTTCCTTGTACGCATTTGTTTGGGCTTTAGCCAAAAGCTAACACCGAAGGCGGCGGCAAATCCGCATATGGCATACAGAATGCCCCATATAATCGGCCCCCATTCGAGGATGAACCCAACGCTAATGCCGATAACGCTGGAGGCTGTCGCGGCGGCGATCCCGATTTCTATGGATTTGGACATCTGGTCATAGCGCTGGTCGGTGAAGCGGATAGCGGGGCTGGAATCGGTATCCATGAGGACCGGGATAATCCGGCTCTTGTCGATGCCGTTAGGCTCCAAGTTCGATAAAGCCTGTTCCAATTCAATGGAGTGCTCGAATGTGCCTACGATCCACAAGGGTTGTTCTCCTCCCGAGAAGCCGGATAACACGCATGGGGCGCTGTCATAGCGGTCTGTTAAATATTGGCGCTGCAGCGTGCGGAACAATCGGTTCTGTTCGATGGAACTTGTGAAAGCGTGGTACATGGCCCCGCCAATGACGGACGGCATGAACATTAGCCATTGCGGGTGCAAGATGCTTTTGACAAGTTGACCGTTATGTGTAAGAAAAGCAAGGACAGCTTCATACGTGTGCGAAAAGGTAAGATAAATCCACCACCAGAATAAGCCGTAGAAGCCCAGCCAAATGTGCTTGTTATACAGCTGCCCAAGGCCGGGGAAGAAGAACGAGCAGACCGCTGCTGCAAGCGGACGCTTCTTCTCGATAAATTGAATGCCAGTGGATCTTAATAAATAATTAGAAATTCGGCCATTTTCAAGCACAGCCAATTCATATTGCTTGTTCATCTCGATCGCACAGCGGTAGCTGTCCCAGATGGAAAAGAAATAAATAATCATATATCCGAACGCCCAAAAGGGCTGTACAACTTGTTTTGCCATTTCGAAATTGCCGCAGAATGTATACACCATACCGATGTTAATGCAAGCAAAAGAGTTGATAAAGACCTCTGACAAGGTTAATAGAATACCAACGGTGTTTTTATATAAAAGCAAATGACCGAATCCGGGGAATGAGGCCGACCACCAGGCGACCATATAGGGATTTTGCCTTTGAAGGTAGACGATATCGAATCGTCTGATCGAAACGAGCGGCCATCTGGGGTTCGGATGGTGACTCATGGGGACCTTCCTCTCGGCACATGAAGTGTTTCAGTTAGTATGGGAAATCATGGCTAAGATCATGCGTGATAGCCTAATAATCAGGTGCGCCGATCTTGACAACGGTCGATCTCAGCCGCAATATGAAGGTATGGACACAGAACGCTGTCTACCTAATCAAGCCCCAAGGGAAGAGGAGAAAGCATGAATTTCGTTGAGCATGTCTGGGATCATCTCCGCTCCGGACAAATTAACAACTATCCACAGCCGGTCGCACTGAACATGGGACTTGCATATACAGTGAAACTTAGCGATATGAAGACGAACTTATTTTGGCTGCCGTTTGAATATTCTGGTCTGGTGTATAGGGACACCGGCTATCAGGTCAATGTGTTTCCATATTATCGGGGAGCGATCATCGAGGAGATCGAGCTTTCGCGGGGTACGGACTTGCACAAGCCGCAAACCGAAGAAGCTTTTATCAAAGCGATTTATATGAAAAGCTGGGAAATGCATCAACTGCTCCAGCAGGAGAAATATGCATATTTGCAAGGGAATGTACCGGATTATTTGTCCAAAATGATGTATATTACCGATTGGCTTCGTTATTATAATTCCGTTAAGATCATCGGTCGGCAAACGTCGAAGATCGGATAAATCAAAGAGGACCCCGAGATGGGGTTCTTTTTATTTTCGGGAGTAAAAGAAGGCTCGGAGAGCTATTCAACCATGAAGCAATAGTCCCAGCGGGCGTAGTTCCTTTTCTTTCTTATGTCTAGGCTTCTAGCAGGTTTTCAAAGCGGATTGGAAGGCTTATCCTATGTGTTGTGCAGGTAGAACCACAAATTATGGAGAAGCGGAGAGTCACAGATGATAAGGTTGAAGAGATGTCTGGCAATTATCGCTTTATGCAGTATGATGTTAACGGGTGTCGTACAAGGGAAAGCGGAAGCAGCGGGTTTTTCGGATATTCATGGTCATTGGGCGGAGCAGACGATAAGCCAAATGGCGCAGCAGGGCCTTTTGGACGGGTTCCCGGACGGGACTTTCAGGCCTGATGAATCTGTCACGGCGGACCAGTTCGTGAAGATCGTACTGTTAGCCTATACGGATATATTCCCGAACGGGGAACGCAAGTGGAAACCGTCCTTTTTACAATCGTTAAGCGCGGCCAATCAGGGTATCTTGCAGCAGGATTACCGGGACTTTACGTTCAAACCGGAAACCGTAGGATACTGGGCGAAGCCGTACCTGGATCTGGCGAGCGATTTGCACTTTATTACAAAAGGCCAATTCGTCGATTACAAGGCCAAGCTTAGGCGTGAGGACGTTGCGGAAATTTTATATTATTTGCTGAAGGAAACGGAGTACTTGGAGGACGAGGTCTACAGTCAGAAGATGGCGTCGCGGTTCGGTGATTTGCAAAGCGCGAGCGCGAGGCAGCAGAAGTTTATCGGCGAGTCGTTGACGAAGGGGATTATGGAGGGATATCCCAACGGATATTTTGGCGTCGGTCGTTATGTGACGAGAGCGGAGGCGCTGCAAATCATCGCCAGATTGCAGGATAAAGCGAAGCGCATTAGCGTCGGGAGTGCCGGCGAAGCATTCGTGAAAGTGGTGCCGACGAAGGACGGCAGCTATAAGAAGCTGATCTTCCCGGATCAGCGGATGCTGCAGGCCTATGAAGTGATGGAAGAAGCAGGCAAGCTGCGCGGAACGAACTATGACCTGCAAGAAACGACGCTGCGCCTGTTCAAGGATGCGGATGCCAAAAGCTTGGCGGTTAATGGTGCGACGGCGGACGTACGCAACAGCAATGAAGCTTCCTTGTGGCTGGATCCGCAATTCGCCACTTACGGCGTGACCGTACGCTTGGAGGACGGGGCGCTGGCGCGGAACTTGGAGAGTATCCGCAAGTTCACGGATTTCTTGTTCGGATATGACGCCGAAACGTTCTTCCGTGCATTCAGTGATGCGTGCGCGACGGCGGCGGCTAAAGGCGTGCTGGAGACAACGACGCAGCAGATTGGCAGCTACTCCGTAGAAACTCGTCTGGAGCCGGATGGGAAGACGCTCGTATTCTCTATTATTCACAAATAAAAAGTGTACAAAGGTACATACAAGTTTAAGGTTAAAAAACTTTATAGCACCCCATCTAGATAACATGTACGTACAAGTGTATAATGAGAAATCATAGGTACATTTTATCGGAAGGTGTGCGTGCGTATGCTGGAGACGTTGAAGAAAGCAGTCTTGGAAGCGAATTTAGACTTGCCTAAATATCGCTTGGTTACGTTCACTTGGGGGAATGTCAGCGGCATTGACCGCGAGCAGGGGCTGGTTGTCATTAAACCAAGCGGAGTGCCTTATGAGGCGCTGAAGCTTGAGGATCTCGTCGTCGTCGATCTGGAGGGCCGAGTCGTGGAAGGGAAGCTGCGGCCATCCTCCGACACGCCGACGCATCTTGCGCTGTATCGCGCATTCGGTGCAATCGGCGGCATCGTGCATACGCACTCCACCTGGGCGACGACCTGGGCGCAAGCGGGGATGGGCATTCCGGCGTTAGGGACGACGCACGCCGATTATTTCTACGGCGAGGTGCCTTGCACGCGCCAGATGACGGAAGCGGAGATTCGGGGCGCTTACGAGCTGGAGACGGGGAACGTCATCATTGAGACGTTCAAGGATAAGGACCCGGCGCAGATCCCGGGAGTGCTGGTCAATTGTCACGCGCCGTTCAGCTGGGGCAAAGACCCGCACACTGCCGTCCATAACGCCGTTGTTTTGGAGGAAGTGGCGAAGATCGCGTACCGCACTTATTATTTGAACCCGGCCACGATACCGATGGGCAGCAGTTTATTGGACCGGCACTTTTTGCGCAAGCATGGCGTCGACGCCTATTACGGGCAAAAATCGAAGGAAGAGGCAGGCAGCTAGCTGAGAGAGCTGGCTGTCTTTTTTTTGCAGGATAAAAGTGGCATGGTTGATGGGCTTTGTCAGCTTTGGCTGCCGGTCAATTTTTTGGTATCATAGTAGACGTACTTGAAGTCATTTGAGACATTTGATGTCATGGGAAGCGAGGGCGTTGGTGAATGTTTGCGAAGTCTATGTATGAGGGAACAAGGGAAGAAAATTATACACTGCTGATCAGCCAACTGGAAGCGTTGGTTCATGATGAGCCCAACAGAATTGCGAATTTGTCCAATGCGGCGGCGCTGTTGCAGCAATTTTTGGACAAGATTAACTGGGTAGGCTTCTACCTGTTAGATGAAGAAGAGAAGGGCCTCGTGCTCGGGCCGTTCCAAGGGCTGCCTGCTTGTGTGCGGATTCCGCTGGGCAAAGGCGTATGCGGGACATCGGCACAGCGCAAGGAGACCGTCCGTGTGGCTGACGTGCATGAGTTCCCTGGACATATTGCCTGCGATGCCGCCTCCCAATCGGAGATCGTGGTGCCTATCCTCAAAAACGGCGAGCTCCTTGGTGTACTGGATATCGACAGCCCGATTAAAAGCCGCTTTGATGAAATCGATCAGCAGTATATGGAGAAATTCGTTCAGGCACTGGCTGCCGCTATGTAAGCGGGTAATCCGAATAGATTTCAGCCAGTTCTTCTTCCGAGCAGAAGCTGCAGCTTGTCAAAATATTCGTATGCCGCAAGCGGGTGCTGAGGAGCTGCAGCTGACCTGTCAGCAGTTGCTCGAGCGTCAAATCGGCGATGCTGAACTTGATCCCGTATTCATATAGTGTGCGGTGAAGTATATTTTTTCTGGTAATGATACCAAGCACCTTCATATCCTGGCTAAAGAGCTGGAATGTAAATTCGAGCAGCAAGTTCATATTCACTGGAAGATCCAGCGGCGTGTGCATACGAATACCACCTGCACTGATATCCTTGATCGAGATCTTGGTATATTTGGTGTCGGCGGATTTATTATCAATACCTATGATTTTGAACTTGGCGGCTAACGGAATATGAAGGTTGATTCGGAAACTTTCCCGTTTATTGAATGGCATAATCATCGACCTTTAGAGAAGAGTAGGTCAATTATACTATATTTCCTAGTCATAATGAACTGTTTTGTTCCAATTGCTGGATGGAAAAATATGATTATAACGGCGTCAGGCACCTATCGGCGCATTAAAACAAAGGAGCTAAGCGCACAAGACGCCTAGCTCCTTTATAAGGTTGTGCTGATGATGGAAGCTAGCAGCTTGCGCATCGATCTCGTTCCGACCTTGTCCATGATTTTATCAATATGCACCTTCACGGTTTTCTCGCTGATGGTACAATGCAGTGCAATTTCTCTATTGCTGTATCCTCTTAAGGCGATGAGGCCGACAATCTCCGCTTCCCGATTGGTCAGCAGATGAATCTGGGCAAACCGCTTAATAACAGCGTGATCGTTGATTGGACATCTGTCGGGCACCGGGCTATCTTGTAATTGTTGCATCCACGAACAACCCCAGTATACCAAATTTATGAAATAACGAATTTAATCTTATCAGAATCGACAGTTGTTTGTGGATCGAACTTTTGTCGAAATTTAGAATTTTTCGTTAGTCCTTACTTTGGATAACAAGCAGGAGCCCCGTTTCCAGCTCGATGAAACCGGACTCTTCCCGCAATACATTGCTGATGCCAAGGGATTGGCCGATCTGCAGTGTGGCCCGATGCAGCGGGTATTGGAAGCCGTGGAGCGTAATGCCGGTCACCTCTAAACTGAGCGGTAGCAAGGAGACGTGCGTATATCGTCCGCGAAGAATGCGTGTCGGCTCATGAATGACGATGATCTCGTTGCTGGCATCCACGATCTTGCAGGAGACCCCTTGCTCCAGTCCTTTGCGCAGCAAGTGGACATTGGCCAGCGAGTGGTCGAACCGCGTTCCCAGCGCGCCTAACAGCACAATGTGGGAAGGCTGCTGGGCTAATGCCCATTCAAATGCCATCTCCGTATCCGTCAAATCTTTATATACAGGGTCGCAATCCAAAAACGCCTGGCTCGCAGCCCGAATCCGGTCTTTCTCTTCGTCTTTCACCGAATCGAAGTCTCCGAGCGCCATGTGCGGCTTGTACCCGTGCTCAACCAGAAAGAGCGCCCCTCGGTCCGAGCCGACCAGCATATCGCCCTCCCGGAGTTCCTGCTGAAACCATTCGCCGAGCGTTCCCCCCGTTACGATAACAATCCGTTTCTCCGTCATTGCAGCTCCGTCTCCTCTAAGTTCATATCCATTCATTATACCATAAATGGACAAAAAACCGAGCTGCGGCTAGCGCAGCTCGGAGGCTCATACATCTAAGTCGTGGAAGTTACACGACGTCGCACCTTTGTATTCTCTTTTTGATCGTGGTCAATTTCCGCTTCGTTCATCGAAAAGCCCTTCAGCTCCCAAGTCGTCTGGCCCAGAATGACATCGGCGGGAAATTCATCGCCACGTTTCAACGTAACCTCGCGTCCAGCCTCGTCCGCATAAACGCCGTCCGTCTCGACTCTTTCGCCGCTCATAGGGTCCATGGTCTTATCATCAGACATGCCGCATTCCTCCTTTCGCGTAGCCTATCCATTACTTTTTCCTGGGGTGTAGGAAATTATGAGCAGAACATGTAGAATGGGATGAAGACTAACGCAGGCAAACTGGGATTGGAGTGTTTCATCAGCATGGCTTTATGGGGAACCATTGTGAATGCGCTCGCGATCATCGTCGGGGCTTTGCTCGGAACGATGCTGCCGCGTATTTCGGAAGGAATAAAAAATACAGTGATGCAGGGCCTGGGGCTCGCAATCGCTGTGCTTGGCTTGACGATGGCTTTTAAGTCGGATCGAATTATCCTTATCGTTCTAAGTCTTGTTATTGGCGGTATGATCGGCGAAGTGCTGCGGATCGAACAGCGCCTTGAACAATTGGGAGACTGGCTCCAGCGTACACTGCGCAAAAGAATCGGATCCGGTGCTCAAGGGAGCATATCCGAAGGCTTCGTAACGGCTACGCTCATCTATTGCATCGGAGCCATGGCGATTCTGGGGCCGCTCGACAGCGGGCTGCGGCATAACCATACCATTTTGTACACGAAATCGTTACTCGACGGCTTCTTGTCCATTATTCTCGCTTCCACGCTGGGCATTGGTGTCATGTTCTCGGCGGTATCCGTTTTCGTGCTGCAAGGTGTGATTGCGCTGGCGGCTACGCTCATTGCGATGGCCTTCAGCCAGGCCTCCCTGGATGCGATGATCGTGCAGATCACCGCGGTAGGCGGGATTCTTGTCCTGGGTGTCGGCTTGAATATTTTGCAAATCAAAAAATTCAATGTAGCCAATATGCTGCCGGCCCTGCTAATTGCAGCGGTATTTGTTCCTTTGCAAAACGTGCTGCTGGAGTGGTACCGGCATTGGTTCTAACTCTTACGCGGGAGTTCCGTTAAATTTGTAACCGACGCCTCGCACGGTAATGATGTAGCGGGGTTCGGCCGGATTGGACTCAATCTTTTTGCGCAGATTACTGATATGTACAATGAGTGTCCTTGGATCGCCTACACTGTCGAGACTCCAGACAAGCTCGAAGAGATGCTCGATCTTGTAAACGCGATTCGGTGTCTTGGCCATGAGCGACAGCAGGTCGAATTCTTTGGCTGATAGCGAGATCGTTAGGCCGTTCACTTTGACAATGTGGCTGACCAAGTCGATTTCCAAGCCGGGGAACTTCACGATCTGCGGGTCGTCCTTATGCTGCTCGCGAATTGAATAACGGCGCAAATGAGCTTTCACTCTGGCGACAAGCTGGCTCGGGCTGAAAGGCTTCGTCATATAATCATCGCCGCCCATGCTCAAGCCAAGAATAATGTCGATATCTTCACTTTTGCAGGAAATGAACAGTATAGGCGTGTTGCTCGTTTTGCGCAGTTGGCGACACACTTCAATACCGTCAAGACCCGGCAACAGGATATCCAGAATAATCAGATCCGGTTTGTGCTCTTGAACGATTTCGAAAACATCTTGCCCGTTATTTGAGGTAATGACCTGATAGCCTTCCCGGGCGAGGTAGAGTTGTATTAACTCGACAATCTCAGGCTCGTCATCGACGATGAGTATTTTTTCACCTGACATACTTAGAATCCTCCTCAGTGACGGAAAGAAAGCTATATTTATGTTTGAGGCAAAGACTCCTATTACCTCAACTTTTACTTTTATTATAGAACGATTGCCCTATAGATTTCTAACCTTTTCTTGGAAAATGTATGCATTTGATTGAAATCTTTCTCCAGATAGAGGAAAATCCATGAATGATCTGTCATTTTTCGACGTAAATTGACCTAATCTTTGTATGATCTTTATAGAATCTTTATGTTTGCATGCTACGCTACTTTTGTCTCTATATTGAGGTGTAAAAAGGTGGCGGCGAAGCTGAGCGGCATGGCACATTCGGATAGTACGAAGCTGGCATGGTTACAAACGGACCGATTCATGTATCAATTTATCGAACAAGCCTGGGATCTTTTCTTAGTGATCGATATTCATGGCGATTTGCTGTATGCTTCTCCGAGTTTTGAACGTGTTGTCGGGTTTCTTCCGGTTACACTGGACCATGTTTTTGCACTAGTCGACTCCGAATACAGGATGGACCTGCATAAGCTGTTCATCAAGACGACGCAGACCCTGAGCAGCAGCAAGCTGGAGTTTCGAGCCAAACGGGCAGGCGAAGGTTACGTATGGCTGGAGTGCACGGCAATCCCGATTACGGATAACCATGGCAATCTGGTGCAGATGACTTTCGGGCTTAATGATATTACGACCCGCAAACATCAGGAGAACCGTCTGATTGCGATGGCCTATCACGATCCGTTGACAGGGCTGCCCAACCGCAGGCTGTTTAAGGATCAGCTAAGCCAAATGATTGCACAGACGAAGCGAAGTGGCAAACCTTTCGCTTTATTATATTGTGATATCGATGATTTTAAGACGATCAATGATACGATGGGGCATGATGTCGGGGACGGATTCCTGCAGGAGTTTGTCAAGCGGATTCAAGCGTGCTTGCGCGATAAAGATTTTTTCTCACGAATGGGCGGTGATGAATTCACGATCCTGCTGCATACCATGGACTCCGAAGCCCAAGTGAACGAGGTCGCTGAGAGGATCGTAGGCTGTATGGAGCAGCCATGGGAGGTTAAAGGGCATTCGTTCCGGGCAACAGTGAGCATAGGAATTACGCTGTACAATGAGTCCAGTGACGGAACAAGCATTATGAAACAAGTGGACTTGGCGCTTTATGAAGTAAAAACGAGAGGCAAAAGGAATTATCATTTTGTTGAAATGAATCCCATTCCGAATTTAAATGACAATGAGAATCAGAAGCAAACCTGAATAAAACCGTTGTGATGTGCAGGGCACTTACAGCGGTTTTTTGTTGTCTCCAATATTTACTCGTAGCCCTATTGGTATACATTCCTGCAAAATAGAAGTTAGTGTGCCGATGATTTCTATCCCCCATAAAGGAGATGAAGGCTATTGAAAATTCGAAGGAAGCTCATGAAGCTAGCGGCTGTTGTCACCATTGCAGCACTAATGACGACTTGGCTGAGCCAGGACGGGCAAGTGAAGGCGGAAGCTGTTTCCGCGCAAGGTACATTTAATATGTCATATATGTATTTTGGGAGTCCGAGCACGTATGTGTCCCAAGTGAACAAAAGCGGACAAACGCTCGACACGGTATCTCCCAGTTATTTTCATTTAAATAGCGATGGCACGTTGCAGTTGGATGATTCGCTGCAGGCGTCTTTTATTACGGAGATGCACGCGCAAGGGAAAAAGGTGGTTCCGTTCCTGAGCAACGATTTCGATGCGGCGGTCGGGGCTCTGGCGATTACGAATCGCGACGCATTGGTCAATCAAATTGTGCAGGCGATTCAAGCCAATAATTTGGATGGCATTAATATGGACATCGAAAATGTCGATGCATCTTACCGTGATTCATACACAGACTTCGTGAAGATGCTGCGGGACAGGCTGCCGAGCCGTATGGAAGTGTCGGTGGCGGTAGCGGCCAACCCGACAGGCACGACCAAGAGTTGGATCGGTCTGTATGATTATAAGGCGCTGTCTTCGGTCAGCGACTATTTAATGCTGATGGCCTATGATGAGAGCTATCCGGGCGATCCGACGCCGGGACCTGTAGCTAGTATGCCCTTTGTCGAGAAATCCATTCAGTATGCGCTGACCCAGATGCCTTCTGACAAGCTAGTACTCGGTGTCCCGTTCTACGGGCGCTACTGGAATCAGGACACCTCCTTCAATGGCTCCGGGATTTCCCTACAAACGCTGAATAAACTCATGCAGACGTATAAGGCGACGACCCGCTTCGACACCGCGAGCCAATCGCCGGTAGCTACGTTCGTGATTCAGCCGAATGACGTGCAAACGACGATTAGCGGAACAACACTGCCTGCTGGCACTTACACGGTTTGGTACGAGAATGAGCAATCGTTGAAAGCCAAGCTTCAGCTCGTAAGCAAGTACAGCTTGAAAGGCACGGGAAGCTGGAGTTTGAATCAGGAGCTCGCTGATACATGGGACTACTACAGCCTATGGGCGGACGGCTTCTATTTTGCCGATATGCAGAAGCATTGGGCGCAAGCCGATGTCCTCGCCGCAGCGAACCGCGGCTGGATGCTTGGCACTTCCGTGAGTGCATTCTCGCCTGACATGCCACTCACCAGGGCGCAAGCCGCGGCCATTATGGTCCGCGTGCTGGGCCTCTCCGGCGAATCCGTCTCATCGTCCGCCGCCGGTTTCAAAGACGTGCCTGCCGGCCACTGGGCGCAGCAGGACATTCTGATCGCGAAGCAGCACGGGCTGATCCAGGGGATCAGCGACGATCGCTTCGCGCCGGATCAAAGCATTACGCGGGAGCAGATGTCGGTGCTCCTCTCCCGCGTGCTGCAGCTGCAGCCGAAGAGCGGAACGGCTGCAACGTTCTCCGACGTGCCGGCAGACAGCTGGTCGGCGGAGGCCATTGCTGCGATGAGCAGCAACGGCCTTGTCGACGGCTACGCAGGCGGCACGTTCCGCCCGGGCGCGTCGTTGACACGCGCCGAGATGGCGACGCTGCTGAGCCGCGTCGCACCGCTGCTCGCGAAGTGAGCAGCGGCATAAAGAAGCCTGCGCATCTTGGTGCGCAGGCTTCTTGTCGTTACCGCGGCGGCCTTGGGGGCCGCGGCGGGTGCAGGGCGTCTTCGAAGTCGCCGACGCCGATGTCCTTGCCGAGCTTCACGAAGGTGGTCTGCTGCTGCGGTCCAGGCTTGTCGGTCACGGACTGGCGGAAATGTTTGATCCTCGTTTCCGATTGCGAGGTCACATTGCTGCCGATCTGGAACAGCGCGGAGGAGGAGATCCCGAGAATCCGCACAGGCCCGACACGGATGAATGATCCCCAGTTATTGACAGTCATCTCCACAGGCTCCGGTGGTTGAGGGATGGGGAAAGGTCTGTAGAAAAACGGGAAAGCCTCAAAATTGCCTTCATTCCCGTAGAAATAAGGGATTTCCCGCTGGACAGCCATGGCTTGCGTGCGCAGCTCCGTTCGGACATGGTCTCCGATATGTAAGGTGCTGCTTGAGCTGATGCCGTTGATGTGGACGTCTTCTACGATTGATATGCGTGCCATCGGCTCATCGCTCCGCAGGCAGCGGCACGAACGGCGAAATAATGACAGATTCAGGCGGCGTATCGAACATGGACGACAGCGTAATATTTTTCGTATCGCCAATCAGGAAGATTGAGGAGCTCGCCACCCCGATGATGCGGACGCTGCCGACATAGAGCTGCTTATTTTCTACACAGAAATTCATCATAAGAGATCATCCTTCCTTCTTGGGTAAGCTGGCTATGTAGGTCTCAAGCGCGCTCAAAATATCCTGTTTCGTTTTCTCCATAATGCCTGTGGTGATCGCTTCCATAGGTTCTTTAAAGCCGACGCCGCGATACTGGTTCACGTAATGCTGAATGCGGGTATCCAATTGTTTGCGGATATCGTCCAGAATCAGCTCCCTGTAGCCGTCATCGAGCGGCTGCCGGTATTTTTGCTCGAGGCTTCGCAGGTCAGCCTGCACTTCTTGCTGCAAATACTGATCAATACCCGAAGACACGTCTTGTTGAATGGCGGAGCCTGACGCTGCCGACGGCTGGCCGGGCATTCCCGGGCCTGATTCCGGTCCCGCCTCGGCCATACTCTCATTCATGAAGCCAGGGAACCCGTCACTGCCGACAGGCGTCCCGTTCACGGAGAAGTCCTCGATCCCTCTCAAAGTGCTGGGATTGAGACCGATCGTTAGCGTGCCGTCCAGCTTCTCGACCTTAAGCTGATCGAAATTGTACTCGATTTTATCAATATGAATCCGCGATTGTTCTTTTACACTGCTGATGTCCGTTTGTAATTTGGTGACGGTTTGCTGCAGTTGGTTCACGGTTTGCTGCAATTGGTTTACGGTCTGCTCCAGTTGATCGATACGCTGTTGCTGTGTTTCCAGACAGGTGCAGATCTGTTGAGCCCATTGCTGCCAACTGATGGAATTGTGCATCTTCAGGTGCACCTCATTTCGCTAGTGTATACCGGTGCTGGACGCATATGCTGAATTACGTTGGCGGCGGCAGGGGAACGAGGGACAACGGGTTGGTTGCGCTCGTGCCGAGTTGGGCCGCCGGTTCAACGAAGCCCCCTGTGTTATAGAGGTTGGATAAGGAACGTATCGAGCCCGCGCTGCCGATTTGCAGAACGGAGGAGTTGGCGACAGAGCCCACCTTGAAATATTGAATCATGATCGATTGATGGATCGTGCAATTCATCGAGTTGTGAACACCTCGCTTTGTTAGATGATCACTCCGCTTGCATTGTTCTCGATCAGATCAGAGTCATTCGTGACCGTGTTGCTGTATGCATTATAGATACGAGGAAAGTCCCCTGTGTTGAAAGAGCCTGCGCCGGCAAATGTTTTGGAAGAGCTGGTGGGACTGATGATGACCGAATCGCCGAAATGGACAACAGAGCTGGGGCCTACAGTAAGAATTTTGACAACGCCTACGATGGACGGCATAGATGCTCCCCCTTGCTTCAAGCTTCACTTGTTCAGTATATGAGGGCGTTCGCCTAGAGGTGCCCTGATTTTCGGGCTGGTGTCACGATCTGGACGGATGCACATATACTGTTTGTGAAAATGAGGTGATGAGCTTGAGCGGGTTTAATCGCCACCCTTGGCTGAAATGGGAGCAAATTGAAAAGTTTTTAGGGCAAAAGCTGCCTTTCGGTGAAAAAGGGCAGACCTTTCTAGATAATATGTCGTGGGTTGAAGGATATGTACAGGACATGCTGAAAAAAGCGATGCCGGGCACAGAGGCCAGCACATCCTCTCGATCCGGATCGACCTCGACCTCGACGGAAACCTTTGAGACGCACGAACATGTGATCGTCAAAGTGAGGCTGCCCAAAGAGGAAGATCCGCGAGCGATGCGGGTGTTTGTGAAATCGAATCAGCTGAAGATTACAGGTTATTTGAGCGGCAAAAAGAAGACTGTCAAACTGCCGGCCCTTGTGCTGTCGCGATCTGCGCGGGTAACCTACAAGCAGCGGACGTTGGAAATCCGGATGCGGAAGAGCGGGCTCAAAGAGCACTATATCGAGGCGTTTATCCGGTTCTAGTCTGGTGAAAAGGCTTAAGCCCTGTACCGCCTGATAAAGGGGACAGGGCTTTTGGATTTGCGTCGCGTTGTGGTCAGACTCATGTGATCGGCAGTGTGACAATCGCTGTGGTACCGCTGCCAAGTTCGCTTTGCAGCTGGATCGTTCCTTTATGCTGCTGGACGATGTTCATGGCGATCGCGAGGCCGAGTCCCACGCCGCCCAGCTTGCGATTTCGTGCTTTGTCCGCCCGGTAAAAGCGGTCGAAGAGGTGCGGCAGATCTTTCTCCGCGATGCCAATGCCCTGATCGCTGATGAGCAGCCTGACCGATTCGGCGGTTTCCTGTTCAATGCGGATCTCAACGGACTGCTTGCTGTATTTGAGCGCGTTGTCGACCAGAATGACGAGGAGCTGCTTGATTTTCGCCGGATGCCCCGTGATCTGCAGCACTTCCTGATCCGGCGGCAGGTGAACTTCAATGCTGCGGCCGGAGGAAACGCGAAGCGACGAGGCTGTTTGCCGGGTGAGATGCAGCAAGTCAAAGGGAACGGCTTGTTCGCAGCTATCACGTTCCATACCGGTTAAGGAGAGCAGCTGTTGGGTGAGGAGCTTCAATTGGGCAGCCTCGGACTGAATGGCATCCAGCGCTTCCTCGCGCAGCTTATCGTCACTAAGAGCCCAGCGGCGAAGCAAGCTGGCATAGCTATCGATAATCGTCAGCGGTGTGCGGAGCTCATGAGAAGCATCGGCGAGGAACTGTTCCTGCTTCTCGAAAGTTTCCTCCAAGCGGTCTATCATCCGGTTGAACGTGTCTCCCAGCTGATATAGCTCGTCGTTAGCCCGGTTCTCCTTCAGCTCGATGCGGCGGAAAGCGCCGCTCTTCTCAATGTTTTGCATCGTGCTGATGAGATCAAGGAGCGGCCGGAAGATGAATTTGGTATATTGATAGCCTCCAACGAGCGCGAGGATCAACGCACCGACCGAAGTTAACAGCAATATTGAAATGAGCGTGTTGGCATACTCACCCAACTTTTTCAGGCTCCGTCCGATCTCCAGTGTGGCCACTTGATGGCCTTGATCAAAGACAGGAACTCTGACGAATATATAAATGCCGTCGCTGGCTGTCTCAGTCGTCTCGGTTTCCTTGTTTACATAAGTTGCACGGTAACGAAGAAGGCTCACGTCAGTATAAATCTGGTACAACACTTTGGAATCAGGCGTTATATAACGCAGCATCTCCTGTGGAATGAGGAATTCATCCAACTGGCTGTTATCCGTCCAGTATTCCGGATGGTGCGGCAAGTCGCGCTGCAGCAGTGCGCGCGTTTTTTCCTTCAGCAGCTCGATCTCGCCGTTCGTCGTCACACGAATGAACATATAGTAGACGAAGGTGAAGCTGAAAAAGAGGATCATCATGAGTCCGGCGGTCATCCAGAGGGTGAATTTAACTTTGAGACTCATCGTGACGATGTCTCGCCCTTCGCTGGAGCGGGCGCTTCTGCAGGCGGATCTTCTTTGTTGACGGATTCACATTTGAGCATGTAGCCGACACCGCGAATGGTCTGGATCAGCTTGCAGGAGAATGGCTTGTCAATCTTTTGCCGTAAATAGCGGATATACACATCGACGACGTTGGTATCGCCTACAAAATCATAGCCCCAGACCTCAGAAATGATTTGCTCGCGGGACATCACTTCGTCTTGATGCTGGATCAGGAAGCGGAGCAAATCGAATTCGGTCGGCGTCAGCTCGATCGGTTTGCCTTCGCGAACGACGGCGCGGCTCTTCAAGTCCATCGTCAGGTCGTCGATCTTCAGGTTGTTGGAATCTGCCGGCTGTTCTTGCAAGTCCCGTTCACGGAGCAAGCGGCGCACCCGCGCCAGCAGTTCCTCGATGGCAAACGGTTTGGTTACATAATCGTTGGCGCCTTGGTCGAGGCCGCTGACGCGGTCCGGCACCGCGTCCCGTGCGGTTAGCAGGATGATGGGCAGAAGGGCGTCGACTTGCCGGATGCGCCGGAGCACCTCAAGCCCGCTCATCTCGGGCAGCATAATATCCAGCAGGACAAGCGCCCAGTCCGCTTCTGTTAAAGCGGCATGCAAGCCGCTGCGACCGTCAGTTTCAATGTGAACCTGATACCCCTCATGCTCCAGTTCAAGCTGCAGCACCCGGGCGATACGATCCTCATCCTCTATAAGCAGAATGCGGCTCATGCGGGTATACACTCCCTACCTTTTTTGGTTAATATCTGCAATCCGGGCAAAAAGTATCCGAAGGCATATGGAATCCAGCCCAGCTGCCAACGATAGGGGGAACAGGCAGAATGGGGACAGCTTCCCATGTTTTGTTCGTTAGCCTAGTCCACGTTCATCCTCATGCTCATATGATAAATCAGATCGAAACTGAATGAAGGAGTCGGACACATGAGCGTTTCTGCTAAAAAAAAGACCAGTCAAAAGGTCGCGATCATTCTTCAGGATCACGACGCCTTAGGGAAAGTTTATGTTGAAATTCAGGGGAAGCTGTCTTCCAAGGAAATGATGGTTGAGGCCATCAAGCGTCTGCAGGACGGGTTAATCTATGCGAATGCGGGCTGCACGGAGCTTATTGACAGTGAGTATATTGAAGCTTTCCGTAAAAAGAGCTCTGGGCGAAAGGACGAGGAGTTTACTTTCCTTATTGACCGCTCTCTTGCCGAGGATTACATTGTGTCCGCCAAAATAATAAAATAACAAATAAACACCCCTTCCTGATGAATGGAGGCATAGCCTCCGGTTCAACCTGTGAAGGGGTGTTTCATTAGCTGGATCTCCTAGTCTCTTGCAGAGGGTACAGTCTCGACAGATGTTAAGCGATCATAGAAATCCACATATTTGTCACGGTCCGGTCCGTTCAGGTGCGCCATCGCCGTACGTGGATGCTCATCCAGTGCACCAACGATCATGTAAGGGATGAGGTAGCCCCAATCCCATTTTTGACGCATGGGAATCATATGCTTCTCAATAATTTCAAGCACAGGGCGAACGTCGTAGCGCGCGCCTTTCAAGTAGCTGAGCAGTAGCTCCGTCGTGCAGTTGCCGGCTGCGCGTCCCATTCCGTAGACAGAAGAGTCCAGGAAGGTTACACCCTTGGCAGCACCTGCAATAGTGTTGGAGAATGCCAGCTGCATGTTGTTGTGCATATGCAAGCCGAGCTCTTTCTCCGGAAGGAGGCGTTGGAACTTCGTTACCAGGTAATCGATATCTTTATTATCCATGCTGCCGTAGGAATCTACAATGTACACGACGTCGACAGGGCTTTTGTTGATCTCTTCAAAAGCTTCCACCAGCTCATTCTCCATTACGTGCGAGAGAGCCATGATGTTCAGGGACGTCTCGTAGCCCATATCATGGAATTTTTGGACAAGATCCAGACCTTTGTCTACATCTTTGATGTAGCAAGCGACCCGAATCAAATCCAGCAGACTGTCCTCACGAGGCAAAATATCTTTCTCATCGACACGGCCGATATCTACAAGCGCGGAGAGCTTCGTATCGGTTTTGCGGGTAATTACGTCGCGCAGGAAGGACTCATTCAGGAATCTCCATGGACCGGAGGCTCCTCCTTTTAGCAGCTTCTCTGAGTTTTTGTAGCCAATTTCCATATACTCAACGCCGGCTGCACTTAAACCGCGATACATGTCTTGGACAAACTCTACGCTAAAATCCCAATCGTTCACCAAACCGCCGTCGCGAATCGTGCAATCAATAATCTTGTGTTGATGCTGCTTTACCATGCTCGTAATGCCCCTTTCCCTAGCTCATAATCGCTTCTAATTTGATATAATATTATCACTTAATTCAAGCAGGCTTGTCAATGCAATCCGCGATAAGCGCACATTCTTTGTCTTGCACCTGTTATTATGTCATCTCCTGTGCGATAACGTGCATGCAATGGTTAAGCGTTGGCAGGGGCTTCAGAGCTACAGATACTTGCTGCAGAGGCTTGTGAGATGATCAAGAGATGAGGGTTCGTTACTTTACAAGATAAGGGAGAGATGGAGATGGATAAGAACATGATGCGGCTGGCGAGGGAGACGGCTATGAAGGCGGCACAGCTTGCCGGCGAACTGGCCCGGACAAGCTTCGGCGGCAAGCTGCGCATTGAACAGAAGGGAGATCGCGGAGATCTAGTCACTGAGGTTGACGTCCAAGCCGACCACTTGATTGTGGATGCGCTGCGCTCCGTATTCCCGGAGCATCGGGTTTATAGTGAAGAAGCGGGTGAAGGTGGAGTGGCGAGCGACTGGGTGTGGCATGTGGATCCGCTCGACGGCACGAACAATTATGCGTTGGGTATTCCACTGTACGGGGTGTCTATTTCGCTGAGCTACCAGGGGCAAATCGTACTGGGCGTCGTCCATGACTCGGCGATGGAGCTCACGTACACGGCTGTTCGCGGTGAGGGCTCATGGCTGGGGGAGACGATGCTGGAAGCGAAGCCAGGCGGACCTTTGGCTAAATCCACGATTTCGTGGATTCAGGGCCATGGTGTAGGCAAGGACGATGCCGGTGCACGGAAGCTGCGGCATCATCTGGAGCATCGAATCAAACGAGTGCTTCGCGTCTGGGCGCCTTCTATAACTTGGGCGATGCTGGCCCGGGGGGATTTGCACGGGATTGTGCTGTACAATTCCGAAGGAGAGGACTTGTATGCCGGCTTACTACTTGCCCAGGAGGCGGGGGTGAAGGTGACGGATTTTGCGGGGAATCCGGTGATGCGAGTTGGCGGTCATGCGGGAGCAGGTAGCGCTCCATATCTGGTGGCGGCCGTGCCGGAATACCACGATGAGCTGTTAAAGCTGGTTCAGGAAACGGGTGTATAGTGTAGGGGGCAATTGCAAAAGCTAATGGCAAACTTTTTCAATTGTGGAAGAGAGGATGTTTGCCATGAATAATAATGCGGTTCCGATATTTTTTGAATTTGATCAGGAACGGGAAGCCTTGCTCGCTCTGGATACATTGGAGGAGCTTGGTTATAAGCCGAACATGATTACAGAAGCCAACTCGATCTTGCATATTCATGTTGACGATCAGGAGCTGACGTCCGCACTCGAGATTGCTCAGGCTCACGGCGGGCGCTTGGTGGAACGCAACGTGGAGACGGCGGAGACAGCGGTGTATGCGATGGCGTACGATTTGGAGAATTCGATCCGGATTCCGGCGCACACCGTGAATGAGGATTGGACGGAAAGCTACGCTACGGCCTCTTCTACGGCCTGGAAGGACGCCGACACGATCCCGAGCGAAGATGAAGCCGCCTTCGACCCGTCGGCAGACGACTACAACCACTTCAGCGCAGGGATCCGGCTGTAGTGTGTTGACAATGACCTATCCACTTAGGTGGATAGGTTTTTTGTTTTGCGCGGGCGGGGCCTCTAAAGCGCCAAAGTTGCTTTAGAGGGTCCCGTGTGCCGCTCCCGGCATGCTCTAAAGCGTCAAAGCCGCTTTAGAAGCCCGCGCGAGGGGTTCCCCGCTTGCTCTAAAGCGTCAAAGCCGCTTTAGAGTAAATGCAGATGCCCCGCCCGCAGGCAGTCGTGCGGCGCGAGCAGGCCCTACAACTCTAAAGCGCCAAAGTTGCTTTAGAGGGTCCCGTGTGCCGCTCCTGGCATGCTCTAAAGCGTCAAAGCCGCTTTAGAAGCCCCCGCGAGGGGTTCCCCGCCTGCTCTAAAGCGAAATACTCGCTTTAGAGCAAAGCAGATGCCCCATCCGCAGGCAGTCGTGCGGCGCGAGCAGGCCCTACAACTCTAAAGCGCCAAAGTTGCTTTAGAGGGTCCCGTGTGCCGCTCCCGGCACGCTCTAAAGCGCCAAAGCTGCTTTAGAAGCCCGCGCGAGGGGTTCCCTGCCCGCTCTAAAGCGAAAAAGCCGCTTTAGAGCCAGTGCAGTGCGCGCTGACCCTGCCCGCTAGATCAAGCAACCTCGAGCAGCGCTCTCCAATACATACAAATGGTGCCGACGTCTGTTATCAAGGAGGGGGCGGATTAGTTTTTTCTCCATTAAGCTCCGTAACACTTTCCGGCTAGGCTCCGGCCCGATATGCAAACAATCGCTGACCTGGCTCAGCCTGAAAGGTTCATTCAACCGAAGCGCGGTACGGATCACCTCACGTTCATATACCGACAAAGATGCATACATACTGTCAGAGGGAACGGAATGACACCCGAGCAGCTCGAACACGGCGCGGCGACACGCGTTTGCTTTTTTATCCATTTCATCCCATGTAAAAGGGAAGTACTTATAGCCGTATGCGGCTAACGAACGCACCCTCATGCGCTCAAACGAAAACCGGTCCCTAGTGATGTTTTCCGCATGTGCAACAAACCCCTCGCTTTCAAAAGCGATAGCCAGCGGCTCATAGAACACATCGACATAAATCTTCATCCCGTTGTCGCTCACAATCTCATATTCGAGAATCATATGCTCAAATGATCTAAAAACCGGCCACAGCACCGCTTCCAACAGCTTTCTCGTCCCCGTTAAATCCTTGTGCAGTTGTTCAAGACGCAAGCCAGTGGCAGACCGCTGCTGCATTGCTAAGAAACTCTCAATTTCCTCTTCAACCTTCATATGCAATCCTCCTTATAAAAAATAAACGCCGTCCGCTCCGAGGAGACAAACGACGTGTACTTCACGCAGAATATGCTGATGTAATTATAGAATAGCATCTTAATCGCCGGCAAACAACGCTTTGTAAGGCACCGCCCCGAACTAGTCCCCACAAGCCTCGTAAGCCCCACAAGCCCCACAAGCCCCGCAACAACTTCCAAACAGCAAACGATTCAAGCCGCACCTTCCGTCAGACCCCGCAAGGCACTGATACTGTCATTAGTCCATTTATTTTCATTGATGTATACTGCAGCGCTACCCAATAAAACACCGTCCACTCCCAAGAGACAATCGGCGCACTCTCGCATAAATATGTACATGCAAATATTGGCTACTATCTTAACAACCAGCAAACAACGCGTTATGATCAGGAGGTTGCTATTTTGCCTGTCTATTTATTCTACACACATGCTTTATACGCAAAACGGAGGACTGGATTCAAATGATCATACTTGCTTGTTTGCTTTTTATGGTGACCATCACGCTCGTCATTTGGCAGCCCAGAGGGCTCGGCATTGGCTGGACAGCCTCAGGCGGCGCGCTGCTTGCGCTGCTGCTCGGTGTCGTGACGTGGCATAACGTGATCGAGGTAACCGATATCGTCTGGAATGCAACACTCACTTTCGTGGCAATCATTCTGAACTCATTACTGCTGGACGAAATCGGCTTCTTCGAGTGGGCGGCGCTGCACATGGCGCGATTAGCACGCGGAAGCGGCTTGCTGATGTTTGTGTACGTAATCCTGCTCGGCGCAGCCGTATCCGGATTATTCGCCAATGACGGGGCGGCGCTGATATTAACGCCGATCGTGCTGGCGATGGTCCGCGCGCTGCAATTCGAGCAGCGGATGATCCTGCCCTTCATCATGGCGGGCGGATTCATTGCTGATACAGCCTCGCTGCCGCTGACAGTCAGCAATCTGACTAACATCGTGTCGGCCGACTACTTTGGCATCGGCTTCGTGGAGTATGCGTCACGCATGCTCGTGCCGAATATATTCGCAATCGCTGCGAGTCTGGGCATGCTGTACCTCTGCTACCGTCGCCAGCTCCCGCTGCGCTACGACGTGCACATGCTGAAGCAGCCGCGCGAAGCGATCAAAGATATGCAGCTGTTTCGCCTCTCATGGATCGTCCTCGGCGTCATGCTGCTGGCTTTTCTGGTCAGCGGATGGATCGCGGTGCCGATCAGCCTCATTACCGGCGTAGCCACGCTTGTGTTCCTGGTGGCGGCGCGCCGCAGCACAGCGGTGGACTTGCGCAAAATCATCAAAGAAGCGCCATGGACGATCGTCATTTTTTCCATTGGGATGTACGTTGTCGTCTATGGGCTCAAAAACGCCGGGCTCACCGCGCTTCTCGGCAAGCTCTTCCAAGCGGCTGCGGATCATGGGCTCTATGCGGCG
>Ga0209566_100121_pt1 | contig 103035 bp, 98 predicted proteins | sample Araplavi_mTSA_r2_2_FD_184287 | JGI IMG/M metagenome (GOLD analysis project Ga0209566, IMG submission 184287) | Arabidopsis root microbial communities from North Carolina, USA - plate scrape CL_Cvi_mTSA_r2 (SPAdes) (version 2) | ecosystem: Host-associated > Plants > Roots > Endosphere | place... | reverse complement strand
TCCGCGAGGCCATTCCCCAACTGCGAATGATCCGAAAATTTCTCAATCAGCTGGCGGTTAGCTTTCGCTGACGCCCGCCGCCCACCGCCGCCTCCGGAAGCCTCCGGATCCAGCTTTTCCACGACACTGCATGGCCGGCACTGAAAATATTTCCCGGATTTCCCAGTGTGAATCTCCATCTTCTTATGGCACTGAGGGCATCTGCGGTTCGACAGCTGGCCGTCCGCTTCACGCTTATAAGCGCATTCCCGACTTGAACAGACGAGGTAGCGGCCCCGCTTGCCCTTGACCTCCTGCAGCAATTCCCCGCACTCCGGACATTTGCTGCCCGTCAAATTGTGCGGCTTATAGGCGGCTGAGCTCGTTTTCACTTCACTGACCAACTCGGCGGCTTTGGCGCGAATACCGCTCAGGAATTGGTCGACGCTCCCTTTGCCTTTGGCGATGCGTTCGAGCGCCTGCTCCCAGCGGGCAGTCAGCTCCGGAGAGCGCAGTTCTTCTGCGGCAAGCTCGATCAGCTGCGCGCCCTTGCCTGTCGGCAGCAGCTGCGCGCCTTGACGCTCGATCGTGTCCGAGGACACGAGCTTCTCAATAATGTCCGCTCTTGTCGCAGGCGTGCCCAGGTTATGCTTCTCCATCTGTGAGAGCAGGGAAGCTTCGCTGTGACGGGCTGGCGGCTTCGTGCGGCTGTTAATTTGCCGGCTGCTTTTGACTGTTACAGCATCGCCCTGGGCTACTTGCGGCAGCATCTGGGAAGGAGAGCCTTCGTCCTCGGCGTCGGCGTCTTCACGGTCCGGATCGGTGAAATCGGTCGTGCCGTATACGTCCTTCCAACCGGCCTGTTTGATGACTCGGCCTGAGGCATGAAGCTTCTCGCCGGCGACCTCGATCGTCAGTTTGGTTTCATCATAGCGGCATGGACCGTAAAAAAGAGCGATAAACCGCCGCACGATAAGATCGTACAGCCGGCGTTCGTCGGCACTCAGCGTGGAGAGCGCAATGGCTTCGCCCGTCGGGATAATGGCATGGTGGTCGCTCACCTTGCTATCGTCCACGATACGCTTGGTGATGTTCAGCGGCTTGCGGATGAACGACGCGACCAAAGGCGCATACGGACCGATGGCGGCCCCTCGGAGCCGCTCTTGGAGCGTAGCCGCCATATCGGAGGTCAAGTACCGCGAGTCGGTACGCGGGTACGTGACCAGCTTGTGCTGCTCATACAGACGCTGCAGCACATTGGACGTTTGCTTAGCGGAGAAGCCGAACTTGCGGTTGGCATCGCGCTGCAGCTCAGTCAGATCGTAGGCCAGCGGGTGCGGAATGTGCTTCTCGCTTTGCTGTACCTGGGCGATCCGGCCTCCCTGGCCGTGCAGCTTCGCCTTAAGCGCGTCGGCGCGCTCGCGGTCGAAGATTCGCGCATCCCCGGTCTTCGGGTCGCGCCAGGTGGCGCGGAACGCGCCAAAATCAGCCTCGATGACCCAGTAATCGAGGGAGCGGAAATCGCGAATCTCCTTCTCGCGATTCATCATCATGGCCAGCGTCGGCGTCTGCACGCGGCCTGCGGACAGAGACGCGCCGAATTTGCTGGTCAGCGCGCGCGTTACATTGAGGCCGATCAGCCAATCGGCCTCTGAACGGCACACGGCTGCTTGATACAGCCGGTTATAGTCCGTGCCGGGCTTCAGCTGCGCGAAGCCCTCGCGGATTGCCTGATCCGTCTGCGACGAGATCCAAAGCCGTTTGAACGGCTTCTTCCAACGGATCAGCTCCATGATCCAGCGCGCGACGAGCTCGCCTTCGCGTCCGGCATCCGTCGCAATGACCAGCTCGTCGAGGTCATTGCGGCGGCTGAGCTGCTCGATCGCACGATATTGGTGCGATGTCTCTTTGATGACCTTCAGCTTCATTCGCTCAGGAACGATGGGCAGGTCTTCCAGATTCCATGTTTTATACTTGGTATCATAGTCTTCGGGCTCGGCGAGCGTGACCAGATGGCCAAGCGCCCAAGTGACGACGTAGCGGGGACCTTCGTAATGATGCTTTTGCTTTTGGGTGCAGCCGAGGACGCGGGCAATTTCTTTGGCGACTCTGGGCTTTTCGGTTAATACAAGTGTTTTCATCGTAACGGTTACCTCTTTCGAACAGGCTGGCTTTCCAAACTTTACTCATTATAGCACAAACCCAAAAAACCTCCCCTACTAGCGGGGAGGCTTGTACGAAACTAAGCGTGGAAAACCAACGTCCATACTTGCTTGCCCACTAGCAGCAGAGTGACAAACACGAACAGCGGCTTTACGAAGGTGCTGCCTTTGCGAATGGCCACTTGGGACCCGACCAGCGCACCGAAGATCATCGCGATCCCCATCGGCAGTCCGTAGTAGTAATTGACAGATTTCATCAGAAAAAAGGTTCCAAGACTGGCGACATTGCTCGCCAGGTTCAGCACTTTGGCGTTGGCGGATGCACCCACAAAGTCGAAACCGACCATCAAGAATAAGAAAATGAGAAACGATCCTGCGCCAGGCCCGAAAAAACCGTCATAAAATCCGATAGCCAGCGCACCGATGACGAGCAGGGTTACGGTTTTGGTTGTCAGTCCGTTATATGTAGAGGTGACACCCCAATTTTTTTTGAACAAAGTATAGATCGTAACGACGATCAGCATGCATACGACAAGCGGCTTCAGGAAGTCGGAGGGAATTTGCTTAACGGTATAAGTCCCTAGGATGGCACCTATGAAAGAAAGCGGGAATAAGCAAAGGGCCAGCTTCATATTCCCCTTTTTGGACATGAGGAAGGAGCCCGTACTTGTGAGAGAGGACATCGTGCCCCCCAGCTTGTTCGTTCCCAGGCCAAACACGGGCGGAAGTCCGGCGAAAAGCAGAGCAGGGAGGGAAATCAGTCCGCCGCCGCCGACGATAGAATCAATAAATGCCGCCAAAAAACCGGCGCCGATTAAAAAGAACAGCATTTCTAAACTCGGGTACTCCATGGTGTCACACTCCGCTGTAAGATATAAGTTAGCATAATTGAAAAGTGGTCAATTATCAACGAAAAAATACGGCTGCAGAAGGGCCGGCAACCGTGTTCCTGTATGTGATTTTCCAGCTTCGAATGGGGCAGCCCGGCTCATTTCTAAAATTTTCCTAAAGTGTGAAAACTTTTGGTACAATCCGCGTACAAATAGATGATTAGATGACAGAAGGGTGGGGATTTGCGATGTGGACACGCAAAGAATTAAAAGATAGGGCCAAGCAAGTGCTTAAAGCCTCTTATTGGAAAGCGTTTTTGGTTGGATTGCTGCTGGCGTTTGTCAGCGGGGGACTGCCGGGTGGATCCTTCAACGGAAATTTTGGAGGACGGGGCGACAGCCACAATGGTGTATCGATGACGCTGCCCGGTATGGGCCATGGGGATGGGGATGTTTTCTCGGGCGCATTTTTGATTTTCTTAATTATAGCTATTATGATCGGGATTCTGGCATTTCTGGCTATGCTCGCATTCCGGGTCTTTCTGGGCGCTCCGCTTGAAGTGGGGGCTACGCAATACTACAAGCAAGCCGCTCAGTCCGATGTGAACATGAATTATTTGGGCTTCGCCTTTTCCAAAGGGAAGTACGGGGCTATTGTGAAGGCGATGTTTTGGCGCTGGCTGCTGACCTTGTTGTGGACTTTGCTGCTAATCATCCCAGGGTTTGTGAAGTCGTACGCTTACTCCATGGTACCGTTTATTTTGGGGGATAATCCGAATATCGGCATGAAACGCGCTGTTGAGTTAAGCAACCGGATGACACGCGGGAATAAATGGAGAGTGTTCGTGCTTGACCTCTCGTTTATCGGGTGGTACCTGTTGGGCGTGATTGCCCTGTTCATCGGCGTGCTGTTCGTTCTGCCTTATTATTATTCGACCAAGGCTGAGCTTTATCTGGTGCTGCGTCAACAAGCCCTGTACGATGGGCTGACGAGCGAAAGCGAGCTGAATATGGCGGAGATCGTTTAGTTTGGAGCGAGTGCTGAGGGAAGACGTTTACTTTGATGAACAGCTTGTACAAAGTCTATTTGTCTCTTATATTTGTACAAATCCCTTCTCTCCATTACAATGGGAGTATGCGAAGTGATGGGAAGGATGAACGAACGATTATGGATTTAAACGTATGGTCAGAGACGAACGTGGAATATATGTTCGAAGAAATTAAAAAGAAGCTGCGCATGGCGACGGGCGGCTCGATTAAGGCGTCGAGTGTGAAGGAAGACGTTTATGAGGATTTAAAAGATTTGTATGACCTGGTGATGAGCAAAGACAATTTCAGCATTAGCGAAATTGATGCGATCACCTCTGAGCTTGGCAAAATCCGCAAAGCATAGATCGCTTTGGCGCCGATGGGCAGCCTCTTCAATGGAAGAGGCTGTTTTTTTTGTTTTGTGCGGCGGGGCTCCCATGCGCTGTGGCGGTAAGCACAGGCGCTGGCGGACGTTAGCGCGTTGGGAGCGCTGGGGTCCGGATTTGTCCGCTTCCAGCAGGCCGGCGGCCGGGTGAGGATGCTGCAGTCCGAGAAAGCCCAATTGCAGTGTGGATTTTGCCGTCGTAGTCGCAAAAAGCGTGCTGCAATTGAGGGAAATCGGACTGCAGCAGCCTAGAGGCTGCGGGTAGGCGCTGCAGTTCGGCAAAACAGGACTGCAGCTGCTGCGCCAGCCGCTGGGGCTCCCTCCCTATGGCGCTGTAGCAGACAGGCACAACCATGATATCCGCTCATTTTTGCTGAAACTCGGACAGCTATACAGGCGAATCTTCCTGAGCAATCGTACACTGTAGAGCAGTTCAGTTTTGATCCTGAGGAGGTGGATGTTCGTGGCATCCAAAATTCGCAAAGAAGATGTGAGAAAACTGATCGGAAAAGAAATCTTCGCCGTTAAAAAAGACGGCACTCGCATTAGCGGCAAGCTTGTTCGCATTAGCGGCAACACGTTGATTGTTGCTTCGACAAAAGCTAAAAAAGTGCAAACTAAAGCAATTGTTCCACTGGTCCTTTTTGACTTGCTGGCTATCGGTACTTCTCCTTTTGCATTTGGTGGCGGCTTTGGCGGTTGGGGCGGTGGCTTTGGCTATCCGTACGGTGGCTTCGGCGGCGGCTTCGGCGGTCCTGGTCTCTGGTTCTGATTTCCCAATTAATAATAATTACAAAAACGGCTGTCCTGAGCACGCGCTGTGCCTGGGATCAGCCGTTTTATTTGTTTTCCGCACCAATTCCGCCGCAGGCGAATAGGCTAACATACGAGTTAGGCGGTATGGGCCACGACCCTGCCCAGCAGGATAGGAGGGAACGATATGCCAAGTTCCATTGTTTTCAACATGATTAATGTGAATAGCTTAAATACGAATGCGAACATCGGAATCGGGGAAAACGCGCAATCCAGCTGGGATTCGCACAGCAAAACGAATGTTGGCAGCGGAGAGAATATTGGAATTGTCTGGTCGGTCAACATGGTGAACACGATATTTGATAACGACTTTATCGATTCGCCGATCAATGATCAGGACTTTAAACCGGCTGTCACCAATCAAGCGTAGGTAAACTGATATGTTACGAAAAGCGGTTGAACGGTCGGACATCGCTGTTGTAGAGCAGCCGTCGATTCAATTTGACGCTATTCACGTCGTATCGATCTCCAACTCATCCGGGATTTTTATCGGTACGAACACACAAATTAATTGGTCGTCCAGCAGCAAGTCGAACACCGGGCTTGGTGAAGTCAGTGGAGAGCATTGCATAATTCAAAATAACGTCAGTACCGTCTACGATAACGATATTATCGATGCCCCCTATACACGGGGAGACTTTATTATTGGGCGTCTGTAAAAGCCTCTGCAGCAGCTTCTTCCTGCTGCTTTTTGGCTTGTTCGGCGGCTTGCACGCTTTGGGCGACAGAGGTGAAGCCGGCCTGCTGCGCCTGATTGACGATCATTTGTTGGATCCACTCCGGTGTATCCTCATCACTGACATTTAGCATATCGAGAAAATCGGAGTCATTCAGCATGGAGCGGGTGCCAAGCAGCTGATTGTGATCGCCTTCGACGGAGCCGAATCCTTGAACGGTCTTCTGATTGCTTTCAAAATCCGTAGGCCAGTTATTGCCCATGTTGATGCAAGAAGCGCTTTCCACGGATCCAATGCGGATCGAACCGATAATAAAAGTCGGCGACATGAAGGATGACGACATGCTCAAACACCTCCTGTTGATTTCGGCTGCGGGGTGTAGCGGTACCCGGTCGCCGTTCGTTCGGTGCTGCTTTCGGGCGAGGGAGCCGTACCAGGCTTAGGTGAACGCCCGGCATAATAGCCGGTCACGGGATTGATGGAAGCGCTGCTTTTTGTAGATGCAGACCCTTTTGTAGATACCGCAGAAAAATCGGAAATTGAAGATGATCCTTTGGCGGAGCTCCCGGCCGCGCTGGTGTTTGGGTTGGTCGCCTCGCCAGCTGTCCCGACCGCGGAGCCGGCGCTTGGACTGGCAGATGAGGCTCCTGCCACCCCGGCTGACTGGCCAGCTGCCGGGCTAGCGTATGACCCCCCGACCGCCCCCGTGCCGGCAGAAGCCGCGCCAGCACCTCCAGCGGTCCCCGCTGCCGTCTCTGCTTTGGCCGGGGCTTGGGCCGGCGCAGCTTTAGAGTCGGCTTTCGGTGCAGCCTTGGCCCCGGATTCTTTTTTCAAAACCGTCGTTTCTTCCTTGTGATCCGGCTTGGCGCCAAAATTATTGCCCAAATTGAGCGAACCGCTCAATTCTTTAATGTCCAGTTGATCCAGACGAAAGGTCAAATTTTCCAAAACTGGTTGATGAATATGCAGAGCATCTATCCGGATTTCCGGGCTTTTTTCGGTCAGGCGAAGCAGGAGCTCCTCCAATCTTTTGATACGCTGCTCCAGCTGCTGAACGGAATGCTGAGGGACAGGCATCGTTTGCGGGATGGGCTGCTGTGTTTTTTGCGGCTGCACGCTTTGGGGCGGTGTAGAAGGTGTTTTCGTTTTTTGAAACCATTGTCCCATAGCCGCTCAACTCTTTCGTTTAGGCTGCTCGAAGTCCACCGTGTCTTCATCCACCACAAGATGGTTGCCGCCTATGGCCGCATTATGCTCACCTTTAACTTCGCCAAGCCCTTGATTGGTTTTGTCAGAATGCCGCATGCCGACGATTCGATTCGTACCATTATTTATACTGGAAGACTTATCCAAACCATCGATATGGATTGACTTGAAGTGAATGCGTACCATGAAGTTCCCTCCATCCTCAAGTGACTGTTATATCTATGTATATGGGGACGAAAGATAATTCATTTCCTTTTTCACAAAACAAATAACGCTTAGCCTATGCAGCGTAAGCGTTAAGTGAATTGAATAGGAACCACTTTCTCCCCGTCCTCGGGGGCGAGCGGAATGCGGATAATCAGCAGGCCATTATGATACCGGGCATGCATTTGTTCCGTTACAGCGCGTCCCGGCAAGCGGATCGCTCGTTCAAAGGCGCCGAAAAACCGCTCGGCGAGCAGCATTTGTTGGTCAAGCACCTGATAAGGGCGGACGAGTGTGCCACGGATCAGAAGGGATTGTTCGCGAAACGACAGCTGGATCTGTTCGGGCGAAGACAACCCGGGCAGCTCCGCCACGATGACTAGTTCCTGTGGGGTTTCATACATATCCACCCGAGGGCCGGTCAGTGGGATGATGCTGGCGATATCCTGCCAGAAATCAGGTCCCAGCACGTCTCCGACCTGCGCTTGAAGACCTTTCCAGTCGGGCTTGGGTGAATGTTTCGGATTCAACGGGCATCACCTGGCTTCTGCTTCGGAGTCGCGCAAAAATCTGCTGCTACTAGCTTATGAGCGCCAGGCGTAGATTATGGCATCTATGTGCTGCGACCCCGTTGCCATAAGCAGAACCAACCCATACTCATCCCTGCGGATTCCGCTGCTCCGTCAACTGCTGCTGCGCCATGCGTACGAGCTCGCGCACCATGGCCCCGCCAATCGGTCCGCCGACCCGGCCGGCATCTTCCGAGCGCAGCTGGCCGTTGTAGCCGGGCGTAAGAGGTACGCCTAACGTACGGGCGACCTCGTACTTCACCAGATCGGGCCGCTCGGGATTTACATTGTAGCCCTGATTTTGCATCACTTGCGCTTTGAGCAGGCCCAGACCATGTTCGGATCCGGGGACGGCTGCTCGGTTTCGTCTTCTGCGAGACACCTAGACATCACCTCTGAAGGAAGGATGTGCTTAGGGTACCCGTACCATAACCAAATTATTTGATCGTCGCGGCTTTACGGGGTGAGCTTGTACGGAAGGTAAAATATTTGTGCCCCAAATAATTACCGATCGTATAGAAGCCGCTGCCAGCCAGAATGGCGGCATTATGCAGCCAATCCGTGTGCCAGCCGGGGAAGAGCGAGGAGGCGGTAGAAGACAGGAGCCAGCTGAGACTGTAAGAAATTCCATAACATACCAAGATGACGGCGGTGAACTTCCACCAGCTGTTCTGGACGCTGACTTCGGAACGAAACGTAAACGTGCGGTTGAGAGCAAAGCTGACGATAGCGCCTATCGTATTGCCGGTGAACGTGGACAGCCAGTAATTCCAATGAAGCAGGTTAAACAGCACAAAGATAGAGGATAAGCCGACCAACGTATTAAAAACGCCAACCAGTAAAAAGCGGGCAAAACTGCCTGTCAGCAGATGTTTTACTTGGACCATGCGGCTTTGGAAGGCTTCTGAACAGCAAGTTCGCGATTCTCCGCCGTGACCTCCTTCTCGATGATGTAGAGCGGGCGGCGCTTCACTTCTTTATAGATTTTGCCTATGTATTCACCGATCAAACCGAGCGCAAGCAGTTGAACGCCGCCAATAAACCAAACCGATAAGATGAGAGAAGTCCATCCGGTCACGGTGGCTCCCATGATTTTGCCGACAATGGCGTAGATGGCTGCAACGATACTAAGCACAAACAGCAGGAACCCCATGGTGGTGACAAAACGGATCGGGGTGACGCTGAACGAAGTAATGCCGTCGAAGGCAAAAGCGAGCATTTTCCGCAGTGGATACTTGGACTCCCCGGCGAATCGTTCTTTGCGGGTATAGTATACTTTGGTCGAGGGATAGCCGAGCAGCGGCACCATTCCTCGAAGAAATAAGTTGACCTCCTGGAAGTGCTCGAGCTTCTCGAGCGTCCGTCGGCTCATTAAACGAAAATCCGCATGATTATAATGAATGTTAACGCCCATTTTGGTCATGAGCTTATAGAAACCTTGGGCGGTAGCCCGCTTGAAAAGGGTATCGGCGGAACGGTCCTGCCTGACCCCGTAGACGATATCGTAGCCTTCGTGATATTTCACGACAAATTCGCGGATGGCGTCCACATCGTCCTGCAAATCCGCATCAATGGAAACGACGCAGTCCGAATACGCCTTGGCTTTCATGAGACCGGCGAGCAGCGCTCTCTGATGGCCGGCATTCCTGGCCAGCTTCAATCCCGTCACGAACGTGTTGGCTTCGTGAAAGCGCTCAATCAGCTCCCAGGTCGCGTCTTTACTGCCGTCATCAACCAGCAGCATCGTGCTTTCGCTGGAGATGAGCTGGTCCTGGATCATCGAATCCAGTACGCTGCTGAGCTGGAATACGGTTTCGGGTAATACTTCTTCCTCGTTATAACAAGGGACCACAATGGTCAATACAGGAGTAACCACTTTTGTCTCGTCTCCATCCTACAAAGGTAATCATATCCAAAGACACTTCACTTCTGATTATAGCTTAAAGTCTTTGCAATATTAAGATGCTGCATGTCCACATTGGAAAAAGAAGCAAGCGGCTGGAACGCCCGCATGTCGTCCCAACCGCTTATCCATATTACCAACCGAAGCCGAAAGTGCTCAGTACGATAACCAAGAGGATATATAAAACAAGGACTACAGCTGTGCTAGTGTAACCAACGTTTGTTCCACAACTCATTGTTAATCCCTCCCTTCACAAGATTACTATATGTCATTCATCTATCTGGAGTATGGATGTTAGCCCTGTTTGTTTAAAAAAATTAGGGAACGTGTCCATATGTTCCGCTGGAAAAGGGACAAAAACCTGCATGGCCGGATGAATCGGCCATGCAGGTTTTTGATGTCAGGATAACGTTTCCCAGCGGGTCCACATTTCCTCAGGATTGAGTTCGTACACTTCAGTATCCCGGAACATGAACTGATGCATAATGAATTCGCGGCGCAGGGTGGCAAAATCGGGATGGAACTGCTGAATAAACACGTTCAGCTCTTTTTCCGTGTATTTGCGGCCTTTCTCAAGCTGCATCGCTAAATGATGGAGAACGATGAGCTTCTTCTTCAGCTGTGACGGGATTTGTTTCAGTTGGCCTTCGGCAGTAAAGAAGCTTCTGAGAACGGAATCTTGCATTTTTTGTCGTTTATCGGTTGGTTGCATAAGGGGATCGGCACCTCCGTTTTTATGAATAAGGTTGAGTGTCGCCTCAGCACCGCTTTGGATGAAATGGCGGTTTAAGGAAAAATAGATCGTATTCTTCTCGCGGCGTTCGTTAATTAAGCTCGCTTCCCGCAGTTTGGCCGCATGATGGGTAATGGTGGCTGGGGTGACCGACAGCTTCTCGGCGAGCAGTTGACCGTTCAGCTCGCCTACGGCCAGCAGGATGAGCATTCTGATCCGTGTAGGATCGGCTAATGCTTTGTGATAGCTGACGACTTTGTCTAATTGCATAAAGGAATGCACCTTTCTGGCGTATCTGATTTAAAGGATATCTAATTTAATTAATATCTAATTAGATAATAATTAAATTGCTTTGGCGTGTCAAGGTTTGCCTGTGCGCTCGCAAGTTTCCTATTTGAAGTAGAGTGATGTAAAATGGATACTATTCGAATTGTTTTGTCAAAGGGGAATCATACCAATGCGCATCCTTATTTTAACGGCTGTAGAAGCTGAAAAAGCAGCTGTCCTGCGCGGTCTCGGGGGTAACAGCCGCTTTGCGGTGGAGATTGCCGGCGTGGGCCTTGTCGAGGCTGCGGTCAGCACAGCGACGATTTTGGCGGCGGCTGATTACGATCTCGTCATCAGCGCCGGCATTGCCGGCGGCTTCCTCGGACGCGCCGAGATCGGCTCCGTCGTCGTCGCCAGCGACATTGTCGCCGCCGATCTCGGCGTGCAGACGCTGGACGGCTTCAGCAGCCTGGACGAGCTCGGCTTCGGTACGACGCGTGTGCCTGTCGCCGCCGAGCTCGCTGCGCGTGTGACCAGCGCGCTGCAAGCGGCCGGGCTGGCAGCTGCAGCCGGGCCGGTGCTCACGGTCGCGACGGCGACCGGCACGGCGGCCACGGCCGCTGCCCTTGCCGACCGCGTACCGGGCGCAGCTGCCGAAGCCATGGAAGGCTTCGGCGTAGCTGCGGCGGCGCACCGGCGCGGGGTGCCGGTGTTGGAGATCCGCACGATCTCCAACGCAGTCGGCCCGCGCGATCGCGACGCCTGGCGGATCGGCGACGCTTTGAAAGCTTTACAAGCAGCAAGTTCAGTACTAACGGAGGTGCTTTAATCATGAAAATCGCGTACTCACCATGTCCGAACGATACGTTCGTTTTCCACGCTTTGGCTCACGGGTTGATTCCCGGCGCGCCGGAGCTTGAAGTTTTATATGCGGATATTGATATCACGAACCGTCTGGCCGCTGAGGGTCAAGGTCCGGAGGTGCTCAAAATCTCCTATGCCGCACTCCCCTGGGTGCTGCAAGATTACGCGCTGCTGCCTTGCGGCGGCGCTTTAGGCCGGGGCTGCGGCCCGCTCGTGCTGACGAAGACCGGCGGATCGGACCCTGCGCAGCTGGCCGGACGCCGTGTCGCTGTGCCGAGCGACCGCTCGACGGCTTATCTGCTGTTCCGCCTCTGGGCGGCTCAGCATGTACCTGGCGGCGTAGGGGAGATCGTGGTGATGCCATTCCACGAAATCATGCCTGCCATCCGCGACGGGCATATCGATGCCGGTCTGGTCATTCACGAAGCGCGTTTCACGTACCCTTCGTATGGCCTGACGCAGTTGGTCGATCTCGGCAACTGGTGGGAAACCGACACCGGGCTGCCGATCCCGCTCGGTGCGATTATTGCCCGCCGGGGGCTTGACGTGGAAGCAATCGCCGGCTGGATTCGCGCTTCTGTCGAATACGCCTGGGCGCATCCCGAAGCCTCGCGTGAATACGTTATGCAGCACGCGCAGGAGATGGACCCGAAGGTCGCGCAGGCGCATATCGACCTGTATGTGAATGAGTTCACCGCGAACCTGGGCGATAGCGGCTATGGCGCGATTACGACGCTGCTCAAGCGTGCAGCGGAGGAAGGTCTTGTGCCGCAGCTGGATTATGCGGCGCTGTTGAAATAAAGGCGTCGCTCATGGGAGAAAAGCGACTACCCAGTCAATGCTGATCCTTCTGCGGGGGCGCCGTTCTAAGGTTGAAGAACAAGCTTAAATTCACGAAATGCCGTGCGAACAGGCCCAGCCGAGGAACAAGCGTTGTTCTACAACGCTAAGTCCGCAGTATGGAACGTTAGCGATCATTTACTGTTGTAAAACAGCCTTAAATACGTCGGCCAAAAGGCAGGGAGTAGCCTCCCGCCAAATCAAAAAAAGCTGCACAACAAACGACCCGCGTTTGCTGTGCAGCTTTTCACATTTTACCGCCGAGGCTCGAAGCCTGGCTGGAACACTTTCATAAACAGTTTCGGGACGTCGGTCTCAAAACGCATAGCCTTGCCGGTGACAGGATGCTCGAACGCTAAGACGCGAGCGTGCAAGCCGAGTCGACCGATCGGCCTCGTGATCGAGCCGTATTTTTTATCGCCGACGATCGGATGGCCGAGATCATGCATATGAACGCGGATTTGATTTTTACGCCCGGTTTCAAGCTCAATCTCCACGAGGGAGAAGTGGCGGTCGGACTGCAGCACCTTATAGTGCGTTTCTGCATATTGACCATCGTTCGGGTAAGGGCTGGAGTACATTTTCATCGCCTTGTTTTCCTTGAGCCATGAAGTGATTTTGCCTTCCGGCTGCTTCATCGCACCCTCGACAAGCGCTACGTACTTGCGCTCCTTCACGCTCTCTTGCCACGTGGTTTGCAGCTGCTGCTGCACCGCTTCGCTTTTGGCAAACATCATGACGCCCGACGTATCACGGTCCAAGCGATGCACAACGAAAATCCGACTTTTCGGATCGTGATTGCGGACGTGCGCCGTCAACTGGCGGTATGCGGTGATCTCCTGATCCTGCGCGTTCGTGGAGACGGACAATAAGCCGGCATCTTTTTGAATAACAATCAAATGCTCATCTTCATACACAATGTTCACGCCGACAAAAGGGAACTTCTCGATCACCTTTTCTTTGCTGACCGTCACGTTCTGTCCAGGCTGCAGCGGATGATTGTAAGCTGTCACCGAACGGCCGTTCACCGACACCTGTCCGCGTGCCAGCATCGACTTAATCGAGTTCCGGCCTTCGCCCGTGAGCGACTGAATCAAGAACGGCAGCAGCTCGCCAGGCTCCTGAACCGTGAAGTTCTTGTGCGCACCAGCACCAGCTCCCGTTCCTTTGCCTGCCTGCCGTTCGGGGCTCGCAGCACGTCCTTTGGCCGGAGTTCGGCCAGGGGCTTGACTGCGGGAGCCCGCTGGATGTTTAGCCGGAGCTCGACCCGGCAGCTTCTGTTCTTGTTTTCTTTTATTCATGCGTACTATCGCCTCATCATTAATCAAGTTTCATTCAATATACCACGTTCGGCCCGGCAAATCACGCCAGCGCATGGACGCCTTCGTCCATTCTGTACGACGGCCCCGTATGCCGCTTCCTAGTCGCGGGGATACTAGGGAAATAACCCTGCTATGAGAAAAGGTGGATGACCGATGCTGTTATACCAACTCACCCAATGGTTTGAGGAGCGATCCTCCCTGCAAAAAACGCTGCACAGCGGCGGCGCTGACGATCCGGGCGATGTGCAAAAGCGGATTCAAGCCGTGGAGGAGCAGTTGTATGCACATGCCGAGCGGTGGAAAAACGCGATTGATGAAGCCTCATTTTTACAATTTCCCTACGAAGCTCCGCATCTTGACGACGATATGGTCCTGTAGCTGCCCTGGCAAGGCTTCCCTTTGTAATTCCTCGGTTTTCGTGTAAAATAGATAGAATGTATGAGAACGAAATAGAACGAGGTCTATCTGCTATGAAAGTTGTTGTTTCAACGCTTAACGCTAAATTTATCCACACCTCCTTGGCTTTGCGCTATTTGAAAGCGTATTGCGAGAAGGACTTTGACGTGGAAATAACGGAATATACCATTAAAGACCCTGCCATGAACATCGTCTCTGATCTCTATCAGAAGGCGCCGGATGTGCTGGGCTTTTCCTGCTATATTTGGAACATTGAAGAAACGATTCAAGTGATCAAAATGCTGAAAAAAATCAGACCTGAACTCATCATCCTGCTCGGCGGTCCGGAAGTTTCCTATGACACCGAGTACTGGATGAAGCGGATCCCTGAGGTCGATTTTATCGTCATGGGTGAGGGCGAAGAAACGTTCCACCAGTTGTTAACGGAGATTTCCACGACCCGCAAATATCATTTTGTATACGGTCTGGCTTACCGAAAAGGCGAGGAGATCGTGATCATGCCGGGCAGGCCGAAGCTGAAGCTGGACGATATTCCGTCGCCGCACCGCTTTGCCGAGGATATGCCGAGTCTGGCGAATCGCGTTGTTTATTTTGAGACAAGCCGTGGCTGCCCGTTTTCCTGTCAATTTTGTCTTTCCAGCATCGAGGTCGGTGTGCGCTATTTCGATATGGAGCGGACGAAGGCCGATTTGATGTACCTCATCAACTCCGGGGCTAAGCTCATCAAGTTTGTCGACCGGACGTTTAATATTAAACGTGATTACGCGATGGAAATTTTTGACTTTCTGATTAAGAATCACAATGGCGTCGTCTTCCAATTTGAGATTACGGCGGATATCATGCGGCCCGAGGTCCTCGACTACTTAGCCGAACATGCGCCTCCGGGAACGTTCCGTTTTGAGATCGGCGTCCAATCGACCAATGATACGACCAATGAACTGGTGCAGCGCAGGCAAAATTTTGCCAAACTGACCCGAACCGTACAGAAGGTCAAGCATAGTCTCAAAATCGACCAACATCTCGACTTGATCGCCGGGCTGCCGGAAGAAGATTATCACTCGTTCCGCAAGACGTTCAATGATGTGTTCGAGCTCGGGCCGGAGGAGCTGCAGCTGGGCTTCCTGAAAATGCTGCGCGGCACAGGCTTGCGCAACGAAGCTGAGCGCTGGGGCTATGTCTATATGGATCATGCGCCTTACGAAATTCTCGGCAATAACATCCTGCCGTTCACTGACATTATTCGCATCAAGCGCGTTGAAGACGTGCTGGAAAAATACTGGAATGCCCACCGGATGGACCATACGGTGAAGTATTTGATCGCGAATGAATTTGCATCAGCTTTTGATTTCTTCCAGGAGTTCGGCGACTACTGGGAAGAGCGTGGCTGGCAGCGCATCGGGCATCAGCTTGAGGATTTATTCACGCGTCTGCGGGATTTCCTGCTGCACAGAGGAACACCGAACATGGCGATCATCGAAGGGCTGATGAAGCTTGATTATTTCCTGGGCCATAAATATCGGCCGCGGAAAATCTGGTGGGACTTTACGCTCGATAAGTCCGAGCAAACAGCTTACCTCCGGCTTCTGGCGGAGCAGCCGGAGCTGGTGGACGGAGACTTCCATCGTCTCCGCATGAATGAAAAAGACCTCCATAAGCATGTGATGCTGGAGGTGCTGCCGTTCGCTTTGCCGACCTATCTGCAAAGCGGTGCCATCGATACAAGCAGCCCGCAGCTGCTTGTCGTCCACTTCCCGCCGGATGCGCAGCAAGCGGTGAGCTATTACACCATGCCGCTGCAGCAGGTGGCGGTTAAGTAATATGAATTGAGACAAGTGAAACACCTTCAAGAGAATCTGACCCTATCCGTCGAAGATAAGGGGATGATCTTGGAGGTGTTTTTGTGTTGTCTATTAAATTGTAACCGGAGTAAAGTGAAGGTTTAGATAGTTATAAACTTAAGCTTGAGGTATTTTTATGAGGTCTGCTCGTATTGCCAAGCATATGTCCCGTTGTATCGAACTCTATGTTTATTTAATAAAGTTCCATTGGATACATCTATTCCTCCAACAATCATTGCAAACTGAGCAGTACCCACCCATTCATGTTCCCTGCCTTGCTTGATGGAGACAGGACCACTAGAGCTTGAGCCCTTGTAAGACCATCCGAGTCCATTGAGCACTGAAGTAAATGAATTGCTACTAATAACTTTGTCATAATCATAAGTCCATGTAGTTGTGTAATCTGGCTTATACAATACATATCCGAATATATTTTTAACCCCTTGGCTAGAAGTCAATGTGGACGTCTGTTCGTTTGTAGCTTTCAAAAATGGATTGACATTAACGGACTTGGATACTGTAATACTAGCAAATAAAACATTGCCATCTGGTAGAGTCACTTCTTTATAAGGTTGTTCTTCTGTTACTACAAGCTCATTTGCATGTTGTTTAAATAATCTTTGATATCCGTGGGTTTGTTGAAGGTTTAGCCCGTTGGATTCATTCGGGGAAGAATTGACGTTTTATGTGATTTAAACACCTTCAAGAAATCCTGACCATAGTCAAAGAGACTAGGTTCTTCTGCTCCTTTTGATGTATGACTGAACAACCGGATAAAATAAGAACTACCAATATCAGAATATAGACTGGCTTCATCCTAGCATCGCTTGAGCCATAATAATTCCACCGATATTAGTTTCATAAAAATAAAAATTGACCAACTGGTCGATTCAGTGATAGAATTGATAAAATTTATTCGAAGGTTCGCAGCGTACACTCAAAAACAAGGAGGATTTAAGAAAGTGGCTACTTATTTCATGGAACCATCCCGCACGTTTAGCGAGTTTCTGCTCATTCCCAATTTGACGACGAAGGACTGCAATCCGGCTAACGTGAGCTTGAAAACACCGATCGTCAAGTTTAGAAGAGGTGAAGAACCATCCATTTCGCTCAATATTCCGTTTTCCTCCGCCGTCATGCAGGCTGTATCCGACAATGGTATGGCTGTTGCACTAGCTCGTTGCGGGGGGATTTCTTTTATTTACGGCTCGCAATCGATCGAGGAAGAGGCGGAGATGATCCGCAAGGTCAAAAGCTATAAGGCCGGCTTTGTAGTTAGCCGCTCGAATTTGACGCCGGATCATACACTCAGCGACGTGCTGGAGCTCAAAGAACGGACAGGCCATTCCACGGTTGCGATCACGGATGACGGAACGGAGAAGGGCAAATTGCTCGGTATCGTCACAGGCCGCGATTACCGCAAGAGCCGCGATCCGCTGAGCAAGCCGGTGCATGAATTCATGACGCCGTTCACGAAGCTCGTGGTCGGCAAATCCGGAATCACGCTGTCCGAAGCGAACAATTTGATCTGGGATCACAAGCTCAACTGTCTGCCGGTCGTTGATGAGCAGCAGAAGCTGGAAAATCTCGTTTTCCGCAAAGACTACGATGAGCATAAAGAAAACCCGCTGGAGCTGCTCGATGCCAACAAAAGCTACATCGTCGGTGCAGGGATCAATACAAAGGACTATATGGAACGTGTGCCTGCGCTCGTGGAGGCTGGCGTTGATGTGCTCGTCATCGACTCCTCAGACGGGTACAGCGAATGGCAGCGGGAAACGGTACAGTTCGTGAAGGCGAACTACGATGTGAAAATCGGGGCGGGCAACGTCGTCGACCGGGAAGGTTTCCTGTACTTGGTGGAATCCGGCGCGGACTTCGTGAAAGTCGGCATTGGGGGCGGGTCGATTTGCATCACCCGTGAACAAAAAGGGATCGGCCGTGGACAAGCTTCGGCGTTGATGGAAGTTGTGGCAGCGCGGGACGAATATTTTGAGCAAACAGGGATTTACGTTCCGATCTGCTCTGATGGTGGTATCGTATACGACTACCATATTACATTGGCGCTTGCGATGGGAGCCGACTTTGTTATGCTGGGCAGATACTTCGCTCGCTTCGACGAGAGTCCGACTCGCAAACTGCTCGTAGGCAACAATTTCGTCAAGGAGTATTGGGGTGAAGGTTCCAACCGTGCGCGCAATTGGCAGCGTTATGACACCGGGGGCAAGAGCAAACTGCTGTTCGAAGAGGGCGTGGATTCCTATGTGCCTTACGCAGGAAGCTTGCAGGAGAACCTTGATAAGACGCTGGGCAAGATCAAGTCTACCATGTGCAACTGCGGTTCGTTGAGCTTGGATGAGCTGAAGCAAAGAGCAAGAATTACCTTGGTCTCGGCAACCAGCCTTGTCGAAGGCGGGGCGCATGACGTTATCTTGAAAGAAAGCAGCTTATCGGAAGACTAAAAGAAAGCTCTAAATAATAAACGCCGCTTCATCCTTAGCGGGCCTGCGATACGAGGCCTGGCTATGGTTGAAGCGGCGTTGTTTTTTATGGCAAATAGCTGCGCATGACAATCATGCTGCCTTCCAGAGCATAGCTGCCGAGATTGGCCGGCAGCAGGAAGCAGTCGCCGGGCTTCACGTCGAGATCGCCGTCAGCCCAAGTCAGCTTGCCTGTACCGTCGGCAACGACAAGAATGGTAAAGCTTTCAGGAGCGGTACTGAGCTCCCATTTCGGGCCGACCAGTCCTTTTTCCACCGTGAAAAAGGGTGATTGCGCCAAGGTTAGCCATGTGCCGGCTTCCTTCATATCCGTTGTCATTCGCGTAGAGCCGGAGCCTTCGTAGGCAATGACATTGAGCGAATCCTCGATATGAAGCTCGCGGAGCTTGCCGTCGAGTCCCGGGCGGTTGTAATCATAAAGGCGGTAAGTCGTGTCCGAGTTTTGCTGTATCTCAGCGACAAGCACCCCTGCACCTAACGCATGAACGGTACCGGCTGGAATGTAGAAGGAATCGCCGGCGTTAACCTCGACTTCCTCCAGGCAGTCCATGATGCGGTTGTCGGCAATCGCTTGAGCCAAACTTTCGCGGGTCACGCCTTCCTTCATGCCATAGATAATTTTGGCGCCGGGCTTCGCGTCAAGAATGTACCACATCTCTGTTTTGCCCAGTTCGCCTGTAGCCAAATGCTCATAATGATCGTTCGGATGAACTTGCACCGACAGATCATCCGAACAGTCGAGCAGCTTGATCAGCAGCGGAAAACGGCCGGTTTTTGCGGAAAAACCTTTAGTTCCAAACAGCGTGCTGCCGTGTTGTTCACGAATTTCGTCCAGTCCAAGACCCGCCAACTCGCCGTTAAGGGCTTTGGTCGTACCGTTCGGATGATCACCGATCATCCAGCCTTCGCCGATGGCGCCTTCCGGCAGTTCGAAACCAAATTTCTCCAGGGTTCTGCCTCCCCAGACACGTTCTTTCATCTCCGGTTGAAATTGAATCGGGTATGCTTTCAATGCTCTACCTACTTTCTCATATTCAACATCGTCAAGCTCTATCTAGCATTATAGCATGAGCTATCTTTTTTCTACAGCCAGCAAGTAGGGGGCTTGGCCGCTGGCATTGGCGAATTGATAGCGCAGCACCTGATAGGCTGCGAGAGGCAAGCCCTGGGCCCAGTCTTCGACGGCTGCGGCTTCTTGGGAACCACCATCGTGCCCGCTGTACAGCACGATGGTAACGATGCCACCCTTGCGCAGCAGGCGCAGGGCGGCATTCAAAGCAGGCAGCGTGGACTCCTGCTTCGTAATTGTCTGTGTATCGGCGCCGGGCAAGTAGCCGAGATTGAAGGTGACAGCGGCCACGCGACCATGCCGGTCTGCGGGCACGACGCTTTCCATGAGCTCATGGCTGCACAAGCTCAGGTGAAAGAAAGAAGATGCGTCCGGAAGCTCCTTCCGTAGACGCATCTCCGTTTGATCCAGCGCTTGCTGCTGGATGTCAAAGCCGTATAAGCTGCCGCGTTTGCCGACCAGCTTAGCCAAAAACAGCGCGTCCACGCCATTGCCAAGCGTCGCATCGACGGCGGTGTCCCCGGGTTGAGTCCGCTGACTGATCAAGTGATGTGCAAAGCTGAGTACGGATACGAATCCCATGTCTATCTGATCTCCATGTCATTGTTATTTCTTGGCTGCCAGCCATGCGGCTAACGTTTCGACTTCTTCAGGCTTCAGGCTGTCGCCGAATGGCGGCATGTCACCTTTGCCTTTCATAATTTGCGTGACGATTTGCTCTTTCGTTTTGCGCGAGCCGACTTTTGTCAGGTTGGGTCCAAAATCACCCTTCAAGCCCTCGCCGTGGCACACCATGCAATTGTCTTTGTACAGCACTTCCGCCTGCGCGGAAGTAGCAGCAGCAGTCGCGGCTGGTGTCGCTGTGGCAGGGGGAGGCGTGGGCGCAGGCGTTGCGACTGCCGGAGCTGGTGTTGCGCTGGCTGGCGCGGGTGTCGCCGCCGCAGGCGCAGCGCTCGCTGGTGCCGGCGCTGTGCTAGCCGGTGCCGGGGTTGCGGCGGGCGGCTTCGAGGCCGCTTCGGTTGGCAGTGGCGCAGCGCTAGCTGCAGCTGCCGTTGCCTCCGGCGAGGCTGCAGCTGAGGCCGTTGGCGTCGTGACCGTCGCCGTAGGCGCCACTGTTGGCGTCGGTGCAGCCGTCGCTGGCACGACCGTCGCTTCAGCCGCCGTCGTTGTCTTCGGCGCTGTGGAATTCCCGCTGCATCCCGCCGCCGTCAGCAGCAAAATGACACACATGCTCCCATAGATCCATGTTTTCAAATCGTTCATCTCCTTTATATAAGCCATCTTATATTAAGGAAACGAAGCGAAGAGGATTACGGTTTTATCCGTGCCAAAGTTTACCCTGCCAGGTATTTCTGCGCGTCAGCTCCTGATCAAAGGCGTTCAGGACCTCCCATTTTTTGAGACTCCACATCGGTCCGATCAGAAGATCCCGCGGTGCATCCCCGGTCAAGCGGTGAACGATCATCTCCGGCGGCAAAATTTCCAACGTATCCACGACCAATTTGACATACTCGTCTTTTTCCAGAAAACGCAGCAATCCGGCCTCGTATTGTTTGACCATCGGCGTCTTGCGCATGAGATGGAGCAAATGGATTTTAATACCCTGCACATCCATCTGTGCAACTGCTCGGCCTGTATCCAGCATCATTTCATGCGTTTCACCAGGTAAGCCGTAAATAATATGAGCGCATGTGCGAATATTATGTTTTCTGAGCTTGGCAACCGCGTCCAGGTAGCACTGCGTATCATGGGCACGGTTGATCAGCTGCGATGTGGATTCATGTACAGTCTGCAGACCCATTTCTACCCATAGATATGTGCGCTGATTGAGTTCGGCCAAATATTCAATGACATCATCCGGCAAGCAGTCCGGTCTGGTCGCAATGGATAAGCCGACTACACCTGGCTGCTGCAAAATCACTTCATAATATTCCCGCAGCTCTTCAACTGGCGCGTAGGTGTTGGTGTAGGCCTGGAAGTAGCCGATATACTTGGCTTCCGGCCACTTTTGATGCTGCAGGTCGCGAATTTTGTTAAATTGCGTCACAAGGTCATCGCGGCGGCTGCCGGCAAAATCCCCTGACCCGCGGGCGCTGCAGAACGTGCAGCCTCCGGTAGCAATATTGCCGTCGCGGTTCGGGCAGGTGAACCCGGCGTCCAGCATCACCTTGAACACTTTCTCGCCAAAGTGCTGGCGCATTTCATAATTCCATGTATGGAAACGTTTATCTCCCCACAGCAGAGGAGATTCCTGAGTTATGGATTGCATTAAGGTCAAACTCCTTTCTCAACTTATTGTAGCGAAAAAATGTTATGAAAGCGACCCCTGTCTTTCCAACAAGTCCCCCGTTAAAAGTAAGTGTGACGGTGCATGATAACTTTGCATCGCCAATACGAGTTCGAGAGGAGCAATCTCCAGATGAAAAAGCTTCGTACTGTTACGTTAGCAGTTGCTTTAACTACGGCACTCAGCATGGGCGCGGTTGGTGCATATGCGAACACGGCCAGCACGTCAAGCGGGACCACGGGGATGAGCAGCTACACAGGTACGACAAGCACGACACCGTCAAACATGGGAGCAACGTCTACGACACCGACAGCGTACACGGGGAGCAATTACGATGCAACAGTGGGTCCAGGCGTCAGCACAGGTACAGGCTACAGCACGGGCACGGGGCTGGCTCCGGGAACTGTGACGGGTACAGCTCGCGGCACGTACACGACGACCAGCAATACGGGCGTAGGGCCGTACACAGGCAGCTATTACAATGGAACGGCTGGGTATCCAACAGCGACGTCTTCACCGGCTCCGGGGACTGCGCTTAGAGACCAGATTAGGGGCTACAGCAATAATATGATGGATCGCATGAGTACGACTGGAGCCACGACGAAGCGTCATGATGGCAATTATGATACGACCTCCTATCGTACTTATGCGACGACGCCGGCAACGACCAGCTCTGCGAATTGGGGATGGCTAGGTTTGTTGGGGCTGCTCGGCCTTGTCGGTCTGCGTGGAAATAACCGCTCCAGAACTTAATTGAAGATGCGCATGCTCGAAACGTCCTTCTTAATGAAGGGCGTTTTTCTGCTTGTATCTGCCACTCATAAAGCGGGTGTTCTGGAGTTACACTACTTTTATATGGAATAGAACCAATGAGGTGATAGCATGCTAACCACTCTGCATTCAAACGATACTGTTCAAATTGAATTGACCGTACGCGAGGCCATGGCACTGGGCAGCGGTGTCAAATACATGGCTGACAGCGGGATCGCTGTGAAAGCCAAGCGGAAAGTGCTGCAACAATTAGAGCTCATATTACTGCCGGAAGCTTCCCGCAAGATTGATTATCACGCGCTGGAAGTTTAATTTCCTTTGATTTTTTCCCTGGAATCGTCTATGATTTGTATTCGGAATAGCTTATGGATGCAAGTCTATTAATTAGAAGACTCTTAGGAGGCCAACATAGATGCGTTTACGGGGAAGAAAAGGAATTCGCGAAGATATTGAGCGGCAGAAGGAGCTAGTCGTTTTAAATGCACGTGATTATAAAGGAAAGTGGGCCGAGCTGTTCGGTAATGACAAACCGATATATGCGGAGCTTGGTATGGGGAAAGGACGCTTTATCAGTGAAATGAGCCGTTTGTATCCTGACATTAATTTTATTGGTGTCGACATGTACGATGAACTTATTCGCAAAGCAAGTGAAAAAGCCAGAGTCGCTCACGGTCTGGCTACTGCCGCTGAGATTGAAGAAGATGAGAATGAGAATGAGAATGAGAATGAGCTTATTCAAATTCCGAATTTGCGGCTTATGCTGTTTAATATCGAGCAGATCGAAGAAGCTTTCGCTGATGGCGAGTTGGAGCGCATTTTCCTGAATTTCAGCGATCCATGGCCGAAAAAGAAGCATGCGCGGAGAAGATTGACGCACCCGGGCTTTTTAGCTAAATATCGTCAAATTCTCAATGACAAAGGTGAAATTCATCTGAAAACCGACTCGCAGTCGCTTTTTGAATTTTCCCTCAATTCTTTTGCCGATACGGGGCTAAGAATGCGTAACATTTCATTGAATTTACACGTGGACGGGATCAACCCGGACCACGTAATGACCGAGTATGAAACCAAATTCGCCGGACAAGGCATGAACATTCACCGCTGCGAAGTATTGGTCGGCGAGCAGGCTCTGGCTGCTCATTTGGATAATTTGCGCAAAGAGCAGGCCTAAGCGGCGCCTTGGGAGCCGTAGTCCGGAAATGCCGAATTGCTGCAGAGGCAATATGTATCTTCGACACGGCGAACCGGACTGCAGCCTAACTGAAGCGCCCGCGCGCGCCTGCAATTGGGCAAAACCGGACTGCAGCGCTCCGGCACGGCCGACACCGCGCAATCAACCGCAAAAAGGACTTCTTCTCCCACTTGAGTTGTGGAAGAAGAAGTCCTTTTGTCATTATCCCAGCAAAGACATAATGACCATGGAACAATCCGTCGAAGGCAGGCTGCGCTGCTTCCGCGATATGGAGGCTCGTCTCGCCTCCACATCTGCATAGCGGTCAACGAGCATGGCCAGCCAGTTTTTGATCGTGTCAGCTGAACGAATCGGCTCACCAAACCCCTGCAGCGTAAAATACTGCAAATTCTCCTCTTCCTGTCCGGGAATCGGATCATAGAACAGCATCGGGATTGCCTTGGCTAATCCCTCGGAGCAAGTCATGCCGCCCGGCTTGGTAACCAGCAGGTCGGAAACCTCCATCAGCTTCCCAATCTCCTTCGTGAAGCCGAGAAGCCGCACATTCGGATGCTGATACCGCGGATCCGTCGAAAGCTTCTGCAGCGCCTTCTCATTGCTGCCGAGGCAGAACAGGAATTGCACCCTGTCTCGCCATTCCATGAGATGGCTGCTGAGCGAGTCGCCGCCGATGAGCCCCCAGCCTCCACCCATCACGAGCACCGTGGGCAGGGGCTTTAATTGAAACTCTTGTCGAATCAACGATTTATCGTGCGCTTCGCGGAAGCTGGGATGAACCGGGATTCCCGTTATTTCGACTTGAGCCGGCGTGATCCCGCGGCCAAGCAGTTTGTTTTTTACATCTTCCGTAGATACAAGATACTTATTGACTTCTCCGCTGACCCAGGTGCCATGGACGTCATAGTCGGTAATGACCGTACATAGCGGTGTCGGTAACCCGGCTCTTTTGAGTCTGGACACGACGGCGCTCGGAAAAGGGTGCGTGCAGACGATAGCCTGCGGCGACCACTGCTGAATTAGTGCGGCTGTCTGCGCATAACAGATGCGATGCAGCGCCAATTGCGTCCAGCGGTTCAGCGATTTTTTATATTGGGAACGGTAGAGCCTTCCGTACAGCTTAGGCTGTGAGGTGACCGTTTTCTTATAAGCTTGAAAAATCCAAGGTGCAATCGTCGGATGTAAAAAGGAGCCGAGCTCCAGAACCCGTGTCTCTATATTCGAACATCGCTGCTCCAATGAAACCGACAAGGCAAGGGCGGCCTGTGTGTGGCCGGCGCCGAAGCCTTCGGATAAAATAAGAACCCGTTTTTTGTCGAGTGAGACATCCATGTTTCGTTTACCCCCAGATGGCTACTGTCGTCAGAGCGGCCGTAGTGCCGATCAGACATCCTGCCAAGCAGTCGGAAGGATAATGCAGCCCTAAATAAATGCGTGATAGACCGACCAATAATGCAATTGGAATAAGAATAAGTCCAAGAATAGGCATTGCGGCTACAAAAGGGATCATAATCGAAAAAATGGCGGTGGTATGACCGGATGGAAAGGAATGATCGGTTAATGGATTTTTACCAATAATGGTCTGCGGAAGTACCAGATACGGCCGCAGTCTCGGATATTTTCTTTTTATGATGGCGACTGGAATATGACTGACGGTTAAAGCTATTAGAGCTTGTATGCCTGCCATCCGCAGCTGACCTTGGCCGAACAATGCGCAGCATAGCGAGATCACGATGGTTGCCGTTGCGCCCCCCAAGTGCGTAATGCTGTTAAAGATGCGGTCCAGGAAATTATGCTGTATGCGTTGATTCACAAAGCAGAACATTCGTGTTTCATGATGCTGCAGCCAGTGGACGACTCTGCTCATGAGTAGGACGCCTCCTTCATTAGTAGCATTAAATTTTAAATTTATATGTATATTGTAAAATTGAATTATTAGAAGAAGATTAACGCATCGCAAATTTTTTTGCATCTTTGATTTTACGTTCCACAAATATACAGTTTACAATCTCATGCTAGGATGGTGGGAAAGCAGGGAAATCAGGTATGAGGAGCTGATTACGATGAAAGTTGCCTTATTTACAGATACGTTCCTTCCCGATGTGAATGGCGTGGCGAAGACACTTGGAAGATGGACGCGCTTTCTTGAATCCAAAGGCGCCGAATGTAAGGTGTATGCTCCTGCAAGTGTATCGGAAGATGATCCCGATCCGTTCCGGGTGGAACGATTTTACAGTATCCCCTTCGTATTATACCCGGAATGCCGGTTAGCTATCCCTAATCCACTGTATATTCGTAAATCGATGCATGCTTTTCAGCCTACGATTGTCCACTGCGCTACTCCGTTTAATCTGGGACTATTTGGGCTTTACTATGCCCGTAGGCATGGGACCCCTTTTGTGGCTTCGTACCACACACACTTTGATCAATATTTGAGCCATTATAAAATCCCTTGGGTGGAGCCCACACTGTGGAAATATATGCAATGGTTTCATCAAAGCTGTTCCAAGGTGTACGTGCCTTCGGAATCGACGAAACAGCATTTGGCATCCAAAGGTCTGCGCAATCTGGAAATTTGGAGCCGCGGTGTAGACACGCAGCGATTCCAGCCGGAAGTGAACCGGCAAGATGTTCTGAACGTCTATGGTGTAGATGCATCTAAATTTATTCTTCTCTACGTAGGCAGATTGGCGCCGGAGAAAAGCGTCGAGGTCGCCTTCGACACTTTCGAAGGGTTGCCGGAGCATATTCGGGCGGACGCGCATCTGATTATTGCCGGCGACGGACCTTCCGCAGAAGCTTTGCGCGAACGTTATGGAGACCAGCACAATATTACGTTCACCGGATTCGTGCAAGGAGAAGCACTGGCCGCGCTGTATGCAGCAGCGGATGTATTCATCTTCCCTTCGACGACGGAGACGTTTGGCAATGTCGTGTTGGAGTCGATGGCTGCGGGAACCGTAGTCGTCGGAACGGCGGCAGGCGGCGTGCAAGATACGATCGAGCATGGAGTCACCGGTATGCTGTGCAAGCCGGGCGACGTGTCGGCATTTGTAGAAACGGTGAAAGAGCTGCATGCTTCGCAGGAAAAACGTCGAATGATGGAGCAAGCAGGCCGGGCCTACGCGCTTGAGCAGTCGTGGGACGAAATATTTACGAAGCTGTATAACAGCTATGCAGAGGTAAGCGAAGCAGGAAAAATAAGCGGCTTACGCCCGGACGACATGCGAATGATCCGTTAAAAGGCACATTTAGCAAAAGTTGTCTTCGGGGAATGGTCTGCATTATAATTAACACCGGGAAACCCCAATATGACGGAGTTCGTCTAAATGGTGAACTTTTGGTACACAATAAAATGAAAAACGTTGAAAACAGGACTCTGACGTTCCGATTGCGAGTACATGCTGCTTACCAGCCCTGCTTTTCGCGTAAACTTCGAAGAACCGGCTAAATTTCGGTTTATGCCGACTTTGACAAATTGGGGGAAAGAGAGGAAAATCAAGAACGGTTCATTTACAAACTTTTAAACATGTACATAAACAGCGCTATTAGCATACAAAAAGAGAGCTTAAGCGCGTCATAAAAAGGGGGTTTTAGGTTCATGCTGGACAAAATTGTGCTTGCGTTTCAATTCGCATTAGCCTTAGTCGGCGCCTATCAGTTGTTTTTAACATTCTTTGGATGGTACCGACCTAGAAACAAAAAGAAATTCGCGCCTCAGAAGTCATTTGCGGTGCTGGTGGCCGCTCACAATGAAGAGCAGGTTGTCGGGGCATTGATCGAAAACTTGAAAGCTTTGGATTATCCCAAAGAGCTTTACGACGTTTTCGTCATCTGTGACAACTGCACGGACAAAACGGCCGACATTGCACGCAACCACGGTGTATACGCTATGGAGCGCCATAATCCGAACCTGAGAGGGAAAGGTTATGCGATCGAATGGATGCTGAAAGAGCTGTGGAAGCGTGAGCGTCAATATGACGCTGTTGTTATGTTCGACGCGGATAACTTGGCTAGCCCGGATTATCTGATTCACATGAATAACGATCTGTGCTCCGGTTCCCGAGTGATTCAGGCTTATCTGGATAGCAAGAACCCTAACGATTCCTGGGTTACAGGTTCCTATGCGATCTCGTACTATTTCGCTAACCGTTTCTGGCAAATGCCGCGCACGAATTTGGGGCTTGCCAACTACCTGGGCGGTACAGGCATGTGCTTTGAAGCCGGCTTGCTGAAGCAAATCGGCTGGGGGGCGACAAGCCTTGTAGAAGACCTTGAATTCTCGATGCGCTGCATCAAGATGGGCATCCGTCCGACTTACAACTACGAGGCTTTTGTCTACGATGAGAAGCCGTTGTCCTTCAAGGCATCCGCGAAGCAGCGTCTGCGCTGGATGCAGGGTCACTTCGACGTCGCGAAGCGCTACTTCTTCCCGCTGCTGTGGCAGGGGATTAAAGAGGGCAGCTGGACGAAGATCGACGCTGCCATCTATTCGGCGAACGTGTACAACTTCTTCTTCGGCGCGATCATCAGTATCTTGCTGTGGATCAAGTCCGTTACGCCTTGGACGCAAACAGGCCTGCTTGCCGACGTGAATCCAATTATTTTTAATTCCGTTAGCATTGGTGTCTATGTGTTGCTTCCGATTTCCATGCTTATTGAGAAAGCGCCTTGGAAAGTCTATAAATACCTTATTCTTTACCCGATCTTCATGATGTCCTGGTGGCCGATTACGTTCTATGCGTTCTTCACGCAAAATAACAAGCAGTGGAGCCACACCGAGCATACACGCGTCATTCGTTTGGACGACATGAAAAAGCAAGTCAGCTAATTTCCTTGCCGGATGACAACTTGGGTGTTGACATCCGGCAAGACAAGTGATATAGTATGTCAAGTAAAAGCAGAGGCGCCCGCTTCTCACCTGACCGACATGTGTTGGCTGGTTCGCAACATATCATCTTGCATGCATAATAGGTTTGATTTAACCTGTTTTCAATGAAGATGTGGGCCCATTGCGCCCACATCTTTTTATATTGTATTTAACAGGGGGAATACCCTAAGGTTACATACTTTTGGAGGTGGAACATTATTAGCAAAGACCATATGATCAATGACGAGATTCGCGTGAAAGAAGTACGCCTGATCGGGGCGGACGGAGAACAGCTCGGTATTAAGCCGATTCGCGAAGCTATGCAAATTGCTACGGACGCAAATTTGGATCTGGTGAATGTGGCTCCGACAGCGAAGCCGCCTGTATGCCGTGTTATGGACTACGGGAAGTATCGTTATGAGCTGCAGAAGAAAGAAAAGGAAGCTCGCAAAAACCAGAAAATCGTGGATATCAAAGAGATTCGCCTGAGTGCGACGATCGATGAACATGACTTCCAAACGAAGCTTCGTAATGCAGTGAAATTCCTCGGCGACGGGGATAAGGTCAAAGCGAGCGTGCGATTCCGCGGCCGCGAGATCGCACACGCCGAGATCGGCAAGAAGGTGCTGGATCGCCTTGCTACCGAGACGGCTGACATTTCCTCGATGGAGCGCGCTCCAAAGCTTGAGGGAAGAAGCATGATCATGATTTTAACGCCGAAAGCAACCACTTAAGGCGAGTTTACTAAATTAGGAGGAACACCAACATGCCAAAAATGAAAACTCACAGCAGCTTGAAAGATCGTTTCAAAATTACCGGCACAGGTAAAGTGAAAAGATATAAATCAGGCAAAAACCATTTGTTGTCCCACAAGTCTGCGCGTGCAAAGCGCGTATTGTCCACAAACCCGGTTATGGCTCCTGGCGATGTACGTCGTCTGAAACAACAACTGGCTAACATCTAATTTTTCATTAACGATCATTATTTCATACATTTCGGGAGGTAGTTACAATGGCAAGAGTCAAGGGCGGATTTGTACGCGCTCATCGTCGTAAGAAAATTTTGAAACTCGCAAAAGGTTATTTCGGTTCCAAACACCGTTTATTTAAAACAGCAAAAGAGCAAGTGATGAAATCCTTGCTGTATGCATACCGTGACCGTCGTCAGACTAAACGTAATTTCCGCAGACTGTGGATTACTCGTATCAACGCTGGCGCACGTCAAAACGGCTTGAGCTACAGCAAATTGATGCACGGCCTGAAATTGGCTGGTATCGATATCAACCGTAAAATCCTGGCTGACCTGGCTGTGAACGATGCTAAAGCGTTCAACGATCTGGCTACAGCTGCTAAAGCAAAAGTAAACGCGTAAGCTTGCGCTTTGCGTGCAAAGGAGCTTGCCCCGTAAGGGGCAAGCTCCTTTTTTTATCCTATGGTCTCCTCGCCCATAATGTTATTCGATTTGGTATCTGCGAGAGGCGGCGGGGAATGTGGCTTGCGAATCAGGATGGCAACGAACATCATCAACGGGATCAGGACTTGAAAGATCGGGAAAAACTTCACGCTGACCTCGATACCGAGCCACACATGGTAGGTGTAGTCCGGTTCGAGGAACGACGTGGCAAAAATAACGGCGCCTACGCCGTAGATCGGAAGTTTGCTCTTGGTTCCGAGCAGCTCAGCCAAGCCATAAGCGGACGCCCAGTAGAACATCGTTAGTTTTACATATAGCCCTAGAAACAGCAGCAGTGTAACGAAGACATCGAGACGCTCCAGGAAGTCTCCGACCTGAATCAGCTGCACGGCTTGCAGGAAAGGGATCGTGCTTTCTCCGCTGAGTGTGGGCCCGAGAACCATCATATCCAGCATGTTCATCAGAATGAGAAACAAGGCGACACTGGAGTAAGCGATCATACTCACCCGACAAAACTTTTTTTTATTATAAAGCAGCTTGTAGAGCATAAAGAAAACGACCGTCTGCCCGAAAGGGAACGAGACGATATCCGGGAACGCCGCTTTCAACACGGGGACGGGTCCGTTCTCCATAATCGGCAGCAGTCGGTCCAGCTTGACGAGGTTCGAACTGAAAATGAGAATCACGAGCGCGGAGTAACTGCAAATGACAATAGGCGTGAGAATTTCAACCACGCGGCAAAAGGCCTCAATGCCCATGCAGATGGCATAGGCGGCAAGCACAACCACAATCAGCATAATGACCAATTGGGGGGTGCTGGTTAGCAGCGTGATGGTGGTGATCTCTCCAAAATCGCGCACATTCCTCATCGACTCGTAAGCGAAATAGAGCACGAAGGCCGCTCCCAGGAAATTTCCGATTATGTTGCCAAAGCATAAGCGAAGCAAGCCGATTAAATCTTTATCCGGGGCTCTCCGCTGGATGAAGAGAAACATCAGAAGCAGGAACAGCCCGCAAATCGCAGCCGCCAGCATCGCGAGCCAGGAATCCTGCTTGGCTTTACCGCCAAGCGCAAACAGCGGTGTGCTGCCGATCTGAAATAAAATAATCATCATGGCCAGCTGAAACTTGCTGATTCGTTCCACGAGACAATTCCCTCCTTTCCCAGCACGCCTATTCTTGTTTGCCTTTCAGGATATCGACGAATGATTTGCTGCTCATGCCGAGCCGTTCAATACTGATATTCACGGTTGTTTCCAGCGGAATTTGCGGAAAGATTTCGTCCCAGTTTTCCTTCATCTGCTTCCAGGCCTTTGGATCCTTCTTATGGATGCTGGTTGCGAATCCGAGTACATCCGCCTTCATCGCTTGTGTGGAGCGCAGTGCATCCTGCATGGATGTGGTAACGGCGTGGTTGGCCAGCTTCTCCAGCGCCTTAATACCCTCCCGCTTGGAAGGGTCAATGTCGCAGCCGTTTTCGATCAACTGGGCCGTCGCTTGGACATCGGCCTTCATCACCCACTGGCCGTTTTGCTGTGTAGGCTTTAAGCGTGTCTTCGCATGGATAATATGAACGGCTGACTGGACGTGTTTGGATCCGGGTGTGCATGAAAAGAACAGCACGGTCTGATCGATCCGATTCATAATCCAATTGATCCCGAAGCCATCATTGAGCGATAACCAGCCAATCAGCTGATCCTTTTTAAATACGGCCAGCCGGCCCATTTTTAACTTCGTTTCCGCTTTGGTGCTTTTGAGTTCTTCTACGTTGGTGGACTCCACGCCCCGGCCGGCAATGAAAATCTCGGGAACGGTGGAGTAGCCGGAGTCCCCGGACATGCTCATGGCGAGTTGGTAGACCATCACCTGCTTCAGATCGGAGTTATGCTTATCTTCGTTGAGCAGCATATTTTGAATAGCGGCTCCAGGGATTTTTTCCATAGGCACCAATTGCTCCAATATTTTCCTTCCCGTTCCTCTTGTAATCAACACGCTTACGGTTTCCCGGGAAGTGGCGCTGCGCAAATAGTTATCGATCAGCTGCCCAATCCCTTTGCGAGCCGCATCCTCGCCGATGATCATCACCCTGTTATGTGCGAAAAACAGGGTCCGGGGCATCTCCAGGCTAGCGCGCTGGATGGCAGTTTGGATCGAGTCTCCCACCGTGGAGAACACCATGACTGGCGCCTGCTGATTGGAGGTGCCCATGGCACTCTGGCTGGAAATCGACTGTGGAATGACGAGCTGATAAGAGACCTGCCAATGATTATTCACCCAGTCTATCGAAGTGGCTGAAGTAATCCCGATCTTGTTGAGCTCTGTCCGGTCCCAGCAACCAGTAAGGAGCGTGCAGAGAAGGAGGATAGGGAAGCTTTTCGTCAAAATGCGAAGCTTGATCAACATGTGCGGGCCTCCTCCCTACAGCTACGATTTATTATTCTTCGCGTCGGCGGGCTGCGGCGCAGCAGGCTGTCTTTGATTATTGGTGGTCAAATTGGTCGGTCTGGTATTTAGCCTCCACCAAGGCAAGCGGATGAAAATGTCTTTCACATTCTGCTTGATGAAAGGGGCAAGCGGAGCCAGATAGGGAACGCCAAACGACTTGATCGAAGCCATGTGAATCAAGATGGTCATGCAACCCACGAGAATGCCGAATAAGCCGAGTGTTCCGGCAAGGACCATGAGAAAGAAGCGGATCAACCGGGCGGCCACCGCCAAATTTATAGCGGGCACTACGAAATTGGAAATGGCCGTAAAGGAGACGACAATGACCATCGCTGCAGAGACGAGGCCGGCTTGTACGGCTGCTTGCCCTAATACGAGTGCACCTACGATGGAGATCGCAGGCCCGACGACCCGGGGCATGCGCACACCGGCTTCCCTCAAGACCTCGAATGTAATTTCCATGAGGAACGCTTCGACGAGTGCCGGGAAAGGCACGCCTTCCCGCTGGGCCGCCAGGCCGATGAGCAGGGTGGTCGGCAGCATTTCGTGATGGAAGGTCGTAATGGCGATATACAGGGAGGGCAGCAGCATGGAAATTATGAATGACATGTAGCGAATCAGGCGCACAAATGAGGCGATGTCGTAGCGCTGATAGTAATCCTCACTAGATTGCAGGAATTTGAAGAATGTCACCGGCGTGAGCAGCACGAACGGAGTTCCGTCAATCAGAATGATGATCTGTCCTTCCAGAATGCCTGCAGCGGCTGCGTCGGGTCTTTCCGTGTTCATGATCGTCGGAAACGGCGTATAGATTTTATCCTCAATGAATTCCTCAATGTAGGAGCTTTCCAGAATACTGTCCGTATCAATGCTGTGAAGACGTCTCTTGACCTCTTCCAAAACCGTGGTGTTGGCTACGCCCTCGAGATAAGTAATGATAATTTTCGTCTGGGTATAACGGCCGATCGATAAACTCTCAAAGCGAAGATCCGGAGATTTTATTTTTCTGCGCAAGAGCGTCGTATTGGTGCGGATATTTTCCGTGAAGCTTTCCTTCGGACCGCGGATGACGGTTTGCGTCTGCGGCTCGTCAATAGAGCGCCGTTCCCAGCCGCATGTAGTCGCGATCAAAGCTTCGCTGACCCCGTCGATCAGGATGGCGGTATGACCTTGCAAGATGCCTTCAAACAGGTCGGTTTCGTTAGCCGCTGAGGTCAGTTCGCCGATGGAAATAATTTGTTGAAGCACGTTTTTGATGCCTACATAGTCTTCGGCGGCGTTGTCGCTATCCTGCACAGTCAAGAGAGGCTGGATAATGAATTCGTGTATTGCGGCGTTTTCGACAAGGCCGTCAATATAAACAAGAACAAGAGAACATTGCTCTTGCGGAAAGTTGAGTTCAAGCGGCCTGATGATGATATCGGAGCTTCCCCCGAGGCGGGTTTGAATCCGTTCCACATTCGCATGCAGGTCTGTTGACAAAGGAATCGTGGGTTTCTGAGAAGCTTTCATCGTTAGCCCCCATTTCCTGAATTGGTATTATCTTCTCATGATCGTATTTGTTTTATTCAGACAAACTATTGACTAATGCCTGAGGGATGCATATAATTATCTCTAAATCATCACTATAAGGTGATCGACACGATTGAATCGGCTATGAAGAGGAAGAAGTAATAAGGGTCGTTATGCTCAGAGAGCGTTGGAAATGCTGCAACCATCGCCTTAACCCCTTGCCTACGAAGTCACCTCGGAGCTGTTTTCCTGAACCGTTATTGTAGTAGGGAGAATCGGAATAGCACACGTTACCGTGCTGAGGGTATAGTTCCTTTCGGAACATACCTGCTAAGGTTATGAGCTGTGAGGCTCCTGACAAATCTGGGTGGTACCACGGAAGCTTAACCCCTTTCGTCCCGTTGAACACGTTACGTGCGTGTCCGGGATGAGAGGGGTTTTCTATTTATTCAAAAAAGATTGATAATTCACAGGAGACTGACTATTCGAGAGGAGGATCACAATGAATGTTCAAACTGAGCCAAGACGGTCAAAAGAAGAATTGATGGAAAAGCTGCAGCAGCCGGATCTGATTACAGGTTCCGAGATCTTGCTGAGAAGCTTGCTGCTGGAGGGCGTGGAATGCGTCTTCGGATATCCGGGTGGCGCCGTGCTCTATATTTACGATGCGATGCATGGTTTTTCGGATTTCAACCACTTATTGACAAGACATGAGCAAGGAGCCATTCACGCTGCAGATGGATATGCTCGTTCGACGGGCAAAGTTGGCGTATGTATCGCAACATCCGGACCGGGGGCTACCAATCTTGTGACAGGGATTGCTACCGCTTATATGGATTCCGTGCCTCTCGTTGTTATAACGGGTAACGTAGCGACCTCCTTCATCGGGACGGATGCTTTCCAAGAGGCTGATATTACCGGCATTACGATGCCCATTACGAAGCACAGCTACCTGGTGCGTGACGTAGAGGATCTGCCGCGGATCATCCACGAGGCGTTCCACATTGCTAACACCGGCCGCAAAGGACCTGTCCTCATCGATATTCCGAAGGATGTGTCGGCGAATAAGACGATTTTTAAACCGGAGAAGGAAGTTAATATCCGCGGGTATAATCCGACGGTGCAGCCGAATAAGCTGCAAGTCGATAAACTGCTCAAAGCGATTGAAGAGGCCGAGCGTCCGGTCATTATCGCTGGCGGCGGCGTCGTGTACGCGGATGCAGCCGAAGAGCTGATGGAGTTTGTGAACAAAACACAAATCCCGATTACGACGACACTGCTCGGACTCAGCGGCTTCCCAAGCGGCCACGAGCTGTGGATGGGAATGCCGGGTATGCACGGCACTTACACGGCTAACACTGCGATCCAAAACGCGGATCTGCTCATCTCGATCGGCTCCCGCTTCGATGACCGCGTTACGATGAACCTGAACGGCTTCGCGCCGAAGGTGAAGAAGATTGCGCACATCGATGTGGATCCGGCGGAAATCGGCAAAAACGTGCGGACCGATATCCCGTGCGTGGGCGATGTGAAAGCCGTACTGGCGTATGCCAATACGAAAGCCAAACCGGCCAAAAGCGAAGCCTGGATTGCTGAGATGCAAGCGAACCGAGAGAACTTCCCGCTGAAATATAACGATGCGAACGGCGAGCTGAAGCCGCAATACGTGATCGAGATGATTAGCGAGACAACCAAGGGTGAAGCGATTGTCACAACGGACGTGGGTCAACATCAGATGTGGGCTGCACAGTTCTACAAGTTCAAAAACCCGCGCTCGATCGTCACATCCGGCGGCCTTGGCACGATGGGCTTCGGTTTCCCTTCCGCAATCGGTGCTCAAATGGGGAATCCGGATAAACTGGTTATCTCCATCAATGGCGACGGCGGCATGCAGATGTGTGCGCAGGAACTGGCGATCTGTGCGATCAACAACATTCCTGTCAAGGTTGTCATCATTAACAACCAGGTGCTGGGCATGGTTCGCCAGTGGCAGGAAATCATTTATGACAATCGTTACAGCCACATTGATCTGGCCGGCAGCCCGGATTTCGTGAAGCTTGCTGAAGCTTATGGAGTCAAAGGCTTGCGTGCCAAGACGAAAGAAGAAGCGCAACGCGTATGGCAGGAAGCGCTGGATACGCCGGGGCCGGTCGTGGTAGAATTCGTCGTTCCTAAAGGCGAGAACGTCTTCCCGATGGTGAAGGCGGGAGACACGATCAGCGACATGTTAATGGGGGATTCGGAATGATGACGACAAAACATACAGTATCCGTACTCGTAAACAATCAGCCAGGTGTTCTGCAGCGTGTATCCGGTTTGTTCGGACGCAGAGGCTTCAATATCGAAAGTATCACTGTAGGGGAGTCCGAAGAACTCGGACTTTCCCGGATGGTGATCGTAACGACGGGCGACGATAACACGCTGGAACAGATCTCCAAGCAATTATACAAATTGATCGATGTCATCAAGGTCATCGACTTGAGCTCCAATCCGATGGTTGCCAGGGAGCTGGCGCTGATTAAAGTCAATGCCGAGCCGGCTAGCCGTCCGGAAATTCTGGGCATCGTCGAAACGTTCCGCGCTGCGGTGGTTGACATCGGACCGAACTCAATTATCGTGCAAGTTGTCGGAGATTCAGATAAAATAGATGCTATGGTAGAATTGCTTCGTCCCTATGGCATCCGCGAGCTTTCCCGCACGGGCGCTACGGCGATGATTCGCGGTTCCGTGCGCTAAACAAACGGTCGTAACGCAAGGCAAGGCCTCCTTGAGTGGGGCTTTGAGCGCGATACCCTTTAACGCTTCAAACGGGTAAACCGCTGAAACACCCACTCAAGGGGTAGAAAATACGGATTCATCATACTAAAGGAGGATTTATTCGAATGGCAGTTACTACTTACTATGAAAAAGATGCAGACTTAGCAGTATTGAAAGGTAAAACAATCGCAATTATCGGTTATGGCTCCCAAGGCCATGCACAAGCACAAAACCTGCGTGACAGCGGCTTGAATGTGATCATCGGTCTTCGTGAAGGCCGTTCCTGGAACACAGCTAAAAACGACGGTTTCGAAGTTGTATCTGTTGATGAAGCAGCAACTCGCGCTGATGTGATTCAAATCCTGATGCCGGATGAAACACAAGCTCGCGTATACCGTGAGTCCATTCAGCCTAACATGAAAAAAGGCGCAGCGTTGATGTTCTCCCACGGCTTCAACATTCATTTCGGACAAATCGTTGCTCCGGAAGGTACAGATGTATTCCTGGTAGCTCCTAAATCCCCTGGTCACATGGTACGCCGTACTTATGTGGAAGGCTTCGGCGTTCCTGGTCTGATCGCAATCGAGAAAGACGCTACTGGCAATGCGAAAGCAATCGGTCTTGCTTATGCGAAAGGTATCGGTTGTACGCGCGCAGGGGTTATCGAAACATCCTTCCGCGAAGAGACAGAAACAGACCTGTTCGGTGAGCAAGCTGTTCTTTGCGGCGGTGCTACTGCACTGGTTAAAGCAGGCTTCGAAACATTGGTTGAAGCTGGCTATGCGCCTGAAATGGCTTACTTCGAGTGCTTGCACGAGTTGAAGCTGATCGTAGACATGATGTATGAAGGCGGTCTGGCTTCCATGCGCAGCTCCATCTCCAATACAGCTGAGTATGGCGACTATGTAACAGGCCCTCGCATCATTACAGCAGAAACAAAGAAAGCGATGAAAGAAGTGCTTGCCGACATCCAACAAGGCAAATTCGCACGCGACTTCATCTTGGAAAACCAATCCAACAACGCGTTCATGAATGCAACTCGCCGCAACGAAGCCGAACACCCAATCGAAGTGGTTGGCGGACAATTGCGTGAAATGATGCACTGGATCAAAAAATAATAACTAATTTTCAGCACTTATACGTATGATCTACACAGGGAGTGATCGGGCTAAGCATTGTCCGATTACTCCCTGTGAATACTATCCAGACGTGTAAGGTTTTTTTCACATATTGACTTAAATCTCTTAGGAGGTGACATCATGCGTAAAATTTACATCTTTGATACGACGCTTCGGGACGGGGAACAATCGCCGGGAGTCAACTTGAACGTGCAGGAGAAAGTGGAAATTGCCCTGCAGCTGGAGAAACTGGGGATCGACCGCATGGAAGCTGGCTTTCCTGCGGCTTCACCGGGGGACTTGGCCGGTGTCAACGCCGTAGCACGGGCGGTTAAGAACGCCTCCGTCATCGGTCTTTCCCGTTCGCGGGAGCAGGACATTGAAGCGGTGCGCGAAGCGCTGCAAGGGGCGCAGGATCCTTGCATTCACTTGTTCCTCGCCACGAGCCCGATTCACCGCCAGCATAAGCTGCGCATGGAGAAGCATCAAGTGCTGGAGACAGCAGAAGCGGCCATTAAATACGCGAAGAAGTATTTCAGCAAGATCGAGTTCTCGCTCGAGGATGCGGGACGGACCGAGCTGGACTTCATCGCGGAGATGACAGCGATGGCGATCCGCACCGGCGCTACGGTCGTCAACATTCCCGACACCGTCGGGTATATGACGCCGTACGACTACGGCAACATCTTCAAGATGCTGAAGGACACGGTCCCCGGCATCGAGAAGATCCAGCTCAGCGCGCACTGCCATGACGACTTGGGCATGGCTACGGCGAACGCGCTGGCTGCTGTGCTGAATGGTGCCGATCAGATCGAGGGCACCATCAATGGCATCGGCGAGCGGGCGGGCAACACCTCGCTCGAAGAAGTGGCGCTGGCGCTGGAGACGCGCCAGGAGTTCTTCCAAGCGAAGACATCGCTTGTGCTGAGCGAGATCTACCGCACCAGCCGCTTGGTCAGCAAGCTGACCGGCATGGTGGTGCCAGGCAATAAGGCGATCGTCGGCGCGAACGCGTTCGCCCATGAGTCCGGCATCCATCAGGACGGCATGCTGAAGGAGAAAACAACGTACGAGATCATCTCCCCTGAAACGATCGGCGTGAAGGAGAGCAAGCTCGTCATGGGTAAGCATTCCGGACGCCATGCGTTCCGCGAGAAGCTGATCGATCTCGGCTACGAGCTGAATGACGAACAGGTGAATGTCGCGTTTGCCAAGTTCAAAGACCTGGCGGACCGCAAGAAGCAGGTCGAGGACGAGGACATTCGCGCCTTGATCGAAGAGAAGCTGATCGTCACGCCGGAAGTGTTCGCGCTCGGTGCGCTGCAGGTTGCGTACGGCAACCAAATGACACCGACAGCGACGATTCATGTGCGCCTGCAGGACGGCAGCGAAATCGCCGAAAGCGCAGTCGGCAACGGCTCCGTAGACGCCATCTACAATGCGATCGATAAAGCTACCAAAGAAGAGGTCGAGCTGGACGATTACTCCATTAAGTCCGTTTCCCACGGGAAAGACGCGCTGGGTGAAGTGCATGTTGTCCTTAAACAGGAAGACGTTTCCGTGCAAGGCCGCGGCATTTCGACCGATATTTTGGAAGCGAGCGCCAAAGCATATTTGGACGCTGTAAATAGATTGATTGACAAGCGCAAAACACCGACTAGCAACAGAAGCAACGTAACGTTGATCTAACAAGGCTGGCAAGGCTGTTCATCACAAAACGTCAGGAAAGCACCTCACCTCAACTCGAGCGGAGGTGCTTTCTACAAATACGAAAGGATGCGTTCGCTATGAAATATCGATTCTCTAAATCATTGGAAGGATTCTCCTCATCGGCAGTTCGGGAGATCCTAAAATTGACACAGGGCAGCTCCATCATATCCTTTGCCGGCGGATTGCCCGCTGAAGAGTTCTTTCCGCTCGACGCCGTCAGCGAGGCGTTCAAACGCGTGATCGAAGGCGGGAAATCCGCCTTGCAGTACGGACTGACGGAAGGGTACAAGCCGCTTCGTGAAACGCTTTGCCGCCGGATGGCAGCCAAGAACATGCACGTCACGCCGGACGAAATGCTGCTGACGACAGGCTCGCAGCAAGTCATTGACCTGTTGACGCGCGTGTATATCGATGAAGGCGATGTCATCTTGGTCGAGCGACCTACCTATTTGGCAGCGCTTCAAGTGTTCCAAGCCAAAGGTGCGAAAATCTACTCGGTTGACAGCGATAGCAACGGCATGATTCTTTCGGATTTGCAAGCGAAAATCGCCAAATATAATCCGAAATTGGTCTATGTGATCCCGACTTTCTCCAATCCGGCGGGCCGCGTATGGAGCGTGGAACGCCGCCAAGGTGTGTTAGAGCTGTGTCAAGCGGCTGAAGTGCTGATCCTCGAAGACGATCCTTACGGCGAAATCCAGTTTCACGGCGATGAGACGTACCCGACGATCTTCTCTCTTGCCGGAGCGCCTACAGGCAGCGGTGTCATCTACACAAGCACGTTCTCTAAAACCGTAGCACCGGCATTCCGGACAGGCTGGGCGATCGCCGACCAGGAAATTATTCGCCAGATGGCCAGATTCAAGCAGTCGGCCGATTTACATTCGAGCTCGATCGACCAGCAAACGCTGTATCATCTGCTGGAGCATTTTGACTTGGATGCGCATATCGAACTGATCCGTGCCAACTATCGCGAGCGGATGGCGTACATGACCGGGCTGCTCGAAGAGTTGAACTGGCCGGGTCTTAAGTGGGAGGAGCCGAAGGGCGGCATGTTCATCTGGGTCGAGCTGCCGGAGGCTATCAAAGCCGAGGATCTGCTCAAGATCGCCGTTCAGGAAGGCGTCGCGTTCGTGCCGGGCTCCACGTTCTACGCGGAGAATCCCAAGTATAACACCATGCGCTTAAACTACACGCATACGAACCCGGAGACGACGGCCCGCGGGATGCGGATGTTGGCGAAAGCAATGGAATCCTATTTGCAAAATGCATAGACATAGAAAGCATCCAGGGCTATGAGGCCTTTGGGTGCTTTTTTTTTGCGCGAGCAACTTTTCCATTATTTGTAACGTAAAATATAACAATAAATGGGATTGGGGTGCTATATGCTCAGACAAATATCGGATTACTTGTTCATGGGATCGCTGACCTTACTGATCATCACTTGCTTTCTACAGGGGGTGGGCCTCAGGGGCTTTACAAATATGAGCAATACGGATACGATGCCCGGAGCGGCTACCGATTTGAATATGGAGCATAATCATCAAGACTTGATGGAGAGTCAGGATACTTTTTTGCGCAGAATCTTGCGTTCCTACCTCTTCTGGCTATCCATTATCGGTATCGGCGGCTCCATCCTTCTCTCCAAACTGTGAAATCTTGACTGAAATTTAATGTGCGAAAATGGCTGCGGAATCCAGTATTAGTAATTTAATCATGGAGCTGACATCCATCCGACCTGTATCGTTATTGGTGAAATATCCATATTGAACCCGATAAAGGAAGGGATGCTGTGCCATGAAACTGCTCGTTCTGATCCACGTGCTTTCAGCGATCATTGGTGTTGGCCCAACATTTTTTGCTCATGTGCTGCTGCGTAAAAATCAAACGCTTGACGATCTTCGCTCCTCCATGCGTGCAGGGAAGCCACTGGAGTTTTTTCCGAAAATCGGGGGAACGATTGCCGTCATAACCGGGATCGTGCTTTTGTTCGTAGGCAGCTACGGCTCCTTCATGCAAACCTGGCTGATCGGATCGCTTGTCGCCTACGTGCTGATCCAAATTATTGCGATCGGCTTCGCGACGCCGGCGCATAAGAAGCTGGCCAAGTGGGTGCTGGATCCGGCCAACACGAAGGCGAGCGAGCTTCCGGCGGAACAGCGCCGAAACTGGATGCAGGCGAGAAATTACTTCTATGCAGCGTCGACCATCGGTGTCATTTTGTTTATTTTTATGATTATGAAGCCAGCGTAACAGGGACAGCAGACCAAGACCATTTGAAGCTAACCGCTTTAAATGGTTTTATTTTTCGGTTCTTATAGGTGATACCTATAGAGACAATAGATTTTATATCTTAGTGGGATGCCCGTAATCTTGTTACAATAAGGTCAGCATATTACTATAGCAAATCTTAGGAGTGAAATAGAGTCATGGCAGATGTGAAAAAAATTGCTGTAATCGCGGGAGACGGAATTGGTCCGGAAGTTGTTGCAGAAGCGGAAAAAGTATTGAAACGTACGGAGGAACTGTTCGGCTATCAATTCGAAACCGAGCACGCGCTGTTCGGAGGAATTGCGATCGATGAGAAGGGCACGCCGCTGCCGGAAGAAACGCTGCAGGTTTGCCAATCGGCTGATGCCGTTCTGCTCGGCGCTGTCGGCGGGCCGAAATGGGACAACAATTCGAAGGAGCTTCGTCCGGAGACAGGTCTTCTTGGCATCCGCAAAGCGCTTGGATTGTTCTCGAACATTCGTCCTGCGGTTATTTTTGACTGCTTGAAAGAAGCTTCCACACTGAAGCCAGAAGTGCTTGAAGGCACCGACTTGATCGTAGTGCGCGAGCTGACTGGCGGGATCTACTTCGGTGAGAAGTTCCGCCGTGAGGGTGCGAACGGCCAGGAAGCCGTAGATACTTGCGTATATAATGTCAACGAAGTGGAGCGCATTGCCCGTCAGGCGTTCGAAATCGCCAGAACGCGCCGGAAGAAGCTGGCTTCCGTTGATAAAGCCAACGTGCTGGAAACGTCCCGCTTATGGCGTGAAACGGTCGTTCGCGTTGCAGCCGATTATCCGGACGTAGAACTGGAGCACGTATTGGTCGACAACTGCGCGATGCAGCTGCTGCGCCGTCCGTCCAGCTTCGACGTCATCGTCACCGAGAATATGTTCGGCGACATCTTGAGTGATGAAGCTGCGATGCTGACTGGTTCCATCGGCATGCTGTCCTCCGCTTCGCTGGGTGAAGGCAGCTTCGGCCTGTACGAGCCGGTGCACGGCTCCGCACCTGACATTGCCGGCCAAGGCATTGCGAATCCAATCGCAACGATTCTCTCCGTGGCATTGATGTTCCGCCTGACATTTGGGTACCACGATGCAGCTGAAGCAATCGAGCGCGCGGTGAAAGAAGTGCTGGATGCAGGACACCGCACTGGCGATATCGCTGTCGATAAGAGCCAAGCGATCGGTACAGTGGCTATGGGCGATCTGATCGTGAACGCAATGCGTAAATAGGAAGGAAGAGCTTACCGTCGATGTGCCTCTAAGCACGCGTGCGGTAAGCTTTTTTTTGCATGAAAGCACCTGTGGTAATGAGGAAGTTCATCATTTTAACAAAATTATAATAATTATTAATAAATATTTAGTCTAATTATTGACTTTCGTTTAGACCGATGTTACCATTTTATACGAAGAAGATAGTTTAGAGGAGGAAGTATTCAAATGGCAGAGCGTTTAGTTGGTAAACAAGCTCCAGATTTCACAATGGAGACAGCCCTGGGCGATGGCACAGGTTTTGGTAAAGCATCTTTGTCCGATTATAAAGGAAAATGGTTAGTATTGTTCTTCTACCCATTGGACTTCACATTTGTATGCCCTACAGAAATTACAGCATTAAGCCAAGCTGCTGGCCAGTTCAAAGAACTGGATACAGAAATCCTTGGAGTTTCCATTGACAGCATTCACACACACAAAGCATGGATCAATACACCTGTGAACGACAACGGTCTTGGCAAATTGGAATTCCCTCTTGCTGCTGACCTTACGAAATCCGTTGCTCGTGACTACGGCGTTCTGATCGAAGAAGAAGGCGTTGCACTTCGCGGCTTGTTCATCATCGATCCAGAAGGCGAATTGAAATATCAAGTTGTTAACCACAACGATGTAGGCCGCAGCGTAGAAGAAACACTTCGTGTGCTTCAAGCGCTTCAATCCGGCGGATTGTGCCCAATGAACTGGAAACCAGGCGACAAGAACCTGGTCGTAAAATAAGATTTTCAAGTCAGACAAGCTCCTCTGGTTGGCATGCGAATGCGAGCCGAGGGGCTTGTCTTCTGTTTGGGAGGACCCTGCGAATGATCGTACCTGCACATTTGAAATATACGAGGAACCACTACTGGGTTCGGGTTGAAGCGGATCGGGCCGTTGTCGGCTTGACGGAGTTCGGCCTGGCCGAGCTCGGCATGCTGCTATTTCTGGAGCTTCCGGAGCGGGATAGCCGGCTGCGGCAGGGCGACTTTTTCGGTACGGCGGAAACGGTGGAGGCCGAGCATGATCTGCACGCACCGCTCAGCGGAACGGTGACAGCGGTCAATATGCTGCTGGAACGGGCGACGCTGGCCCTGTACGAGTCCCCCTACGAGCGGGGATGGCTAATGACCATTCAATGCGAATATGAAGCGGAATTGGAACAGCTGTTGGATGCAGAAGCGTATGAGCAGTTGGTTGCGGAGGAGTAAAAGGCGCTGCCCTGAGTCATGTACGATGACTTGGGGCAGCCTTTTGTATTTGATCGGCCCCCAGGCAGACGCACTGCTGCTGTAGTCAGATTTAGCCCAACTGAAGCGCGCTTTTTAACTGAGAAGTGGTGAAAAAAAGAACGCAAACCAGTCAAATCTGGTCGCGTTCTTTATACAGATTAGGCTCACTTAGCCAATTGCTTATACTTATTCAAATACTTCACGACCGTCAGCACATACGTGGCATGCGACCAAGTCAGTGGAGCAACGGAAACAGGGTCTCCTGTGAAAGGATCAAGCTGCTCCGGCAGCACGCCGCTTTCCATTGCATGCTTGACGACCCATTCCAGCGTTTGGCGCGGGGATTCCAGGTCAGCGAGCGATTTGGCGCATTCAATTTCCCATTCTGCGATCCAGAGCGTACAAATGATCCACGGGTTGCCAGGGACACGGTCGATATCGGTAGAGCGTTGGAAGTAATAATCATGATGATAGCGGGCAGAGCCGCCGATATCGGTTTTGATCATAAGTCCCTCTTTGTTCGCTCGCATCGTACGAACGACGCGTTCATCATCCGCAGGCAGCACGCCAAATTCAAATATGCCGTAAACCGAGCTTTCCAGTGTGTAGTCCTTGACCCATTCGCCATCTTCCATATAAAGTCCACGGACGAAGCGGCCTTCCTCCTCATCCCATAGATGCTTCAGGATGCCGGATTTGATTTTCTCCGCAGTATGCTTGTAGCGGTTCGCCCGTTCCTCATCCCCGAACAGATTGCTGAAGTTAGAGGCGGCGATAAGTCCGCCATAAACAGCGGAAGCCGTAAAGGTGTAAATGCCATAGCGCTCTTCCCACAAGTCGTAGCTGGGCTTAGGCAGGTTCAGTTCCTGATCGATGTAAGTGGACATAAACCTCGCCGACCGGCGGATCAAGGTGCCGTAGAGCGATTGGGCGAACTCCAGACTTCCATGCTTTTGAAAATCCTGCCAAAGCGCGAACAGCACAAGCGCCGTTTCGTCTTCCTGAATCGGCAGCTGCACGCGTCCGGAATGGATATAGGGATGCCAGCTGGAGCCGACCGTTCCGTCCGGATTGTATTTATGGTGCAAATACCCTTCAGGAGACAGGACATTGGCGCAGAAGTTAAAGAACGGGATAATCATCCCTTGATACCCCGCCATGGACATGGCGTAAGCGATCAAGGCGCCGTCGCGCGGCCACATGTAGCTGTAATGATCGCGGTTGCTCTGCATAATGTCGGAGTCGTTAGCGGCGACAATCGCTCCGTTCGCATCCGTCTGCGTCCTGACGATCAGCAAGCTTTGTTTGAATAGCCGCTGCACCTCATACGGCAGATCGCCGTAATCGCGCTCAGCTTTATTCGCCCAGCGCTGCCAGTAGATCATGACCCGATCCAGCAGCTTGCCGGGGTGGCTGTCTTTGACATAGGAGTCCAGCTTCTTGACTTCCTCCAGCGTCTTGCCGGCGGTCATCCAGTAATACAGTGTCTGGCTGGATTCAGGCGGCACGAACGAACGGAAGGAAATCGTGCTGTCCACGGAGCCCTGGGCAATGGCATTGCCCATCAGATGGCCGTCCTCGGCATCGCGCCAAGTGCCTTCGGCGTTATAGAACCTTTTGATCCCCGTCGAGTATTGATAAATCCCTTCACTGCCTGTGCTGCCGTTAAACATGAAATAGCGGTCTTTCTTATAATGAAAAACAGTATTCGAAATCGGATAGTAGGCGGCTGTGTCCCCAACCTCAGTCTCATTGATGAGCAAGTCTTGATTGAAGAACATCCGAACTTCGCGGACCGTATTGTGATGGTTGGATATTTGGATGCGTTTCAAATAAATATCTTCACGCTGATGCACGCCATCGTTCATGAGAAGAGTGATGCCAAGCCCAGGATGCGTGGCTGTCACTTCCGTAACCAGGGAATCTTCCACATAGGCAAGCTTAAACTGCCATTCAGGGTCGTTCAGCCAGGCGAAGGAGCCGTCTACCCATATTCCGACGCGGCATTGATAGCCGCCGATATGATTCAGTTGACCTACGAAAGGATAATACAGATCACGCATGTAAGCATGCTGATCGAGGTTGATAAGGAATTTTCCATTTCCAATGACCAGGTGTCTAGGCAAAACATCACTTCCCCACTCGTTGATTTGGTTTGCGGGCTCTTGCCCCACGTGCGCGATATGCGCCAGGAGCTGCCGCGTCTCTAGTATGGTCTTCCTTGTACGCCATTCAGACAAGGCATGCCAATAGGTTACCTAATTCTTTCCATTTAATCAATTACCCTTTTAAAAAAAATCTGAATGTTTTCTATTGATCGCATTTTCAGACTGATAGAGTCCCGACTACTAGGCATTATTTCCTGCTAACGCCGGATTATACCTATCGGATTCACAAAGTCTATCAATGAGTTGATAGTAGACTTCAATCGTTGCCTGGCGGATGGAGTGAAAATGGTAACGGGTCTGAACTTTAGCTAGACCAGCTTGTGCCAGCTCCATGGCGAGCTGCGGCTGTTCGAGCGCCTGGATGATTTGCCGGGACAGCGCTCCGCTATCCGCAGGCGGAACGGTAAAGCCGTCGACGTGGTGCTTCACAATTTCGGCAAGCCCTCCCGTATCAGCTGCGATCAAAGGCGTACAGCTTGCCATGGCCTCCAGGGCGACAAGGCCGAAAGGTTCGTACAGGCTCGGAAACACACAGAGTTCTGCCGCATGCAGCAGCAGGCGTTTGTCATGTTCATCGAGAAATCCGGTGAAGCGGATTCGTTCCTCCAAGCCGGCGGCCTGCGCTTGCAACGCGGGCAATGCAGGGCCCGTGCCGGCAATCACAAGCTTCGCGTCGGGAAACTGCGCGAATACGGCTGGCATGGCTTCAATGAGCACATGCACGCCTTTTTCGTGTACGAGGCGCCCCAAGAAGCAAATGATGCGCGTACCGGTGCCTGCACCCTGAATGGCGGGCGGCAGCAGCGGGTTGACGGAGCTGGCGCCGGGCTCAGGCGGTTGAAAAGGCTGCACACCATTGGGAATGCAGATCAAGGTGTCGGCTGCGGGCTCAAAGAGCGTCCGGATTTCATTCAGCATGTAAGGACTGCATACGATGAGCCGGTCAGCTGACGCCGTTAGTTTGGTCTCCAAGTGATGGATGCGCTGGGATGTCTCTGTCTCCAGTCTCCCCTGGTTACGCCCGTATTCCGTGGCGTGAATCGTGGCGACAAGAGGGAGGCCGAGCGTTTCTTTGGCTTCTTTTGCCGTATAGTAAACGAGCCAGTCGTGGGCATGAATGAGATCGAAATGCAGCTGTTGGGACAGACGCATAATCGTGTCTGTAAAGGCCAGGTTCATTTGGAATACCCAATCCAAAAAGCCGGTGGGCTGAATGGACTGAAGAATAGGCGTACGATGAACATGCACACCGTTTACAACGGCATAATCGGGGGCCTCTTCGGTAAAACACGTTATAACATGTATGGTATGCCCAGATGCGGCAAGTTGTTCGGATAAATCGCAAACCGCACGCGCCAAACCGCCGATGACGCGCGGCGGATACTCCCAGGCGAGCATGAGGATGCTTAGCGGACGAACATTCGTTTGCTCTGAACCCTGTTCGTGAGCCGCAGAGGTGGAAAAGGGGATTGGCGCAGGATGCGGTCTGGAGTGAGACTCAGGTTTCAAGGCAAGCGCATCGGCAAAGTCTCTGAAATTCAGCGCTGGCAGAAAAGGTGTAACCTTTTCCCGAGCATCCGCTAATTGAGTCAGCAGCTCCATGTGCTCTTGCTCGATGGCGTCCAGCAGCAGATGACACTGCGCCACATGATCCTGAATGCGCCGAGCGGCGTAATCCGTAAACGTATCCGCATCGAGGATGAAGGTCCAGTCGCTGCTCTGCGCCAGCATCAGCTCGCGCGCAGCCTGATTCAGCGCACGTGTGCATATGTCGCTGCGCTGCATGAGCGCCGCCCGCGCGAGGCGATCCTCCGCTGCGTGCAGCAGCGGATACACCCACTGGCTGCGCGGCTGCAGCCAGACCTCGGCATAGCCGCCGCGGCCCCAGCTCGACACGGGAAGCTCCGCTTCCTTGTCTGTCGCTGGCGCGCAGGCGGCGCTTAGCGTTGTCGTGGTCACGACAACGTCCGTCTCGCGCGCGGCGTCGAGCCCGCGCAGCACGGCTTCCAGCCACTGGGGGCCTTCGTACCACCAGTGGCCGAACAGCTCGGCATCGTATGGACATACGATGACCGGCGGCTCTGCCGCCGCAGGCCGCTGCCCCGCGAGGCGGCGAAGCTGCGCCACCCGGCTGGCGATGAAATGCTCAGCGTGCCGCTGAGCTTTCGCGGCGGCGCGCGCCGGGTGGTAGGGCGCTTTGGCATCACCTGCGGCGGCAGGGCCAGTGATGCGGTGGTACTTCAAGCCCGTGTGAATCCGCTCGCCGTCCGGCAGCACATAGGGCTTGATGTACGCCCACTCGGCCGCATCGTCACGGCCGAGGTCGAAGCCGATATCGCGGTAATACTCGCGATAATCGGCATCGCCCGGATACCCCGTCGCCGCGCTCCATACCTGCTCGCTGGCTTCGGGGTCCCGGGCGAAGGCGCTGGCGCCGCCTTGCGTGCGCAGCGGCGTCCCTGCCTGCGCTTCCGGCGCCGCCACAGCCCATGCGTGGGCATCGACGACGAAGAAGCGCAGGCCGAGCGCCTGCAGGTGGGGCTCCACCGCAGGCGTGTAGCCGCACTCCGGCAGCCAGATGCCTGCCGGAGCGGCGCCGAAGTGCCGCCGGAACTCGGTCACGGCGGCTTCCAGCTGTGCGCGCAGCATAGCGTCGTTCTTGACCAGAGGCAAGAACGCATGCGTCGCCGCGCACGTGATCAGTTCGACGCAGCCGGTATCGCGCAGGCTGCGCAGCTTGCCGATGAGATCGCCCTTCAAGCGATCGTAGAGCTTCTCAAGCCGACTGTAACGGTCGGCATAATGGAGCGCTGTAGGGCCGAAATCGGCGTCACCCCACAGGCGGAATACTTCGCGCGAGGAGAGCTCGCGCAAGGAGGTGAGATGCTGCCGCAGCTTGCGCTGCATGAGCGGATCCTCCATCTGGGCCAGCAATGTCGGAGACAGCGAGAGTGTCAACCTGAACGGCACGTTATCCTCGAGAAGGCGGTCACACATCTCGATGAACGGCAGGTAGCTGTCAGCGATCGCTTCGCAGAACCATCGCTCTTCCAGCGTGACATCGTCTTCAGGCTGCCGGACATAAGGGATATGGGCATGCAGCACAATCGCAACATGACCTTGCAGAGAGGGCATCACTTCGCATCGCCTCCGGGTTCCTCCGCCGCAGGCATCGGCAAGTAGACCGAATAGGCGGAGAATTGGTCGTAATGAATGGGTTTGATCATGCGGAAGACGACCGGATGAGGGACAGGCGCGAATGGTTGTGCGTGCAGCGCATCAGCAAGCGGCGTCTGAACCGTGTTGGAACGCAGCAAGGGCATGAAATGCCCGTGGTCGCCTTTGACGCCCAGATCCGCAACATACGAAGTGCCAGGCCGGAAGCCGCTTAAAAAACAAGAGTCTCCTTGGGGCAGCGGAAGTTCCGAAACTTGATTGGCGCTGCTTCCGTCAAACGAGAGTCCGTTGATGTCATAAATGCGTAAAGTTGGCTGGAGGGCCGACCAATCGACGGCAAAATGCTCCTGAACCATGGCGCGTTTTCTCGCCGACAGCTGCCAATAGACAAACAGCACATATGGCGATTGTACGAGCAGATGGAGCGTATCGCGGCTGTAATCCGTTCGATCAGTGGAGAGAGCTTGGGTAGAAATGGGACTCACCTTTTTTCTAGAAGTTGGAATTCGTGCTCACTTTGAGCATCATTGTAGCATACCGTTCGACAAACGAAAAATCTCCCCCTGTGACAGGTGGAGATTAAAGTTGTGTATTTACTTTTCAGGCGCGGATCCTTCTATGTATCTGGTTTCCGTCAGCCGCATTAAGGAATCATAGCGATTGGTGGAGGACACAATCATTAAGTAATCATCCTGGTTGACGTTGCTGTAAGAGGCTTTATATCCGGTATGATAGTGGACGATCATACTGGAGGATTGGTCGTCGTACTGGACGTAGGCAATCTGCTTGGACTCCACGGGGATGATGTTCACGCTGTTCTCTCCTTTTCACGAGTCTTCGAAAAATCCGTCCAGGGGAAGCGTTCCGATAGAGCGGATATAATCTGTAACTATATATGCCGGAAAAGGAACGTTTAGAACCGGCGATAATCATTGCGCATTTTTTGGGCGACTTGGCTCCATTGATAGTCCCTTTGCAAGGTTTGGTAGGCGCTTTCAGCCATGCGGGCAGCGTCTTCGGGCTGCTGCAGCAGCTCAGCAATATGCCACGAGAGCGACTCCGTATGACCGGGGAGCGCCTTATAGCCGTCGATGCCGTGGCGGATAATTTCCGCCAGTCCGCCTGTATCCGAGAGCACAAGCGGGGTGCGGCTGGCCATCGCCTCCAGAGCCACGAGGCCGAACGGTTCGTACAGGCTTGGAATGACGCAGACATCGGCCGCCTGATACAGCTGCTGGCGGTACGCTTCATCGGCGAAGCCGGCAAACCAAACACGGCCGCCGAGTGGGGCAGCGCGGACGCGCAGCTCTTGTTCCATCGGCCCGGAACCGGCAATGACCAGCCGTGCCTCGGGAATTTGTGCGAGGATGGTGGGCATGGCGTCGATGAGCACCTGAATACCTTTTTCATAGACGAGCCTGCCGATGAAAAAGATGACTTTATCCGACTGTTCCAGGTAATCGGGACGCAGAGCGGGAGCTGTCGAGCTCGGGATATGGATGCCGTTCGGGTAGACGGCCACTTTGTCCGGGGCGAGGCTAAAGATGCGCTGAACTTCTTCTTTCATGTAGGAGCTGCAGACAAAGACCAGATCAGCCTCGTAAGTCAGGCGCCACTCCAGATTGTGAATATTGTGCTGGAGCTGCGATGCGAGATGGCCTTGATTTCGGCCCCATTCCGTAGCATGGATCGTGGCTACAAGCGGGATGCCGTATGTATGCTTCAACTCTCTGGCTGCATGCGTAACCATCCAGTCATGCGCATGCAGGAGATCGATCCGGCCCCCGCTCTCCTTCCACCGCACCAGATGATCTATCATGGCGAGATTCATTTCAAACGTCCAGTGATAGAGGTGTGTATCACCTGAGCTATCTACCGGAAGTCTGTGGATATAAACGCCGTTCCGTTTTTCAAAATTGGGAGCCCCTGGATAGGCGGGCGTAATCACGTGAATGATCTCGCCTTCGGCGGCCAGCGCTTCGGACAGCTCGTGAACGGCGCGGGACAGACCGCCAACTTGCTTGGGTGGATATTCCCAAGTGAGCATGAATATTTGAGGCCGCCCGCTGGTCTCGGCAAGCAGGTCGCGCCACTGCTGGCGATCCGGAATGATCGGAATCGGCGACAGGTCGCGGATGCTGGCATAGTCCCGATAGTCGATGTGAGGAAAAAGGCAGTCGCTGTGTTCCAAGGCGGCGAGTTCATCTTCAAGCACTTGAGCCTGAGCGATTTGCTCGCTTAGCCGCTGAAAGTGAGCCAAATGCTCTTGGGTCCGGATGACCGCGTAGTCGACACCGGTTCCCGCATTCATCATAAACGCCCAGTCGCTGGTCTGGGCCAGCATCAGCTCGCGTGCCGCCTGATTTAGCGCTCGCTGCAGCAGCGGCTTGTCGCTATCCGGCTCAGCGCTCGAAGCCAGCTCGACCATGCGCTTCTCCGCCTGATGCAGATGGCGGTAGATCCAGGCGCTGCCGGACTGCAGCCATTCTTCGGCCGACTGATTCCGCCCCCAGCTGGAGGCGTTTAGCGAACCGACATCGCTGAGTGGATACTCCCGGAGGTATTCGCTTGGCGTGATCATCCCGATCGGCTGCCCTTCCTCGCTTAATTTGCGGCAAAGCGCTTCGATCCAGAGCGGATCATCCTGCATCCATTGTCCGAACCGCACCGTATCGCAGGCGGACACGAGTATGGGCTTGCTGCCGCGCTGTTGTTCGTGCTGTTCCGCTTGCTTCAGGCAGCCTTCGATGAAGCTGCCGGTCTGCCGTTCGCGGCGCCGGAACTTGTTCGGTGCACCGCCGGCGACGCTCCATGCTTGCGCGGCACACGCCGAATCCAGCGGGAATGCATGGACCCCGTGCGGGGTGAGCAGCGGTGTACAGATGCCCTGCGGAGGCGGCGAGGCCAAGGTCACGGCGCTTTCGTGAACGAAGAAATAGTCGATGCCGCAGCGCTTGGCCACCCGGTCAATCCCGGCGGTGAAGCCGCATTCCGGCAGCCAGATGCCGCGCGGGGCACGGCCGAAGTGCTGCTGATAGTCGCGGACAGCTGTTGCGATTTGCGCGTGGACGGCCTCTTCCGTTCTCATCAGCGGCAAATATCCGTGCGTGGCTGCCGAGGTCACGATTTCGATATAGCCGGCGTCCTGATATTGCTTGAATATTGTGATCAAATCGCGGCTGCAGCTTTCATAAATCGCGATCAGCTCCCGGGCCCGTCTGGCGTCCGTTTTGGCCAGCTTGCCTAAGTAGGCCGATAGGCGTTCCTGCAAGGCTGTATCGCTGAACATGGCGAGCAGCGTAGGTGATAGCGATAGGGTGAGGCGAAAAGGCAAACGGTCGCGGACCATCCGGTCGATAATCTTAATCAGAGGCAGGTAGGTTACGGCCGTCGCTTTGCAGAACCACTGAGCCGCCAGGCTGTCGTCTGGCTCATGACGCCGGACAAAGGGCAGGTGCGCATGTAAAACAAGCGCCAGGTAACCCTTGATCGGGGCGCCAGTTTGATTGTCCATATTATCTTCGTCAAGCGTTGTCTCGATCTTCATCATGCCGCTGTATCACCTCATATAAGGAGAATAAGCTTCAAGCTGTTCAAATAGTTGGGGAGTCACGCCTGGGGCTTTGTTAGGCGTTGCCGCGCAATTGGATCGGAGCAGAGGAATGAACTCATGGTCCCACGTGTAAGTTCCGATATCCGCGATATACGTCCGGTCAGCGCCAAGATCGCGAATATACCAGTCACTCGCTTCGGCGCCGGGCATAATATCCCAACAGGTGTGCGCATTGCTGCCGTCAAAAAACATGCAGGTCACGTCGTACACCCGCAGCACCTTGGGCATGTCCCCGTAATCGCATTGAAAGTGCTGCGCAACCAGCCATCTCCGCCTGTCGCTAATCTCCCAGTATACATAGAGGGTATGTGCGTCTACTGTCATAAGATGTAATAGATCCTGATGATATCTGTCAGGTAATTCAAATCTCATTGCGGCGGAATTCCCCCATTTTCAACCGTTTTGACTGTTTCAGGATTCGCTTCTCCTTTGAAAATTATGCGTCCATTGTTAAAATGTACAGGTTAAGAAAAAAAGGAATCACCCCTGGATAGCGCGAATATATTGGGGTAATCCATGTAAACAAGGATCAAACATTTGCAGTCTGTTTTGCCCCGCAAAACGCTAAGGAGGGAAAATCCATGAGTTTCTGTTGTGGAGCCAGTATGATCGGAACGAAGGGAACGCTTAAACATATTCGTACGCAAATTCATAATGTGCCTATCCTCTTTTGTCCGGTATGTCACCGTATAGAGGTTCATTATTTGGTAGAAAATGAATATGAAATTCTAGCGGAATATGCGCATGGCGACGGAGCATTCGAAGTGGATTTTGCAGAATATGTGGATGGCAAAGATCACTTGCTGCATGATAATTGCGTGAATCATGAGGGCGAAGAGCCTCTGGACATCGTCCGCAGCCAAATTGATATGGCGCTTGATCTGTTGAGCGTAGCCGTATCGATCGGCGACAGCGAGTGGGAGGAGCAGCTGAAGAAGCGTCTGAAGATGCTCAGCGCCCGCCGTGACAAGCTGTTGAATAAAAAGCCGTCCAAACGTGTCTAATCCGGTTTCGCAGTAACAAGCCTTTTCCGCGGATCGCGTCGTATAGAGCTTTGCACCAAAAACCCACCAAGGCTATAGCCTGAGTGTGGGTTTTTTGTTTGCTTTTCCTCACATAATCAGCTCTTGAAGCAGCTTGGCAAACTCTTTCTGTACATTTCGGCTTAGCGGGATTTTGGCGGTGCTGTGTTTGAAATGAATGAGGAACCTCCGCGATGTCGGGAAGCCGCTTTCTTTGACGTAAGAAGCTACGTGCCGCATATTGACGAGGAAACCTTTGAAAGGACTGAATAGATAAGGCGAAGCTTGCAGGAGGATGTCTGATAAGTTCGTACTTGCCTCCACACAGTCTCCATTGATGAGATGAATGGCGGTTAGGCGCTTGTCTTCTTTTTCGATATATAAAATACAGTCCTCCGAAATCGGCAATTCCATCTTGTGATGCTTGACTGTAATCCAGGTCGCAGGCGGTGCCTGTGGCGCTTGTACGGCGGTGCTGCGCTCCATTTCGATTTCAGCTATCGCTTTTTCAAGTGCTGTCTGGAATTTGGAGAATAGGACCGGCTTGGATAAAAAGTAGAGAGAGCCCAGATCATGAAAGGACGTCAGCACATCGTCAATGCTTGTCGTACCGCTAACCATGATCACTTTCGGGCGGCCGCCGGCTTCACGAATCGCCTGAACCATGGAGATCCCGTCCAACTCGCCTTGAAGTCTGATATCGACAAACAAAATATCCGGTTTGCAAGAAGGATATTGTTGAAGAAACGCTTGACCGTCGGAGGCGACACATACGACATTAACACCGCATCGCTCACAATAGCCTTTAAGCAGGGTGCCTACCCATTGGTTATCCTCGACAATCGCAGCTGTTACTGGGAAACTCATATTTCGTACGCCCTCCTATTCATGAAGTTCTTATCTGAGATGGCATCTTGGTCGCAGAAACAGCCAACTGAGTCCTATTTGAAGGCAAATCGTAAATAAAGATGTATAGTTAATTAAATTAGGATGCCTTCTGCGGATCAAATTTGGAATGAGGGATTATTTTGCTCACATGGCTCAAATTTATCGTCGCATCTATCGATTTTATCCCCATGCTGCTATTTTCTTTTGTCACATTCAGACTGCAAGTACTTCCGAACTGGAGAGGAATCCTACTGGCCATTGGCGCGGCCTTCTTGGCCACTTATGCCTGCCCGAATCCTCTTGTCTATATAGCCATACTATTTGTGTTATTTACGAGATTTCTAAAGTTCAACCTGATTCCCGCCATGCTGCTGGCGCTGTCCGGTTATTTGATGTCAGTCATCGTATCGACAGCGGTCATCTTTGTGTGCGATAAGACCGGGCTCGTGAGTTACTCCGGTCTGCAAGAGGACTCTATGGCCCTGACATCCAGCATCCTGGTGCTGCTCGGCATAGCGGTCAAAAGCATCGTCCTGCTTAGCATGATCCGTTTGCGGCTCGGCTTTACGTTTCTTACACATTACTATCGAATTAAGCTGTGCAAGGAAAATGCCGGTTTCTTTTTGTTTATTTTGACCGTTCTGATTGGTATCGGGTTCGGCAATACAGTGGAGATCTACACGTTGAGTGCGCTCATGCCTGTTCAAATTCTCTGCATAGCGGCGGCTCTGTTTATCTATGTAACGTTACGAGAAGAACTTGGGATTTAGCGGCAGCGTTGACGCGCCTTGATCGATATCAGGCAGCTGGCCTGTATTGGCGGCAACATAGGATATTATCAATTGATGATATTTTTTCTGAGGGAGGGCGGCTATCATAATAAAAGGCCCCTCTCCGGCAGCATCAAAATAAAGTTTGCCTTCCGCAGGGGCATACTTTTTTATTTTCTTCATATTCACGAAGAGGTGTGTATCGAGCTTCAGATAATCATTGTCCTGCATGATTTCAAGCAGATCTGTAAATTCAACCAACGATTCAACGATTTCTTCAGCAATTTGCTCCGATGAATAATAACGAATATGCTTGACTCCAAATTCCACGTACCAAATATCCGCCAGCTGGTCCTTCATGGATAATGGCTGCTGGTGATCCTCTTCCAAGTACCCGGCTCGCATCAACATTTCTTTATAGGGATATAAATACGCTTGTGAAAGCTTTCTCAAGGTGTCTGGCGATGGCCTGATCACATCATTCGTGGCACGATTACGCCCAAGCTCCAAATCCCGAATGTAGGCGTGTGACAACCCGCTTTTATCTGCGGCTTTGCGCAATGACATTTTACCCCGCAGCTCTTCGAGGAATTTTCCGAAGCTATTAGGAAATTCCAATGGGAAACACCTCCAATATGTGAACATTGTAATAGATTCAGCGTAAAATTGAAACCACAATCAAGGTTAATTTTGCCATTAGGTGCTCCTTTAGCTAAGTGTGTTATAATAAATTTGTTTTTTATTTATTTTTTCCAGCGATACCTACCCCCTGATTGTTGTAGATAGGGACGAAATTACTATATTGTGAGGTGGAACGGTGCTACTTGTACTATTTAAAAAGTTCCTTGGAAGGAAGCAAAGCGGGGGACAAAGTGATACCCAGCCCTCTCCACTAGAGGAAACTGTACAGCAAATACAAGACGGAGATCTGAGACTTAGGAATCAGTTTATAGCCGATTACCAACCTTATGTGGCTAAAGTCACAAGCAGATTCTGTAAGCGATATATCGATCCGGCAAGAGATGATGAATTCAGCATTGCGCTTGGTGCCTTTAACGAAGCGCTCAATCAGTATTCCAAAGCGATGGGACGATCCTTTCTGGGGTTCGCAGAGACAGTCATTCGTCGCCGATTGATTGACTTTTTGCGTAAGGAACAGCGGTTCAAGGGACAAATCCCCTACAGCTCCTTTGATCAAGAGGATGATGAAGACAACTTCATGAATCCCATTGAAGTTCATCAGGCTATCGAAGCTTATGAGAAGCAGAGAGGCCTGGAGGAACGCCGCAGCGAAATCGTGGATTTCAACCGTTGCTTGAAGGATTTCGATATTCAGTTCAACGATCTGACCGAAGCAGCGCCCAAGCACGATGATTCCCGTCAAATGTTGTTTGGGATCGGTCGGACCCTTTCACAGGACGCAGAGCTTATGCGCACTCTGCTGACTAAACGCCAGCTGCCTATCAAGGAGTTGCTGGAGCAAGTCCAAGTCTCCAGAAAAACACTGGAGCGCAACCGCAAATATTTAATTGCAATTGCACTTATTTTTAACGGTCCATACCCTTATTTGCGGGACTATTTACATATTAGAGATGATGAGTGATGTTAAAGAAAGGGAGAAACAGCGCATGAACAAGGGAATCGTAATGGAATTAAGTGACAGCTCCATTATCGTCATGTGTCCGGACGGACGGTTCGAGAAGCTTCCAAGAGGAACGCGGAGCTGTGAAGTTGGGGAAGAAATCTTGTACGCACCTGTGAAGCGGGGGATCAGAGTACCGCAGATGGCCATTGCTTCCGGGCTGGCGGCTGCCATCGTCTTTTGTTTCGTATTGGTTTCAACGTTGACGGGCAGCGTGCCGAGTGGGCAAGTCGTAGCCTATGTCTCGATTGACATCAATCCGAGCGTAGAGATTGGTATTGATAATCAGGAAGTCGTACAGGAGCTGCATGGACTGAATACGGATGGCGATAACTTGATTCAGTCACTTGCTTACAAAGGGAAGTCCTTGGAGATCGTGACTTCCGACATTCTCGATAAAGCCGAACAGGGGGCTCTTGGCAAAGGCGAGGGAGACATTATCATCAGCAGCACGGTGGTTCAAGACAAAACCGCTATCAATGATGAGGCTATTGCTGCTAAGCTTAAAGACCAGGTTAGCAAGCACATTGAGCAAGCGCATCCTGATCAGGTGAAAAACTATGAAGTTACGGCATTCGCCGCACCGCAGGAAATACGCCAGGAAGCTAAAGCGAGCGGCGTTTCGGCAGGCAAATATGCGATTTACTTGAACGCGCTGGATAACGGAACCAAAGTATCGCTCGATGATATTAAATCTGTGAGCATCCATCAGTTGGCCAAAGATAACGGCGGCATCGATAAGCTGGTTAATCCGGATAAGCCCATTAATAAATCATCTTTGAAGCAATTGGTTGATGATGAAAAGTCCGGTAAGCTGAACGACAGATACCAAGAGTTGATCAAGGGCAACTCGGACAAAGACAAAGATGACAAAAAGGATCAAAACAGCAAATCGACAGCTAAGCCGACACGGACTCCACAGCCAACGCCAAAAAACGACAAATCCTCCAACAACGATAAAAACAACCGGGACGATAAGAACGACAAAAATGATAGGAACGGCAAAAATAATGGCAAGGACAGTGGTAAAGACAACGGCAAGGCTGACGACGATAAACAAAGCCCGTCGAAGAAACCGGACCGCAACAACGACGACGAGGATGATTCCAAAAAGAATACATCTCAAAAGCTGTCAACCTCGCCCAGCGCCAAGCCGACACTGAAGCCTCCTTTTACGACGAAGCCATCGTTTAAGCCGACTCCCACACCCAAAGAGGGTGATGGGAGCGATTCCGATTCTAAAGGTAAAGGTAACGACCGGGACAAGAATAACCATGACAAGTCCGACAACCAAGACGGGCGCAACAAAGATCAAAAGTACTACAACGAAGACGAAGACGGTCGAGATTAGAAAGACTGTTCCTGGGGTCCATTGGGACCTAGGGAGCAGTCTTTTTGCTTTTCGACTGAGATGTGCTCAGGCTGGAAGTATTTGTAGTCGTAGCGTGCTAGGTCCACTATCCCGTAGGCTCAGAAGGATAGGGAGGCTGTAATGTGAAAAGTTAAGAACATTGATGAGATGCTGAGACGAAGTGAAGCAGCCGTGAACACGGAGCCAAGGGGATCGTGATCAGAAGGGGAGCGGTCGCGAGGACTGAGCGAAGAGGATAGGGATCAGAAAGGGAGGAGCTGCGAACACGGTGCTGTTTTAACTATCAAGTTAATAGAAACAGATTTAGATAACTGTCAGTTTCCATCTACAGGTGGTACAATACAAACATGTGCACGATAGCATTCATTTTGGGGAGGAAGTGTTTGCTTTGAGATACACCACTTTCGGTAAATCAGGCTACAAAGTGTCTTCATTAGGCTTTGGAGCCATGAATCTTCCGGGTGTACCGCTTGACCAAGCGAGAGAAGCGCTCAACTATGCCTTAGACCACGGCATTAATTATATCGACACCGCAGCGGCATATCGCAACAGCGAAGAAATTATCGGCGAGTGCATTTCGCACCGCAGGCAGGAATATTTTTTGGCAACGAAGACGAATGCCAGAGATTACGAGACGGCGAAGAGTGAAATTGATCGCAGTCTGGTTCGGATGAAAACGGATCATGTGGATTTGCTGCAGCTTCACTATATAAACTATGTCCATGAATTCAAGACAATCATGGGCGAAGGCGGCGCCTATGAAGCTGCCTTGGAAGCGCAGCGGGAAGGCAAAGTCCGCTTCATCGGCATAAGCGGCCACCGTCCCGATCTGCTCGTGAAATGGATTGCGAAAGGACAGTTTTCGCAAGTACTGTTTCATTTGAATTTGGCGCAGCCTTTTGCCTTAGATGAACTGATTCCGCAAATGACCGAGATGGATATGATGAAGGTGGCGATGAAGCCGCTATCCGGCGGGTTTATTCAGCCCGTGGAGCAAGCGATCCGGTACCCATACAGCCAAGATGTACATGTGACGATCTCCGGAATGGTCAGTGTGAAGGAAGTGCAGGAGAATCTAGCCGCACAGGAAAAGGCTGTTGGCAGCGAGGAACGCCAGGAACTGGAGTTGTTGGCTCGCGAGCTCGGACAGCATGACTGCCGCCGCTGCAATTATTGCAAGTGCCCGCTGGAAGTTGCCATTCCCGACGTGATGATCTCAAGCCGTTTCCGCGAGAAGTTCGGTTTGCTGCCGAAGGGCGGCGGTTTTTTTGAACGGCAAAAGGAGAGAATAATGGGTTGTGCGGACTACGAGCCGTGCCAGGAAAAGCCGCTGTGCCAAGAGAAGTGTCCGTACCATCTGCCCATGCAGCAGGTCGTCCAAAAAGCAGCGTCGTTTTATTCCGCGTAACGAAGACGTCGCCAAGGGCAACATCAATACATAACAGCAAGGAGCATTTGATATGTTTGAAACGAGGACGAAGATTACAACCGGCGTATTTACGTCGTATTTAAATAATGAAACCGGGGCAGACGCGATCGTCGTCTGCCTGAGTGAATCTGAGATGCGGCAGGACGGCCTGCTCGGCCAGCCGCAGCTCGAGAGCGCCCTTCACCGCTTGCGCGAGAAGGGCATCTTTACCGGCGCGCTTGGCGAAGTCCATGCGCTGCCGACCCACGGGCTGCTCCCGTACGCGTACGTGCTTGTGGCGGGACTCGGTCCCGACACGTCGCGCGATTCGCTGCGAGCAGCCGCGGTCTATGCAGCGCGCGAAGCGTTCGCGCTGCAGCTTGAACACTTGGCGCTGCGGCTGCCAAGTGGCCTGGACGGCCGGTCAGCGGCGACGGCGCTGACCGAAGGGCTATTGCTCGGTACGTACCGCCTCGCGGCGTACCGCAAAGATGCGCCCGCGCGCGCCGAGCTGCGCCAGGCGGATCTGCTCACAGAAGCGGCTGCTGATACAGCGCTTCTGGAGCAGGCAATCGCCACCGCGCGGGTGGTGGCGGAAGGCACGAACTATGCCCGGGATCTAACGAACCTCCCGGGCAATAAGCTCGTACCGGCTACCCTGGCGGAGGAAGCAATGAAGCTTGCCCTGCAATACGGCTTTGCCTGCGAAGTGCTGGACGAGCAAGAAATCGCCGCCCGCGGGATGGGCGGGCTTATCGCTGTGGGTGGCGGTAGCATCCACCCGCCGCGCATGATCACCCTGCATTATAAAGGTGATCCGGATTCTGCCGACGTGCTGGGCCTTGTCGGCAAGGGTGTGACCTTCGATACGGGCGGGATCTCGATGAAGAAGCCGGAAGGCATGGAAGAGATGATCAGCGATATGGGAGGTGCGGCGACGCTATTGGGCGCACTGCACGTTGTAGGTCAATTGAAGCCGAAGGTGAACCTGGTTGTGGTGATTCCGTCAGCGGAGAACATGACATCCGGCTCGGCCTACCGTCCGGGCGACATTGTGAAGCTGATGAGCGGCCACTCGGTTGAGGTGCTCAATACGGATGCCGAGGGCCGGATTATTTTAGCCGAAGGCGTGACCTATGCGAAGCAGTTGGGTGCAACCCGCTTGATTGATGTGGCCACATTGACGGGGGCGGTCCTGGTTTCGCTGGCCGATGTGGCGACGGGCGCAGTGACCAATGATGACAGTTTCCTTAAACCCTTCATGGATGCTGCAGCGGGAGCGGGCGAGAAGGTGTGGCAGCTGCCGAATTATCCGGAATATCGGGCGATGCTGAAAAGCGATGTGGCCGATATCAAAAACGCCACCTCCGACCGTTGGGCAGGGGCGATTACGGCAGGCTTATTCATCGGCTTTTTTGCCGAGGAAACGCCTTGGATTCATCTGGATACCGGCGGGACGGCTTGGCTGTGGTCAACGAAAGGAACCGAGCCGAAGGGCGGCACTGGGGTTATGGTGCGAACGCTAGCTGCTTATATTTGCGAAGGACGCGTTCTAATCTAGTACGGGGCTGATGAATGGATAGTAAAAAGTCACCCGGTATCGAGGTTCACTCGAGCCAGGTGACTTTGTTTGCTTAGGCGCCAAGACTGCGGCCGGCTTTTGCAGTTACCGCCTGCGGCACTTTCAACAGTTCTTTCAAATCGGACATCCGAATGACGAGACGGTTAATTTCGTTCGTCGTGTAAGACAGTTGTCCGGTTCTCTCCGTGAGTTGGGCCAAGGAGATACCGATCCATTCTTTTTTGCGCTTATGCACACTAAGATCATATTTCAAAACGGTCATCGAAGCGGCATAAGGATCCGGTTTGACATAAACATCTTTCATAATGTCCTGCAAATTAAAGAACAATGTGTTGCTCTTCCAATTGACATACCCGGGTTCAAACAAAATTACAAGGAAGTCCGATTCGGATGTTTCCGTGCTTTCGAGTTTAATCAACCGGACAGCGCCTTTGGCCGCGTGCGGCTTAATAAACTGAGCTGAGCGAATATCCGGGAGAAACGGAACGATCAAAAGCGGACAAACGCTGGCGACATACAAATAGATAATTGACTGGAATACTAGGGATAGGGCAATAAAAGCCAAAAAGAGGAATAAGCTGATGAATAGTCCAAATATCTTCGGTTTCATAACAATTCAATAATCCCGCCTGACATGATAGATTGGGTAGTCAGCATTATTTTAACATATGCAGCCTGTAAATTGTAAGTTGTAACATCAGCCATTCCACGAAACGGACAGAGGAGTGTAGCAAATGATGAAAAAAAGAATCGGTATGATCGGATTGGGCGACATTGCGCAAAAGGTGTACCTCCCCTTATTATCAGCAAATGAGCAGGTTGAAATCGTCGGGCTGGTAAGCCGGGCGGAGACGACGGTGGAGCGGATGAAAGCTCAATACCGGGTGAATTTCGGTACGACGGATTTGTATGAACTTCTCGATCAAGGTGTGGACGCTGTGTTCATACATAGCCCGACGCCGACTCATTTTAATTTGGCGATGAGGTGCCTGGAGCGTGGCGTTGCTGTCTATGTGGACAAGCCCTTGTCTTATGAGTGGGAGCAATCGGTGGAGATGGCGGCTTTCGCCGAGAAGCGTGGCGTGCTGCTTGCAGCGGGTTTTAACCGCAGGTTTGCTCCGCTCTATGTAGAGGCGAAGGCGTGGCTGAAAGAAGCGGGCGGCTTCGATTATTGTGCAGCGGTTAAGCATCGCTTGAAGCAGCAAGGTTTTGGCGCCAAGGAAACGATGTACGACGATCTGATTCATATGCTCGATCTGCTGCTTTGGCTGGGCGACGAGCCATACGAAGTGAACACATCGCAACAGCAAGTGGATGAAGACGGGCGGTTGCTGCATGCATCAGGCTCGTTAAGTTTCGGAAACGCCGTAGGCACGTACAGCATGGTTCGGCTTGCGGGGACGGATCTGGAGCGAGTTGAGCTGCATGGAAGCGGCAGGTCTGTGGAGATTACCAATATGGAGTCGGGCATATTTTATGAAAAAGGCGCGATGCCGCGGCTTCGTAACTTTGGCAGCTGGGATACGGTGCTTGCGCGAAGAGGCTTTGCTCAAGTGGTGGATCACTTCCTGCAAACGATGGATCACCCGGAACAGTGCTCGATACGCGCTGACCTAGTCTTGGATTCGCACCGGCTTGTTGAGCGGCTGTCCGTATAACAAAACCACCGTCAACGCTGGCGCTAGTCAGGGAATTGACGGTGGTTTGTTTATTTTAACCGCAAGAGCAGTTCAGAACCGGCTTGCGCGCGGCGAGCGCTTCATCCAAGCGGCTGACTACGGTTGTATACGGTGCGTTCTTCACGAGCTCGGGGTTTTCCTCAGCCTCTTTGGCAATGGCAATCATTGTGTCGATGAAAGCGTCGAGCGTTTGCTTGCTCTCCGTCTCGGTCGGCTCGATCATGATGCATTCCTCCACATTGAGCGGGAAGTAAATGGTCGGCGGATGGTAGCCGAAGTCAAGCAGCCGTTTGGCGATATCCAGTGTCCGTACGCCGAGCTTCTTCTGGCGGTTGCCGGAGAGCACGAATTCGTGCTTGCAGAAGCGCGGATGCGGTACGTCGAAGTACGGTGTCAGTCTCGCCAGCATATAATTGGCGTTCAGGACAGCAAACTCCGATACTTTGCGCAAGCCTTCCGGTCCATAGGTCCGGATGTACGTGTAAGCACGCACCAGGATGCCGAAATTGCCGTAAAAGCCTTTGACGCGACCAATCGATTGCGGATAGTTATGGTCAAAATAGAAGCTGCCGTCTTCGCGCTTGGCGACCAGCGGTGTCGGCAGAAATGGGATCAGCTTCTGCTTGACGCCGACCGGACCTGCGCCGGGACCACCGCCGCCATGCGGCGTACTCATCGTCTTGTGCAGGTTAAGGTGCACCACGTCGAAGCCCATGTCGCCGGGGCGGGTAATGCCCATGATGGCGTTGGCGTTCGCGCCGTCATAGTACAGGAGGCCGCCGGCTTCATGCACGATTTCGGCGATCTCGACGATTTGTTCTTCGAACAAGCCGAGTGTATTCGGGTTAGTCAGCATGAGTGCGGCAGTGTCAGGGCCGACGGCTTTGCGCAGCTCATCGAGATTAACAAGGCCGCGTTCGTTGGATTTGATCGTGATCGTTTCGAAGCCCGCCACTGTGGCACTGGCCGGGTTCGTGCCATGCGCGGAGTCCGGGCAGATGACTTTAGTTCGTTTTTCGCCGCGGCTTTCATGGTAGGAACGAATCATCATCAGACCGGTCCATTCGCCGTGAGCGCCAGCTGCGGGCTGCAGCGTTACGCGGTCCATGCCTGTCAGCGCCTGGAGATCATGTTGCAGGTTGTAGAGCAGCTCTAATGCGCCTTGCAGCGATTCTTCCGGCTGGTAGGGGTGTATTTTGGCGAAACCCGGGAAGCGGGCAACGTCTTCATTGATTTTGGGATTATACTTCATCGTGCACGAGCCAAGCGGATAAAAGCCGTTATCGATGCCGAAGTTACGGCGAGACAGGGCTGTATAGTGGCGGATGACATCCACTTCGTAAACTTCCGGCAGCTCAGCTGCGGCCTGGCGTTGGAACTTCGCAGGCAGCACTTCGTTCAGGTCGATTTCCGGGACATCGGACTCCGGCAGAGCATAGGCGACGCGGCCAGGATGGCTCATTTCGAAGATGAGCGCTTTATCATGCGCGGTTGTCGCGGTCGGTGTTGTCGCGTTCACAGGGATGTTCGTATTGTCGCTCATAGCAGCTCCTCCAATGCAGCGGCGAAGGCATCGATGTCTTCGCGCGTTCGTTGTTCAGTGACGGCGATCAGCATGTGGCCCGCAAACGCCGGGTAATCGCGGCCAAGGTCGTAGCCGCCGATGATCCCCCGCTGCAGGAGCTTGCTGTTCAGCTCCTGCACATTCGCAGCGCCGTCCGGCAGTTTGACGGCGAATTCATTGAAGAAGCTGCCCGTGAGCGGCAGCGTCAGCTTGCCGCTGGCGGCGAGGCGGTTCGCCGCATAATGGGCTTTGTGGACGTTCAGCTTGCCGACGTCGCGGATGCCTTGTTTGCCCATCGTGGACAAGTACACGGAGGCGCACAGTGCGAGCAGCGCCTGGTTGGAACAAATATTCGACGTGGCTTTCTCCCGGCGGATATGCTGTTCCCGCGCTTGCAGCGTGAGCACGAAGCCGCGCTTGTCGGCGCGGTCGACGGTTTGCCCGACGATGCGCCCCGGCATTCGGCGCATCCAGCTTTCGGCGACGGCGAAATAGCCGCAGGTCGGCCCGCCGAGTGCGGCCGGGATGCCGAGCGGCTGGCAGTCGCCGACGACGATGTCGGCGCCCAGCTTGCCCGGCGCCTCCAATAGCCCGAGCGTGAGCGGGTTCGCGCTCACGACGAGCAGCGCGCCCGCGCCATGCGCGAGCGGCTCCACAGCGCCAATATCCTCCAAGCAGCCGAAGAAGTTCGGCGATTGGATGATGACGGCGGCTGTGTCGCTGCTGAGCTTGGAAGTGAGGTCTGCAAGGTCGGTCACGCCTTCCGGCGTGAGGCCGATCTCGACCACTTCCAGGTTCAGCCCGCGGGCGGTCGTGCGCAAGATCGCGCGCGCTTCGGGGTGCACCGCACACGAGACGAGCAGACGGCTGCGCTTCGTCGCGCCGTGAGCGAGCGCGCCGGCTTCAGCGAGCGCCGTCGCACCGTCGTACATGGAAGCGTTCGCCACCGCCATGCCGGTGAGCTCGCAGATGTACGACTGGAATTCAAAAATCGCCTGCAGCTCCCCTTGGCTGATCTCCGGCTGGTACGGCGTGTAAGCGGTGTAGAACTCGGAGCGCGAAATGACATGGTTGATCACAACAGGCAGATGGTGATCGTAGATGCCGGCGCCGAGGAAGCTGGCGAACCGGTCGAAGTCGGCATTGCGCCCGGCCAATCCCCGCATATAGCGCAGAAGGCTTTGCTCATCGAGCGCTTTCGATATATCCAGTTCACCTTTGAAGCGAACTTTGTCAGGAATATCTTGAAACATGTCATCTAGAGACGTAATTCCAATTGTTTCCATCATTTCCTTCTGGTCCTGCTCGGTAATCGGTAAATAGCGATGCTTCATGATGGACGTAAGCTCCTCTCGTGGCGGGCGGTTATGATTTTCTTTTATAAAACGGCGTGGCAACGACCTTGGCCTTGACCTGGCTTCCGCGAATTTCTACAAACAGATCGGTGCCGGGCGCACTATAGGCGGTGTCGACCAAGGCCAAGCCCACATTCGTTTTGAACGTTGGGGATTGAGTGCCTGTGGTGACTTCGCCGATTTGCTTGCCGTCCGCATAGACCGGATAATGCGCGCGCGGGATGCCGCGGTCGATCATTTCGATGCCGACGAGCTTGCGCGGCGTGCCGTTCGCTTTTTGCCCGGCGATGACGTCTCGGCCGATAAAATCCCCTTTATCGACTTTCACGAAAAAGGAGAGTCCGGCTTCAATCGGTGTGATATCCGCGCTTAGCTCTTGTCCGTACAGCGGGAGGCGGGCCTCAAACCGCAGCGTATCTCTTGCGCCGAGGCCAGCCGGTACCAGTCCATCCGCTTGCCCGGCATCGAGCAGAAGCTTCCACAGCTTCACGGCGTCCTGTTCGCTCACGTATAGTTCAAATCCGTCCTCGCCGGTATATCCGGTACGCGATATGAGCGCCTGAACGCCGGATACATGCACATCCTGCAAAAAGCGGAACACTTTCAAGGATTCAATAGGGGCGTCGGTCAATTTGCCTAAAATTTGCTCAGCATGCGGGCCTTGAAGGGCCAACATTGCGGTTTCAGCGGAGATGTTGGTCAGCTCCACGTCGCCGACCGCATGTTGCCGCATCCAGTCCAGATCTTTGTCAATGTTCGAAGCGTTAATAACCAGCATGTAACGATCTTCCTCCAGCTTGTAAACGAGCAGGTCATCCACGACGCCGCCGTTCGGGTAGCACATTAAGCTGTATTGACATTGGCCGATCTCCAGCTTGGCGACATCGTTGGTTGTCAGGTTCTGCAGAAAGGGCAGAGCGCTGCTCCCCGTTACCCGAACTTCCCCCATATGCGATACGTCAAACAGCCCGGCCTGCTGTCTGACGGCATCATGTTCTTTTTGAATCCCCGTAAACTGCACCGGAAGCTCCCAGCCTCCGAAATCAATGACTCGCGCTCCTTGCTCGGCATAAACCGGGTAGAGCGGTGTTCGTTTCAGCATGCTCGTGTCCTCGCCTTCCATCTCATGTGTAGTAGTCCCGGATTATTTTGCCCAAAAAGCAAAAAAAGGGCAAAAAGTACGCATCACAAATACATACTTTTTGCCCTGTCCTTTGTACCTGAGAGTTACCTTGTCTGCGCGCAAGTGCCAGCCAAGTTTCCCCTTGGGTGTCCGGTCTGCCGCCGCTGATTAGGCCGCTGCTTGCCGAAGCTCTCCAGAGTTGCGTCCGATACAGGTCCTTTTGCCTGAGAGATTCACCATTCTTGGCTTACTCCTTCGGCGCCGCGCTGCTGCCGCTTGTGTTGGCGGCTGTTTGCGATCTCTCCCTGTACCCTCATTCGCGAAATATTCAGTTATCTTCACTGTATTATTATGAGCCCAGATTGGTGCAAAATGTCAACTGGAACTTTTCCAAAGAAAGATGTTTCCCTTGTGCAGGATCATAACTTGACTTTCAGCTTTCTGTTAGATTAAGCTAAAAGCAAAATTTGCTGGTAAGCGAGGCGTGAAGCGATGAGTCAAGTACAAGCCAATTTGTTATACACCAAAGAGCATGAGTGGGTGCAAAAGCTTTCGGATACCGTTGTTCGCGTAGGGATTACGGATTTTGCTCAGGATCAGCTGGGCGATATTGTGTTTGTTGAGCTCCCTAAAGCAGGAACGGCGATTACCGCCAATGACAGCATTGGCAGCGTTGAATCGGTCAAAACGGTTTCGGACATTTTCTCCCCGGTATCCGGTAAAGTGGCGTCCGTCAACGGCGCTCTGGAAGGTTCACCGGAGCTGGTCAACAGCAGCCCATATGGCGAAGGCTGGATGGTGGAAGTGGAGATTTCCGGCAGCGATGCGCTGGAAGGCCTGCTCACGGCAGCCGAGTACGAAGCTTATATCGGCAGCGACAGCTAGGTTCTCAGGAACTGGAGGATCAGTGACCATGCTATTTGGAGATAAGCCGCAGGAGCGGAACGACCGTGTTCCGCCGGGTCAGACGTTGACGCAAGGGTTTCCAGTTCTACACTATGGATCCGTGCCGTATTATAACGATATGCGCAAGTGGGATCTGAAGGTGTTCGGGCTCGTTGAAGAGGAGTTCACGATTTCGTACAAAGATTTTATGGCGATCCCGCGTAAAACGTTCACGAACGACATCCACTGTGTCACCACATGGTCTAAGCTGGACAATGCGTGGGAGGGCGTGGCCGTGGCGGATATCATGAACAAGGTGAAGGTGAAGCCGGAAGCTACCCATGTCATGCTGCATGCTGAGCATGGCTGGACGACGAATTTGCCGCTGGAGGACTTCCTGCGTGACACTTCATTTTTTGCTGTCAAGCATAATGGACAGCTATTAACTCCCGATCACGGCTATCCGGTCCGGATGGTGGTGCCGCATCTGTATTTCTGGAAGAGCGCCAAGTGGCTGCGCGGCATTGAACTGATGCCCAAGGATAAGCCGGGCTTCTGGGAGCGGAATGGATACCATATGTATGGAGATCCCTGGCAGGAAGAAAGATATGATTTTGATTAAATAGGCTACGAACTCAAAATAACCGGAAACCTGGAGCGGCCAGGTACCGGTTTTTCTTTTGCTCAGACGGTAACAGCGATATTCACCATTTATTCTTTTTGAACCATACCCAGACATCTCGCCGTCTAATTCCATAAACCTAGAGGAAAGAAGGGGGCATCAGATGCGTGCTCGCTTTAAGTACGCTGCAGCTGTTATCATTTGTATAGCGTTAGGATTGGGCTCCAGACGGTTCGCGGATGTCCTGCCGTTGTTTGTGGCTGAACATGCCGGCGATATGCTTTGGGCGAGTATGGTGTATTTCGGGTTCCGAGCTGCAGGTATCCACCGCCGGTTGGCGTGGTCCGTATGGCTGAGTATCGCTTTCAGTTTTGCTATCGAGTTTAGCCAGTTAATAAGCGCGGACTGGATCGTCCGCATCAGAAATACAGGGATAGGCGCGCTTATTTTGGGCAAAGGATTTGTGTACATGGATTTGATTCGGTATGTGTGCGGAATCGGGTTGGCTTTCATAGTGGATTTGATTGGGCTGAAGAGGATTTCGAGACCTCTCCGAATGAAAGGATAACAGAAAGCGGAGTGATGAAATGGCAGAATGGATGCAGGTTCCGGCTATCTTAATTTCGATCATTTTAGGTGCAATTGCTGTTCTTCAAATTTTACTGTTCCTGGGCCTTCCTTTAGGGGAGTACAGCTGGGGAGGCAAGCATGCCGGCGTGCTGCCGCCGAGGCTGCGCTTGATGAGCTTACCTTCTGCCGTGCTGCTAGTGTTCATGAGTTTTATTTTCCTTATTCATACGCATGTGGTGACAAGCGACCTGCTTACACTGCCAACGCAAATCCTGGTATGGATCATTTCGATCTTTCTTGTCATGAATACGCTGGGGAACCTGGCATCGAAAAGCAAAAAGGAGCGGCTTGTCATGGCACCTCTGTCAGGACTGGCGTGTTTGTTAAGCTTAACTGTGGCCATTTTTACATAATCCGGGTATTCAGGGTGTATAGCCTAACCGAAGTTGGTACACAATAAGCTTCGACGGTGATATAGAGAGGTGTTGTGTCGCATTCCATTAACCATGGATTTGTATTGAATCTGTATGGAAGCGAGGAGATGTGCCGCACGCTTATTTATGTGGTGTACAACTGCAATAAATGTGATGAGGTAGAGATCTAGCCAAGTAAGGTTCAAGGCAAAGTGGCCTACAAATCGGATTCACCGTCAAGAAGGACTCCGCGAGGAGTCCTTTTTATTTTGGGCATCAGGCGTAATAAGCGACTCGGCAGATGGAGATGATAGATTTAATCTGGCTGGGGTGGGGTCGAGTCGAGTATGCATTTAGCACTTGCCGTGTTCGTTGTTATTGTTGTATGGGCTAGAGGGGTTTGGCGGGAATGGAGCATTTATCATCACACGATGATGTTTTTTGCACTCGGCTACGTGACTTACAATTTTATTACGGCCAATTACTTTTTATGGAAAATGAAACCTGACATTTTTCCGAATCACAGTATCACGGAGCTGGTCTATACCTTCATTATTTTTCCAGTGACGGCCCTGCTTTTTTTAGCGAAGTACCCCGCAACTCCCAAGAAAATTGTCTTACATAACCTGTTGTGGATTGCGATCTACGGCGGGTTCGAGGGGGTGTTTCTCCTTTGCGGCAGGATGGTTTACCAGCATGGATGGAACTTGTGGTGGTCCATTATTTCGATATAACGATGTTCCCTATTTTGCGCCTGCATTTTAAACGACCGTTAATCGCATATACGATTTCCATATTTTTGTGCATATTTTGGATTTGGATGTTTCATGTGCCTGTCAATGTACCGATCGAAAAGAGAGGCGGTTAGGTGAAACGGAATGAACCTCGCTGCGTATAAGTGATATAGACTCAACAGCGAGCTGCTGGTGTCTAAATAAACGAAATCCAGTTGGAGGAAAACGTGGACCCTGAACCGAGTAAGGAAACGTTGATTGATTTATTAAAGAAAGGAAATACTTCTTCCCTGCTTGCGATGCTGGGGAATGTGATTATCGCCATTATTAAAGGTGTTGCTGCAGCGCTTACCGGAAGCGGGGCGATGTTCGCCTCGACGATGCACTCGATCGCGGACTCTGTGAATCAAGGCTTTGTTTTTGCGGGCAGTATTATGGCCGAAAAGAAGCCGACGCGCCGATTCCCTACCGGATTTGGCCGGGTCATTAACATTTTCTGTATGGTTGCCGTAATCGTCGTCACGGTCATGGCCTATGAAACCATACGCGAAGGACTTCATCTCTTGCAGCATCCCGCGCAGGCGCACGGATTTTGGCTGAATGCGATTGTGCTGCTCATTTCTATTGCGATTGATGGACTTGTTTTATTAAAAGTAATGAAAAGCATTGCGAAAGAAACTCGCTCCGGCGCCAAAGGATTAGCAACGATTGCTACAGCCTTCAAACATGTAGGCAAGGCGGCGCCACCTACGCGACTCGTATTTTATGAGGACCTGGTTGCTACGTTGGGCGGAGCACTTGCATTGGTAGCGGTAGTAATCACTTCATTGACCAGCTTCGCGCTCCTCGATGGAATATCCACGCTGCTGATTGGCTTGTTAATGGTGGGCGTAGCTTTCCGCGTAGGTTATGACAATATGGTTGGTCTTATCGGTGTCGCGGCTCCTCAGGATGTCGAAGAACGGATTGCGGCCATTATTTTCTCCGATAACGATGTGACGGATATTTACCAAATGCGTATTATCCAGGAAGGAAGATATTACCATGTGGAAGGGATGATCGAGCTGCGCATAGGTTTATCCTTGGCGGCTGCCGACGACATTAAATTCCACGTGCGGGATAAGCTGCTTGACGATCCCGATATCTCCGACGTAACCCTGGGCATCATTGAAGATAACGGTGTGAAGAACTGGACGCCTGAGCTTACAGTGAAGGCTGTCTTGAAATAGATGATGAAAAAGCCACTCTTCTAGGAGTGGCTTTATTCGTTGCTGTGCAGCGCCGTTTAAGAACGGGCAAGCTCTTTGCGCACAATCGGCGCGACCTTGGTGCCGAGCAACTCGATGGCGCGCAGCACTTCTTGATGCGGCATGGTGCCGACATTCACATGCAGGAAGAATCGGGTGATCCCCAGGTTTTTGCGGAGCAGCACAATCTTCTCCGCCACATATTCCGGATCACCGACATACAAAGCGCCGCGCATACTGCGGGCCGCGTCATACGTCGCGCGCGTATAGGGCTGGCCCCAGCCGCGCTCGCGGCCGATGACGTTCATCTGCGCCTGCGTCGGCAGGAAGAATGCATCCGCCGCTTGCTCCGTCGTATCGCCGACAAAGCCGTGCGAATGCGTGGCAATTTGCAGCTTCGACGGATCATGGCCTGCTTTCGCTGCCGCCTCCTTGTAGAGGTTGACAAGCGGTGCGAAGCTCTCCGGCATGCCGCCGATGATCGCGAAGGCAATCGGCAGGCCTAGCAATCCGGCGCGGATCGCCGACTCCGGATTCCCTCCGCTGGCAATCCATACCGGCAGCGGGTCCTGCACGGAGCGCGGATAGACGCCGCGGTTATGAATGGCGGGACGGTGGCCGCCGCGCCAGTTCACTTTCTCCTCAGCGCGGATCGCCAGCAGCAGCTCCAGCTTTTCTTCGAACAATTCATCATAATCCTGCAGGTCGTATCCGAACAGCGGGAATGACTCGATGAATGAGCCCCGGCCGGCCATAATTTCGGCCCGTCCGTTGGAGATGCCATCAAGTGTCGAGAACGATTGATACACGCGTACCGGATCGTCAGAGGATAGTACAGTAACGGCGCTAGTGAGCCTGATGTGCTTGGTCATGGCTGCGGCGGCTGCCAGGACGACGACAGGCGCGGTGCCTGCATAATCGGGACGATGATGCTCCCCGATGCCGTAGACATCGAGCCCGACCTGGTCGGCGAGCACGATCTCCTCAACCGCATGGCGCAGCCGTTCGGCATGACTCATCATTTTCCCTGTGACTGGGTCAGGGGTAGTTTCCAAAAAAGTGCTGATACCAATTTCAATGTTTGCCGGTTCGGCCATTGGATGTTCGCCTCCTTGCGCTCTACAGATAGTTTACTCATTTTTTTATGGTTTCTCAAATATAGTAAGTCACAAACCCTCAGTGGAGCAACCTCGGCAGGGAATTCACCCCGGCAAAGCGAATAAGGTTGATCAATAGTGAACTTAAGGGATCCTAGTGCCCGCTCAGGAGGGGATACGGCTGGAGCAGCTCACTTTACTGCTTAGTGAAAGAATGGGCATTCTGCTGCTAATCACGTTTATTGTGACCCGAATTCCGCAATTTCGTTATTTGCTGGACCGGCGGCTGGATTGGCGAACAGGGCTGACGTTTTCGCTGTTTTTCGGCCTCATTAGCATTGGAGGGACATATGCGGGGATATTGATTCATCAAGGCGAGCTGGACTCGACGTTTCTCGTTGCCCGGCTGCAGCCTGACGATGCGATGGCTGACTCGGCGCTGATCGGCGTCATGATGGCGGGATTGCTCGGAGGCGTTTCCGTTGGCACCGGAGCCGGTCTGATCTCCGGCCTGCATGCGCTGTGGCTGGGCGGTGTAACGGGGACGGCGGATGCGCTGTCGACACCGATCATTGGCCTGCTGGCCGGCTTGGTTGCGCGCTTCTTTGCTGAAGAGCGGGTGATTGCGCCGCTCAAGGCGCTGTTTATCAGCGTGTTTGCCCCGATCCTGCAAATGGGAGTCATTCTCATCGTGAATGAGTCTTCGGCAGCCGCAATCGCCACCGTCGATTTGATCGGTGTGCCGATGGTCATAGCGAATAGTATCGGCGTCGGGATTTTTGTCGCGATGATATTGGCGGCAATCCGCGAAGAGGAGCGGGCGGCTGCATCCGAGACGCAGCGGGCATTGCATATTGCCGAGATGGCGCTGCCCTATCTCAAGCAAGGGCTTACCGGCGAGACCGCGGAGTCGACCGCGAATATTTTGCGCCGTGAGCTGCATGCCGTCGCTGTCGCCGTGACGGATACACAGGAGATTCTGGCCCAGGTCGGCATCGGGACGACGAAGCGGTTTCAAGGCGAGCGCATCAAGACGAAGCTGTCGCTGCAAGCAATTGAGACAGGCGAGATTCAGATCGCCAAGTCCAAAGAAGATATCCAGCCGCACCATCCTGCCATCGGGGCAGCGATCATTGTGCCTTTTCGCAGCGGCGGGCAGGTGGCAGGCTTGATTAAGCTGTATTACCAAAGCGTGCGGCAAATCCGCACGGTTGAAGTCGCTTTTGCCAGAGGGCTTAGCAAGCTGATCTCGATCCAGCTCGATATCGCCATGGCTGAGCAGTTAAAGAGCCTGATGAAGGACGCTGAATTGAAAGCGCTTCAGGCGCAGATTAACCCGCATTTTTTGTTCAACACGCTGGGGGCCATCGTTACTTTGATTCGCGTGCAGCCGGAAGCGGCGAGGCGGGTTACCGTACAGCTCGGCAGCTACATGCGGATGAACCTGACGATGAATCAGTCCAAGCTGGTTCCGTTGTACAAAGAGCTGGAGCATCTGCAGACGTATCTCGATATCATCAATATCCGGTTCGAGGATCAGCTGTTCGTAGACTGTTATTGCGAAAGTGGGCTGGAAGGACGCATCGTCCTGCCGCCGTCAACGCTGCAGCCCTTGGTGGAGAACAGCATCCACCACGGTTTCAAGGGCAGAACCGACCGTGGCGAGATTCGCGTTGAGCTGCTGCGGGGGGAGGAGGGGGTTCATATGAGCGTGAGGGATAACGGCAACGGCTTCCCGCCCGAGCTGCTTGATGCTTTGGGGGAATCCCCGATCACGGGCAGCGAAAGCACGGGGCTGGGAATTTACAATGTAAGCAGACGGCTGGTGCATCTGTTTGGCGCGGATGCCAGATTGCGATTTTCCAATCCGCCGGAGGGCGGGGCGCTCATCGCATGTATGATTCCTTATCAAGTGGACGAGAGGCGGGATATAAGGCATGAAGGTCATGATCGCGGAAGATGAGCGGCTTGCGCGCGATGAACTGATGTATTTGCTTGCGCAGGAACGGGACGTCGAGCTTCTTCCTTATGCCGTCAACGGTGTAGAACTGCTTGAGCAAGCACAGCTGTATAAGCCTGACGTCGTGTTTCTCGACATACATATGCCGGGGCTCGACGGGGTGCAGACGGCGCAGCGGCTCATGCTGATGGAGCAACGGCCAGTCATTGTGTTTGCGACGGCGTACGAACAATATGCGGTGGAGGCGTTCCGGCTGGAGGCTGTGGATTATTTGCTCAAGCCCTACGATGAGGTGCGCTTGAGACAGACGCTGCAAAAGATTCGCAAGCAGCGGCTTCCCCCAGGAACAGCTGGAGCACAGTCTTCTGCAGACATGCCGAAGGGCGCTTTCGCAGCGGTCAAGCCCAAGCTGTTGATCGATGACGGCAGCCGCATGGCGGTGGTAGATCCCGTGAAGATCAGCTATGCGGTGAAAGAGGAGAAGCTGACGCAGATTTACATGACGGAAGGGCAAAGCTACACGACCAGGCAAACGCTGCAGGAGCTGGAGGAAAAGCTGATGGGGTATGCTTTTTTTCGCACGCATCGCAGTTATTTGGTCAATATGGACGTGATCGATGAAATCGAGCCGTGGTTTAACGGCGCCTACAACGTGATCCTCAAAGATGTCCGGCGCAACCGCATCCCTTTGTCCAGAGTGGCGGCAAAGGAGCTGATGAGACGGCTGCAGGGGGATTAACCGTTACGCAGGCTTAGGGAGGCAAGCTGCCGTTCATGCTTGCTTTTTTGAGTTTGAGGAAGAATAGACGACATTTCGAGCTGGATTCCCGCTCTATAGGGTCTGTGCATGCTACAATTGTAAAGCGCTTACATGTGGTGCGCAGGATCAATCTTGATCTCACAGGAGGGGTATGATGAAGGAGCAACTGAAAACGAATCCTTACAGTGAAATTGTTAGATCAGAACCATTCAGTAGGCTGATGGCTAAGAAAAAGCGGTTTATCGTGCCGATGATGCTGTTCTTCCTGGTGTTTTATTTTATCCTACCGATCATGACCTCTTACTCGCAAGTGCTGAATCAAAAAGCGTTCGGCTCCATCACATGGGCCTGGGTGTTCGCTTCGGCGCAGTTTCTGATGACCTGGGTGCTGTGCTGGCTTTATTCGCGCAAAGCTGTCGAGTTCGACCGCTTGGCTGATCAGATTAAAGTCGAATCCACTGCGAAAGAGCGAAAGGCGGGATAAGCGATGAATACGGCATTTTTATTATTCCTTATTATAGTGGCCGGAACACTGGTCATTACGTATTACGCAGCCAGAAAGACGAAGACAACGAGCGAGTTCTACACGGCCGGCGGCGGGTTGAGCGGTTGGCAGAACGGTCTCGCGATTGCAGGCGACTATATGTCAGCAGCTTCCTTTCTTGGGATCGCCGGAATGGTGGCGCTGTTCGGCTTCGACGGCTTTTTTTACAGCATCGGCTTCCTTGTCGCCTATCTGGTCGTGCTGTACGTCATCGCTGAGCCCTTGCGTAATTTGGGCAAATATACGATGGCGGATATGATTGCGGCGAGGTTTAATGATAAAAAAGTGCGTGGTGTAGCTGCGCTGAATTCGATTACGATCTCGATTTTTTATATGATTGCGCAACTGGTTGGGGCCGGAGCTTTAATCAAGCTGCTCTTGGGCCTCGATTACACCTCTTCCGTGCTGATTGTCGGCGCATTGATGACAGTGTACGTCGTATTCGGCGGGATGACGGCAACAAGCTGGGTGCAGATCATTAAATGCGTGCTGCTGATGGCGGGAACTTTTATCATCTCCTTGATCGTGTTTGCCAAATTTGACTTCAATTTGATGCATATGTTCGATCAGATGCGGACGGCGACGCCGCTCAAGGAAGCGTTTCTTTACCCGGGAAATAAATTTACGAACGGGCTCGACACGATCTCGCTCAATCTGGCGCTGGTGCTGGGTACGGCAGGATTGCCCCATATTCTTATCCGCTTCTTCACGGTGAAGGATGCGCCGACAGCGCGCAAATCCGTTGTTGTCGCCACCTGGATTATCGGCCTGTTCTACGTGATGACGCTGTTCCTCGGCTTCGGCGCTGCCGCCTTCGTGGGCAAAGATGTCATCGTGAAAGCCAATGCCGCAGGCAACATGGCGGCGCCGCTGCTCGCCAAAGCGCTGGGCGGAGATTTCTTGTTCGCCTTCATTTCGGCTGTAGCGTTTGCGACTATCCTGGCGGTTGTAGCCGGTCTGGTCCTCTCCGCAGCTTCCGCTTTCGCTCACGACTTCTACGGTCACATCATCCGTAAAGGGAAGGCGACGGAGAAGGAGCAAGTCCGGTCTGCCAAGCTGGCGTCCGTCGGCGTGGCCATCGTATCGATCATTCTGTCCTTGTACGCGCAGAAGCTGAACGTCGCGTTCCTGGTTGCCCTGGCTTTCGCCGTAGCGGCCAGCGCGAATCTGCCTGTGCTCGTCTTCACGGTGTTCTGGCGCAGATTCAACACAGCCGGCGCTGTCACCGGGATGCTTGTCGGCCTGATCAGCGCGCTCGTGCTCGTGATTATAAGCCCGAACGTCTGGGATCCGACGGCTGGTAAAGCGATCCTCGTCGGTACGCCGTTAATATCGCTGACGAATCCCGGCATCATCTCCATTCCGCTCGGCTTCATAGGCGCCTGGGTCGGGACGATGCTCTCTTCCAAGCGGGATGATGTGAAGTATGACGAGATCATCGTCAGAGCAAATACGGGTATTCAAGAAACATTATAAGAAATCGTTAAACAATGAAACGGCGGCTCTCCTGCGAAGGGGAGCTTTCTTATTTCAACTATTACCTGCGGTTAAGCTAGTTACTTTGATGTAACTCATTTCCTGGTTTGCGGGAATCCTTTATACTAAGGGAGATAGCGAACAAGGTTGCGAGGAGGAAAAGCGGTTGGGTACGAATGAAAAAATCGGCGGCGGCGGTTTTCACCACGTTGCGCTCAGAGCAAATGATTTCGAAGCGACAGTGCGGTTCTATACGGAGGGTCTTGGCTTCAAAGAAGTGAACGGCTGGGGTGAGGGGGACAAGCGTATTGTCCTGCTCGACTCTGGAGATGGAAATTATATGGAAGTGTTCGCAGGCGGCTCCGGTGAAGAGAAGCCGGAAGGCTCCTACTTCCACGTCGCGTTCCGCAGCAACAATGTGGATGCAGCCGTTGAAGCGGCCGTAGCCGCAGGCGCGGTTGTAACGGTAGCGCCGAAGGATGCGGTGCTGGGCAATAATCCGCCGACACCGGTGCGCATTGCCTTTGTCAAAGGATTGAACGGGGAAATCCTCGAATTCTTCCAAAGCACCGGCGACAACCAGCTGTAGCTGGCCCGGGTCAAAAAAAGCGCGCCCCACAAGCAGCAGCATTTGCTGTCGCTGGCGGGGCGCTTTTTTTATTTGAATAGCACGATCTCCACGCATGTCCCCTCGCCCGGTTTGCTCCGGATTGCAAAAGTCCCTTTATGGTTGTTGATGATGCGCTGCGTGACCATGAGCCCGAGGCCAGTTCCATGCACCTTATTCGTGTAGAACGGCTCACCGATACGGCTTATTTCATCTTCCACAATGCCACAGCCTTGGTCGATAACCCGAATCCTGATTTCCTCCGGGCTTGGCGAGGTCAGCTCAATCTTGATCTTGCCCCCGTCCGGCATCGCTTCCATTGCATTCTTGAGCACGTTGATGAAGACTTGCTTCAGCTGATTCGCTTCGCAATGAATCAACGGTACATCGGCCGGTTCCAGGTCGATAGTTAATTCGATCTCCACGTTATCAAGGCTTGCTTGCGATTCCAGCAGCTGCACGACATGACTTACAATATCACGGATATCGGTCAGCTGGAACTGCACGGCCTGCGGCTTGGCGAGCACCAGGAACTCGCTCACAATAAAGTTAATGCGGTCGAGTTCCGAGAGCATAATATCCAGCTGGCTTTCTTTCAGCGTACCGGTCATCTTCTGCAGCTGCACGAAGCCTTTGAGCGTCGTCAGCGGATTGCGGATTTCGTGAGCTACGCCTGCGGCCAGCTGTCCGACGACCGACAGCTTCTCCGATCTTCGCAGCGCCTCCTCGGTTTGCTTCCTGGCCGTAATGTTGCGCGTAATCGAGGCAATGGCGACAATGTGACCGTGCGCATCGCGGATCGGGGAGACGGTGATGCTGACATCAATGAGTCTGCCGTCTTTCATATACCGGGCGGTTTCAAAGTCGGTCACTGCTTCGCCCTGCAGCATCTTCAGCACCTGTTCCTCCGTGGCTGCGAGCTGATCGGTGGGAATATTATCCAGGGACTTACCGCACACCTCTTCCGGGCACCAGCCGAACAAGTGCTCAAAGGCTTGGTTCACCTGCCACACTTGGCCTTTCAGGTCAGAGACGTGAATCGCATCGGACGTATGATTGAAGAACGATTCCAAATATTCTTTGGTCGTGCGCAGCTCATCCGCGGCTTCACTGAGCTCGGTTGTGTAGCGATGCAAGTTGCTGGTCATCGTATTCACTTGAGCGGCCAGCAGCCCGAGCTCGTCCTTGCGACGACCGGGAATGAACGTGTTAAACTGCCCTTTGGCCACCAGATTCACGGTATCCAGAATCTTTCGGATCGGCCGAATCATGATCCCCGCTAACCAATAGCTGCTGATCATGGAGAACAGAAGTAGTCCCAGCGAGATCACGCCAAGGATGAAAAGGTGGTGATTCAGTACGCCATTTAGCGTACCCAGATCAAAAGTGATACCTATGACAAACGGTTCATCCGCTTGTACGGGAATGAAGCTTTTCAGCACATTTTTCCCGGCAATTCGGGTTTCAATGATATTTCGGGTCCCGGATACAATGGCTTGCTGAAGATGGATCCCATCGTTCTCTTCATCGGCAAAGTGGTAGCTTCCGAAAATAATATCCCGCACGTCAAGGTTATAGACGGGGATACCCTGTTTGATTTTAATAATCGGCTGTTTACCGAAAAACTGCGGATTAAAGCCTGTTATTTCCAGAATACTGGCATTTTCCTTCATCATTCTCTGAATGACGGCTTCCGAACCGGCTGTTTTCTGAAACTCCAATATGTTTTTGGCATTGATGTACGGATTGATCATATAGTTCGTCGTTCCGTCATAATAGTCGCCCCATTTATTAATGACAGATGGATCGGAAGTGGCGAAATTAATCGGTCCCGACCAGTAATTCGGAAGTTTCCGACCTTGAGGAACGGTGACTTCCTGCAGAGCAAAAAGTTGTAAAAAAGCCGTGTACCAATAATCCCATGTTTTTGAACTAAGGTTGATTTCCTGGGGATTGGACGAACGCAAGGCGACGATATCGTCGTCAGGAAGCTTTTTCCAAAGGGTGATGTGATCGACGCCCAGTTTGGCGCTAAGCGCTACCAACTGCTCGTTGGTAACGTTAGCAATATCAGGATCCAGCTCAGCTTCCGCGGCGATGGCGGCAGCTCGCAGCTTTTCGGCGATCGTATCCTCTATAGCTTGACGCGCCTGCTGCGTCACTTCGACCGTCGTGCTGAGTTGGTCCGCGATGGTAAGCATTTGCTGCTCGGCGGACTTTTTCAAGCCGTCTTTGGTGCTGATCGAGTAGATTGTCATGTTTAACACGAGAATAATGGCAACAAGCAGGGATATGCAAAGGGTGAGTTTCACCTTGATGGACATGATATCCTCCAAATCAGGTTATATGTTCTCGTCAACATTCGACACGTTCTTGGCGTATTCCTCTATAATTCCAGATAAATAAGCTTGGGGAATTCGGTATTTTTGCAGGAATTTGTAAAAAGTTGGCGAATCATGTTTACAATCTATTTGTAATCTACGAAACATAAGGAGGTGGCGACTTGAGAGTCCATCAGCTGCAGTACCAGGATCCTGATCATTTGCTGTCATGGATCGATGAGCATGGGATACAAGACTCCAAGCGGCTGCTCATACAAGTTTATACCGGCATCGTTCAGCTGGATCCCATTCACCGTTTAATCGGACTTTTACATACACGTCTGCCGCGAGCTACCTGCATGGGGTGCGCCTCTGAGGGACAAATTTTGGATGGCCGGATGTGTGAATCCGCGACCGTGCTGTCCTTTATTGAATTTGAACATACGACTCTGGAGGCCACGCTGTTCCCTTTTGCAGCTGATAAAGATTGTTATCACAACGGAAAAACGTTGGCAGCCCGCTTAACCGGCGCGGACACCAAGGCGATAATCCTTTTCACAAGCGCGCTTGTGAATGCGGAGGATTTTGTCCAGGGCGTCGAATCCGTTGCGCCGCATGTCGTGTTGGCCGGTGGAGTTTCCTTGAATCAACAGGGACAAACGGTGCTTTTTACAAGAGAAGGCGCTATCCAGAAGGGGGCAGTCGGTGTCGCTTTATCCGGCGATAATTTGCAAGTCCATAACCGATATAGCCTGAATTGGAAATCGGTTGGGAAAAATCTCGTCGTTACGCGAGCCTCGGGCAATCGGATTTACGCGATAGACGGCATGCCGGTCGTTGACCTGTACCGCAAATATTTGGGCGAGAAGATTGCAGCGCATATTACGACCAAAAGCACGCAATTCCCGCTGATCCTTAGACGCAACGGCATTGATATTTGCCGCGATGTGATCGCGGTTCATGAGGACGGCTCGGTGACAGTATCGGGGCATTTGTATGAAGGCGAGGTTGTCAGGTTCGGATTCGGCGATCCGGAGCTGATCGCGGAGGGCTCCAAACAGCTGACTGAGACGATGCGGGATATTCCGGCCGAAGCTATTCTCATCTATTCCTGCACGGCGCGAAAAAGCTTCATGTTCAATTCGATCGGCTACGAGCTGTCCCCCTTACAGCAGGTGGGCCCGAATATCGGCTTCTTTACGTGCGGTGAATTTTACCATCATGAACGAAGAAATATGGTGATCAATCATTCCATGACTTTGCTGGTGCTGTCTGAAAATCCGCAAGTGTCGAAAGCAGGGTCCGCACGGATCGAGCAGGAAGAGACCTGCGACCCATGGGGCGAGCTTGATGCCTTGCGTGCGATGTCACACATGGCGCAAGTGTCAACGGACGAGTTGATGAAGCTGAACGTGTCGCTGGAGGCTTCGGAGCAGCGGTACAGCTCGCTTGTCCAATATAATCCGGAGATCGTCTACTCCATTGATGCCGCGGGCACGTTCCTGTCGCTCAATCCCGTTTTCTACGATCTCTTAGGCTATCGGACGAACGAGGTGCAGTCGCTCTATGAAGTGGTGAACCCTGCCGACCATCAGACGCTGCGGGCTATGATCGAATGCGCGTTCCACGGAAGGCCGCAAAATTTTGAGCTCTCTCTTCTGATGAAGGGACAGATCGCGATTCCGTTTATGGTAACCAAGATTCCGATTATCGTGAATGAGGAGATTGTCGGCGTGTACGGCATCGCGCAAAATATGTCCGAGCGCAAAAAGGCAGAAGCCCGCATCACCTTCATGGCTTATCACGATGTGTTGACCGAGCTGCCGAACCGGACGCTGCTGTATAAGCAACTTGACGAGCTGCTGGTGGGCCGGAGTGACAGTCAGGCGATGTTTGCCGTTTTGTTCGTGGATTTGGATAATTTCAAGGAAATCAATGATTCGTTCGGCCATTTCGTCGGGGATGATATCCTGAAGCGGTTTGCTTCCGAGCTGAAGGCGCTAATTCAGGATAAGGGGATCGCCGCGCGTTTTGGCGGTGACGAATTTGTCATTATTTTAGAGATGGAGCAAGAGACGGAAGTCAAGGCTGTGGCAGAGCAGATTGTCGCTTATTTCAAAGAGCCGCTGATCCTGGAGGGCACCGAGCAATTTATTACGACCAGTGTGGGCATCAGTCTATTCCCGCAAGATGGTGACAGTGCGGAAACTTTGCTGAAAAATGCTGATTTAGCCATGTACAAAGCTAAACAATCAGGGAAGAACCGCTTCTTGTTCTACGAGAGCGAGCAAAGCGAGGAGCTGCGTGAGAAGCGGCTGCTGAGCAGCGAGCTGCGCAAAGCCATTATGGAGGATGAGCTGCAGCTGAACTATCAGCCGATCGTTGACATTCGATCGCATAAGGTGATTGGCTGCGAAGCGCTCGTTCGTTGGCGGCATAAGGAGCGCGGCCCGATTCCGCCATCGCTGTTCATCCCGATAGCCGAAGAATACGGCTTAATAGATATGCTGGGCACATGGGTGCTCCGCACGGCGTGCCTGCAGAAGGTGCGCTGGCTGGCGCAGCACGATGCGCTGCAGTTCATTTCTGTGAACGTGTCGTATCAGCAGTTCCAGCGGTTTGATTTTGTCGACGTTGTGCGTCAGGTGCTGCATGAGACGGGGCTCGACCCTGCGAGATTGCATCTGGAAATTACGGAGAGCACGGCGCTTGTGAATTTGGGACAGACGAGGCTGATTTTGCAAAGATTGCAGCAGCTCGGGATCTCAATCTCCATGGACGACTTTGGCACAGGTTACTCGTCGTTGAGCGGCATTAAAGATTTATCGATCGATAAGCTCAAGATTGATCGTTCGTTCATAACCAACATCTCTACCGATCAGCGGGATGCGGCCATTGTCAAAACGATTATCGCCTTGACGCGCAATCTGAACATGAAGGTGTTGGCGGAGGGTGTCGAGAGCAGCGAGCAGCTGGAAAAATTGGCGGAATACGATTGCGACGAGATCCAGGGGTTTTTGTTTAGCCCGCCGATTCCGGCTGAGGAGTTTGAGGCGTTGTTTTTGACCGCGGCTTCGCCCGGGTCGGGGGAGCCGGTGGAAGAGCCGGTGGCTCCGTAGTGGCTGGAGAGGGCGGCGGCGTAGTGCGCTGCGTGGTTCGCGGGCTGCATTGGCGTCACGGTACCACGGCCATGCTCCGGTACACTCCATTGAAGCTGCAGTCCGAATTTGCCCGATTGCATGCGGGCGTGTGCGCGTCGAAGATGCTGCAGTCCGATTAATCCCAATTGCAGCGGGCTTTTGCGGTACGAGTGGACGAAAATCGAGGTGTAGTCCGGCAAAATCGGACTACACCTCGTAACTCTGCACCGGCCCCCCCGGGCAATTGGCTTTATTCGGACTACAGCGGAGCGCACAAAAAAAGCAATCACGGAATCCAAGTTCCGTGATTGCTTTTTCGCATGCCTATTAATTGGCGATAAATTCTTGCACCCATTCGCCATTATAATAACCGACGCCGATTTTCGTATAATTCGGACTCAAAATGTTTTGACGATGCCCTGTGCTATTCATCCAGGCGGTCATCACGTCTTGCGGTGTTTTTTGCCCCATCGCAATGTTCTCGCCAGCATAGCTGTACGTGATGCCGTACTTCGTCATCATATCAAACGGTGAGCCGTACGTTGGTGAAGTATGATCAAAGTAGTGGTTGTTGTACATATCTTCGGCTTTATCCATGGCCATCGCGGACAAGGACGCATCTGCCGTCAGCGGCTGCAGACCTGCTTTGGCGCGCTCCTGATTGACCAGCGTCACGACTTGGTCAGCATAAGCGGACTGGCTGACTACCGGTGTTGTCGGGCTCGCAGGCAGTGGCGTCGTACCGCCGCCATTCACAGTATTGCCGGAAACGTTCAGTACCATGCCCGGCCAGATGATGTTCGGGTTGGCAACTTGTGGGTTCAGCTTAATCAAAGTGTTGAGCGAGATGCCTTGCTTTTGCGAGATGGTCCACATCGTATCCTGGCCCTTCACCGTGTACGTTGCGGTCGCTGCGGATGCGGAAACAGCCCCTACGCCTGCCATCAAGCTCAAAGCGAGTACGCCCGATAATAAAGTCTTTTTCATAAAGAAATCCTCCCTTTTCACGGCCTGCGAGGTTAGCTGTCGGATTCGGGTCAAAGAGTAATCACCCGGCCAACTGACAGTGTTGGCTTCACCCCAGAGTTGGGTCCCCCGTGCTTCACTATTGAAGCTTCGGCCTGCATAAATGTATTCTCAGTCAGCAGCCAATGGCCGCCTCTCTGAGTCCGTTCTATTCTAGCATAGCAATCTGCCACGTTCCCCCCTCAAATTTTCCCAATGTCATAGTTCAACAGGTGTTCCTGCTTGACATGAATACCCCGTGGGGTATTCACTCAATGGGAGGAAAGATTCATATGCCGCGGAATATTGTCATCGTTGGCGGAGTTGCTGGAGGCGCGTCTGCTGCGGCCCGGTTAAGAAGATTGAATGAAGAAGATCATATTGTTATGTTGGAGCGGGGCAGCCATATCTCATTTGCCAATTGTGGCTTGCCTTATTATATAGAGGAGACGATTCAGTCTCGGAATAAATTGTTTTTACAGACGCCGGCGGGCATGGGCAAAAGGTTTCGGGGTTTTATATTAAAGCATGAATTTATAGCCTACGCCCCAAACCGTTTTGATATGTTTAGGTTCCTTCGGATTGACTTCGATTTTTCTCCGTAAGTTCGTGATATGAACGTCGATGGACCGATCGTTTATGTAAGAATCGAATCCGCGGAGCGCATTGATCAATTCTTCCCGGCGAAACACCCGCTGCGGGTGTTCATAGAGCAGACGCATCAGCTCGAATTCGGAGAATGTCATCTCTACAGTCTCACCGCGCACTGACAAGGTGCGGGTTTCCAGGTTCATGTGCAGACCACTCTGTGCCGATCTCAGTGCTGCCGGGGGTACGACCTGTGCCGTCTGCAGAACAGCATGTTCTGGAGCCGCGGCAACCTGCTGCTGGGAGCGGCGCAAGAACGCCAAGATGCGCGCTTTCATTTCGTGCATGCTGAACGGCTTGCACAAGTAGTCGTCGGCGCCGACGGTAAAAGCTTCGATTTTCTCGCTGACTTTGGAATTCGACGAGATGATAATGATGGGCACAGCCGTCATGCTGCGCAGCGTATTGCATAAGTCCGTTCCTTCAAAATCAGGAAGCATTAAGTCCAACAAAATGATATCCGGTTGAAACTCGCTAAAAGCGCTTACGCCATCCTGCCCGTTATGGCACCGCAGCACTTCAAAGCTTTCCTCCGTTAAATACATAGAGATCATTTCTCCGATAATGTCGTCATCTTCTATTAATAGAACTTTTGTCATTATAATTCCCCCAAGTTACGTTAAATGCCTCCATGATTAAACTTAGTTCTATTAAGCTTAATGCTAACATTTTGCTCATATTTTCATTATAACCTGTCGATTTTTAAGAGTAAATCGCTATCATTGCCTATTTTTTAGTAGAAAATGAGAAATTGTTAGTGAATAATAAGTGAATATTTCCAATATGTTTAACAGTTGGCGCATAGTTAGCTAATAGATGGAAGTTATGATAGATGGTAAAAGCACGAAAGAAAACAGTGACATCTGGAAATAGGCGTCGTAAGATACATATACAGATAGATTTTAACAACAATGTCCAAAATAGGCTGGTGATTGTCCTGCTGCAGGCGATGCTCATTAATTTTGCAATTATAACCGTGTTTGTATTATTTATCGAACAATTTCTAATCCATACGGAGCTGGATGCGAAGCTGTCATGGCGGCGGAAAGTTGTGGTGGGGCTTGCTCATGGTGTTCTAGCCCTTATTTTGATAAATTTCAGCGTCTTGGTTGACAATCATATTCATATGAATTTTAGAGGCGTGGGCTTGCTCATATCCGCATTTCTTGGTGGTCCTTTATCCGTTGCCATCTCTTTTGTCATGATGTGGACCGGAAGATTCGCCGTAGAGGGTTTTATCGAGCTGCCGCAGTTGTTCATCGGATTGGTCAGTCTGACCGGTGTTTGCTTGATCTTTGCAAAAGCGCGGTCTTATTGGAAAAAATGGGTTTATGCGTTATCCTTCTTCTATCTTTTCTACTATACCTCACTTTGGGCGTGGTACCGGACCGATTCGTGGGATCTGATTTTGCAGTATGTGTTCTATCAATCCATTTGTATGCTTGTAATTGCCTCATTCCTCAAGTATTTGCTGCGTAACCGCAGATACAAACAAATGGTGCATCAAGCTGAGCAGGAATTAATCAATACGCTGCGCATGCAGCCTGGCTTTACTTTTAAACTGCATGCGGACAGGTCCCGGTATGTCTATGTATTGATAGAGGGTCAATTACTATACCAAATGGGCCTTGAACCCAAAGAATTTATTGGCAAATCGCCGGATGAACTGCCCTTCGTTCCGCAAGAGCTCGCCTCCGCTATGAATATGAATTACAGCAAAGCATGGCAGGGCGAACGTGTGATGTATGAAACGAAAGTAATGAAACAAGAGCTGCTTGTGACGCTGCAGCCGATTTATCAATACGGTGCCGTCACTGAAGTGATCGGAACCGCCGTTGATATAACGGGTCATAAGAATGCGGAGGTTAAGATCCGCGAACGGGAAGAGCAGTACCAGATTTTGGTGGAAAACTCGGATGATTTCATCCTGAGCTTTCATCTCGACGGAACCGTGACTTCTGTGAATCAAAAGCTGTGCCAGACTTTGCAATTGGAAGCCAACCAGTTAATCGGCCGCCTCTTTTCACCGATGCTTACCTTGGATGATGCTGATTTGTGGGAGCAGGCTTTTGAACAGGCTGTTGTGCAGGGTAAGGTGCAGCAGTTTGAAATGTGCATGATCCTAGCAGATGATCAGGAGCATGTTTACATTGTGACGCTTTCGCCGTTCTATCGGGCCGATGCGGAAATCGGCGGGGTGACAGGGACGATCCATGACATCACCGATTTGAAGAAGCGCAAGGAAGCGGACGAGGCCAATTGGGCCAAGAGCCAGTTTCTCGCCAGAATGAGCCACGAAATCCGGACGCCGCTTAACGGGATTATCGGGTTGTCGCTGCTCATGCAAAAGACGGAGCTTTCTGAAACGCAGAAAGATTATTTGAACAAAATCGAAGCCTCCTCCAATGCACTGCTGGGGACGATCAATGACATTCTGGACTTTTCAAAAATTGAGGCGGGCAAAATCACACTGGAGAAGGTGGATTTCTCGCTGGAAGAGTCGCTGCGTAAAGTAGCGGATCTGTCCAGTCCTGCTCTGGGGAAAAAGCAGCTCGAGATGATCATCGATACTTCGGAAGATTTGCCGATGTACGTGAACGGAGATCCTTTCCGCCTGGAGCAGGTGCTGATTAATCTGGCGAACAATGCGATCAAGTTTACTGAAAGCGGACACATCAGCATCAAGGTTGGCTTGGAAGCCTATGTCGAAGACAATGTGCTATTGTCGTTCTCCATTGAGGATACCGGCATCGGCATCGCCAAGGATCAGCTCGTGAAGCTGTTCTCGCCATTCACCCAAGCGGACAGCTCGACGAGCCGCAAGTACGGCGGTACAGGACTGGGGCTGGTTATTTGTCAGCATTTGATCCAGTCGATGGGCGGCATTTTGAAGGTGGAAAGCAAGCAGGGCGTCGGCAGCCGGTTTTACTTCACGGTGATGTTTGAACAGAGCCGTCAGGAGTTCGTGGAAAATTCTGTACTGACACAGTTGGCTGACGGCAGCCATCACGTGCTGGTGGCGGAGGATCATCCGCTGGTACGCGAGCAGTTAAGCCGCATGCTGAGCTCTTTTCAATTGCAAGTGAAGGCGGCTGCGAATGTTTTCGAGCTGTGCCAGTCGCTGGAGGACAGCATGGAGACCGGTACGCCTGTCTACGATTATATCGTCGTGGACATGGAGATGGAGCAGCTTCGCAAGCTGCAGGCATGGTCAGGCTTCATCAGTCTGATTGACCGGAAAACCACGAAGGTGATCGCGCTCACGACCATATTCGGCCGCGAGGAGTTGGACAAGTATCCTTTTGATCTAAGGCCGGATGCGGTGATGATGAAGCCGGTGTGCAAGCTCAATTTTCTGCAAATGCTGCAGTCGCTGACACAGGTTGAGAGCGTGGAAACACAAGAGTTGGTAGCGGCGGATAAGGAGATAATCAGCGAGGAGGCCGCTTTCAGGGGCCATATCCTTGTCGCAGAAGATAATGAGATCAACCAGTTGGTCATCACGCATATGCTGGAGCGGTTAGGTTATCAGGTGACGATTGCGGGCAATGGTCATGAAGTATTGGCGCAGGCTGACGATCGTCCGTGGAGCCTGGTGCTGATGGATCTTCATATGCCGGAGATGGATGGCTATGAGACGACGCGCAAGCTCCGTCAGAATAAATATTTCAATCGGATACCGATCGTTGCCCTTACGGCGAATGTGCTGAGTGAAGATCATGAGCGCTGCCTGAAAATAGGGATGAATGACATCCTGATTAAGCCTGTTGACGAGGAGCGTCTGCTGCAGATGATTCAGAAGTGGCAGAACCTCAACTGGCTCAACCGGATTGAAGGCATGGATACGATGCAGGTGATGAAAAATTTAGATGGCAAGATTCATATATTCCAGTATATGGTTAATAAATTCAAGCAGGATTATAGGAGTTTCTATTATCAACTGGAGACAGCGCTGTATAAACAAGAGATGGTGCTGGCACGAAGAATGGTCCACACGCTGAAGGGCGTATCCGCTAATTTCTTCGCGGCATCTCTGCTCGAAGCCGTGCAGTCTCTCGAGGTGGAGTTGGCGGAAGGCGCCGGGGGCACGATGGAGTTGTGGAAGCTGGGCGCGGCAAAGGTACAGGCGGAAATCAACCGCATCGTCCAGTCGTTGGATGCGGCATAGCTGTAAGAGGGAAGGTCAACCAGGGGGCTGGTTGGCCTTTTTTGTTTGGAATAGCGCGAGGCGGTGCGTCTGTAGAGCGAGAAATTCGCTCTAGAGAGCCGTGAGCGAGTGGCGGCGCGTCTGCAGAGCGAGAAATTCGCTTTAAAGATCCCGAGCCGATGAGCCTGGCTGTAGAGTGGTTAGCGTTGTTTTTTCAAAGTAAAGTCGGTCCAAAGCGTGAAACCAGTTTATCGGAACGAAACTAGCTGTGAGGGCGAAGCAAGTGAGCAGCATAATTTTATAGTGTCAAGTTAGACAAGCAGAGAGTTGCTTACAGCCGAGGCTTTCCCTCAAGCCTCAATAGGTATATAGTAAAAATAATTACTAGGCTAGGGGAAGGAGTCATCATGCCGAACAAGAACAACATGATCGAACAGTTAAATGGTATTTTTCCGTCCGTATGCTCCTTGGATTGCCCGGATCAGTGCGGTCTGCTGCTCCATAAGCAGGATGGGAAAATTGTAAAAATAGAAGGGGATCCGTCCCACCCGATTACACAAGGGGCGATATGCAACAAGGTTCGCAATATGACGGCCCGTATTTATGATGAGAAGCGCCTGAAGTATCCGCTGAAGCGGGTTGGCCCCAAAGGAGAGGGCAGCCGCTTCGAGCGCATCTCCTGGGAGGAGGCGGTAAGCACTATCACCGCCAATTGGAAGCGGCTGATCGCCGAAGAAGGTGCCGAGTCCATCCTGCCCTACAGCTTTTACGGCAATATGGGGCGGATTGGGACGGAGGGCATGGATCGGCGGTTTTTTAACCGGATGGGCGCCAGCCGGTTGCTCTATACGATCTGCCAGTCCGCCGGTACGGAAGGCTACACCTATACGATGGGCGGCAGCTTTGGGATTGATCCGGAGGATACCGAGCATACGAAGCTCATCATCATGTGGGGCATTAATGCGGTCAGCACGAATATGCACCAGGTGGTTCTCGCAGAGAAGGCGCGCAAGAACGGAGCGCAAATCGTGGTCATCGATGTTCACAAAAACCAGACCGGCCGCTGGGCCGATTGGTTTATTCCGATCTTGCCGGGAACGGATGCAGCTTTGGCGCTTGGCATCATGCACATTTTATTTGCCGAGCAGCTCGTGGACCTGGCTTTCCTCAGCCAATACACCGTAGGGCACGAAGAGCTGCGCCAGCACGTGCGCCAATATGAACCAGCCGTCGTATCGGCGATTACCGGTGTCCCTGTGGAGGACATCTACCGTCTGGCACGCCTATACGGGCAAACGACGCCGTCGTTTATCCGCATCGGCAATGGGCCGCAGCATCATGATAACGGCGGAATGACGATCCGGACGATAGCCTGTCTGCCGGCGCTAACGGGTCAATGGCTGCATCCCGGAGGCGGGGCGATTAAGGGCAACGGGGGATTTTTGGACATTAATACAGGGGCTTTGCAGCGGCCGGATTTGCTCGCCAAGCCAACACGCGAAATCAACATGATTCAGTTGGGCAGCGCTTTACTAGAGCTGGATCCGCCGGTTCGTTCGCTGTTTGTCTACAACTCCAATCCTGCCGTCGTCGCACCGGAAGCGAATAAGGTCAGAGAAGGGTTGCAGCGTGAAGATTTGTTCACAGTCGTCCATGACCTGTTTCTGACAGAGACGGCGATGTACGCGGATATTGTACTGCCGGCCACATCTTCTTATGAGAATACGGACTTATACAAATCTTACTGGCATCATTATCTGCAAATTCAACAGCCTGTCATCGCGCCATACGAGGAAAGCAAGGCCAATACGGAAGTGTTCAGACTGCTGGCACAAGCGATGGGATATGAAGAGCAAGCACTCAAAGATAGCGAAGAGGAAATGATCCGCCAATCGCTGGACTATCCGCGCAATCCATATATAGAAGGGATTTCCCTGGAGGGGCTGCAGAAGACGCAATTCGCAAAAGCGAAAATTACGCCATTGGTGGCAAGTCCGCTCAAGACGCCTAGCGGTAAAATCGAGCTGTATTCCGAGAAAATGGAAAAGCAAGGGTACGCGCCACTGCCGACTTACACCCCGCTTATCGACGATGGGGACTATCCGTTTCTGTTCGTGCCGGCGCCGAATCACAACTTCCTGAACTCGACGTTCTCGAACAATGAGAAGCATGTGCGCATGGAAAAAGCGCCGAAGCTGCATATGAATGCAGCGGATGCAGCGGATCTGGGGCTGGCCAGCGGTGACATGGCCCGGGTGTGGAATGCTCGCGGGGAGTGTGAGCTGGTTGTATCCGCAGGCGAAGATGTGCTGCCTGGGGTTGTCGTGAGCCAAGGTCTCTGGGCAGATGCGCCGCGCCGCAAAGCGCTTGTCAATGCACTTACCCCAGATCGGGTCGCTGATATGGGAGGAGGAGCCGTCTTTTTCTCTGGACGTGTTCAGGTAGAAAAGGTATAGGGGGAACAAGCACCTGCTGAACCATTAGGCGGATATCCGAATAAGGTATGGCAGGAGGTGAGAACCACCAATGCCATTGGAGCAAAAAGCTTATATGTGGATCGGCAAGCCAGTTGGCGTATCGCTGCGGGACGGGACGGGTGTCTCCGGGGTTATGTGCGGTGTGCAGGGCGGCCAAATCTACTTAATTGAATACTTGTATCACACGCAATTCGCAACGAAACATTACCCGTTATATCAGGTTCAGGATATTCATCCATTTCCGGGCTGTCATAACCCGTTTCCGCCGGTGTATTACCCGGCTCCGACTTCGATGTAAAAGACGAAGACCCCCAAGGTTCATTCCCGAACCATTGAGGGTCTTCTGTGCATTTACTGTTCTTCTTCGTTGTTGACTGCATTGGCGCTTTGGTTAACGCCTTGACCAGCACCTTGACCGGCCCCTTGGAAAGCCTGTGCAGCAACCTCAGCGGAAAACTCCGCATCGTTCTCCGCATTCGGGAGTCGGTTCAATTGTGTCGATTGAACAGCAGCTTTGTTGGCTTGATTTTGATTTTGGTTTTGATTGGATTGATTCATGTGAATAGCCACCTTTCTATGGTTGAAATGAACACCTCCTTTATTCTGGTTCAGGATCGTAATTTTATGCATGTTGCGTATCATTAATTTCTATAAATCGAATTCGCCTAATTGCAGCGTCCGAACAGAGCCGTCTCACATCTCCAATCCGATTTTGCCCACTTACAGACACTAATTCAGGGCAGTTGCCGGGAAGCCCTCTGCAATTGGGGAAATCGGCCTGCAGAGCACAGCTTCAGGCAACTGGCGGCTGCAATTGGGGAAATCCAGCCTACAGCTTAATCCCGGGGCTCTAAGGCGACCGTAAATGCATTATTTGTTAAGGATAGAACCACTGGGACGGACAGATAGTAGATGAAGGAAGATGAACTTCTCGCCAAAGAAAGTGAGGAATAACTTCGATGGATCAGCAGATGCAAGCGGGGGGCCAGGCTCAATCCCAGACGCAGACGACCTCAGACCGCAATGTGCTTACTGACAAAGAGCTTTCCTATGTGAAAGACTTTTTGTCATGGGAACTGTTAGCGATGAAAAAATGCAACGACACGGCGAATCGCTGTACGGACCCGCAAATTCAATCGCTCATTAAGCAGACAGGGCAGAAGCATTTGGAGCATTACAATTCGCTGCTGTCGCTGCTGCATTAAACGAAAGAGGAGGCTCGTCACATGACGCTTGAACTAGCCATGCCACAAACCGGACAGCTGCCGCAGGTCAAAGGTCCTGAGCTAAACGACCGGGACTTTATCAATGAAATTTTGACGAATGAAAAATATTTGTCTTCCGGCTACAACACCGGACTACTGGAGATGCAAAATCCGAAGCTGCATGAAACGGTGCAGGCGATTCTCAGCGACACGCATAACTGCCAGTTCCAACTTTTTGATCAAATGTTTCAGAAAGGCTGGTATAAGATGAAAGTCGCCGACCAGCAGGAAATCCAGCAAACCAAAACGCAATTTACGAACTATCAGACGCAATTTCCGACGTTTCAATAAACAAAAGGAGCTGAGCGAGAATCCGCTTAGCTCCTTTATTCTTTTTATTATTACCGGTTATCGATTTTCTCCGGATACATATCATGATTCATCAAGCGGTGCTCGGCCATCGCTTCAAATTTGGTTCCCGGCTTGCCGTAGTTGCAGTACGGGTCGATGGAAATACCGCCGCGTGGCGTGAACTTGCCCCACACTTCAATATAGCGCGGATCCATGAGCTTGATCAGATCGTTCATAATAATGTTCATGCAGTCTTCATGGAAATCGCCATGGTTGCGGAAGCTGAACAGGTACAGCTTGAGCGATTTGCTCTCAACCATTTTGATGTCTGGAATATACGAAATGTGCAGCGTCGCGAAGTCCGGTTGACCGGTAATCGGGCAGAGGCTTGTAAATTCCGGGAAATTAAATTTCACGAAATAGTCGCGGTTCGGATGCTTGTTATCGAATGCTTCCAGAAGGGTTGGATCATAGCTGAAAATATATTTGGTGCCTTGATTGCCTAGCAATGTAATATCTTTCAAATCTTCACGGCTTCTGCCTGTGGACATGGGTAAAACCCCTTTCTTTTCTCGACGAAAAGAAGACAAACTAAAAAACACGAAAAAACATACCGCGGGTACTCGTTACAGTCCTACCGAAGTGCGTTATCCTTAGTTTTTTATAGAGGGAGTTTGCGAACCTCTCCTAGGGGCATGCGCGCCTAGATGTGCCTTCTTTAGTTTTCATATGAAAATGTAACATAAAAAGGATGAAAATGCACGCAATCGGGCATTGGAAGATCGCTCCTGTTCCTGTTCCTGCTGCTGCCGCTCACTTCGCCAAGCCGCGGACGAAAGCCCGGAACTCGCGCATGGCAAACGACTGGTATTTGTCTTTGCGGCTGATGACAACGAGCTCCCAAGGGATCGCCGGGTCGGTCAGCTCCAGCGTGCGGCAATCGGGATTGACGATCTTGCTGCAGATCGCATCGGGCATAATGGTGATGCCCAGATTGGCCGCGACCATCTCGGCAAGCAGATCCCACTGCGAGCTCTCGTAGACGACGTTAGGCTCGAAGCCGAGACTGCGGCACGTCCGCATCACATGCTTGCGCACTGCATAGCCGTTCGGGAACAAGATGAAAGGCTCATCGCACAGCTGCGCCAGTGAGACGAAAGCTTCCCCAGCTAGCGGATGATCGCGATGCAGAACGAGCGCCAGCTTTTGATTCAGAAAAGGAATACTGTCGAAGGCATCGGGTTCGACGGGGGTAACGACCACGCCGAGCTCCAGGGTCCCGTCCAGAACAAGTCCCTCTACCTTTTTGGCGCCTTCCTCCATGATTTGAAATTTAACATGCGGGTACAGCTTTTGAAACTTGGCGATGACGCGGGGAAAGAAAACCGAGCTGATCACCGGCGGGAGACCGATGTGGATCGTGCCCGTCCGCAGGCTGGAAGCGTCTTCAATTGCGCTGTACAAGTTTTGCACCGCTTGCATAATAAGTTGAACTTGATCGATGGCCACGCTGCCTGCATCGGTTAATTTGACATATTTACCGCTCCGGTCGAATAAGGTTACGCCCAGCTCCGCCTCCAGTCCTTTCACCATTTTGCTTAGTGTGGGCTGGGTAAGATGGAGATGGTCTGCGGCTTTCGTAAAATTTTGCTGCTTGGCAATTTCCAGTAAATAAGTAAGCTGCCTGAGATCCAAGGCGTTTCAACTCCGATCCATAGATAAATGGCATGGGAAATATTCTATCTATGAATTTTACCTCCGCATGGGTCCGATGTAAACTAGAAGCAGTAGAAATTGTAAGCGTTTTATATTTCTCGACAAAGAGGAGAAGTGAACAGATGTTCATTCAGGTTGTGGCGATTCTGCTTGCTTTGGGATTGCTGATGTTTTTTGCTTACAGGGGCTACCCGGTCATTGTGTTTGCCCCGATCTTTACTTTGCTGGCCGTTCTCATTTCCGGGCTGGCGCTCATGCCCAGCTATACGGAAACGTACATGGTCAATGCGGCTAACTATATCAAAATATATTTCCCGGTCTTCCTCTTAGGCGCTGTATTCGGAAAAGTGATGGAACTGAACGGCGCCGCATCTTCCATCGCGCACACCATTGTGAAGGGGCTGGGCTCCAAGCGCTCGATTTTATCCGTCATTCTGGCGTGTGGCGTGCTGACCTATGGCGGTGTCTCCCTGTTCGTCGTCGCTTTCGCCGTCTATCCGTTTGCCAGCGCCATCTTCCGTGAAGCGAACGTGCCGAAGCGGCTCATTCCCGGAACGATTGCTCTCGGCGCCTTCACGTTTACGATGGATGCGCTGCCAGGAACGCCGCAGGTGCAAAACATTATCCCGACGACGTATTTCGGAACGGATGCCTACGCTGCGCCGGTGGTCGGGATCATAGGCGGCATTCTCGTCTTCGCCGCAGGCCTGTATTGGCTCGAACGCCGCCGGAAGCAAGCGGAGCTGGCGGGTGAAGGCTACGGCACGAATCACAAGAATGAGCCGGAGCTGGCTGTAGACGAGCGATATCCGAATATCTGGCTGGCGATCGTGCCGCTGTTGCTCGTGCTCATCTTCAACTATTTGCTGAGCCGCGGCTTCCTGACCGTCAACAACTGGTACAGTGACGAGCTGCTCAAAACGTTTAACATCGCAAGCGTCAAAACGGTATCCTCCACCTGGGCGCTCATCGTAGCCCTGTGCATCGGGATCGTGGCGGCCATTTGCATCAATGTGCGCCGTGTGCACAACAAGCTGTCTGCCGGACTAACGGCTGCGGCTATGGGCGCGCTGCTGGCGATCTTCAACACCGCATCCGAGGTAGGCTTCGGCAATGTCGTGAAAACGCTTCCGGGTTTCAAGCTGATCCAAAACTGGATTCTGGGGTTAAGCTCGCATCCGTTAATTTCCGAAGCTGTTGCGGTCAACATCCTTGCCGGGGTGACGGGCTCGGCCTCCGGCGGCTTATCGATCGCCCTGGAAGTGATGGGCAAACCGTATATGACAGCTGCTCAGGCTGCCGGCATTTCTCCGGAACTGCTGCACCGAATCGCCTCCATGGCTTCCGGCGGGATGGATACGCTGCCGCACAACGGCGCGGTCATTACGCTGCTGGCGATTACGGGCTTGACGCACAGACAGTCGTATAAGGACATTTTTGCCATTACCGTAATTAAAACGTTAACCGTCTTCTTGCTTGCAGTTGTTATATCTATCTTTTGAGATGAGGTGTTGCGAAAGTGATGATGGATTTGGATAAAAAAGTAGCTTTCATTACAGGCGCAGCCAGCGGAATCGGCCTGGAAATCGCAAGGACATTCGCCAGGGAAGGCGCTGCCGTCGTCATTACGGATGTGCATGGCGATCAAGCGGAACAAGCCGCTGCTGCGCTTAAGCAGGAGGGGCATGACGCCCTGGGGCTGCGCTGCGATGTCACCCAGGAGCTGGAAGTGGCCCAAGCGATTGCCGAAGCAGAGCGGACCTACGGACGCTTGGATATTTTAGTGAACAATGCCGGATTGCAGCATGTAGCGCCTATCGAAGATTTTCCGGTGGAGAAATTCGAATTCATGCTCAAAGTGATGGTAACCGGCGCATTTATCGGCATCAAGCATGCGTTTCCGATGATGAAGCGGCAAGGCTACGGCCGCATTATTAACATGGCGTCGATCAACGGCGTGATCGGCTTCGCGGGCAAAGCAGCCTACAACAGCGCGAAGCACGGGTTGATCGGCTTGACGAAGGTTGCCGCCCTGGAAGGCGCTGCCCACGGCATTACCGTGAACGCGCTGTGCCCGGGCTACGTGGATACCCCGCTCGTGCGCGGCCAACTGGAAGACTTGGCACGGACAAGAAACGTGCCGCTCGAGAGTGTGCTGGAAGAAGTGATCTATCCGCTGGTGCCGCAGAAGCGGCTGCTGTCGGTGGCGGAGATTGCTGACTTTGCCGTGCTGATCGCAAGTGACAAGCTGCGCGGCGTAACGGGGGCATCGTTATTGATCGACGGCGGCTATACGGCTCAATAAAACGATTTCACAATCATATAAATAGATAGAAAAGCCTTAGGCAAGGGAAGGAGAGTGTCGGCATGAACAAGCTGGTTGCAACGGTGGAGGAAGCCGTACTTGATATTCACGACGGAGCGACATTAATCGTAGGGGGCTTCGGGCTGTGCGGCATTCCGGAGCACTTGATCGCGGCGCTGAAAGCACGGGGGAGCCAAGAGTTGACGGTCGTCAGCAATAATTGCGGGGTGGACGATTGGGGGCTGGGCTTGCTGCTGGCAAACCGCCAGATCAAGAAGATGATTTCATCCTATGTCGGGGAAAACAAGACATTTGAGAAGCAATTTTTAAGCGGTGAGCTGGAAGTTGAGCTGGTCCCGCAGGGGACACTGGCCGAGCGCATCCGTGCCGGCGGGGCGGGCATTCCCGGCTTTTACACGGCTACGGGTGTAGGCACGCTTGTTGCGGAAGGCAAGGAGCATCAAACCTTCGAGGGGCGTACTTATGTTCTGGAGCGGGGTATTACCGGCGACTTTGCACTTGTCAAAGCCTGGAAGGCAGATACCTATGGCAACCTGGTATTTCGCAGAACCTCACGCAACTTTAATCCGCTGGCCGCGACAGCCGGCCGTGTGACCATCGTGGAAGCGGAGGAAATCGTCCAGCCCGGCGAGCTGAGTCCGGATGACATTCATTTGCCTGGTATTTATGTGCACCGCGTCGTGCAAGGCGGCGTCTATGCGAAGCGGATTGAACGGCGGACCGTGACATCCAGGGAGGGAACGAGATGAGCGAGGAACGCAGCAAAATTGTAACACGCGCTGTGCAGGAAATAACGGACGGTATGTATGTGAATCTGGGCATTGGCCTGCCTACTTTGGTGGCAAATGCGATTCCGCAGGACTTGACGGTGATGCTGCAGTCTGAGAACGGTTTGCTCGGCATCGGCCCTTATCCGCTGGAAGGGGAGGAGGATGCCGACCTGATTAATGCCGGCAAAGAGACGGTCACAGCTGTGTCTGGTGCGGCTTTCTTTGACAGCGCCGAATCCTTTGCGATGATTCGCGGCGGGCATATCGACCTGGCGATTCTCGGCGGGATGGAAGTGGCGGAGAACGGCGACCTGGCCAATTGGATGATTCCCGGTAAGATGGTCAAAGGCATGGGTGGCGCGATGGACCTGGTTAGCGGGGCGAAGCGCATTGTGGTCATCATGGAGCACGTGAACAAACAGGGAGAGTCCAAGGTGAAAAAGGCTTGTACGCTGCCGCTTACAGGTAAAGCGGTCGTCAACAGGCTGATTACGGATTTGGCCGTATTCGATTTCACGGCCGGCGGCATGGAGCTTGTTGAACTCCAGCCCGGCGCCACGATCGAAGAAGTCAGGGAGAAAACGGAGGCCGCATTTGTATGGCATGCGGATCCGTCGGATCGACCGGGAGGAGGATCGCTATGACGTCGATGTCGCCTATCATGCAAGAAGTCGTCATCGTCAGCGCCGTGCGCACGGCGATCGGCAGCTTTCAAGGCTCGTTAACGCAAGTGTCCGCCCCGGAGCTGGGCAGCATCGTGATCAAGGAGGCTTTGCAGCGGGCCGGCGGACTGGATGATTCATACGTGAACGAAGTCATCATGGGCAACGTGCTGCAAGCCGGGCTGGGCCAAAACCCGGCCCGACAGGCTTGGCTGAAGGCTGGCTTCTCGCCAGCGATACCCGCGATGACGATCAATAAAGTGTGCGGCTCCGGGCTGAAAGCCGTCATGCTGGCTGCGCAAGCGATTCGGCTTGGCGATGCCGACATCGTTGTCGCCGGCGGCATGGAGAACATGAGCCAGGCGCCATACCTGCTGCCCGGCGTGCGCAGCGGGCTGCGCCTGGGCGACGCGTCGATGGTGGACGCCATGATCCGCGACGGCTTATGGTGCGCCATGTGCGACATTCACATGGGCGTCACCGCCGAGAACATTGCCGAGCGCTATGCGCTGACTCGGCAAGAGCAAGACGTTTTCGCGGCCTGGAGCCAGCAGAAAGCGGAGCAGGCGATCGCCTCCGGGCGCTTCGCGGAGGAGATCGTCCCGGTGCGGATCCCGCAGCGCAAGGGGGATCCGCTTCACTTCGCAGCGGATGAGTACCCGCGCCCGGGCACGACCGAGGGGACGCTGGCGAAGCTGCGCCCCGCGTTCCAACAAGGCGGCACGGTGACCGCGGGCAACGCCTCCGGGATCAATGACGGCGCTGCGGCGCTCGTCGTCATGTCAGGGACGAAGGCAAGCGAGCTGGGCTTGAAGCCGCTTGCCCGCATCAAGGGCTACGCGCACGCCGCGCTGGACCCGTCCGTCATGGGACTGGGGCCAATCGAGGCTACGCGCAGCATTTTGCACCGAACAGGCGCCCGGATCGAAGAGATCGACCTGTTTGAGCTGAACGAAGCGTTTGCGGCGCAGTCGCTTGCAGTTAGCCGTGATCTTGGCATCGCGCCGGAGAAGATCAACGTGAATGGCGGCGCCATCGCGCTCGGGCATCCGATCGGCGCCAGCGGTGCGCGCGTGCTCGTCACGCTGCTGCACGAGCTGCAGCTGCGCGATGGCCGCCTCGGCCTGGCCGCCTTATGCATCGGCGGCGGGCAAGGCGTCGCCATGCTCGTGGAAAGAGTCTAAATACACAAAGCAGCGTCCCATGCTTTCAGATTTATGAGAGCGTGAGACACTGCTTTTTATTTTTGGCTAATGCGCATTCGCTTGTACAAACCAATCCGGCTCGCTGGCATACAATAGTAGAGGCATGGACGAACCTGGCCATGTACATGCCTGCCAGACGGCGAAGAGGGGGTGTCCATTCATGAGAAAGCTCAAAGTGGACAGACGGGAAAACCAAGTGTATTCCAACCGGGTCGTACGCTCGGAGTTTGACAACCACTGGAGAATGTTTCAATCCGCCAGTGGATATATCGTGTACGTAGCAACCGCGAACGGCGCGTCGGTCGAGGTGCTGCTGTCAACAGGAGCGCGAAAGAAGATTGTTTTTAATCGAGGCGGCCGAGTGCTTGTCGGCGGGGGAGGTGTCAGTCATTACAGCAAGCCCCACCGCGCGATCGATCTGTAAATAAAAGCTATGGATAAAAGGCATGGATGAAACGAGTCGTTCTGTGCAATTTATCCATATTTTTTAGTAAATCGCTTTATAGCCAAGAGAAGGGGGGGCATTGTATACTGACATTGTACGCGCTCAGGCGCGGTAGCAATTACAAAACAAAATGGTAAGCGTTTCCAAGTCTTGGGGGTAAGAGAAGATGATAGAGAAAGAGAATCCCGTGATTGAACCTCTCTTGACCCTTTTAGAGAATGCGCCGATTGGTGCTGTAATGATTGGTCAAGATGGACAGATCTTTAGAGTCAACCAATATTTTAGTGATTTTACCGGGTATACCAAGGATGAATTAATGATGATGGACATTCGGGATATTCATCATCCGGATGATCGGGAGAAGAACTGGGCTCCGTTCGTCCATGTGGAATCAGCGCCGGAAACCTACCGCATGGAAATACGCTACATACACAAACAAGGTCATGAGATTTGGGGTCTTATTCAAGGGACAAGCAATTATAGTGCTTTGCATGCCGAGGTTGCGTATCTCGGCTTTATCCATGATATTACACCGCTGAAGAAACAAGAGGAAGAACTGCGGGCGACGAAAGAAAAATACGAGTCTTTGATTCACAATTCCTCCGATGTTTTTGTGCTCTACGATTTGGAAGGGCATGTTCTGGAAGTGAATGAAGCTTATACGCGTGTGACAGGCTGGGAGCCAGGCGAAGTGATCGGGAAGCAGCTGCCCATTTCATTTGCGGGTAAAGTGGAAGAATCCATGAACATCATCCGGTACGTAAGCCAGGGTGGCATGATCGAGAATTTGGAGCTCATCCGCACAGGGAAAGACGGTGTCTGCATTGAAGTGAGCGCCTCGATCTCCCCGATTCACAATGCACGTGGGGAAATTATTATGATCGCTGCGATCGGCAGGGATATCGGGCAGCAGAAGGCGCTGTCGCGACGCGCCAAGCAGCAGGAAGAGCTGTTTAAGCAGCTGGTGGACAATTGGCCGGATGCTTTTATGATCGTGCAGAACGGCAAATGGGTGTACAGCAACTCGGCGGGACTCGCTTTAATAGGGGGCTCCAAGCCGGAGCAGGTCATTGGTAGTTCTGTTCTGGACTACCATCCGGTGGAGGATCATGAATACATTCAGTTAAAAATGGAACAAGTCCATCGGGGTTATGTACACCGGAGCGTGCGGCAGAAGATTACCGATCTGGACGGTCATGTGATCGATATTGAAGTGACAAGTATGCCGGCTTACTTCGAAGAGGATTCACCGGCGATCCATGTCGTCCTCCGCAATGTGACGGAACGGATCAAGACGGAAGAGTATATGCGGCTCTCCGATAAGCTCAATGCTGTCGGGCAATTAGCGGCCGGGATCGCGCACGAGATCCGCAACCCGCTGACGGCGATTAAAGGCTTTATCCAATTAATCCAAGGCAAATACCCGGAGTCGGGCAAATATACGGATATTATTAAATCGGAAGTGGAGCGCATCGACCTGATTACGGGCGAGCTGCTGCTTCTGGCTAAGCCTAATCTCAAAAGCGCCAAGCCTTTGGATATGGGCGAATTGCTGGAGCAGGTGCGGCTGCTGCTGGATACGCAGTGTCTGATGAACAATATCGAGCTGATCTGCGATTACAGGGCGATGCCGCAGCCCGTCATCGGGGATGCCAACCAGCTGAAGCAGGTGTTCGTGAACTTGCTCAAAAATGCCGTCGAAGCGATGCCGAAAGGCGGGCAAATCCAGCTCATCGTCGATGCGGATAGCCGGGAGACGCGCATCACGATTCAGGATCAGGGGCCGGGCATTCCGCTCGAGCTGATGAATATTATCGGCCGCCCCTTCTATACAACGAAACCGAACGGCACTGGACTTGGTCTGATGGTCAGCTACAAAATTGTGCAGGATCATGGAGGCTCTATT
>Ga0209566_100120_pt1 | contig 105111 bp, 92 predicted proteins | sample Araplavi_mTSA_r2_2_FD_184287 | JGI IMG/M metagenome (GOLD analysis project Ga0209566, IMG submission 184287) | Arabidopsis root microbial communities from North Carolina, USA - plate scrape CL_Cvi_mTSA_r2 (SPAdes) (version 2) | ecosystem: Host-associated > Plants > Roots > Endosphere | place... | reverse complement strand
CCCGTCCCACGGATACATCGTGTTCACGTACTGCGCCTGGCCCCAGCCTTGGAGCTGAATATGGCCCGGCACTTGGATATGCTCCCAAGCGGCGCAATTGAAATCCATTTCGTAAAACGCGGCTATCCGGCTTGCCGGATTAACCGCATAGCTGAACTGCCAGCTGCCATTCAAGCTGTGGCGCATATCCATCGGCAATCCTGCCGCGGCGGACGCCATCGAGCTATAGTAGCGGTGGTCAGAGTGAGCATCCAGCCTGTTCACTCTAAACATGCTGACATCTTGAAGCCAATCCAGGCTTGGTTTCGTAGGACCCATTCGATTCGTCTCCTAAACAATCATATTTTGCACTTTACTTTATTTCACAGAACCAACCATGCCCGCGACAAATTGTTTTTGCATGAGGAAGAAAACAAGTGCAGTCGGCAGCGTGGAAATCACGATAGCCGCCATGATCACACCGAAATCCGGCGAATAGCTGGAACCCAGATTCGAGACTAAGAGCGGAATCGTTCTTTTATCCGGGGTCTGCAGCACAATCAGCGGCCACAAGTAGTTATTCCAGCTGGACATAAATGTAATAATCGACGCGGCGGCGAATGTTGTCTTCATCGTCGGCAAGTAGATGCGGAAAAACAGGCCGAGCTCGGTCAAGCCGTCCATACGTCCGGCCTCCAGCAGTTCCTTCGGGAACATTTTCGTGCTTTGGCGGAAAAAGAAAATTAGGAACGCAGTCGTAAAAGTCGGGAGCACGACCGCCACGATCGTATTGACGCCAAGCACGGGAGCCGTCCGCGACAGCTTGGAGAACATTTGATAAAGCGGCACCATCATCGCCGCGAATGGAATCATCATCGACAGCAGCAAAATGTTGAACACGACATCTTTCGCCTTGCTGCGGTAAATTTCAAAGCCGTAACCGGCCAGCGAGGCAATCAGCAGCGCCAGCACTGTCGTCCAGATTGAGATTTTGAGTGAATTGCCGAAAGCTTGGAACAGGTTGACCGAGTTCACCAGCTTGGTGAAGTTTTCCACAAAATGACTACCCGGCAGCATTCTCCCCTGGGTGACATCCACGGAAAGATTCGTTGAGCTGATGATCATCCAAATAAACGGGAATATCGAGACGATCGCCGCAATGGTCAAAAACACATAGATGAAGGTCTTTTTCAACATTATTTATTCTCACCTGCCAGTTTAATTTGAAGGACGGACAGCACGATGATCATGACCACAATCGAATAGGAAACGGTAGCGGCATAACCAAAGTCAGGAGAGTATTTGAACGAGAGATTATAGATGTATTGCGAAATCGAAAGCGTTGCGTTGCCTGGTCCGCCTTTTGTAATGTTCACAATTTCGTCGAACAACTGCAGTGTTCCGATCGTCGAAGTGATCGAGGTAAACAATATGATCGGCTTCAATAATGGCACTGTAATGCTGAAAAATTGCCGAATCGAGGAAGCACCGTCAAGGCGAGCGGCCTCATAGATCGAGCTGTCGATGTTTTGCAGCGACGACAAGTAAAAAATCATATTGTAGCCGGTCCAGCGCCAAGTAATCGCAATAATAATGGTTACCTTTGCCCAGAACGGATCGGAAATCCATTGAATCGGTTGTGCGAGAATATGCAGCTTCAACAGTGCCAGATTGACCAGACCGTCGTTGCCAAACAAATATTTGAACACGACTGAATAAGCGACAAGCGAGGTAATACATGGCAAGAAAATCGCCGTGCGGAAAAATCCCTTGAACTTCAGATTGCTGTCGTTAAGCAACACGGAAATGATCATGGCCAACAAAATCATGATAGGCACTTGAATGATCAAAAAGATAAACGTATTTTTGACCGCAGTGAAGAACGTCTTATCGCTAAACAACCGTTTGTAGTTGTCGACTCCATTGAAATGCAGGTTCGCTCCAGCTCCGGTCTTAAAGGAGAGCAGCAAGGCTTGAATCATCGGATAAAAGTAAAAGATACAGATCAAGATGACGGCAAGCGCAATAAACAGCCAGCCCGTCAACTGTGCTCGGTTTTTCATTGTATGGTTCAAGGCTACCAAACCTTTCCTTCAGAAAAATGGAAACGCTGACCTCCGCCATGCGCCAATTCGGCAAAACGAAGGTCAGCGTTGATCGGAAATGTAACGGGTTACTTAATTTGCGACTCCGCTTGAGACTGCGCGTCGCTCAACACTTTATCCAAATCCGTACCCTTCAAATAGTTCTGCGCTCCAACTTTGAGAATGTCTTCGATCTCATACGTATGCATGCCATAGTTGACCTTTGGAATTTGCGTCGTCCAGGTTGCAAAATCAGAGCTGATCTTTTGACCACCGAAGAAATCGTCCGCTTTCGTATAAGCCTCGCCCGATGCTGCAGGCTTATAAGTGCCGATAACTCCGATATTGGTCAGCATTTTTTGATACAAATCTACGTTAGAGCCAAGCGTTTTTCCGAGGAAATCCGCAGCAACCTCTTTACCAGGGCTATTCAACACATACCAGGAGCTTCCGCCAAGGTTCGAAGCGTTGACTGAGCTCGCTGTGTTTTTCAGTTTAGGGAACGGAACGACGGCCCATTTGCCGGATTGATCCGCTTGTGCCTTGACGGAAGGCGTGATCCAGTTGCCTGTTGGCACGGTTGCGACAGCGCCGCTGTTAAAGCCAGCCAGGAAAGAGTTCCAGTCGGAAGTAATCTTCACGATATTGGCGGACATTAACGTTTTGTAAGTTTGGAAAGCATCCTTCAGCGCTGCATTGTCTTTCAAATCCGGCGTAGAGCCGTCGCTTTTCAGATACCAGGAGCCTGCCGACTGAATCATCATACGGATCAAACCAAGGTCGTTCGGATCCTGCGTCAGCATATCTTTGCCGGTTTTCGCTTTTACCGCTTTACCGATCTCAATAAATTTATCCCAGTCGATATTCTTCATATCGTCGACTTTATAGCCCGCTTGCTGCAGGTAATCGGTGCGGACATACAAGCCAGTTACGCCGGAATCGAACGGAAGACCGTACTGCTTACCGTTTAGACTTGTCGCTCCGATTTTGTAATCGGCAAAATCAGACGCTTTAATGGAAGACGACAGGTCTTGGAAAGAATCGGGATACGCTTTCAAGAAGCTTTGGGCGCGGTAGTCTTCGATCAATACGACGTTAGGTAAACCCGATGTCGTGCCGGAATTAAGACCCGTGTTCAGCTTTTGGATGATATCATCCTGGGCGTATTCGACGATGTTGATTTTCACGTCAGGATGATCCTTAGCGTACGCTTCTTGCGCCAGCTTCATCGCTGCGATATTAAAGTTCTTATCCCATGCCCAGACTGTAATTTCCTTGGTGCCGGTCGCCGCTTGATCCGTAGGTTTTGCGGTATTCGTTGCGTTGCCGGAGTTGCTCGAGCATGCCGATAGCAGCAAAAGACTCGACAGCAGGACTGCAGAAAGTTTCTTTTTCATGTTGCTCCCCCTGTTTGATTGAGTTATGAAAATGCTTACAAAGTAATCATAACATCCCGCGAAAACGGCCTGTTAGGAATTACTTTTCAACAATTAGTGTTATTATTTGAAGTTGCAACCGACCTTATTCGAAATTCTTTTCAGAATTTGTACTTTCTTTAGAATTTGCACTTTCTTTAGAATTGCAGGTGTTTATCCCCTGCTTAGCCCGGCTGATCGGTCATCCACGGAATTCTAATGGTAATTTTTGTACCCTGGCCTAAAGCACTCTCCATCGAAACGCCGTACTCCTTGCCGTACAGCAGCAGTAAGCGGTCGTGAACGTTGCGGATGCCGATACCTGTGAAAGGATGCTTCGCATGCGTCGGATTCGCGGTTGTCTCCTCATTAGGCGTTGGGTCCATTCCGTCGCCATTGTCGACGACCTCACAGACGAGCGTTTCCCGGTCTCTGGTGATGATAACGTAGATATAACCTGCAAGTTTTTTATGAAAAGCATGAAAAAAGGCATTTTCGATAAAAGGCTGGAGCATCAGCTTGGGCACCTGTGCGATCAGGCAATCCGGCGAGATGAAGTAATCCACTTTAATGCCGCGTCCATAGCGTACCTGATTAATAAACACATAATGCTTCAGACTCTGCAGCTCCTGCTCGACCGTAATCGTTTCTTTGACATTACTGATCGTATTTTGCAGCAGTGAGATCAGCGCATGAATCGTCTCTGTAGCCTGCTCATTGCTGCCCCGCTGGACTAATATGTTCACGGAAGCGAGCGTATTGTACAGAAAATGAGGGTTAATTTGCTGCTGCAGCGCGGCCAGCTCCGCCCTTCGCTGCTCCTTCTGGGTTTCAACCAGCCTGCTGATATAGTCGTTAAGCTCGTCAAGCATGAAGTTGAAGGAGTTGCTGAGCTCCCTCGTTTCGTAGGTGCCGGAGACCGTCATATAGTTGTTAAAATTGTTTTTGGTGACATTCGACATCTTCTTGACGAGCGTGCGCAGCGATTTGGTCAGCCTGCGGGTAATAAAGTAAACGACCAGCACGGCAGCCGCCACGATCCCTGTACAAATAAGCACGATCGCCTGCGTGTTAAGCATGTGGCCGAGCACCATATTTTTATCGATCACATTCACAATGTAAAAATCAAACAACGGCAAATAATCGGCAAGCACGATGGCGTCCTTACCGTTCATTTCCAGCTCCAGATTGGCCCCGCCCGTTTGCTGCAGCGTCTTGGCGCTGTTAAGCAGCTGGTCTGACACCGTCCCGACAAGCTCCGTCCGATTGCTGGAGACGATGACGCCGGATTGATTGAGGATCATTACATCATTGCCGGTGCTCGTAAAACTGTTGTAAATGCCGCTAAATTCACTTTCCCTGATCATCATGTACAACGTGCCGTAAATTTGCTCGCTTCCCGGTATGTACAGCGCTTTCGAAGCGACCAAACAAGACTCGCCGGAACCGGCCGCCTCTGCATCCATAAAGCTGTATAGCAGCTTTCCCGGCTGATTGAGCGTAGCTTGTGTAATCGGATTATGCTTCAGCTTTTGCGGGGATCCGGACCAATACGCACGGTCGCTGATATAGCTTTTGCCGTTTCCACCGAGCAGCAAGATCCCGATGCTTTTAGTGCCAATTCTCGATTGGATCCGGTTCATCTGCTCCTCCATGCTGTATACGGTCCTGTTGTCCGTCAAAGAATCCATATCCGGCACGGTCAAATAATTTTTGATTGCAGCGCTTTGCGCTGTGTTAATCGCTATGTTTACGTTGGAATAGTGGAACGATTCCAAACCGCTTTTGATCTGGTCGATAATCTTCGAATTTGTGATACCGAACGTTTGTACAAACAGCGTTTTAGACATTTGCACAGTCACCCATGAGGTTAAGATCGTGATGGAAATAATACTGATCACCATGACGAAAAAGATTTTACTAAATAAGCTTTGTTCTGCGATTTTCCTTAGCTGGGTTCTCATTGGCAGCCGTTTGTCCCCTCAATTATTTTTACGATATAAACTGGGCGAAATCCCCTTCAGCTTGCGAAACACTTTCGTAAAATAGCTGTGGTCGGAATAGCCGACCAGACTGCCTATTTCGGCAATCGAAAGCGCCGGGTTATCCCGCAGCAGCTCGCACGCCTTGTCAATGCGAAGCCGGTTCAAGTATTCATTAAAGCCTTCTTTATTATGAAGAGCAAAATAATTGGATAAATACGAGGCGTTAAAATGAAAAAGCTTCGCCACTTCCGTTAATGTCAGCGGTTCCGACAGATGCTCATCAATATACTGTAAAATTTTTTGAAAGGCCGGCGAACCGGCTTTTTTGCCGGAGACGCATTCCATCGCCTCGTTCAAAAATTGTTCAACCAGCGCAATCACGTCCGTAATATGATCCGCCTCATGAATCGAACGAAAATACTCATACTTGCCTTCATCCAAGGAAGCGGCCTCATAATGAAAATGCAGCAGGGAAACGATAATGTTGAAAAGGCTGTGGCCTAATGACGACTTCAAGGCGAACATGTCCATGTCCATCCGCCCCGGCATCGATTGCACATAGCTGCGCAGCCGCCCAAACGCCTGCGGATACTCTTGGCGATTCAGCCCGGCACTAAAGGCTTCCATATCAAAACTGACGCTTTCCCCTTGCTCCTTCAGCTCATCCAGAATCAAGTACTGCCGGTTCGACAAAAAGAAACGGTGGTTGACGATTTGCATAATTTCCTTGGAATAAACCTTATGCATGACTTCAATGTCAGTAAAAAATCGGCTAAGCGCAAAAAACAAGCCTCTGCCCGAGCTGGCCCCGGTTTCCGCAAGCTGTCTAACCAAACGAGCGGCGTCCGCTTTCGCCTCCGAATCCAGATTCAGCAAGAAGCGGATTTGCCCGTCTTGATGAGACAGCAGCCGCACAATCAACGGGCTTTGCATTTGCTGTACAATGGCGCCGATGACGGCCTCGGCCCATTCTTCGCTGCGTTGTAACGTTGCCGAACCCAACTGCGCATCCGCAATCAACAGCGCAAAGTCCGTGTAAGGAAGAGCGCTTTGCAGCTCCTGGCGGTCGTACGGAATGGAATAGCCGGAGATCAGCTTATCCAGAATATAATCCAGGGAATGCTTGCTATCCCCGGTCAGCTCCATCCCCCGCAGCTCGGGGATGCGCTGAGCCGTTTTATGCAGCACTGCCAACAGAGAAGCTGCATCAAGCTTCGGCTTCAGCATGTAATCGGCAACGCCGCTCTGAAACGTCGAGCGTACATATTCAAATTCGCCGAAGCTGCTCAGCACGACAATTTCAATGTCCGGATACATCGCTTTCACGACTTTCGCCAGCTCTGTGCCGTCCATTACCGGCATCACAATGTCGGTCAATATAATATGCGGCCGGTGCAAATGAACCAGCTCCAGCGCCTCCTTGCCGTTGGCGGCTTCGCCGACGATTTGAAAACCTTCGCTTTCCCAGTTCAACAGATGGATAATTCCTTGACGCACCAGCATTTCATCGTCAACTACGAGGATTCTGCCCTTAGCCTCCATGTTCCGCTCCTTCAATCCAAATGTAATTAGTCTCGCAATGACATCCGTTTTTATACATGTAAAAAAACGAGAGAGGATGCTTCAATGTGAAGTATCTCTCTCTCGATTCTATTATGGAAATCGTATCCGTCGTGCTAATCCTTAGCAATCTATTCTAGCAAATAACATGCGAAATTACAAAGAGAGTGCGAGCTTTACGCGGACAGACGCCGCTTGTATAGACCCTGCTCCTACTTCCATGCATAAACAACAAAGCTGTCCATGCGCTCTTGAGCGGCTGGACAGCCCTTGTTTCCTGTTGTCAGCTTGTAACCGAAACGGCTTACCAAGCCGTCGCTCCGCCGTCAACGGCATAGTTAACGCCCGTGATATAAGAGGCCCGGTCTGAAGCGAGGAACACGGCCAATTCCACAAGCTCCTCAGGTTGACCAAAGCGCTTAAGAAGTGTCTTCTTCGTAATTGCGTCTCGAGCCGCCTGATTGTCGCCCAAATCACGGTCGCTGGCCGGGGTCAGGAAGGGTCCAGGACTGATCGCCACCGCGCGAATGCCATGCCGTGCGCCTTCCAGAGCTAACTGCCTGGTCATGGCGATGACACCGCCTTTCGCCGCGGCGTGCCCGACCATTGGAGGGATCTCTCCGGCAATCATACCGGAAATGGAAGCGACGTTAAGAATGACGCCGCCGCCTCTCTGGACCAGGTGCGGCCACGCATACTTGGATACGAAAAATGGAATGTCGAGTTCGCCCGCAATCGTCGTTCTCCAATCTTCAATGGAGAAATCGGGCATCGGTCCGAATTTTTGAATGGCTGCGTTATTATAAACCACATCGAGTCCATCATAAGCATTCACGGCTTCCTCCACCAGCTTCCGAGCCTGCTCGTGGTCGGTGAGATCGATCGGCGCAATGCCTGTCATTTCGCCTCCGGCTTTACGCACAAGCTCGACAGTCTCGTTGTTGGCATTAGCATTAATATCGCTACCTACGACTTTCGCCCCTTCCCTGGCAAAAGCAAGCGCCGCGAAACGCCCAAGTCCTCCGCCGGTTCCTGTTATGAGTACGACTTTATTCGCAAGAATTCCCATGGTGTTATTGCCTCCTAGTGCCGCATGATATTTATGTTGTCCCAAGCCTTCCAACAGATTCACTGAGCAAGATTCCGGTTTAAACCAAACCCACGATGACGAATGCGATAATGCCTAACAATACGATCATAAACGTTTGCTTCATTCCGTCTTTTACTCGCAAATGGGCGGCAGTTCCACCAATCGCGGTGATTCCGATCACAAGTGCTCCCGCTTTTGTGAGATCCGTATTCCAGTATCCAGCTATCAATAGCGCTGCGCCAACTAGCTCAACGAGCCCGGTTATCCAGCGGAACCATTGCGGCAATCTCAAATGATTGAAAGTATCCTTCTGAGCTTTCGCTCCCGAAACTTTTCCCAAACTCGCCATGACGAACATCGCGGCCAGCAACCCTTGCAAAACCCAGATCAACATATTCATTAAAGATCTCCCCCTTCTATTCCACACCTTTCGCTTACACAACAGATGTTGTATAATCGATTTTATTCGAACGCCATACTGACCACAACCGTTAGTTTTCCGTTTTTGTGGCATACACAACGAAATAGAAAGAATGTCGTTCAACTCGAAGGAGGATCAAGACAATGGCGGTGGAAGTAAAGGTAGATCCAAGAGTGATGCGGACGAGGAAATTAATCGTTGATGCTTTCGAAACCTTGCTGCACAATAACGATTTTAAAAGCACCTCGATTAAAGATATTACCGATGCCGCGACCGTGAACCGTGCCACCTTTTATGCGCACTTCGCGGATAAATACGAATTGCTGGATGCCGTCCTAACCGAATATCTCCTCAATAATGTACAGAGCAGCCTGCAGTGCCACGCGCAGTTGAATGAAGACTCAGTCGCTAAAGTGTTCCTCGCAATTGCCAAGTTTCAGAAGGATTTAAGCATCACATGCAAAAAAAGCTACGAGTCGATCCGCCCGATGGCCGAAGAGAAAATCAAAGAAGCGCTGAAATCCGTATTTAACCACCTGATCGCTAAACAATACCCGGAAACGGAAAAGGAAAAAGCGGATATCTGGTCGGTTCTTCTTAGTTGGGAGATTTACGGAGCTAGCCTGGATTGGCAAATGAATAGCTCACTTGCAGCAGAGGACTACATCGAGAAAGCCATCCCTTTTCTGACCAAAGGAATGGCTGCATTAGAGCCGCCAGCGTAGACTTCGGGCTTTTAACACGGCAAGGTTTCATTAAAAGCGGAGCTCGGTACTCGATTGTCTCCAGATATTGCTCCATCGGGACCGAGTTCCGAAGCATTATACGAACTGTGCGATTTCTTCCACAGGCGTCTTGTTTTGGCGCGCTTCGGTTCATTTGCGCGATAGCCGAAAGCCGTCATCACACTCAGACTAAATTCACTGTTTCCAAGCAGTCCTTTTTTGTCGAGTAATTCATTGACAGCATCCAAATCAAACCCTTCGATCGGACACGAATCGATACCAATATAGGCCGCAGCTGTCATCATATTCCCATAGCCAAATACGTTTGCTTCGAAGACCAGTCCAACAGAGCCCGTTCGGTATTTAAATGAAGTTCGTCGTAAAATTGCACATAAGCTGACTTCAGGCTTCTATACACTTCAATAGGCATTCCTTTTATTTCGGTTTGCTGTTTGATCACATAGGGAGAATCAAACGTAAGCCCTCTTCGAGCTAGAATAAGAACGAAGTGACTCGCGGTTGGCAAGGAACGGGTCGCGCCGGAAACGAACGGTGTAAGCACCTCTCTAAATTCCTCGCTTTGAACGACCAAAAATTTCCACGGTTCATTACCTCCCGAGCTTGGCGAAAGTCGTCCTGCTTCGAGAATGAAGTTGAAATCTTCTTCTGATATTTTTCTCGTCGGATCAAAATCAATATTCATTACATAATGACTCCTCTCGAATCTGTTAACCTAGTCGTTTCCGACGTTCCTCCCACATCTTTAACCCTCTAAAAAAGTAGTAAGCGAGTTCTTCTTCGGAAATAATACCACCGTGTAGGGGACCTATTTAATCCATTGGTGGCTACGTTTTATTTTAAATCTACAGCTCCGAAATCGAGTCGGTTCGAGAATTTTCCAATAACCGGGCTGTAGTCCCAACTGCCTTGAATGTCTTTTAATCCTAGTGACATTTAGCATCCATTATACTATACTTCATATTAGTTACTTACTTTAGTATTTAATGTTACATTAAAAAGGAAAGTCAGGTGATCCCTTGAACCAATCCAAATTCGAGACTACTTGCATCGAATCCATCTCCGAAGTTTTACAATACTTTTCAGGGAAATGGTCGTTTTTAGTGCTAATAGAGCTCTTAAAAGAGCCTCAACGTTTTAATCAGTTGCGTAGAAATTTAGGCAATATGAATACGAAAGGTTTAACCGACACGTTAAGGAACCTCGAAGAACATCAAATGATTAAACGAACTGTATTACCCACAGTACCTGTGACCGTCGAATATTCGATTACTGAAAAAGGTGATGCTTTTTCGAGTGTATTTGTAGAAATCAATCGTTGGAAAACGGAATGGGACGCTCATACACCAAACTAAAAGGTGTTGTCTACGATGAGCGCGGAGGTATACCTCTTTCTGAAAAATCAACGTCGTTACACCGCCGAAGAAATTGAACAGAAGTTCTTCTTCTCGTATAAGCGCTTAAGTCATTTGTACATCGGGCTTAAAGCCTTGTGTGCAAAAAGCTTTACTTTTTTAAAGTAGATTTAAAAAAATCGTCTACTTACAAAAATATTTTAAATCTGTTATAGTTGGCTTCGAGGGAATTGAAGCTTAGTTCCTATCCTCACTGAGAAGGGGTTTTCACGCATGTTTTATAGAATGAACATTCAATCTAGTTTTGCTACCTAGTAATTGGATGCATTAATTACAGATCAGCGTTCCAGCATTATTCCTATGAAACGAATGTCTTAATTCAGTGAGCAAGTCAAGTCTATATATAAAATAAACAAAGGACGTGATCGTATGACCAATCAGGAACTTCTAGCGAAAATCGAAGAACTTGAAGAGAAGTATCAACGGTTGGAAGATATTGAACAAATCAAACAATTAAAAGCCCGTTTTTTCCGTTTTGTTGATGAAAAAGACTGGACTGCATTTGGAAATCTTTTTACGTCAGATGCCAAACTGATTTCCCAAGGCCAAGATTTTTCTGAACTCGGAGGTACAGGTTACGGGAAAATGATCGATGACCTTGTGGGTAAAGCGCCTACGGTTCATCACGGACATATGCCTGAAATTGACGTCATCGATAAGGAAAATGCAAAGGCTGTTTGGGCCATGGAGGATTTATTGACCTTCCCAGACGCGAAGGATGCGTATCCAGGGCATAATGGGTATGGCCAATACCGTGAAACGTATAGAAAAGAGAATGGCGCCTGGAAAATCAGCAGTACAGTCTTAACGCGATTCCGCATGGACCCTCTCCAGAACTGGAATCCGAATACCGATCCTGTAACCGGGCAGCCAGTAGGCATGAAATAACGCAAAGTCTAAATCGTATTCTTAAAGTTCTCTAGCCCTATCATTTGGTTAGTTGAAAGAAGGCAACCGGCCGGATGGCTAGTTGCCTTCTTGTTGTTAGAAAAGATAGAAGACTGATGTATTGCCTCAGCCGATAATACCAAACCGAATTGTTTTCATAAACGTCCATCCCTTGTTTGTCAGTGATGTATGATCAGCTGCTTTGCTGATAGTTCTTTCCTTTAGAACAATTCTAATTGTTCGATTCCCGGATTTATTTCATCACTCGTCATCTCTTCTTCAATATCATCTATACGAGTGATGTCATTTGTACCGATAGAATTACTGAAGCCGATTCGATTAGACTTAATCATTTTCGGCTGGTTACAACTCGAGCATGTATACTGGGTATCTTTTTTTAAAGATAGAGCGATACTAATGCGCTCTTCAAGACTTACCTTATTATTCTGAGCACAAGATCCGCAAAGGTACGGAATGATCAATTTGAGCACCTCTCTGTTATAAAAAAATACGATATATAATAAGTTATCATAATTACTAGGGTATGCTCAAACAACCTTGTAAAGAATTGCTCTCGAAAACCTGACCGTATCCCTACGGTCTTAATTTTTAACTGTATGTCGAAATTTGTAGTAAACTACTGCTTACCCTAACAGCAAGGATGACAGCTTATGCCAAATGACTTTTATGAAGAACTACAAAAACTTAAACACGATGATGAAATGAGACCAAAGGTACTTATCTATGGCATCAAACGAATCCTTGAAAAGAGACAGCGAGAAAACAAGATCAAGCGACTTTTTAAGAGGAAACATAAAGTTGAGCCTACAAATTGGAGCTAGGGTTTTTCAATGGAACCTAACGCGGCAACTGGCATCCCAAAGCATTATTTCGTTTTTTTCAGAATAATGTTTTATCCCTTGGTGTTTCCACTTTCATGTTGCCGAAAAACTTGACAAAAACACCTTCCATGTCCGAATAAAGCCCAAGCGGGATAGCTTGGGCTTTATTCTTTTAGGAAAACGGAATCATTTAAAAAGTTGCACGAAAATTATATAACCATCCACGCGCCGCTCGCCCCGTTGGATACAGTGCAGAGCACGGAACGGTCAGGCAAAGTAGCATCTGCACTCCTTTATCTCCCGTTTTAACTTATCTAAAGTCAAACAACGTTCATGGAAGCTTGATCCTTTATGACGCTGGAAGTTCACTCCTCTTGTGTTCATGGATGATTTTTGGCACAATAAGAAACAATGATAGACTTCGGCTGCTTCGGCTGCTTAGTAGAACTACGACTGCATGTTACAGTCTTGGAAAGAGGATAAACATGAATAAACAATCCATCTATGGATTAACATTTGATCAATTGGTCGCTTGGCTGGCTGATAAAGGGTTCAAGAAATCACGTGCGCTGCTTGTTTGGGATTGGCTGTACCGCAAAAGGGTCTTGGCATTTTCGGAAATGACGGACGTGAAGCAGGACTGTTTGGATGTCTTGAGTGAGCATTTTCAGATTCAGACGTTGGCGGAGCACATGAAGCAAGAGTCTGCAGACGGAACGATCAAGTTTCTATTTAAGCTGCAGGACGGTAATTTAATCGAAACGGTGCTGATGCGCCATAAGTACGGGCTATCGGTCTGCGTAACAACACAAGTCGGCTGTAATATCGGATGCAGCTTCTGTGCGAGCGGTCTTCTGGCCAAAAGCCGGGATCTCTCTGCCGGGGAGATTGTCGGGCAGATCATGAAGGCTCAACTTCACCTGGACAGCATGGGCGCTGGCGACCGCGTCAGCCATATCGTCGTCATGGGAATCGGCGAACCGTTCGACAACTTCGTCAACATGGAGAATTTCATCCGCGTCGTGAAGGATCAGAAGGGACTGGATATTGCCGCCAGACACATTACCGTCTCTACGAGCGGACTAGCCGATAAAATCCGCGAATTCGCAGACTCCGATTTGAAGACGAATCTGGCGATTTCGTTGCATGCTCCGACAAACGAGCTGCGCACGCGAATTATGAAAATCAACAAAGCGATTCCGATTGAGAAGTTGATGAGCGCGATTGAGTACTATTTGGAGAAAACGAAGCGTAGAATTACGATCGAGTATATTCTGCTCAGGGACGTGAATGACGGTCACGAGCATGCGCTTCAGCTGGCCGATTTGATTCGCCATATCAGCCAGTTGGCGAACGTCAACCTCATTCCGTACAATCCGGTTGATGAGCACAGCCAATATCAACGGAGCGACAGGGAGACGATACGCGCCTTTTATGATACGCTGAAAAAGCAGGACATCTCTGTCAGCGTCCGCTTAGAGCACGGGACGGATATCGATGCGGCTTGCGGTCAGCTGCGAAGCAAACAGATCAAGAAATCCGGTGAGGATAGCTTGGTAACGCGGTAAGTAAAAGAGTTCGCCAAACAGCAAGAGCGTCAGGCATTGGCCTGGCGCTCTTTGGCTTGGCAGGATTACGCCCTAAGCCTAAAACGGTATCCTCTTTTTCAGATAGAATCAGACGGCGCTAAAACTTCCTCGTCTCTTTGCTGCCGCGCAGGAACATCAAGGGGAATCCGGCTGCAATCAACACGATGGCAAAAATCGGCTGGTGTTGAAAATGTCCGAGAACGGCGAACCGATGATCGAGAAAATGCCAAAGAACAGAAGCGACATATGTTAAACATCATCTTGGTGAGTTGTAACACATTAAGAACAAATAAAAACCGCACCAAGGGTGCAGGAATGTTCAGGTTTAGATGCCGTTATTTTCGTATTGTCATAATGTACGAAGTCGTAGTTCAAAGAAATACTGTACAATTGGATGCTTTAACTTCATCTTCTCGCTCATGTTTAAAATTCGCTTTTTTCCAACTCGTCTGTCAACCAAAGCTAGAATATTCAATAAGATATCATCGCTCTCTATGCTTTCCTCTATAGAAATGGATAAAAACTTGTTAGCTACAACGATAAAATTTGATTTACTTAATGATGATTGTGCTGACAAAAGCTCCTTTGCATATTCAGATATTTTCCTACTTCTTGCTATTACTTTTAAACGATCCTCCGGAACACTCCCTTTGGTATCTATTCTGACCGCTTCAATTTCTTCATTGTTGATAGGAATTTGAATATCTGAATCATTCTTAATTTCCAACTCCGTCTGATACCATTTGATTAAGCTATTGCTCATATTAAGTACGTTCTTTTTATCTACCGCAATATAACAAAGTCCTGCTTTATCTGGTAAATAGCGGTAGCTGGTTGAAAGGTATTCGACCCTTCCATCTAGCGCGGGACTGAGAAAACTCTCCAGCTGTTGTTTCAATTTGCTCCAGGCCATTTCATGCTCCTATGCTTAATGTTATAAAATACCCACTGAGGCACTCGTGCTATTATCCATCATACAATACACCAACACATCGATCAAAAAACAACCTTAAACCCAATACTCCCTCCTCTATGTTCGAGAATGAATCCAAACTCGTTTCACCGTTCCGATATTCAAACTAAACTCATGACCATACTTTTACATAAACCAATCATCATCAAAGACTCCACTTGGGAACGGTCTGAAGAGATGGTCAGCCCTTGGCGCGGACGACGGCTGGTTGCTGAGCCACGCAAGCGCAGCAGCTAGTAGAAAAGGTCATCACCATCCATGTCGGAAAGCGCCAAACCCTCGGCCTGAGCTCGAGCGAGAAGCTGCGTGCCTGCCGTGCGCATCGTGATGCATGAAGCGTGGAGCGCGGACTCCGGGTCCTCCTTGGCTGCCATCATCACGTCCACAACACCTTGCTAGTTGCCCGTGAATTCAACGACTTCGCGTAACCACGACACGAGTGCATTATCGGGTGAACTCGCAGTTTCGAGCATAAAAGATTGTCCAGCATTTATCCCTGATGCGATCGAGGAGTCTAAGGAGGCCGAGAAAAAAGAAAAAGCCGCTTCGAGAAAGCAATTCAGAAATCCGGTTATATTCTCATATGGGAGCTAAAAAACCTTTGGGAAGTAATTCCCAAAGGTTTTGGTTTGTATTTTACTTCTTATATACAACATCAGTTACTGTCGTTTGTTTACCATATTTATTAATACCAAGGAGTGTTATTTGATTAGCTCCATTGGTTAGAGTAAAGGTTTTAGACGAATTCCAAGAGTACTGCAGCTCATCATTGATATAAATTTTTGGACTAGAGTCGTTTTTATCGCTAATCGTCCATGTCAGTGTAATTGAAGAAGCTGATGTTGAATCCGGGATATAACCTGGCGTTATTTTTGGAGCCGGTGGATTGAAAGTAATTGTCTTGGAAACCACAGATTCTTTACCGCTGGAATTTACCGCTTTAAAAACAATCGTATTTTCTCCAGGCTCTAGAGTAATTGTTTTACTTGTGGTCCAAGCGTATTGTTCTTCATCATTGATATAAACCTTAGGGCTAGAATCGTTTTTATCACTTACAGTCCAAGAAACATTAAGTTTTTCTGTTTCTGTTGATCCTTGTATCTGGCCAACCTTCAATGTTGGGGCCCCAGTACCTAGCGAGATAGTTTTTGTAATGCTTGAAGTTTTACCTGAAGAGTTAGTCGCTTTAATAACAATTGTATTGACGCCTTCACTTAACTTGATGTTCTTACTTGTATTCCATGAGTATTGTTCTTCATCATTGATGTAAACTTTAGGACTTGGGTCATTTTGGTCCGATACACTCCAAGAGATTGTGACTGAATCCTTATCGGTAGTATCGGGGATATCATCTACTTTTAATACGGGGCCACCGTTGTTAAATGTAATGCTCTTTGTAACTGTAGTACTTTTACCGATCGAGTTAACAGCTTTGACAGTGATGGTATTAGATCCTTCATTTAAGTTAATTGTTTTGCTATTAGTCCAGTTTTTTTGCACTTCATCATTTACATAAACTGTAGTACCAAGATTATTTTCGTCTGTAACACTCCACGAAATGGTCACTGATTGTTTATTCGTTTGCTCTGGGATATCATCTACGGTAAGTTTTGGCCCACCTTTTTCGAATGTTATTTCTTTAGTTACTGTTTTAGTTTTACCTCCTGGGATCCTTGCAGTAATTACAACTTTATAACTGCCTTCACCTTGTGTAATTTTATATCCCTCTTTAAATTGTCCCTGAACTACTTCTACTTCTTTGTCATTAATTGTTACTGTAGCACCTTTAGTCGTTTCACCTGTAACATAGAAAGTACCGTCTGAAGTTGTTTCTGGCACACTTACATCCAGCTTTAGGGTACTCTCCCCGTCAGCTGCTGCATTTTTAATGATTTTATACAGTAATGTTGCAACCTCAGCTCTTGATACTTGTTTATCACCTTTAAATGTACCATCTGGATATCCGCTAAAAAGTTGCTTTTCTACAGCCAGTGCTACGTATGTTCTCAAGCTAGGTGAAATTGAGTCGACGTCATAAAAATTTCTTTCAAGTATGTTTTGGTCTTGAAGTTCATCAGGCTGGTATCCTAGGGTTTTGACAAGAGCTACCGCAACATCTTCACGTGTCGCATCAAGGGTAGGGCTAAAAAATGATTTTCCAGATGGAGGATAGTATCCCGTTAGAAATTCTTTGGAAGCTTCGATGTATGGAAATGACCACCGATCAGACGGAACGTCATAAAATGTTTGCTTGGCACCGTCTCCTGGTAGATCAAGATAGAATGTTTTTGCGATCAATGAAGCAAATTCCTCACGAGTAACATGATTATCTGGCTTAAAAGAGTGATCTTCATAGCCTGAAATTACATTGGTTTTAGCTAAATTCATAATTGCATTACTTGCCCAATAGTTCGTGTCAATATCGACAAAATTAACTTGTGTGACATTAATGTCGCCATCTGCATAAGTTTTGATTGGTGCAAAGAAAAGTAAGGCGGCGACGGCAATCTTGGATAACTTTGAAAACATTTTGTTCCTCCCCTAATAATTGTGAGATTATAGTAAAATGTGCCTTTCATATCGTATAACAGATTACATAAATTTTCCATACATTTTTTAGTTCTAAAGTCCTTCATCCAGAGGCAATAATCGAAGGATTTGCTACTTTGTACTTATTTTTAAAATAATAGCGAAAAATAGCCCGAGAAGATAGTATCCTCGGACTATACGTATCTTTCTACAGCAATTAGAGCAATGGCACAATAGTTAGGCCTAGAACTACGAAAGATTACAGATCAGAATCCGATTGTTACCTTACTGAGCGTTATCGACACGCTGCCAAAGTCATAGATTGACGAGCGTGCTTGGCAACTACATGTAATTTCTATGACGTGACAATGCCGATTGATCAGAAGCGGGCAATAGTCTCATCTTCGTATTCAAAAGAGTATGAAATTTCACATGACACTCATACGGTATGGTAACATATGTTCATCTGAACTAGATGAGGTGGAGTGTGTTTACTTATGTAAATAGCTTGAAGAGAAGACTTACGTGAACATTATAAAAAAGTTATATATAAAGAAATGAGTTCATCCATTAGGCCAGTTGTTGCTAGGGACGCGACATTATCCGTAATTAAAATTAATACTCCCTGGTAGTCGGTCTTCGTTATTAGTAAAGCGCTACATTCTCTAACATCATCATTTTCGATTTGGGACATCAACAGAAAAAGCAGCCCTTCCACCTGACGAGGAACGAGCTGCTTTTTGCTTTTTCAATCTTAAAGTACCCATTTTAAGTTCTCGTTTGAACGGCTAACCCACTTAATGATATAGGCCCAACAACATCTGCTCTTGTATTTGCAGTACGGTTTTCTGCTGTGACTGTATAAACATGGGCACCCGCTCTTACATTTCTATCTTCCGCCTGGAACGTAACAGCATAATTTTGTTCAGAACCCGTTGATTCTATACCTACTTGTGTGTTGAAAATCTCTCTTCCATCGCGGAAGATTCGAAAGAGAATTTGCGCAATGCCAGTGACACCTCGGACACCTACGGTTGCTGCCAAATCTACCCGATTAGGTTGAGCATTCATTGGAATTCGCAATGTGATTGTTGCAAGGCGAGATCTTGCTGGTGAACGTCGGATAATAAATGAATTTGCTAGGTTGAATCTACGGCGCGGCTGAACAGCAGCTTTATCGAGAACACGTACCAAAATATCCACTCCTCTTGTTTAATATATTCCAAGATATGTTTGATAAAAAGAGATTGATTGGACAATCAGGAAAAAGACGCGTTTGATCATGTCTATCTTTGAATGTAAAAAGGAGCAGCTGGTAGGCCGCTCCCTTTTTGCTATAATATTGAGGTATTAGAGCCTCATTTTTCACTCAAACTCATACATTTGATTTTAATCCCGCTATGCCGTTATTTGTGTACTCGATGTTTTTATCCTGATCTCAGGTCCAAAATCAATTTGGAGCTATTTCGCAGGAATTTTGCTCTTCCAAAAAACTCCGCATCTCTAATCGTTCCAACACGAATATCATGTGCAAGAATATCTTCAATAGTTGCCAACATTCTGTCTCCCCATTACAGTCTTTGACCAAAAGTACATTCCCATTCCAATTAACGTCACCACCCCACCTATGTACTGAAGCACAGAAATCGTTTCTCCTAATAAGAAATATGCTAGCATTGTAGCGATTACTGGTTCTCCAATGATGCCTACCGAGACGGAGGTTGCCCCGATAGATCGCAATAATCGATTAAAGATATACTGGCCGAAAATTGTCGGGATTATCGCAAGCAGCATGAAATAAATCCAATCCGAGGAGTCGTATTCCACCAAAGAATTCTTGTTTATCAAACTGTAGATGAGCATAACGAATCCGCCGATTAAAAAAACAATGATGCTGTATACATTTGCCTCGATTTTGTAGCTCACCTTTTGCCCGACCAAGAAATAGGCAGAAACGAAAAGCGTGCCTACGAAGGATAAACTATCTCCAATTAATGCTTTGTTCGAAACGCCGATGTCGCCCCATGCTATGCAAATCGTACCGACAAGTGCCCCAAATAAACAAATTATGGATAACCAATTCGTCTTTTCTTTGAAAAAATAGGAGGAGCCGATCATAACGAACAATGGCTGCAACGACAAGATAACCATGGAGCTAGCTACAGAGGTGTACACCAAAGATTCCATCCAGAATAAAAAATGAATTCCTAGAAATAATCCGGCTATCCCAACGATGCCCCAGTCTTTTATCTGCATGTGCAAGAAAGTGCGGATCGTTATTCTCCAAGGGACGAAAGCAAACATAATGATGGCGGAAAATAACAACCTGTACATCCCTGCTACAGAAGTTGGTGTATCCGAAAGCTTAATTAGAATCGAAGAGATCGAAACGGAAAGGACGCTGACAAATAACAGAAAATAAGGTTGTGAAGGCAAAATAGTTTTACTTAATTTAACCACGGTTCCTCCCAGTAGTTCGACGATTACCTGTGCACAGATTGGTAAAGTGTTGCCGAATCTGGATATAATAATATCATTCATTCCTATAATATTGTGCAAATATATCGCTATTTTATATTGAAATATCGTCATCAAAGGAGATTGTCGCTTGAAAAAACAATTTTTCGAAGCTATTCAATACCCTGATGAAGACTTCCCCTATATCATGTACACGCATACAAATCGGGGTTCCATTCCGGTAGGAAGGGGAGTTAATGATCTTCATTGGCACGAAGAGTTACAAATGACCTTAGTGACTAAAGGAAAACTTAATATACGAATTAACGGAATTGATTACACCTTAGGAAGGGGCCAAGCCATCTTTATCAATAAAAGCGTTATGCACATCGTTACGTACCTCAGCCATGATGGAGAATACGTGAGCTTTAATTTTCCTGAGAAGTTGCTCGCCTTCTATTCGCATAGCGCCATGGAGAAAAACCATGTTCAACCTTATACGAATTCCTCTCTCTTATCCTTGTTAATCGAAGGAGATTTGGAGTGGGAAAAGCAAATCTTGCAGATTTTGTGGGAGATGAAAAAGAAATTCGAAAGAAAAGAATCATGGAGATGGCAGTATGAGGTCTCCATCCAAACGGTTCAGTTATGGGTGCTTCTAATAGCTAACGTTTCGCTATCATCCGAGGAATCCTCTAAACAGAACAGGCTTCAGCAAGAGCGGTTGCAACTCATGCTTAGCTTTATCCATCAAAACTATATGAACCCAATGGCCTTGAAAGAAATCGCAGACGTAGCCCATCTAAGTATTTCGGAATGCACTCGCAGCTTTAAAAAAAGCATCCAAATGACTCCTTACGACTACTTAATTAAATATCGGATCAAAAGGAGCTGTGAGTTATTAGGAACGACCGAGTATACAATTAATGAAATAGCCTTAAAGGTTGGTTTCAATCATGTCAATCACTTCATTCAATCCTTTAAGAAGCATCGAAATATTACGCCTAAGGAATACCGGAAAACTCGGGATGAACAGGAAACTTAGTAGCCATATGATTTTGCATATCAGGAAGATGTACATTAATATACATCAATGCAAAAAGGCCGGTTAAACCGGCCTTGCCCATTCCAACTTCTTCGCTTTCTCTTTAATATAATCGGCGGTCCTTAAAGCTAACGACATGACCGTATTCGTAGGATTTCCAGCACCGGAAGTAACAAAAATGCTTGCATCGCATACGAAAAGGTTCGGAATATCATGCGTTTGTCCATACGAATTCACGACTGAAGACGATGGATCATCCCCCATCCGACAGCCCCCCATCATATGGGCGGTATCGGGAATGACGTATTCGACTTTACCACCAGCGGCTTCAAGGATGGCGCCCATCTTCCCGACGGCATGATCAATGAGCTTGTGATCGTTATCGCCGTAGCTGAACGTTACTTTTGCTCGTGGCAATCCATACTCATCTTTTTCATCAACTAACGTCACCTTATTCTCCTTATTAGGAAGGACCTCTCCGACCAATGTAATTCTTCCGTAATAATTGTAGTCCAGTAAAGCGTCCCTGAATCGCGCCCCCCAAACAGGCCCCCCCTTGGCTTGTGAAATTCCGTTGGCAAAACCGACTGGTCTTGCCCCATGCGCGTGTAGCGTATAGCCTCGGACGAAATTGTTATGTGGATCCGTCCGATAAAAATCCTGGGTCGTCGCCAGTACAGGGGTCCCTTTATAAAGTCTGATTTCCTCATCGAATTTGGCGTAGACGTCTTGACTGCTGTGCACCATGATAGATTTTCCGACCCATCCGCTGCTGTTGGCAAGACCATCTGCAAATTGGGCATTTGCTGAATTGAGCAGCAAACGTGGTGTTTCTACGACGAATGCCGATAAAATCACCAGCTTGGCTTTTTGTTCGTACGTTTGACCATCGTGAACAAACGTGACTCCCTTAGCTCTGCCGTCCTTCCCCATCAGCACTTGTGTTACCATACAATCGGCCAGCACCTCCGCTCCGGCTCTGATCGCTTTGGGAATATGTACGATCAAAGTGCTGAATTTAGCGTCCGGCATGCAGCCCTGATTGCAAAAACCTCGATTAATGCAGGGAGGACGGCCTTCGAATGGGGCGGAAAGAATCGCAAGCGGAGCAACGGACGAACGAATGCCGAGCTTTTCACAGCCGTTCATGAACATGTAGGCGTTCGGGCTAAGGGGCTCCCTTTCCGGGTAAGGATAAGGACCGTGAAAATCCCCCCATGGAAAATGCTTCGGACCGGATACGGCAATTTCTTTCTCTATTTTTGAGTAATACGGTTTCAGATCCTCGTAGTCAATCGGCCAGTTATCTGCAACACCGTCCATCGATTTTGCTTTAAAATCCGCTTGGTGAAACCGCAGGAAAACCGCTGTAAAATGAACGGTTCCCCCTCCGATTCCCCGCCCGGAGTTATTATGCCCCATCTGCAGCGGGTCGTGGCCATCTACGATCCGGGTATCCTGCCAACCTAGGTTTTTCATAGAAAGTTCATCGCTGGCAAAATCTTTTTGCGGATCCTGAAAGGGCCCTGCGTCCAATAGAACAACACTCATCCCGGCTTCGCTTAATTCTTTGGCCAATACGCCGCCAGCAGCCCCTGCACCTACGATCACAACATCGACTTCTTCTGCTTCGTATCTTCGTTTCATCATCGTTCCGGATGCGCCTCCCATGGATCCAACTGACCCAGCTCCGTACGAACGTATCCTCGTGGATAAGCCGGACCCGCGTAACCAATTTCGGACCATATTTTCGGATGTGAGCAGTACGATTCGACAGTCAATTGCATTAGTTTCTTAAATAAATCTTGCTGAGGTATATGGCGCCAAACGTCTTGTGGCTCTGCCATGGATTCGCTAATCTGCTCTACATATTGAATTTGTTGTTGGATATCCAGCCCTGTAAAAGAGGAAGAGTATATCATTTGCGCCCCTTGCTCGATGGCTTGAAGCCCTGATCTGACTAATATAGGGGCATGAGGAATGCCAGCTTTTCTCTGACTCTCTCCCGGCGACTGATGCAACGTTTGATCGATATGAGCAAGTACGAAATCCAATACATCCGGCCTATGATCATTGACTAGGATGGAACAGATGCGTTTTAGAATGTCTGTTTCCGTAGCGGTCAGAAAATGAAAGCGAATTTCCACATTCAGCCGGGAGGTTACGATCCTTTGTGTATGATCATCCCACTCATCTTGTTCCTTCATAACATCGAAAGATGGATAATGGCTTACATAGGACATTAGATCACCAAACCTTCCAATAGATTGCTATCAGCCCGAGGACACTAAGCGCAGTGAACATTAAGGGCAGTGTGACGGGAGGGCCGATGAGAAAGTTTCGTAAAGCCCATCCACCTACTCGGATCCCAACTCCGCGAAAATGGAAATAGAAGCCGATCAAACCGGCGACTACACCGAACCACATTAGAACCATAAACAGGGAATGCAGCCAAGATGCGTTATACCAGGTTAGAATCAAACCTACAATCAGGAAAATGGGTGAGGAAATAACGGGCACCCACATTGCTTTATGGGTAAAATTTTGCCTGTAGTGAAACATCGTAACTTGGATGCCAATCACGAGAAAGGCGAGGCTGACAAACAAGATTAGAACTCGGTCAAGCGACCATGCAGACCAATACATAAGGGGGGGCCTCTCTTCTATCGCAGTTTTGTCGATTCAAATTATTTCCTCGGACCCGTAAATATATTCCAAAAATAAGAAGATCATGTAATAAATGAAAAATCGTTTGGCATACTACGAAGAAATGAAACCATAAATACAAGGATATGGTGTTGAAAGGATCTATGGGCTGCATGATTTTAATCAATAGCTCTCCGGGAGAGAATAAAATGCAGAATAAGATAATGGAATTGATCAAAAATCATGGGTTTGTATGGAAAATACCGGTTGCCTCTGCGCTTTCATGGGAATTTGCGGAACTGGCCGGATCCAAGCATCCGTATCTAGCTCCACTCACAGTGATTTTATCCATTCAATTAACGATCGATAAATCCATACAATTTGCTTGGCAGCGTGTATTAGGAACTATTGCCGGTGTCCTTTTTACCATGATAATCACGCCTTTGATCCCTACTGACGGTTGGAGTATCGGTCTCCTCCTATTTGTTGGAGCACTTATCGTTAGCAGCTTGAAGCTGGATCATGCCATCTTAGTACAAGTTGTTCTCAGCATTTTATTGGTCATGTATTTCCAAAGCAAAATGCCAACTTATCCCCTCGATCGGATACGTGATACGATAATTGGAGCCGCCGTCGCCATGGCGATCCATATTTTTCTATTTCCGCCCGATATGGTGAATAAGGCCAAAAAAAAGATGGTCCAATTCTCGGACCATCTTGTCGATCATTTCATTCATACTTCTCTATGGGTTCAAGAAGGCTGCCCCGCCAATAAAAATCAAACGTTGCAAGCCAACATGCAATCATTATTTCAGGAGCTTCATCAAGCAACAACTGAGCTGGATAAAGCAGAACAAAGCTTGCTGAAGAATCCGCTAGGCACGCGTAAACGCGCTACGATGTACCAACTGACTCGTCACATGCAGCGGCTTAGATCCGGATATGCCAATCTTGCCGACATAATACAAGTTCTTTCAACATGGTCCGAAAATGAGAGTTTTACAAAAGAGAATCAGCAACTATGGGCCGATCAGATCAGCATGTTAGCTAAGCTTGTTAAACAATGGACACAAAGTTGGGATGGGCCGGATGCCTCTCGCGAGACTTTCACGGGATCCATCCATTATATAAAAATCCCCGCCCATTTAAAGAACGACCAATATCCACTTTCGCTATATATGAAGGCAGAACAAATGGCTCAAGACTTTACATTCTGATTCCTCATGCTAAAAACTTCCTTTACGGCTCGATGAATTTCTTCATAGGACGTACATCTGCAAATATTGGATTCCAGCCAAACTTGGATCGTTTCTTCATTTGCATGCGGGTTGACTATCCGTAAGCCTTCACAATTCACTATAAAACCTGGTGTACAGTATCCGCATTGGAATGCCTGATTTCGAACAAAAGCATGTTGTACCGGAGAGTTCGACAAACCCTCGATCGTCTTTATTCGCCTTCCATTTGCTTCTACAGTAAGCATTAAGCATGCTTTCAATGGCACGTTATCTACCAATAGGGTACAAGTGCCGCAGTCACCGTTATCGCAGCCGGATTTACTTCCCGTAAGTCCGAAGCTGTCTCGAAGTGTATATAAGAGTATATCCGCCGCTCTTACTTGAAGGGTACGATTCTCGCCGTTAACTTCGAATTCGACTGCGTACATCACAGTTTCGCGCGAAGGCATTCTTCACCTGCTTTCCAATGCGTATACGGCGTCAGCCATCGTTTGTTTGAGAACGAACTTCCGATAGCGCGCGGAACCCTCCACATTATGCAGCAAAGGAGCGGGTAATTGTTCGATCGCCTTTTCGATTCTCGCCGCCAATGGTGTCGAGGAATCGTTCAATGTATGATCGATTAGGGCGGATCGAAACGGGAATGAGCAGACGCCACTGTATGCGGTATAAATCTGATGCTCTTTCTTCAAAGCGGCTACGGTTACTAGGGGATAGCCGAAGTTGCCGATTTGCCTTTTTTTGTAATGAATGAAAGGCAGTGATAAGTAGCTTCGATCCGTCCGAGTCTGAACAAGAAACTCACCATTCTCCAATCTCAATTTCTGTGCGAAAATCTGATGAATCGAAGATTCTCTTAATCCTTGAATGCCTGCAATCACCATTCGGGTGTTAGCCAGGAGAAGCGGGAGTACGGCTTCCCGGTAATATATGTTCCCGCAAATGTTGCCTCCTAGCGTAATTTTATTCCGGACCGTCTGATCGGCGACTCCCGATGCTGTTTCACTGAGCAGTTCGAAGTGGTTCGCCGCTGATATTGCCGATAACGTAACGCAAGCCCCGATAATAAGCTGATCCTCGTTTAGGTCCATCACGTTGCATTCTGGAATAGCCTTAAGATCGATCACAGCACCCGGGCGTATGGCATGGGTCCGAGCCCACGTTATGATTTCCGTCCCTCCAGCGTAATAGACCGGTTTCTTTCCCTGTTGTTGCAAAAGCTGAAACCATTCCACAGCATGCTCAACGGATAGAGGTTTATAGTATTCAAAATTAAACGGAATCATGGATCGTCCTCCAGATCATCTCGGGCGTGAGTGGCAGATGATTCAGCGCTGCTCCAGTGGCGTTGGTCAAGCTATTCGCAAGTGCTGCAGGCATACCGATCAAGCCATGCTCGCCGATGCCGCGTAAACCGAAAGGCGCTTCAAGATGAGGCGTCTCGACGAATTCAACGATATACTGGGGCTGCTCCCCATAACGAATCAATTTGTACGTTCGAAATTGCGGGTTCAGAACCGCGCCTCTATCATCAAACAAGAGAGCTTCTCTGCTGGCAAGACTTAATCCCATGCTCATGGCGCCTGTTATTTGGCTTCGGGCCATGACCGGATTGATTACCTTGCCGGCATCGATAATTGTTGTCGCATTAATGATTCGGTATGTGTAGTCTTTTGAATTGACTTCCACTTCCACCGCTTGCGCACCTACCGACCATTCCGGTCCGGGATTGCCTTGACCGGTTTCCGGATCCAATAAGGTTAAATTCCGCATCGTATAGCTCCCGCGCCCTATAACTTGACCACCGATCGTATGTCCGTCCGGGTATCTGTAGCCGTTCGCGATGTTCTTAATGGGGATCCCGATATCCGGGTGTTCGGTAACGAATACGCGGCCTTCTCCGACATCTAGCTCTTGTGGCGAGCATTGCAATACAATTGCTGTGATGTTTTTTAATTGTGTGATCGCATCTTCCGCCGCATGAAGTACCGCATTGCCGACGAGAAATGTGCTGCGGCTCGCCACTGTTTTCCAGTATTGCGGATCTTTCTCCGTATTCACATCTGTAGAAATATGGATCATCCGGTCTTCCATCCGCAACCGCTCGGCTAATAGTTGAGTCAGAACCGTTCTCGTGCCCTGGCCGATTTCTACAGCGCCGCACAACAGATTAACACTTCCGTCAGCATTAAATATAACCACAGCGCCTGCCCCGGCATCTGTCGGCGTATCCGAATTTTTCCAGAAACAGCTTACCCCTATCGCCTTAATGATATCTCCGTCCGTTTCACGGAGAGGGCGGTCGTCCCAATCGAGTAACGCTTTCAATTTGGCAATGCACATGGGCAAATTGCCCAGATTACTTCGATCCAATATTGTTCGTGTCGGGGACGTATCCCCTGGACCGATCGCGTTATAAAAACGAAATTCCAAAGGGTCCATCCCCACTCGTTTGCTCAGTACTTCCATCGCTCTTTCAATAGCAAACGTCAGTTCCGGATGACCAAAGCCACGAAACGAAGTCGAATACGGGTGGTTCGTATACATACACAGTGAATCGCAATGCACGTTATCGATACGATATGGCCCTGTGCAATCGATAGCTCCCGACCGGCTCATAAGGGCCCCGCGGTCCGAATACGCCCCGCCATCATAAAGATGCAATATTTCTGCAGCCGTCAGTTTTCCCTCTGAGGTACAGCCGAGCTTTATTGTGGCATACAGTCCGATATGGACGGGTGATGAGATCATGTCAACCTCGCGGGAATTCACCAGCTTCACTGCCCTTCCACCAACTGCACGGGAAGCTAAATAAGCAAGAAACTCCAACTGGATTGCGGCTTTTCCGCCAAAACTTCCGCCTACTAGTGGTGTATGGACGATCACTTGATGAAGCGGGATTTGAAATGCATCGCTGAGCGCTAGACGAATAATATAGGGTGACTGTGATGTTGAATGGATGATCACTTTGCCGTCAGGCATAATCTGAGCCGAACTGCAGCGCAGCTCCATCGCAGCGTGATCAGATTGAGGTAAAGAAACTTCAACTTCAATCCTATGATCGCTATTTCGCCAGCCTTCCGCCATATTTCCCTTACGTATTTTTGTCCGGTTCGCGATGTTTGTTCCCGGCTCAGGGTAAACCTGTTCATGGCGTTTGTACGTGCCAAGCTCTTCGTGAATGAGTGGTGTATTGCGCTGGTATGCTTCTTTGGGGGATAGAACGACTGGTAAAAGCTCGTAATCCACTTTGATCCGGAGAGCTGCCATCTCGGCAATATATACTTCGTCCGCAACAATAACGGCAACAGGCTCGCCAAAATATCTCACTTTGTCAATCGCCATAGGGGGGCGATCAGCTAGGGGTGACCCTGTCAATATCGGTGCATAATTCCCGGTTATGATGGCTTTAACACCCGGAATTTTCATGGCTTCGGACGTATCAATGGCTATGATTTTCGCATGTGCATGCGGACTGACTGCCAGTTTGGCATGTAATAGTCCTGGTGGCGTTACATCATTCACATATTGGGCGGTGCCTGAAACTTTCTCCCATGTTTCCTTTCTGGGGATACTTTTTCCAATGGAAGACTGGATGTAGACCCCCTCCTTTTATCGAGTTGATGTTTCTAAGGCTGAAATATCCTTCATTTCCTATTTATATAAATGACTTGTTGTCCATATTATTTAAATTCATGAATGAAATTCTATAGGAAGGTTTTCATTTTCCGCTACGCGCTGACTGTCGCTTCCTTGAAGGTGAGGCTTGAATTCCGTCATTCGCACTGTCTTATAAAAGCACTAACCTGGTATAAACGATCCATGACAGCAGTTCTTGAATTAGGCACCTGCACATTCAAATAGTCTTTTACCTACATAAGATAATTTATCATATTCAATACCCATTATGTTTAAGGAGAGATCAAACGATGAGTATGCAGCAATCGCCTATGGGGGTAAACGTACAGACTTTGCCTCCTCCACCTTCCTATATTCCGCCAAAATCAACAGGTTCCTACATGATCGACTGCTTATATCAGCCAACGTATGTATGGCTTTTAAACGGCGAAAATTTCTGGTTTATTCCAATTCGTGTCGAGTCTTTCGGTACATCAGGTTATAGATGGATGGGATCGTTCTGGATGTTTACGGGTATTGATACAAGCTTCATTGATACGGTAACCTGTCCTCCCATTCCTACTCTTTATTGATATCAAAAAGCGGGGCTATCGCCCCGCTAAACTAGTCCTTATCAAATTTCCGCTTTAGTGGGACTAACTAAACTAAACGATCCCTTCTTCTTGCGTCACCCCAAGTTATTTCATTATCGAATTTCCATTCACGGTTTAGCAGCAAACGGTTTATAGGCAGAATTGAAATGCGCCATGTCGACGCCGTTCCAGGCATTCGATACTTTCACGGAATCCGGATGATCGAAAACCAGGAACGCTGTCGGCAGGTACCTCATTCCATAACTGCTGGAAGGCCGATTCACAACCTGATTATCCTTGACGAGTACGGAGGAGGAACCGCCATCCAGATTCGCTGCTGTAATAGCTCCTTTAGCCAGCAGCAGTTGCTGCGCATCATAGAGTGTTGCACCTATGGAGTAGCCCGGCTGCCTTCCATCGATAACAAGGAAGATGATCGTACCATCCTTGGTTTGTGCCATGCATGTGCGTGGAGCAATGCCCCAACCGTCTGATTCATTCTTAATTAAACCTTTTCCATTTACAATAAATTTAGGTTGAAAAGAAACTGCATCCTTAACTCCCATCTTCACCAATTCAGAAGGTTTGTAGCGGCCTGCTACCATAATTCCTTTGCGGTCCAGACCGACAACATTAACGGGATCTTCCATGCCACCATCACTGTATAAAAGTTTTCCTCCCGACATCACGACCCCAATCGGCCGAAAGCCGTTGCCGTCATAATTCGGATCGTCAAAGGCGCCGCCATTTACACCGGCAATCGCTCCTGTACGCTTAACCATGCTGAGGATTTGTTCCCCTTGACCTTGCATGCTTGTTGTAACGACTCTAATCATATGCGGGTTATGAACAATCAGCATATGCCCTTTAAAGCTTTTCCCACTCACTGGCTCTACCGTAACGGCATTATTTTTGGAATTCAGATTAATGTCGTGGTTATCTTTTACTAATCCCATATTATCAAATAGCTTTTCGTAGTCTGCTGTTCGCCGGTCCAGCTCACTTTGACCGATTAAGTATTTCGCGTAATCGCGATGCTGTGAAGTAATGAGCGTATCAGCGAGCATGTATCGCCAATTCGTACCGGAGGGCGTTACATAAAACCAGCCGATAAACAGACATACAAGAAGAACCAGTACCATGGCAAGGAACCGCAGCTTTGATTTGCGCCTTGGCTTTATGACTGGCTGTGTCTTTTTTTCCTGAACTAATGGGTAGCCTTGATAATTATTCATCCTTTAACACCTCTTTGTGCAAGCAATCTATCACATTCTACTACTCAATCATTAAGCAATTATGAAAGAATGAATATTTGCGGAACAAAGGTCCTGGACGGCTTTTGGGTCAACAAGATGATACTTATGAATACCGTTCTGGCTGTGCAAAGAGATAAGGTCAAGTATATGGCTTACCATGAAACTTTGAGTGGAGTAGGGAATCGAAGATAGGCGAGCCTCAATGAAGGGTTGAGATCATTAAAATATGTGAATAAATAGTTGGAGAGGTGAAGTCCATGTCCCACTTTTCCAATAATAAAATTACAACCCTACAGGCATATATTTTATATCTTGCCGTCGCAGGTTCCATGTTAAGTTTCATATCCGTCCACCTATTACTCAATATGTCAAAGCGCGACGCTTTTGCCAGTAGTGTAATCGGTTCACTACTATTTCTTATATACAGTTTCTGGTTATTCCGATTACTAAAAAGCCAACGATCCGGCCGTTCATTCATCATGGATCTCGAACAAAGTCTAGGAAGACTTATAGTCAAAGGGATAAAGATTTGGATAGCGATCTTTTTATTAATCGAAATGTTTTTAATTAATTATCACGAAACAACCTTGGTAAAATCAATGGTTATTTCCTATACACCGGAATGGGCTATAGCGCTTCCCTTTCTTTTCACTTGTGCTTACTTGGCCGTGAAAGGAATTAAGCCTATTGCGATTTTCGCTTCGATTTTATTCCCAGCAATAATAGTTTTTTACCTTTTACAATCACTATTTACAGCAAAAATAGCTCATTATAGCCTGCTCCTTCCACTATTTAGCGAAGGCATCTTTTCCATCCTAGAGGGAGCAGCCCTGATTTTCAGTAACATGGCGCATTTATTCATCTTAATGTTGATTACAAATCATACGCAAGGTTCATTCAGATGGAAACCATTTGGTGCGATCATCTTACTTACTATTTTTTCGGTTATTAACGCTACTGTCTCCTTGATAACTACGTTTGGCGCATTTGAAGCTTCACAACAGAGATTCCCCATCTATTCACTGTGGAGACTTGTTCGAATAAGCAGTTACGTAGAACATATGGATTTTTTGATACTATTTCAAAATTTAAGCTCCACTATTGTTACAATTGCTTTGGATTTATTTTTAGTAAGCAATATACTGGAATTCAAAAACCTGTACAAAAAAATAGTGGTCATCATCGTTACAATATTTTTAATAGCTACTGTGATGATCCACTTAAACGATCAGGATATCATCCTTGTAACAAAGCGATACTTTTTCCCCTTCTCCGCGCTATCGATTTTATGTTGGACTGCGCTAGCTCAGTTTGCGGTAAGTAAAAGAGGTGGCATACGAAGATCATCAAAGATGCAATAGAAAAAGTATTAAAGAGTACTTAATACTTATTACGATGGCATATATCGTGAAACCAAAAGACCCGGATCTGCTTGAAGAAGTTCCGGGTCTTTTCGTATTTGCTTATACTTTAAATCGTTGGATCATATCTTGTAATTCCATCGCCATCTTGCTCATGGAGCCAGCAACAGACGTAATCTCTTCCAAACGAGATAGTTGCTCTTGCGTCGCTCCATTAATTTCATTGGCACCTTTAGAGGTGTCGTTAGACATTCCAGCAATTTGATCTACCGCTGCCGTGACTTCCTGTGTGCTGGCAGACATTTCTTCAGCTGTTGAAGAAATTCCTTCTACTTGATCAAACACAGTCTGTGCGGAAGTACGGATAGAGTGAAAAGTGGATCCTACCTGGTCCATAATTGTCACACCTGATTGCACTTCATTTGCGCTGTTTCTCATAGAGGCTGTAACGCTTTGAGTATCTTGCTGAATAGATGCGATCAGTCCAGAGATTTTAGTGGCTGAGCCTTGTGATTGCTCAGCAAGCTTACGAACTTCACTTGCTACGACTGAAAATCCTCGGCCATGTTCTCCAGCGCGAGCGGCTTCAATCGCGGCATTCAACGCTAACAAGTTGGTTTGCGCTGTGATTGCCATAATCGCATTCGTAATTTCACCGATCTCTTCGGATTGTTTATTTAAATTCTCAGCAAGTCCAAGCGATTGATCGACGTTCGTTTTAATTGTATTCATCTGAGAAACAGCCGCTTCGATAGCTTTATTCCCTTTGTTGGCTGCCGTTAATGTTTCATTGGACTTATCAGCTACGACTTGGACAGATTCTGCGATATGCTGGACACCAATAGCTGTCTCTTGCATGGCTCGCGAAGATTCATGACTTGAATCTGCGGTTCGTACCGCATATTGAGTCAAGTGCTGAATACGATCTGTTACACCTTCTGCGGACTTGCTGACTTCCTCCGTACTTGCGGTTAATTCTTCAGCTGCAGCTGCAACGTGGGTTGCACTAGCATGAATGCCAGAAATGAGGGCAAGCAGATTGCTTTTCATTGTATTAAATGCATCAGCCAGATCCATGAACTCGTCGCGATTTATTACTTTCACATCCTGTTGAGTTAAGTCGCCTTCCGCAATGGCTCGTGCTGCATTCGATAATTTAATGATAGGGCGAGTGATCATAACTCCGATATACCAAGACAGCAATACGCCGATAACAACCGCTAGTGCACTAATAATTATCAGGTTTCTAATAACGTTAGCAGCTTTCGCATCAATATCTTTGGAGTCTTTATCCATCGCTGATTCTTGGAAAGCTGTGGCATCGTTAACTTTCCCGATTAGCTGGTTGTAGACCGGGAATAGAGTGTTTTGCATCTCATTAAGTGCTTCATCATGCTTACCATTTTTCTGTAAATCCAATATTTTAGTTCTTACAGAAATATAATTTTGATTTAGTGTAGTAATATCTTTTGCAGCGGATTGTTCGTCTGGATCATCTAAAATAGCAGACAGTTTAGAAATACTTGTATGATTCGTGTTCGTTAACGAGTCAACCGTCCCAAGGTATTTATCGTCTGTCCAGAGCAAATAGTTGCGAAGTTGCATGGCTTGCTGTGAGAAATTGATTGCAATGTCTTTTAGCATTTTAACTTTCGGTGGCCGATCTTGCATAACCATATCATTCGCATTATTCAAGCTTAGAATATTTGTGTACCCTGTAATAGCCACTACACAAAGTAGAAGTAGAATGATGCCGAATCCCCCAAATAATTTAACCTTAACTGAAATTTTCATTTTTTCTTGATTCCCCCCGTAATGTTGGTTTCATCTAAAATTATAGGAGGAAGTTGTTAAATTCGACTGATATGTATATTCCACCCATATTTATTTTGAACATAATTGATTAAAGAACTATTTTTATATAATAATCGCAAAAAGAGAAAAAGCCGGTTCGCTTTATGAACCGACTGTCATTTTAGACGTTATTTTGTTTATTTTGTGTCTACGTTTAAACCACCTTTTTAAATAGAATGTCACGATTGAATATTTCACACGTGATGCTTGAACATTTCCTTAAGACTGTTCTTTATTATCTTTCTTAAACGGTTCATCATTCAGATGGACTCCGCTGATTACACCTTTTCATCTTGGTTTTCTTGTAGTTCTTCTACAGTATTTTGATTACCTTGATGAGTATCCTCAGACTTGGCTTTATTGCTTACCTCTTTATTCAATGCGCTGCTATGATCTTTGTCAATGGTATGCTTCAATTTAGGGTGTAGATACTAGAGCTTTTACAGCATCCAATGTCAGTGTTGAAGTTGAATCTTCTTTATGATTCATAGGTTGTCTGTTTTCATTTTTGTTGTCATTGTCACTAGTCTCATCTTCAACATTCTGCTTCATATCTTTTGCTTCATTGAGTTCCTTATGACGTAGCTGTTGAATTTGCTTTTCAAGAAAGATAATCTTTGCGTCGATCCAATATATTTTGTTTCTGTTCCATCAATTGTGTCAACATTGATTTCTTTTCACCATTCTATTAAACAGGTTTTGTGCTTGTACACTTATTGATAATTTGTCCTTTTTTTCACCTGTTCGCTTATCATATACTTGATGACAGTTGACCCAGTCGTCGTGAAAATTCCTCCCGCTATTCGATCGTGTGCCGAATTCATGGAAATTATCATTGTCAACGCGCTCCTGTCGAATTTTTTCATTATTGATAAAACCAGATAACCAAAATATTATAACTTGAAATTTTAGTTAATTCTTTACAAATCCAACTTGAAGCAATAGCTCTGAACATACAGTTTACATGGTACAATAATCCCCCATATCCTTAGAAGTATAGAATTTAGATGGTAGGTATCTAAAATCCAGATGCCTAGGTTAAAACAAACCCTCTACATCTTCAGAAATGATTTCAAGAAAAGCAACATCTCCGTCACGCCAGTTAGCAAAGAGAAAACTTACGATGATCATGTGTTGATATACAGCTATAGGCAGATTCAGGACAAGACTTGCCTCATTTTTATGAGATGCACCTTTCGGTTAAAACTCCATTTTTTACACATACTATCTTTAAACTTCCAGTTAGATGATTCATTTGCAGTGGACGATGATTGCCATATTTGGAAAAACGGATGAAATTACCGTTATCAGAGAGCGAGGATATGTCAATGCTAGCCGACTCATCTCCAGTCAACAATGAGAAAATACTGCAAGCCATGCTATCCCATAGCTCCGATTTCAAATCAAGTGATTTTACTGCCGGTGACCGCCATTATCGGCTTTATTATATAGACACGATGATTGAGCTGGCTGTGGTACAGGACCATATTATTCGCCCTTTGCTTCATCATCCAAACATCGTCATCCGTGAAGCCGTATCCATCTTAGACTATAGAGAGACGGAGCTTCTTACTGACGCAGCGCAAGCGTTAGTCGAAGGGAAATCAGTCGTCCAAATCGATGGCGAAGCTAAGTTCTACTTGCTCGGAAGTGAACTTAAAAAAGAACGTACGGTGAACATACCCGTCAACGAAAGGGTGCTCCGCGGCTCTAACGAAGCATTAATCGAGAATCTGCAGACGAATCTCAATTTGCTGCGAAAGCTGATTGCAACACCAGATCTTGCCGTAAAATACTACCAACTAGGGACTCGGTCAAATACGAAAGTCGCTGTACTTTACATACAATCTCTTGCCAATGATGAAGTCTTGAAGGAGTTTGAAAAAAGGATCGGGAGCATCAACATCGATTACGTCGAAGCGCCTGGGTTTATCCAGGAACTAATCCAGGATAAAAAATTCACGATATTTCCACGCCTACTCGTCACCGAAAGACCAGATCGGGTAAGGGCTTATCTGATGGATGGGAAAATTGCCATTTTAACCGACGGCTCGCCTGATTGTCTGATTGTTCCGGTGTCGTTCTGGGCCTTCCTCCAAAGTCCCGATGATTATCAAATCGGCTGGCTGATCGGCAGCTCCTTCCGATTTCTTCGGATCGCCTGTTTTATTCTCGCCATTAGCTTGCCCGGCTTGTACGTGGCCCTTGTCACTTTCGATCCGCGCATTCTTCCTTTTGAAATCACACTCACGCTGCAAAGCACCATGCAATACATTGCGATACCTCCCGTATTCGAAGCGACATTGATGCTGCTAACACTCGAAATTCTCCGGGAGGCAACGATACGCCTTGCAAGCCCAAATAGCCAAACCATCGGCATTGTTGGCGGTATCGTTATCGGCACCATTGTTGTTCAAGCCAATTTAATCTCCACAATGATGGTTGTTGTAGTGGCTTTTACAGCTTTGGCTTCCTATCTTATTCCTTCCTACGAAATGAGAAGCGCCGCCCGACTGTTGACGTTTCCGTTCATCCTCATGGCCTCGGTCCTCGGGATGCTTGGTTTGGAGCTGTCGTTCCTCCTCGTTCTGGCTCATTTGTCCCGAATTCATACAATGGGCATACCGTACTTTTACTCAGGGATTAGCGCAGATACGATTAAAGATACATTTTTTAGAGGACCCATTCGTAGCTTAAACCGGTCCAAAGAAAGCATGGCGCAAGACAGTTCACGAATCAGAGTTCGAAGGCGTGATAACAAATGATACACCTAGATAAGATCTCCATCAAACAGCTATTTTGCCTTGTTATATTGACTCAAGTCGGCGTTCACGTGTTAACCATTCCTTACGAGGAATCGAAAAACACAGGCTACGACGCGTGGATATCCGTACTGCTCTGTGGAGTGATCGGTCAAGCGGCTATCCTCCTCATCTATCTACTCGGGAAGAGATATGCCGACCGAACGTTACCCCAGTACATCTTCTCGATCTTCGGAAAACCAATAGGAAAGATCCTGAATCTTTTAATTGCTGCCTACTATGCGGTGTCTAGTCTTGTCGTTGCTGTAAGTTATTCGGACGTGATCAGCCGCTGGATGTTATTTACGACCCCCTGGTATGTGATTAGTGGAGTATCCATTGCGATCGCTGCATATATCGCCTCCTCTTCACTCCGGTCCATCGCTACAATAACGCAGTCGATCATTGTTATGTTTGCCATTTGCTTCTTGATCGTGGTAATAAGCGGTACGGGTAAAGGGGACTGGCGTCACTTTCTGCCGGTCGGCACTCACGGAATTGGACCGATCTTAAAGGATACAATCTTTGCTTTTTGGGCATACGCGGGATATGAACTGCTACTATATGTTTTTCCATTCGTACATTGCCATAAAAAGAAGAACATTTTGATCGCTATGTCGGCCGCCAATGGATTCACGACCTTTTTTTATGTCTTGATATCGGTCATTGTGACGTATACCTTCAGCGAGAGTCAATTGAAATCCATTCCCGAGCCGATGATTTTCATTCTACGCCAATTTAAATGGCCTGTCGTACAAAGCCTGGATATTCTATTCATGACAATTTGGCTTGGCGTAACAACCGTAACCGTTTATGTTTATTTGTTTTTGTCCGCTCGTTATCTGGCTTTTGTCCGAAGCACAGAAATCCGTAACCATTCCCTTCTCGTATGGGGATTGGCTATCGGTTGCTTCACGGCCGGACTATGGCTTTCCGATCGACAATCGATTTTACGAATTTCCGATTATTTCAACAATGTTTCCATGATTGTCTCCTCCATAATACCGGCCATTCTCCTTCTTGTTTCTCTGGCACGTGGAAAGGTGGAGAGAGTATGAAAAGAGCGGCAGTTGGAATATTTATGCTGTTGCTGCTAACCGGTTGCTGGGATCGAATGCCTCTGCGTAATCTCCCAATGCTGGATGTCGCCGGGATAGAGCTAAATGAGAACGGCAAAGAAGTCGTGCTCGATCTCGTTATTACCACGTACAAAAAAGCCGGACAAGGACAAGCGGAACCGCTGTCAGAGACAACAGAGCTCAGAGGGAATAGCTTAATTGAAGCGATCGGGAAAGGTGAATATATCGATCAAGGTCGATTCTTAGGAATCAGCACAAGAAGTTATTTAATTGGCGAGAGATTCGCTTCCAAGGACCCCATGAAAGAGCTTTCTTTTTTGCTTCACGCACCGTATGCCTCGATTAACTCCTCCGTCGTGATATTCGAAGGCAACGTATCTGAGCTTTTGAAGAATAAGTCGGGTACTCGCAAACCGCTTACGAAAAAGCTGAACGATTTTATTAAAGCCTTACAAATGAACGGAACCATTCCTGACATATCTATGATGACTTTTATTCTATCGCAAGAAGATCCATTGGAAGATGTTGCTCTTCCCATGCTGAAACAATACGAATCCGGAATCGAACTGGACGGCGCTCTATTATTCGATCAAGCAAAGAGTACAGGCATGAAGCTTAGCAAAGATCAACTCCAAATGATGATGCTGTTGTTAGGAGAAACCTCGGGAAAGCAAAAGTTTACCGGAAGTTTGCCGGCAACCGGTGAAACCCAACAATCGTCTTCAGATCCATCCAAAGACATTGATTACGGGTTATCCATCAAAAAAAAGAGCAAAAAAATCACCGTACAAGGTGAACCGAACGGACCGCCAAAGATCATCATCAATATCCGAATGAAAGTCTATGTATTCGAGCTTGGTGAAGGAGTTAAGGCGCTAAAGTTTGATTATGCCAATCGCATGGAAAAAGAACTAGCTAAGCATTTGGAAGAACAAGCGGCTGAAACGATTAAGATTCTTCAAAAAGCAAATGCGGACGTACTAGGCATCGGAAAACAAATTAAAGCATTCCATCCAAATATATGGAAGTCTTTGGATTGGCAAAAGGATTATCCGCAATTGTCGATCAAACCGGTCATTACCGTGCAGATCCTGGATGCGGATATTAAATAAATGAGATGGACGTGAACTCTATAGGAGAACACGTCCATTCCTGTCTAGACAAGGACTGAGACATCTTGTCCACGCTGGCGGGCGTTTTGGACTTTCCAAGGAGTAGCGACTTTATTCTAAATGAATCAACAATCATTATGAGTCAACATTATAAACACCTTTGAACGCTATCCGGAATAAGCTGAATCTTAGGCATCTATCCCATATGCGCTTATGCCCATGTCACTTCAAATGTGAAATTTGGAGGTCACAGGATAGGCGCGCAAAGGAGTGTTCAGGTTGATCGAAAATGCATCCCACTATTTTGCCCGCGGCAATACCGCTCACGGAGCTCATTTTTTGTATAAATCGGCTTTCCAAGGATTGGATAGGATTCTCATCCTAATGGGCCCCCCTGGAACAGGCAAATCCACAATCATTCGAAATTTGGCGGACAATCTACTGGACAGAGGACAGCACGTGCAATGCTTTCACTCCCCGCTTCGACCAGATGAGCTAGACGGCATTATTGCAACCGATTTTAAGGTTGGTATTGTTGACGGTCAAGCTTGTGGGGAAACCTTAGAGGGCGACACAGGTGAAACCATCCTAGTGTTCGATTTCGGGGTGGCGCTAAATAACAATGGAATTTCCACCGAGGCTCTTGGAACGATCGAAGAGCTCAGAGGAAAGCTCACCGATGCTTATTCAAAAGCCTATGAAACCTTTGCAACCGCTTTACGGATTCATGACGAATGGGAAAAATTCTATATCGAGAGCATGGACTTCATGAAGGCAAACCAAATCATGCAGGAATTGATTCGGGAATTGTATGCTGGTCATGAAAATGGGCTACCGACCAGTGGTCGTCACTTGTTTTTCGGGGCAGCAACTCCGAAGGGTGCGTTTGATTATATTCAAAGCTTGACAGCTCAGTTGAACAGACGGATTTTTATTAAAGGAAGACCAGGATCCGGTAAATCCACACTACTGAAAAAGCTTGCGGCTGCTGCCGAAAAGAATGGCATCGAAGTTCAAGTGTTTCATTGCGGATTTGATCCAAACAGCCTCGATATGCTGATCTTCCCGATGCTCAGTACAGCTATTTTCGACAGCACCGCTCCTCATGAATACTTCCCTGAGAGGGATGGGGATGAGATCTTGGATATGTATGAACGCACCATGACCCCAGGCACAGATCAAACCTATGCAGCTGAAATTGCCGCAATTAAAGAAAGATATTCGTCAAAAATGAAGGAAGCCACCTCTCATTTGGCGGCAGCAGAAGCCATCCATTCGCAGATTAAGTCCTTTTATACGGCAGCAACAAATTTTTCTATTGTTGAGGAATTGCGATCTCAACTGCAGTCAGAATTCATGAAACACAGTCTATAACAACTGATGAAATCGTTTTAGGGCAGCCCATATTGCGCTGCCTTTTCGTCATGATACTGTCGTTCTCCGTAAAAAAGGAACAGCTGCCGCGACCCGCGGCAATCTGCTCCCTTAATTTGAAGTAAACTTTTTCTCATGCCCGGTAAAGTAGCATTGTCCGTAATTTTGACGGTTTTAGGCTTTTATTTTCCCCTCAACTTAGTTGCCGTCCAATATATAATCCAGCAATTCTTCCAGGGGTACCGTTGCTAGAGCAATCGCCGTGTCCGTTACACCATAATAAATATATAATAGGCCGTCTTTTACAACATTCCCGGTCGGAAAAATAACATTTGGAATCTGATAACCAAATTTTTCATAGTAAGTTTCAGGTTCCATAATAAAATTATGGGTTCTTGCGATGATTTTCTCCGGATTCTCAAGATCTAACAATAGCGCCCCGACGCGATACACAGTGTCCTCATCTACGCCATGATACAATGTCAACCAACCTCGATCTGTTTTAATCGGCGGCGTGGAGCCTCCTATTTTCTTGAACTCCCACTCTTCGTTCTCCGCTTTAGCAAGCAGCTTCGGCTCTTCCCAATCCAACAAATTGTCTGAATAAGTAATCCACATGGCCGCTTTTTCCGTACCGTAGGCTTCACCTACATATTCCTCAGGTCTACGTAACAGTACATACTTTCCGTTAATTTTCTCAGGGAACAAAATGTTGTCGCGGTCATTGATCTCGAGCGGTGTTGTATCGCAGAGGTGCTCCCAGTGAATCAGATCCTTGGACGTCAGGATACCTGAACGAGTAAGCCAATGCTCCGGCTTTTCCCCCCAGCCATCAGGATATTGTGGAATAGATCTGGCGGGAACCCCGACTCCAGTAGGGTAGTAGTTCATTGCACACGGCCGAAGCGCATAATTAAGATAAAAGGTATCATCAATTTTAACTATGCGTGGGTCTTGCACACTTCCGTAAGGGAAACCGAGCATATCGGGCGTAATGATAGGCTCGTCCACAACATGACGGAAATGTACCCCATCATCGCTTTCCAGTAAGCCCAAAAAGTTTTTGCAAGGAGTCAGCGACTCTGCCGTCCGCTCAATCATATAAAATTTATCGTTATGAATGATTACAGCCGGGTTGAACACGGTTACTTTTCGCCAATCGTAAATGCCAGGAACTACAATCGGGTTCTTGGGATGTCTCGTTATTTCCATTGATTTTCCTCCTAATTCACTCTGACAAACAATAGATGCTGGTATCGCAGGCCAGTGAAACTAAAATATATGAACAAATCTATTTTGTGTTATTTATTATATAATCATTTCTTCGATTCTGTTATCCCAAGCACATACGATAATATCCGAAAAATTTGAATAATACGCAACTCACATGGGAGTTACCAGGGTATACAAATAAAAAGCGGTTCCCGCGTAAATCCTGGGACCGCCTTTTGTAACAATTGGTATTTGTCTAATGAAACAAATTTCCCTTTTTAAGCAGAGGAGCTGCCGCCAGCAGTTCCATCACTTCAATTTAGATCTGTGTGAGTACGCTTATTTTCTTACCTTTTTACCCACGGGAATACTCTGAGCAAAACGAAACACATTATGAGGATCGTACTTTCGTTTCACCTGCTTCAATCTGCCAAAGTTCACACCATAATACGCCCTGGGCCAGTTCTTAATCTGCAAATCGGGAAAGTTCACATAATCCCCATGAACAAAGGGACGTAACGCTCTCCGGAATCTTCCCACCCACTGAATATTCCGCTGCTGTTCCCCGTTGTTCCTCCAGCGGGCTGACAGTTCGTAGATTGTCTCAGCCTTCCGATGAGGATAGGCGGTTGCAGTAGGTGATACTCGGCTTACCGCGCTTCCTGCACCACCTAAGCTTTGACTCCAAACGGTAGAATGCCTGTTGGGTGCTTTGGATAAAAAGTCGCGTATAATTCGTACTCCTTCACGAGGCAAAGGTTGGAATCCGTAAGCCCCGGCTATTTTAAACTTCGGTTCTAGATTTAGGTCCGACTCAGCGAAAAATTGGGTTGCTTCAATAAAAGGCACTGTCTTCACCAGCACCTTCACCGGAGTGCCTGCACGCAAGAGTGGTTTAATCAATCTACGCAGCTCCTGTGTACTGCCAAGTAATTGCCCGGTAGATACAATAGTTCCCACCTGCTTGGCGCTCACCTCAATCGTTGAGGTTAAGCGATTCGTGACAGACGGGGCCCAGCGCTGCCAAGCTGGTAACACCTTCTCCAAATCCCCCCATTTCCAGTTGACGCTGTATATAGATACCATTGAAATGGGTCTAACCCGAAACGTATAGGCTACAGCAACGCCAAAGTTTCCTCCCCCGCCGCCTCGAGATGCCCACAATAGATCCGAATGTTTCCTCCTATTTGCCACGATCGTCCTTGCCCCGAATCGCCCCGAAGCAACGACCATCTTTACTTGTTTCAAACTATCGCACGTCAGTCCATATTTCCGGGATAGAAGTCCAATGCCGCCTCCCAGGGTAAGTCCAGCCACGCCTACGTCCGGCGCAGTCCCACCCGGAAGTGCCACACGCTTATTCCACAGCTTCTTGTACACACGGGCAAGTGGATTTCCCGTCTGTACATTAGCCAGCATATTCTTTCGATCAACCTTAACCTTATTCATCTCGCTCACATCGATAATAATACCGCCATTTACAGCCGAAAAGCCTTCATAGCTGTGTCGCCCGCTGCGCACTCGCAGCCGTACGCCCCGCTCACGAGCCCATTTGACTGCGTTGATCACATCCTGAGTTCGCCTGCAAAAAACAATGACCTTTGGAAATTTGGAAAAGCGTCTATTGAACTCCATTCTGGCCGTATTGTATAACGGATTGCCCGGAAATACGATCCTTCCGGTTAATCGTGTACCCACCTTTTTCCGGTATTGTGCCATCTACTTTACACCATCCCTGTTCATGGCATCTGCCTTTCTCATCAGCATATGTCTATGTAGGGACACCTGTCCTGGTAACGGCAAACGCCTTGTTTGTATGATAAAAGGCCTCGTCTGGGTCTTAGAAGTAGCCAAAGTATTCTCCTCAAAACGTACCTTTTGCTAGGCAGAGGTTGTTGCTTCTCCTACAATTGGGATGCTCCCGCATTAAAAGTAACGTCGTAAGAGAAACCAATCAAGCGAATCATTCATAATTAATTAATTTTCATTCAACATCTGTCCCTTTCATCCCCGTGTCATCGAACGTATTAATGTTTACAAATGGCAAAAAGGAGAGACGAATTCATATGGCATTGGTTTTCAATCACACTGTTTCTAATCGGATATTACTGGCGACTTTTAGCAAGAGTTGGAGAAGACAAAGGGTGTCGGATGGGCATGTGGTTTACATTTCGACTGCGAACAAAGCCACAATTGAGCTGCTTGTCAGTGGTATGAAAAAAACAGTAAAAAGAGAGTTCCCAAAAGGTGAAAGGGTATTTGTCGTGAATGGGACATTCCACTTTCCACCCCATATACGACTATAAAAACAGCTCCTATTTGAAGTGCAAGCGCAGCAAGTGAACGATGATTTGTATCATTTTACGTATAGCAAAGGTATAAAATCATCATAGAATAGACGCCTCTGATTGCAAATTTGGGAGGCGTATTTTGTAGTGGGTGGACACTGTTGTAAATTCCATGACCATATGGCTATTTATGGGTGTCCGCCTAATACTGTGTGAACGTAACGTTACCTACTTCACGAGAACTAATTTCCTAATTATTTTATATTTGTTCAATTGGAATTGATGTCTCATGCGAAACAACGTCTAATCGTTGTAAGGTGTTGAATAAAGCAACTAACATAAAAAGGAGGGGATTCGCATGACCACAGGTAATCATACACCCTCATTTCATTTCGCGTATGTCACAAATTTTGAAGATGATACGGTTTCTGTCATAGACACCCGAACAAGAAAAGTAAAGGCGACCATCAAGACAGGCAGAGGACCTTTTGAAATCGTCGTCACTCCTGACGGAAAATATGCTTATGTTGTCAATAAACGTGATCATACAGCACAAGTGATCAATAGAAAGACGAATACCATTATCCGCACCATTCGTGTCGGGAACAGCCCTTCGGACGTGGGCACTTCGAAAAAGTTCGTCTATGTGACGAATGCGGCGGACGGTACAGTATCCGTAATCAGTATAAGGACAAAAAAGGTCGTTGACACCATAAAAGTCGGGAAAAACCCCGTAGGTGTGACAACGACAATCATGAAGTGCGGCGATAAAAGTTTTGGATATGTAAGCAACAACGCTAGCAATACGATATCTATATTAGACGTGAAGCGTAATCAGGTTGTTAAAACGATTCCCGCTGGTGTGGGTCCGGATCAAATTGCCTTTACGAGGAATGGCCGACTTGCTTATGTTACTACAGATACCAGTGTGATTGTCATCGGCACTCAGAGCAGGAGAATACGAAAGAGCATCAAGGTCGGACTTAAGCCGATCGGAATTGCCATAACCCCAAACAATAAATTTGCCTATGTTGGGAATGAAGGCGATAATACGGTTTCAGCTATTTGTCTTAGAAAAAACAAGGTGATTGCTACAATTCGAGTTGGTAAGAAGCCGGGAATTGTTGCCATAACTCAGGATGGCAAATATGCATATGTGGCTAATTTTGGTGAAAACACAGTTTCTGTAATATTAATCAAGAAGAACAAGGTGATTGACACCATAACTGTTGGTCGCTTAGCTTCTGGGTTGGCCATTGTACCTTTATAAGCGGTTATAATCTAACGCTTCTAGCTAAGTTATGCCGGTCAAACGGGAGTTAATTTTCAAAGCTTCAGGTTATTACTCGAAGACAATAAATGGAGATTTCGGGTAGCTTCTAATCGATTCAGTAACCGATTTTGAAGCAGCAAGATTCCCCTTCTCCCCTAAATCTTAGTACCATCATCTGGGGTGCTTATCTGCAGTCTGGGAAGCGGACGTTGGAGAGTTAACAACGACCACTTTATTTCCTTTTCCAATAATGAACGCCCCAGTCAGGCCCGCAAAGCCTGCGATCAGAAACACAGCAGCAAACGAGATTTGGTCCGCTAACCAGCTGCTGATAATCGTAAGGATAGAGCTCGTGAACAAAGTGATCATCGCGTTGACACTTATGCCCATCGGTAGACGCTCCCTCGGGAGCTGTTCAAGAATAAGAATACCACTGCTTAAGTTGTACCCAATGACGCATAAATTCGACAGTGCAAATGCGATGTAAACCATCCATAGGCTCGGGATCAGCACGATCAACAAACTCGCTATTCCACCTGCCACTGATGAGAGGATAAGAACACGTCGATGCCCCACCCGATCAGCCATGATCCCGAACAGAAAGCTGCCAACAATGTTAGAAAATCCCGTAATTGCCGTAAACCAAGCAATGACTGTGCTGTCTGCCCCAAACGTTCGTACTGCATAGAACGCATAATATGCCAGCCCCACCTGCGCCGCCACAGTGAATGAGAATCCAGTCACCGTGCGTTGATAGGCCTTAAATTCTCTGAACATCGCAGGAATAACCTTGAAATATTGAAAATAGTTAAAATCAACTTTCTTTACGACATCCGGCTCCATTTCTTTCATCATGGCAAACGACAGCACGTCGAGCAGGAGCAAAAGAACCCCGATGAAGAAAACGAAAGTGTAATTATAAGGATACTGAATTTTGCTTAATATGGAACCGCATAGTGCAGCTGATCCAAGCGCCAGCAGGCTACCCGTACCGCTGCTGAAGCCACGCATCCGACCACGCGCGTGTTCTGTGACAAATTTAGCAAATAGACTCATGTAGAACGGCCCATACGATCCGACAAACAGATTGAACACAGCCCAGCATATGAGGAAAATCAGGATCATCAGCCTCGGATGCGAATCTGCCACCAAAGGTATCGTCAGGGTGAATAGGAGAAAAAAGATTCTTTGTATGAACAAAATTCTTACGAACACCTTCGCCTTGTGAGTCAAATTCATCACTCTCTTAGCGAAAAACGGTTGGCTGACGAATGCGCCGATCGAGACCAAGGCGTTAACCAGACCGACTTCAAACGTATTTGCCCCCAAATTGGCTAAGAAGTATGCAATCACGGTATTAACGGATAGGAATGTCATTGCATTCATAAACAGTACGGTGTCTAAAAACAAAAAAACATAATTTCTGCGATAGTGATTCATAGCCGTTTCTCTCCTTCGATGCTGGATGCCGGCTGAATAGGATTATGCCGACCACTTTAATTATAGATTCTAATGCCTCATCAAGTAAGGGCTTACAAACAAATGTTTTTCAGGTAAAAAATAAGAACTCACTTAGAGAAAGTGAGTTCATTACTCTTGACAAACACTACACAGTAGACCTCTTAATGGTCAAATATTTGGGGTGCACTTGCATAAAATACAGCCAAACTCAATACCTTGTTTTCGGGAAAATAAAGTATTCTACCGTATGCGTCGGTACATGCAATTTTGAATTCAAATCACACACGCCTGATCCGCGGGTCAGTGAAAACATCGAATTCATCTCTGCTTGTACTCGAAAACTCCGAAACAATCGCGCCGTTTTCGCCTGCTTGAAACCAATGCAACGTATTGGGAGCAATCGTGTACTGCTCACCTGGACGCAAATAAATTTCATGAAATACTGTATAATACGCTTCACTACCGGTAGGGACTTTGGACTTCATATCTGGTGACGGATTGCCTTCCACATACAAGTAAACTTCACCAGAGCGGCATCGAAAGGTTTCCATCTTACCAGGATCTGTAGCGACCGGGGGATGCTTATGTTCCGGACACGTTTGTCCGGGGAACAACACTAGCTCTTTTGCGCAATAGCGTTCATTATTGACATAAGTGATTAGCTCGAGACCTTGAAACTGCAGCTCGCCCAGTCCAAAATCCGCAACTTCAATATTTCCGCACTCTTCCGGTGTCAGGATAATGCCGTATTCTGCAAATAGTGCGACTGTCCTATCTTGTGCCTGTTTCACTTGACCTGCAGATAACATATGTTTACCTCCCAATGTGTAAGAATCCATAACTATGAAAAGATTCCTGGAGCAAAACAAAGCTAATCCCTGTTTTCTTGCTAGTACTTAATGAATAACTATTCAATCAAGGCAACGAATAACTTAGGACTAATTCCTTACACGAAAAATAGCCCTGTGAGCAGGAATCTTCGAAAAGGGCATACTTCACTCATTTCTCTAAAATTCCTCCCATTGGGCATTTGTCTCGCGTAATGGTATTGGACTGTCTTCTATCGTTTTGGATTAAGCTTGTTTCGTTAACTCCGTAATCTGAGCGTTCACGTTTTCGGCAACTAATCCGCCGTGGTAGCAGATGACCTTCTTGATGTCGAACTCCTTGAACCGGTGCAGCGACTTCAGCGCCGTCTCCATGTCCGGCGTCGCCGACGCGCTTGGTCCTGCAAGCTTTCCGTTCGCAGCCGTCATCGCGTCGCCCGCGATCAGCACTTTATGTTTGTTCAGATATAGCGCGACATGCCCCGGTGTATGACCTGGCGTGAAGAGGATCGTGATGCCTCCGCAATAGGGCAGAACATCGCCGTCCACGAACGTCCTATCAACTTTGGACTTCGGGAAGTTGTCCATCAAGTATTCAAGTGGCTTTTGCTGCTCGTCCGGAAGCGACGCCAACATTGGCCCGAACCGTTCACGGTTGAATTTGTAATGCGTAATGTCGCCTTGAATATATGGCTTCTCCACCGCGTGCGCGAGCACCTCGACCGAATGCTTCGACTGCGCGAGAATCGCCGGCAAGCTGCCGACATGATCGATGTCCTGGTGCGTCAGGATGACCACATTCACCTTGTCCCAAGCCACGCCCACCTTCTCGACTTCCGCCCGGATCACTTCTTGTTGTCCTGGCACGCCTGCGTCTACGAGAATGACCTTCTCCTCGTCCCATACTAGCGTGGGATGAATGATGCTTGGGGCACCCATGTTCACTTCAAGCGTCAGCATTTCTACACCATGTGCAATTTTCATCCTGATACCGAAGCTCAACCATTGCAAACTTCGGCGTACCTCCCTATCCGAATTTGACAAACCTTTCATATACAAAGTTAAACCTTCGGAGAGGAAAAAGCAATTTGACGTGGTGTTGGCGCACACTCTTCAACGAGCGAGGATATAATAAAGAGGTTGTCAACCCATTTGCAAGAGAAGTACCCGAAACAGTTAAAATGATTCCCGTTAACATGCCTATTATAAACTTTCTCAATCTACTATATCCCCTTTATGCTAGTGTACAATTGGAAAATTATTCATTCAACACAAAAATCCATTATGCACGATGCTGCCGGCTAGCACAGCAAAGCTGCCGATATCGATCCGTCGGCAGCTTAATTGTAAATCATTCGCTATCGTGTCCCGTTAGGTTAACCTACTAAGTGTCTACCAGCTATAACCCTTTCCACTTTTTCTATATATCCAAAGAAAATAGCTTCTTGAAATTAGAAAAGTCAACCATAACATAATCCAAGTCCAATACCAGTTCCAATGAATATAGTCTATTAATTCTGTATTACGTTCAAAGATAACCTCTAATAACGTCATGATTGATGGAAATCCGAGGTTCCATACGACTTTCTTCCAAAGCTTCCCCACCGGATAATGTAAATTATAAATGACGCACAGTGAAGGATAAATAAAATATTCAAACGAGAAGCTTGTCCCACCAGCTTTTACAAATTCCCGTATCGGATACTTAATTAATCCCAACTCCACAACAATCAGTCCCATACTCCATGTCATCGGTTTGGATTTATAAATAGTCATATCAGGGTGGTGCACTTTCAATTCAGCTTCAAGAACAAACGTTGATCAGTTTACTTACAATTACTTATGGGGGGGATAAATATGTATCAAGAAGACCGACTTTTAAGCATACTTGAGTATCTAAATTCTAATCAAAGCATGTCTGTAAATGAAATATGTGATCATTTTCAAGTCTCTAGAGATATAGCAAGAAGAGATATTCTAAAGCTAGTTGAACAGGTAGCTGCTATTCGTACATGGAGGAATATCGCTTCCTGCTCTAAAGGATACGATCTTAGCTTATCGCGAACGTGTTCAATCATATTCAGAAGAAAAAATGAAAATTGCAAAAAAGCTCTGTCTCTCTTACAAGAAAATAAACAATACAAGTATATATAAAAAACCTTGTATTGCATGGGCAGAATTTCATTTGGAAGAACATCAATTAACTTAGAGAGGTTATGCCGTTCTCAAATGCACGCAGCAAATCGGTATCGTTGGATACTTTACGGGTACGTTGCTGGTTAAAGGAAATAACAAAACAGCCCCAGGGAGCTGTTTTATTTTCGCCGATATTAAATTGATTCAACCTCTCGCCCCTATCTCCACCTGCCGTATATCTTGCCTAGATCTGAATTCTATAGTGTAGGCAGCACCTAGTGTCACAAGACTATAATGTCGGGGAATTGGTGCATTTTTTTCTGACACAATCTTCCTAACAACGGTAGGATAATTATTTTGAGTATGTATGAACTTTTACTCCACACGGAATGAATTGCTATCTGATTAACTCGGTCTTTGATTTCTTGTTTCTAATTACTTGCTTTGGGACAGCATTTTGATTAGCAAATTGTCTGACATGTAAGGAGATCCTGCGTTAAATCGTTTTATAAGTTTATTGTTATCCGTATTTAACCCCTCCAGTCCTGTAAACACGAAAGAAATTTGTGCTTGTTTTGCGATATCGATCACTTCTTGATTATATTTTCCGTGAGGCAGACAAAGTAGATTCATCTTATTACCTAGTTTTTCGTTAAGGATGTCATCTGCTTTGATTAAATCGTTGCGAATTCTAGATTTGTATTCGCTTTCATTTTCGAACCGATTGACTGAGGAATTAAATATTTTCGCTGTTAACTTGGACGATACTTCTTCCTTTATCGAAGCAACGGTTTCATGTGAATTAAACGTATGGGAGTAAAAACTAAATCCTTCATTGTGCATCTCTATTATTTCTTTCCAATTCAAAATCGGGGGTGTTCTTATAGTTCCATCCTCAATGTAGCTAACAATGAGAAAAAAAGTGGCTGTCATCCCCTCTGATTTCAATACTGGATATGCGTACTGATACACAGATTCATACCCGTCGTCGAACGTGATAACTACCGCATTTGGAGAAACGGCTTTTTTCTTCTGCAAAAACGCAACGAAGTCTTCAATAGATATGACATGAAAGCCATTATTTTTCAATGCTTCTAAATGAGATTTGAACCTATCTGGAGTAATAGTAACAAACGATTCTACAGGATCAAGATGATGGTATGTTAATACCGCTACTTTGTTTTGGTAATAAATTTCTTGCTTATCATTAAAGGTTTTATCAGGAGGGGTTCTCTTCATCCGGTGAGGGTTATCTTGAAGTATCTCTTCGTTAAAATTGGGTGTTATTTGAGTTAATGCATTTGTTGGTTCGTTTATGGCTTGTGCAAAAGCTCGCTTGTTCATGTATTCCGGATAGCTTTGCTTCTGCATGGTCCCCGTTCTAAATTCAGAAATACCTGATGGAAGCTTAATCAAGACAAAAATAGTAAAAAGCAAAACAAGATATCTTCTTACTTTTAGTCTTCTCATCATAAAACCCTCTCAATAGTTCTCTTCTAGTAATGTTATAGCTATCTCCCCGTATCGTTTAATAATCATAATATGGCCTGGTCAAAAGCATGTCCGTTGAGCGTGCATCAATTCGATTGGACGCCTCCGTTATTTATACGGCTTCTTAAACACAAACCAAATAAAAATCACCAACGCAACTATAAATATGGCCATAAATAGCAAAGTTCCATGTGGTGGTGTATGTAATGGTGTTCCGCGGCTAATTCCACCTGCCATTTTAATCACTTCCCATAATCAAATAGCTAAAGCTATTTCTTAAAATATTCTTTTGTTCTGCTACATAGAACTCGCAACAAATTCCTAAATCTCCTAGACGCCGATTTATCGCCGCCTGGAATTAGATAAAGCCTCCTATTCGACCTATGGAAGCTAGAGTTTTGATAGGAGGCATTTTTTATAAAGCTAATTTAACTTCGCTAATTTTGTTTGAATTTTCTTTTCGATTGTTTCCAAGCGTTGAAGCTGTTTTTCATATTTGCTAATTTTCGCTTGATGCTGTCCTTGTTTCGCTTGCTCTAACCATTTCTTCGTGTTTTCAATCAATTTTTGAACATAAGCTAGCTGCGCTTCCAATCTTTTCTTTTGTGATTGAACGCTGTTCACAGTGCTATGTACGGCCTTGTGTTGAGCTGCAGTTGGATGCGTGGTTGTTGATTTCGTTGCAGCAAAGGCTGACAATGGCATGGTTGACACGAGTGAGGTAATCGCCGTAATTAGAATGATCTTTCTCAGTTTTTGATGAGTCACGAAATATCCCTCCAATTTTCATATATTCGATCCATTTCATCGGCTATTATAGCCAAACTATATGAAATTACAATGAGAAAGTATGTAAATAATAGCCCTTCAAAGCTTAACTCTTTAGCTAAAGTAGAGGATAAAGAGGACTTCCCGGAGCCAGGCAACCCGTTTTGCCATCCTTTCTTGTGAGAAGGTTTCCCGTACATTAATAATTAAATATTGAAAATGAGGAAAACAAAAAGAGCCTCGATCGGCTCTTAAAAGGTATCATACAAGTAGGCTGCCGGTTGTGTCGACAGATTGCTTTCCAAATTGTCTATATTACAGTCCACACATCTTTCGCGTATTTCCCGATAGATTGCAATTGATCCAACCATTTTACAGCAGCTTGTTTGTCTGTTTCATGGACCAGCATATAAGCTTTCTGTATTTCGTTCTCTACTTCCGGAGCCATTTTGCATCCATCTCCACAAACATACAACCGTCCGCCGCCGTCAAGAATGCGAATGAGCTCTTTTGCATGATTGGCCATTACATGCTGCACGTACGTTTTAGGTTCGCCTTCTCTTCTGGAATAAGCCCTATGCAGCGTGACCAAACCGTCCCTTTCGTATTGTTCTAACTCATCGCGATAGATGTTGTCAATCTCATTTCGGCAGCCCAAATAGAGTTGTGCTTCGCCAAGCGTCTTGCCTTCCTGTCTCAGTTTAGCGCGTGCTTGGAGAAAGCCGCGGAATGGTGCTACACCCGTTCCCTGACCTACCATAATGATCGGTGTTTCTGGATCTTGCGGAAACTGAAATCCAGACTCTGGAGATCGAACGAATATGACCATATCGTCTCCCGTTTTAAGTTCGGCCAAATAATTGGAGGCAACACCACGGTATTCTCCCCTCCCGTTCCAAGCTTGTTCGCGGACAACTGCTACAGTAATGCTCGCACACCTTTCACTCGCCCGCGAGGAACTGGAAATAGAATAATATCTTGGTTTTAGCGGCGACAGCAGCTCCAAGAACTTCTCAATCGGCATTTCACAGGCTTCATAATTTTCAATTAGATCTAGCATAGAAACCCGTTTCTTCAAGATCTGATCTTCGTACACCCCTTCCGTCAATAAAGCTAGTAACTCCGTTTTGTGCGGAGGACACGCTGTATATGCAGCTATTTCACGGATTTGAGCTCGGGATGCAGCCTCTTGAACCTCAACACTGTGGCCTAGGATGGCAGACAGCGCCACCGCCCGATTCAAAGGCAGATGCGAGGCACTCACACCACTAGCAGTTAATATCACTTGATTTTGTCCATTTAATCTAAAGCGCTTGAGGATACGTTCGACATTCTGCTTACTGTTTCTCGGAAAAACACCTAGATGGTCACCTTCCTGATAAGTAACTCCGATCGGTAATTCAATTTCAATATGTCTAGTGCTTCGTTCACTTGCGCTCTGCTGAAGCTCTCGATTGACCGTTACTGATGCGTGAACAGCTTCATAGGATTGAGCAAGAGGTGCTTCTGCAAGACCATTAACGAACTGAATGCTTATCGTACTTCGTTCCTTGTCCGCATTTTCATTCAATTTGAGCTCAAATGTTTTTATTGCATCAGCCCACATATGGCTTTTCCACGTTTCGAGTTGCTTTTCGAAGTCTCCGCTCGCGTCAGCCTCGCCACGCAGTGAGAACCTTGTTGCACCTTTCTCAGCGAGCTTCTCGTCGATGAACCTTGGCACATCTTGATAGGTCGAAGCCCAATTTTGGTCACCGCAGCCAAATACGGTATAATGTACGCCACTGAGCTCACCTGGGCCAACTTGATCCAACCACTGAACGAACTGGCGCGCATTACCTGGGGGTTTTCCGTTATAAGAAGAGGTAATAATGATGACCGCTCCTTCCTTCGGCAATCGGCCTAAACGATCGTTCAGAGGAACAGCTTCACTTCGAATTCCATGCAAATTAGCAAGGTCCGCCAATTCTTTGGCAATCCGCTCTGCCGTACCCATATTCGAACCGTACAGTACGAGCAAGGGCCTATGATTTACTCCGATAATGGTGGCTCGATTCATCGACGGTTCTTGTTTGGTAGCAACTGCTGCCTTTGTAGTTTCGTTCTTCTGCCTATACTCAGGAGTCAATTTCTTATCCCGGAATTGCACGCGAATGGTAAAATCGTCCGGTTTAAGCGTAAGCGTTTGCTTCACTTTTAGTTGGTATTTCGTATGATCGATCAATTCAAATTGCTGAAGGATCATCCCGAGCACTAAGGCTGCTTCGTGCAGGGCGAATTGCATGCCGATACAAGCTCGTTGGCCATTTCCAAACGGCTTGTACGCATGACTTGGTACCTTGGCAGGATCTTCAAACCGCTCCGGTTTGAATTGCTCAGCGTCTTCGCCCCATGCTTCCCGATCCCGATGAAGTTGGGGCAAAATTATGGATACTCTATCCCCTTTCTGGATGAGATATTTTCCTCCGATCACTGTGTCTTCCTTAGAGAAAACAGAATATTGCGGTGCAGTCGGCCATAAACGAAGAGATTCATTCAGAATCATTCGGATGTACTTCAGATTAAGCACTTGTTCATAGGTTGGCACACCATCTGATAGTACCTCATCCACTTCAGCGTAAGCCTTTACTAAAACCTCAGGATGCTTTAGAAGAAAGTACAACGTGAATGACAACAAACCACTGGTTGTTTCATGACCAGCGATTAGGAACGTAATGATTTGATAGCGAATATTTTCATCATCCAGGCTCTCACCGGTTTCAGGGTCTTTTGTATTCAACATGCGAGCAAGTAAATCAGTTTCGCCGCTATCTCCGCTTGCTTTACGTTCCGCGATAATTTTATCCACCAATGAGAACATGGATTGAATGTCACGCTCATATTGCTGCTTGGTTTTGATCATCAGCATATTGAGAATAGGCAATCTGCTTCCATAGTGCATCGCCTCATCAAGGGCACGGACCATACTGACGATAAAAGGATTCGGCGTTTCCCTGTAATAGCTATTAAAGCGAAAGTTAAATCCACATAAACCAATTGTGTCCAGCGTGAGCCGCGTCATGTCGTCGGGAATGTCTATACTTTCATCTGGGTTCAGTCTTGCCCATTTCTGAACAAGTTGTAAAGCGATGTCCACCATCATGCTATGGTATCCCTTCATGGCTTGTAGACTAAAGGATGGCATCAAGATATGATGGGCTTTTTTCCAATTTGGCTCCTCGGTAAGACTTGTGAACAGGCCATCTTTGGCGAAATCACGCACTTTAAGCAAATGACCATTCGACTTGTCAAAACGCGACTCATCACTTAGATCGGCTACTAAGTCGGGCCCTGATACCATATATACATATCTACCGAAGGCTTCAAATCGAAATATTGGCCCGAACTCCTCGGCAAGCCTGCAGAAAGACAACGTAGGCGAGTCTTTATCAATTAGCGGTATATTCCCCAGGACACCGTAAGTTTTAGGTTGAGGGACAGAAATCGTTTTATCCATGAAAAGTACTCCTCTCCAAGCATTTACTCATTCACTTTGATTTTGCCCAAAATTTCTCACAACAATTAACATTACGAAATGAAGGTGATCTGATAAATAATAAAGAACCCGCATCAACACACCGGAAGCGGGTTCTTCATTTGAAGTAATCATTTTCTTATTGCACACGAGGTTAATGCTTTAAAAACACATCTAGGAGGTTAATCTATCTTGAAGTTTAAGACTCATATCAAGCATCCTTGTGCATCTTCTGCTGATAACGCAGGAGCAATATTTCGTTTTCGATAGATTGTACTGCAAATTATGTGTACCACGCAGTGATTTCTTCCATTGAAGCAGTTTGTTCCTCTGCCGACGCTGCTACATGTTGCATATTTCCTGAGGTTTGCACGGAAATTTGGGTTAAAATCCCCATCGCTTCAACTATGTTTTGTGAGCTGGCATTCACTTCTTCAACAATAGCTGCAACTTCCTGAGATTGTCCGGAGATATTATGTACCATCCGTACTATCCTTTGGAATGCCTCACCAGTTTGCTTCACGATATCAATCCCTTGTTCGACCACTTCAGTGCCTTGTTTCATTGTAGACACTGCGTTATCTGATTCTGATTGAATCTCTCTAATTATTTGACTTATTTGATTTGTAGCAATACCTGATCGTTCAGCTAATTTGCGAATTTCTCCTGCCACAACCGCAAAACCCTTACCATGTTCTCCAGCTCTAGCGGCTTCAATGGCTGCATTCAGTAATCACGCTGCATCTGGAAGGCCGCAATCCCTCCCCATCCAAAAATCAAGAGCATACATACAACAATAAGAATTGCCCTTTGCATGGAAGCTTCGATGATCTTTTTCACGTTACTTCTCACTCTCCATGTATGAATTGATTTTTGCTCGCTTCACCCAGATCTTTTGTTCAGCTTTCTCGTAAATGTTTATACAAGTATTTAAGAGACTTTTAGCTAGGGTAGAGCGCTCGAACAGTCGATTGACTAAAACAGCACTCGCTATACCCAAACAAGCGCCTGTTATAACATCCAGCGGATAGTGAACACCTGTCCAAACGCGTGATAAAGCAATGAGTGCAGCTAAAGCTAACCAAACGATGCCATCCTTCTTTCGATACATCCAAATCGCTGTGGCAATCACAAATGCCCCTGTTGCATGATCGCTAGGAAAAGATGCATTTGCAGGATGTTGAATTAATTGGATCACGACATGATCAACAAAAGGTCTGTCTCGGTAATAGAAATGCGAGATCACTCCCCCGATGCCAAGCGCAGCGCACGCTGATAAGAGGGCTGATGCCACCATCCTACGGTTGGTTTGAATCCTAGTGAACCAATAAATAACAATACCGAAGTAAAACAAATACTCCGCATCCTGTGCTAAAAAGCGCATCAGCGGATTCAGAAACGGAATGGTTACCGCTAGATGATTGATGAATTGAAAAGCCTGATAATCTGTAAGCAAAATGTTCAATTGCCGCGACCTTCTTTCGTGTTTATTTATTACAGAATAAAAGGACTGGGCTATTTTCATAAAAGTTCAGCGTACATAGAAAATTTTTTTTTAAATTATACCCCTACAAAAAAAGAAGCCGCTTTAGAATAAAGTGGCTTCTTAGTGATGTCCCTCCGGATCGTGTACTAGTTAATCCCCTGCCCCTAATTGGTCTTTTAAGGCAATTCAAAATGACAACAGATTGGAACTATGCTGCCCTTAAGTTTAATGGCAAAAAAAGAGATCCACAGCAACGGCTGCGGATCTAAGAAATTTAATGGTTCTCATTATTTCACTTTTTTTTCTTTGATTCGGCCTTGCTCTTGTTCTCTTTAACGCGAAAGTTAACAATCCTCCTAATCAGCTCGTAAGGTAATTGCTTATTAATGGGGAACTGAACAGACCCCTTCGCTCCTTTATAAGAGGACAGCTCATCTTTAAACATTTCAATCCCACTAGGTGTAGGATAAAAACCGATGTGATTCTTATAGGCAGCAAAAAGCACTAAATTCCCATGCAATTCAAATGTCGGCATCTGGTAACTTATTTTCTCCACTGCCTCCGGTACAGTCTCATGAATCACTTGTCTAAGCTTGTTTAATATTTCTTGAGTATCACTTGGGAATTGTGCAATATATTCATCAATCGTATTGACCCCGTTCTTTTCCACTTTCACTTCCCACCTATACTTTAAGCATGGTTAATTTTCGTTCATAACATTGTAAGTTAAGGAATGCATCAAAGATACATAACTTCATAATCGTTGTTTTGATACTTGATGAACAGTATGTTATTAGAGTTTTCTGATCCACCGTATTTGACTTGATATTGCCATAGGTTATCCTGCATACTTTGATTCATTGCTTTGCTTATTAAATCACCTTTTTTCTTGCTAGCCGTTGGTTTTAAGCCTATGCTTTTCGTAACTTTGTCTAAATCCAGATTTTCAGAACGTATCAACAAAGAAAAGCTTCCTGTTAATCCCAAAAATAACCCTCACTTAATTAACATTTGCGTTTACTGTCTGCTAAAGCAATAACGCTTGCTATGTAGCAAAACATTCAAGTATTGTGTTCGTTAGCACAACGCGGTACTTGTTGTCGATGGGAAAACCTCAACCCTTGAAGTTCTAATGACAGCAGTTAGGACATACTTAAGATACAGTTCACCGTAATGACATTGGTATAAAAAGAGAAAGCCATGCCATCATGTAGTGATTAAACGATAGTGTCCCGTTAGCTAACATCCAATATAACAACTGTTTGCTGAGTTTGGTTACATTTGGCACTACCTATTTGGGCTATATACATTCAGAACTACCGACGTATGTGCTAGAATCTGGGGGATTCTCCCCTCGCTAAATGCTTGCCAAAAATCTCTCCGATCATCAGGATCAACAAAGGGAACAGCAGATACATATAAACATCCCACCATATCTGACTTATCAAGATTCCACTTTGTTTCAAGAATACAGTTACAACTATAAGGATGGTTTCCAGACAGGCATATTTTATCCATCGGTATCTCCAACTTACCATAAGTAGTAGGGTAGTGACGAGTACAACGGATAGATAGTAAACAATACCGAAAGCACTTGTGTCATATGCCGGGTCATTAAACCAACCAGGCCGGTAAACCCTGCTGTAGAATAACATGAACGGTAAAAACTGCACAGTTCCCGAAAAAGGACCCAAACATAAAAAAAGCAAAAACACGCGTGAGACCCCTTTCCTTGCCTTAAGCATCCAGGGATACATCTTTTTTATCAGCGGGAAGTAAAACAGGAGACCCAATGAAGTATATTCGATGCGCCACCAATATTCCGTATAGATAAGCAGCTCGACGAAAAGCCACTCGATCCCTGCTAGCAGAGCGATAAATCCAACTATCCAAAACCAGCCTAATTGAAATACCGAAAGGATCAGAGCAAGGGACGGTATCGAGATCAAATTAGATGTTAAAGCTCCGAGATGGCTGTCGTAATAACGATTGCTAAGCAGTTTCGGGTGGTACTCGTAGCTCCCGTTGAAGATATAGATGACGGATTCGACGATGTATAAGAGTTCAACTCCAATAAAGAATTGCATATAGGTGTGGACGCTTCGTTTTCTATAAAACACAATGACCTGCAAAATGATACTAATGAAGCTCAGCCCCAAGTACCAATACGAATTAGAGCTCACGCCAAACACCCCTGATTGTGGTATCGTCCCCTTATTATTCCAAATTCTATGGAACGAATATTCACAAGGTCGTGATCAACTCTATACTTATAACATTTTCAATAGGATAAATCATTGCACTAACCTGCCATTTACTTCAATGCAAACAGGAACAGATGCCGTACGCGGCGATCTGCTCCCGTCCTTTTTGAACTAACGTTTATCGTTCTCTACAAGTTCCCAATCTCCATCACACTGTGATAATTACTAATCTTCCAACCTTTAATTAAATTCGAACTGAAATCCCCCTGAATTCTCTAAACTGTAGAAGAGTCCATGTTTTTATTCAGTGTCTGAGTGCATCATCACGAGCACTTCACTACATTTCCGAATTAGAGCGAATTCCTCATGCAAATTTACCAACGTCATTTCATGGATTCGCTCAGGTGAATAATATGTCCCATCAGGACCGCTGCGGCCGAAGGTAGCACAAGCATCCTCGACGAGGATTGGCCTTTAATGAATCTTAAATCGATTCTGGCTGATCGACAAAAAAAGATGGAGGAATCCGATTAAGGACTCTCCATCTTTACAATCAACGTATTTGTGCAAGCTACAAACTAACGAATCCAAGTGAACTATTTTGAGCGGTGAAAGTGAAATCCACGTCCTAACGACATACGAAGTGGTATGCGATTAATGAACATATGATCTTTCAGATCTAATTGCGAATTATCCAAGCTGCATTCATTTCGGTTGGAACGGATGATAGATCTTCCTGTTTTTCTCCGTTAAACTCTCGATCCATCTGTTCATTTCCCATAACAGTCTCACTAGTTTTTTCCGTATCACTGTGTCCTATTGGCCTATTTGTCGTAGATTGCCCATTATTCTCTGTCACAAGTTCACCCCTTACTGCTCATTACCAGTTAATTTTCCACTACACTCCGTGACTATACATCGCTTTCAAATAATTCAATTTCCCAATCGTGGTAAATAACTCAAGAGAATCTTAAAGCGGCTAAACGCTCTTCCAAAATCACACGCAGTTCATCAGGAATCCGCTCGAACTCGACCCCTTTCCCCAAAAACAAAAGCCAATCCGCATAATACGCCAACGCCTCAACATTGGCAACATCCAACTGAACATTGAAAATCCCGCTTGACTGAAACATCCCGGTTAAGGACAAAATTATCCCAGGCGGGTGCATACGCTTAAAGCGTTGAATCCCAATCGTATCAAGTTTCACAACAAGATTGGATTCACGTGCACGAAGCAGTTTCTTGTTTAAAATCTCTTGTTCAGACCACTTCATCTCCTGTTCAGAAATTGCTGAATCCCGCAGCATCTCAACAGGCAAATAACGAAACTCATCCGTATCAAAATCATACACCTCGACCAGCCACTGAGCGTTCGAGTTAAATATATGCAGCAAAAAAACGTCCAGCAACTGCGGCCAGCCAAGACTCACCTCATAAGTCACGCGTAAATGTTTATCCCGCACAGCAAGCGAAATCAGCTGGTTTAGCTCCGCTGGCGCCGCATCATCGAGCTCCAATAGATTCGGATTGGCGGGATTTGTATTTTCGAAAAGCAAGATATTATTCAGCTCGATCAGCTCGTCTTGCTGGGTTTGCGACGCGATGCCGATCAGTTTTTCAGTGATGGAGCGACGATTTTGCAGATAAGGCAGCTGGGAATTTTTCGAGGCGATAAAACTGATAAAAATCGCCTTCAGCTCTTCTGGCGTGAAGCGGGCGGCAGGCAGATATTGATTTTGCAGGACATAGTAGCCGCCACCGCGCCCAAGCTCGGACGTCAGCGGAAAACCCATCGCCTGAATCTCGTTTATGTCGCGGATCGCCGTCGCGCGGGAAATCTTGAATTCTTGCTGAATCTCGGCAATCGTAAAATGCGCGCGGTTATTGATGTACCGCATGATTAGATTCACTCGTTCTGTTTTCTTCATGAATTTATTATATCAAAAATGTAGCATAAAATGTCAGTACGGACGGTTTTTGCATTTTATAATTTCTATAAAGAGTATCATTTTTTGATACATTTGGCCGATAGAATCAGTCTTGTAAAGAATAAATCCCACAAAGGAGAGAATAAAATGACTAACTACTCCATCCAAACAATCTCAGAAAACTACAAAATGACTGCTTTCGGTGTTTCATTTGATGACTTCAACGACTGGGCAGGTAATGCAGCAAAAACTGCAGCGAAAAAGGCTGAAATCACTGAAAACGGCAAGCTTGCTGAACTTCTCGCACTCGCTGACGAGCAAGAATATCAAATCAACTACAACCTCGACCGCAAGCCTTGGCGCGGCTTTGGCGTTATGGGTGAGTTCAATGTGGAAGGCGCGGTCGTCCTCGATTTCCTCGCTGGCGATTATCTCGTCGTACCTGGGACTGGCGCTGACAAAGACCGCCTTGCAGACGAAATCACAGGCAAAGTTTTCGGCGGCCTGATCCAAGAAATCACAGAATACAAATACGTTGGTCCCGGTAACTCAACGTTCGTTAAAGCAAATGAAACAGGTGAATTCTACGGCGAAATGTGGCTTCGTGCAATTAAAGTCGAAAATTAATCCTTTCAAATTAGACAAAATAACAAAACAATTGGAGCCTGAGCTCCCAGAAGTTAAACTGAATAAAAGGAGCACTCACATGGCAGATTACACACTGGAACACAAAAAATCATTCACATTGACCGCTTATGGTTTTTCAATTCAATCTAATTTTCAAGACATGCCCGCTTTGCAAAAAGAAAAAACTGAGTTTTGGGACAGACTCAAGGCTGACGGGCGTTTTAATAAGCTCAAAGACGCTGCGAAAGATGATCGCGAATGGTCAGTCAATGAGGTTTATCAAGGAAAACCGTGGAATTATTTCGCTGTAGAAGCTGGCAGATCAGTGGCTGACGCAACGCGCATCATTGAGTTTCCAGAAAGCGAGTACATCGTGCTCGCAGGAAATGGCGACAAGGAAACTCTGTTTGATCAGCTGACTTACCGTGCTTTTGGCGAAGTCTTGGCCCAAATCACTGATTATGCTTACATCGGTGGTCCAAATGCGACTTATCGCAAAGATAACGGTGACGGCACTTTCTACGGCGAATTTTGGGTACCTGTGGTAAAGAAATAAGGGGATTCGCAAGACAAATAGTCCGATGATCGAAATCAATAACTGCCTCTCGCTCGTACGCAATAGCAAACTTTTCATGGTATGAAAAAAACAACAGGAAGATCTCCACAAATGAAAAAGAACCTTGATAAATCTCAAGGTTCTTTTTTGTGATCTTAATTTCGTTGTACTTTTTTATCTTTGCTTAAGATACGATCGTTAAATCGATGGGCCTTGAACTCACCTGTCTATCTTTGGTAAGGTTCTCCGCGTTGTCTGTTTCACAAGTTTTGATATTCACAAACCGTGTTAAACCACGGGTTTTTATTTTGGATTATTTACAACGTTTTTACTGTATGTTAAGATATACGTAGTTACGTAATTACGTATTTAAATAATTCAGTGAAAGGGTGATCTGTTTGACAGTGACTAGAGACTTCGGCGCAGAATTAGATACTTTAAAAAAGCAATTGGGTGATCTTCAACAACTTGTAAGTCAAGTTGCAAACGATAGCTCTCCCAAAGTTTCTCGAACCCAGACAGTCGACAAAAGTACCGTGTTCATCGATATGAACAATGATGAATTGGAACTTGGCGGGGTTTTTTACTCAGGGCAATATCATGGGGAAAAATGGCAGTACAGATGGGAACCTCAAGAAAGACGCGTTAGTCAACTGTTGGATCTGGATGGCGAGAAAGTCGCAAAAGTTTTAGCGGCACTTGGTCACAAACAGCGCTTAGACATTCTTAGATCGGTGTTAAAAGAACCCCTTTCGGGTTCTGAAATTGTTGAACGTTTAAACATGGGGACAACTGGTCAACTTTACCATCACATTAAAGCGTTGCTTGGAGCTGACCTCCTTGTCCAGGAAGAAAGAGGTGGAATGTACTCTCTTCCCTCCCATCGAGCACTCCCGCTATTTTTGTTACTAGCCGCGACTTCCGATTTACTTGATACAAGTGACTATATGGAATTAGCTGAAACAAGAAACAACGTTAGTACCTATTTGGGTAACACTCAGGAAGGTTACGACCCGCACCATCTTCTCTGGGCTGTGTTAGAAAATTCCATCCTAGAGCATCGAGCTGGATTCTGCAGCGAAGTCGGTATTTTCCTTCAAGCTGATGGTAGCATCACAATTTCTGACAACGGGCGAGGAATCCCTGTTCAAGTCCTTCCGAACACAGACAAATCCCGTCTGCAAGCAGTTCTCACTGAATTAAGCCATTTTACCAACGACTCTTTCGTTGCCCCGGGGGGAGAAAAAGGTATTAACATTGCGGTTGTTAATGCTCTCTCTCAAAAGCTTTCAATCGAAGTTCGTCGAGACGGGAAAGTCTTCAGGCAAGACTATAAACATGGAATTCCTCAATCGGGTTTGTTGACAGTAGGTGTTACAAAAGAAACGGGAACAAGTGTTACTTTTCTACCCGATCAAGAAATTTTTAAATCCACTTTTGACAGGAATATTGTAGCGAAACGTATCCCTGACATTTCTGCAACTTATCCCGGACTAACCATTCACTTTCAATGAGACTTTAGAGAAGTACCTGAAAAAGCAAAAGTGAATAGCCTATATGATTTCTACGAGGCTCCTCATTATGAGGGGCTATTTTCTTTTCAGGAGAAAAATGTTTCCGAACTTTAAAATGACAGCCTCTTCAATTCTTGCGCATTGTTCAAACAGCATCGTCTCTTTCGTCAAACTTGCCGCGGTGTTCATAGAGGGGACCATCTCATCTGCTCCTTGATCTGGTTAAACGATCATGTCCCATTAGCTGAATAAGCAGTCGATTATAAATCTTGCGATAAACGTATCATATCCATACATTGAATGCCGTTTTCATAAATTTCCTCATCGTAATGTTTAACAAAAAAGTCCCTGTCTATCCCAGTTATTCTGAATCCACATTTCTGATAGAGGGCAAGTTGCCCCATCCCAGAATTACCAGTACCGACTTCAATTGATTTAAACCCCATTTCAGCGGCAATTTGCACAGCATGTTTTACAAGCTGTTTTCCAATTCCTTTACTTTGATGAGTTTCATCGACTGCAACATTTACTAATTCAACGGTATCTGGTCTTGTAGGCAGTAAAACATAGACTCCAATTACTTTTCCATTCATAGAGCCGATAAAAGTATGCCCTCTTCGAAGATATTCTTTAACAAGTCTTTGGGAGGGGTCCGCTAATAATAATAAATTAAATGGCGGGATCTCATTCGCAATTAGCTTTCGAATTTCCATCTTTCTCATCCTCCTATTTATCTAATAGCCGCTTGTTTTCTGCTATCACTGTTATTTTCGAAGATAATCATACCACAATATTGGCACCCTCCCTTCCTCCTTCCTTCTTCTTCTCTCCTTTGAGACAAAATACGTGAAAATAGGATTCCATTTCATTCACCGTCACGCTCTATTTCTGCCACAAAAAAAAAGGACCTCCCACACTCAATTTTGTGGAAGTCCAACTTTATTGTGTAACACGTTAGCGGCTATTTCTGGATTGCCTTTCGTACAACTGGAACGATCTCAGTTGCCAATCTTTCAATGTTCTCCACTACTTTTCTAAATGGCATCCCGCCCATATCCATTTGAGCCATAAATCGCTGATGTCCAAATAACTCGTATTGACGCAAAATTTTTTCAATAATCTGCTGTGAACTTCCAACAAACAAAGCAGACTCTTCTCCAGACAGCTGTTCAAAATCCGCTCTTGAAATATCATTTTCCCAATAATTTACATGATAGGGATAGAACTCATCTCTCGCCTTCTGAGTTGTTTCAGCAATATAGACATGCCCGGTTACTCCAACCTTCAAACCTGCCGGCTCATGGCCAGCTTCATAAGCAGACTGCCGATATCGATCTACAAGCGGCTTAAATCGAATCGGATCGCCTTCAAACAATACTAACGCTAGTCCAGTACCAAATCTGCCAGCTCTAGCAGCGCTTTCTAGACTTTCTTGAACGCCAATCCACAATGGAATCCTTTGTTGAATGGGTCGCGGAGAAATTTCAGCATCCAGAAATTCGGAACGAAAACGCCCCGTCCAGGAAACCCGATCATGGGCACACAGCTTTCGAAATAAATGGATGTTTTCTTCGAACAAATCATCGCAATTCTCCAAATTATAGCCAAATAGAGAGAATGACTCTGTAAAGGCTCCGCGTCCCGCCATAATCTCGGCGCGTCCATTGGATAAAAGATCAAGTGTCGCAAAATCCTCGAATAGACGTACAGGGTCTACCGTATTGAATATAGTTGTAGCGCTGGTCAGTTTAATTCGCTTGGTAATTTGCGAGATTGAAGACAAGACAATCTGCGGCGATGATACGGCATAGTCCAGACGATGATGTTCGCCAACGCCAAAAACGTCCAGCCCTGCTTCATCTGCTATTTTCGCCGCTTGTATGATTTCATTCAGCCGCTGTCTTGCACTTATACTAATCCCCGTATGTGGATCTGATCTTAAATCTGCTAATGTATATATGCCAAATTCCATGTCTGCATGATCGTTCTCGGGCTCCACCCTCATCATTATTACCTCCTAACACTCCATTTAACGAACAACAATGAGCAAGTATTTATTTAATTCGCCATAACCTTCTTCAAAGATGCTGATCTTACATAATATTCTGTTTTATCAAATGGTTACGGTTTATGCTTTTTTTAAATAAATTAATGCTTCTGGTGACAAATGGAGACAGAAATAGCAGCCGTTAAGATAATTCGGCTGCTTTTCATTGCATGTCCAGTTTTGCTTGTTAGAAATCTATCCCTCTATCTGTATTCTCGCTCCTAGGAGTGAAATTGGGGCCACTGCAGTGGCTGCTGGGTAGGCGTAAAAAACACGTTACATCAATCGAAACTTCTTAGAAACAAATAAAAGAATTACCCCCGGTTCCGCAGACATCGCCCGAGGGTAATTAACGTTCAAGCCTCCAATACTTTCTCGAACCGTTCGTAGCTTTTCCATACGGAGAAGCCGTGTTTGCCATAAAAATCCACATAAGGCGTCGTGTCGATCACAATGTGGCTGACCCCTCTTTGTCGCAAGTAATGAATGCCGGCTTGAACAATGGCGAGGCCGTAGTTCAGCCCACGGTACTTCTCATCGATACCGAGCGGACCGATCCCGCCGAGCTCGCCTTGGAACAGGGGAGCCCAATAGACGTTCTGGGCGAGAATCGGCGACTGCGAATCATTGATCCGACAAAAGCCGATGATGTCCTCCTCCCGCTCGAGGACGACAAACTCTCTGCCTGTTCCGCCCAATTGCCAATATTGCCGTGTCTGGTACTCCCATCGGCCTGGAAAACAGCGCTTCATAAAAGCAATGACTTGGTCTTCTTCATTCGGCTGCGCCAAACGGAACACCACATTCTCAAACTGCGGGAGTGCTACTTGAGCCTTGGCGTCATAGCGATTCACGAGATCGTAAGTTATTCCCTGGTACTTATAACCATGGCGCTCAAACCACCGCTTAGCATCCGCCAGCTCTTGCGGTACGCCGGGGAGCACACGCCGATGGAAGTCGTTGCCTAGCGACACCCGGCGCACCCCTTTTCCGTGAAGCGCCGATTCGGCTTGACGCAGGAGCGCGTTGCCGATCCCCTGATTCCGGTGGTCCGGGTCAACGATCAACGCATGAATCCACCCGTCTTCACGGCTAAACTCGATGTCATATTTGGAATCTTGCCATACTTTAGATACGACAAATCCGACCGCCTTACCGGAGGTTTCTTCTAACGCGAGCCAGGATCCCTCCGGAAGAAAGTTTTGGTCCTGGAATACATTTTGCTTCACGATACGTTCTCTAAGCGGAAAATCATGCGCAAGTCCCTGATTCCAAAGTCGGCACACGTCTGTGATACGGTCTTCTGTCAACGCCACTAGCTTCATCTCGACATCCTCCCTATTTGGAAGAGAACTGCTGCATACGTTCGTAAGCCGCTTTATAAATCGGAAGCACCTTATCCAGGCCCAATTTCTTCAAACCGTCCACATACTGATTCCACTCGTCCAGACTACGATTCCCGAGAATGAACTTGGCAATATTTTCATCCCGGTATTTAGCGATTTCTTGACCGGTCGTTTTAATGACTTCCATTTCATCCTCGGTGAATGCTGGCCGGGGCTGCTCTTTATCATCAAATTTCGGCGCTTCCTGATAAGCGTATTTCGCTTCAGGCGAAGCTAGTGAGATATGAGCGTCATAATCAAACCAGATATAGGCTCCGTCCGTAGATAGCCCCGTCTTCTTTCTCATGTCGGACACATCGGTGTAGTTCTCTATGAAGGATTTTTTGCCGTTATCCACTTTGTAGGTAACACCCTCTTTCCCCCAGCTGACGAGTGTCTTCCCTTCCTCCGAGAAGAAGAAGTCGATGAACTTCATAATATCGTCGATCTGCTTGGATTTAGACGAAACGACGAAATTCATCTCCTCATACTGCGTGAACTCATTTAGCTGCTTGCCGTTCGGCCCTCCTGCCGGAGGCGGCATGAACTCCAGATCGAAGTCCGGATTATCCTTGCGCAGAGGCTTATTGTAGAAATCAATGCGTCCGATATAATCGACGGTCATAAACGTTTTGTTGGTCGACATCAGGTCCTGCCACTGCTTCGTATCGATGGACAGGAAATCAGGAGGAATCAAGCCTTCCTTCAAAAATTTGGCCATATACGTAATCATGGTTTTATAGTTATCTTCGATCGGTCCGTAATGCCAATCCTTTTTATCGAAATCGTAATAGAAATCGTATTGCGTTCCGAACGCTGGCGCTAAATTACGCAAATAGAGCAACCCATCCCGGAAGGCGAAAGGATAGCTGTCCGGATACTGCGCTTTCAGCTTCTTCAGTACATCGTAGAGCTCATCCCAGTTTTTTGGCTCCGGCAGGTTGTTTTTCTTGAAAATATCTTTCCGGTACATCCAGTGCATCCGGTTCGTTTCCCCAATTCCGGAGTTCGGGACGATGTACATTTTCCCGTCCGCGGACATGACATTCTGTGTTTCTGTCGGGTGATCTTTCATCCATTTATCGTAATTCGGCATATCCTTTTTTACGTAATCCAAGTAGTTGACTAACGCACCCTCTTGACCGTATTTGTCCGCCGTCTGTTTATCCGGACTCGTAAGCAGTTCCGGAGGATTGCCTGAAGCAATCGCCAGGTTGAAGGCATCCGGCAATTCCCCCGACGGCACTTCCACATCAAGGTTAACGCCGGTTTTCTCCTTCAGCAACTTCCATACGATCCAATCTTTGTTGTACGGCCAACTGGGGTGGGAGTTGTTTAGAAATTTGAACGTCTTCTCTTTCATGGGGGCAGCCGCTTGATCGGAAGTGGCGACCGCTTTTCCGACTGCCGAATCATCCTTGCTGCCGGACGCGTTGTCCGGGGCTTTCGTACAACCTGCAAAAAGGGCTAGCGACATGACGCCTACACTCAACACCGTCATTGTTTTCTTCATACGTTGGCTCCTTTTTCAAAATAATTTTTTTATGTCAGCCTTTGATCGACCCGATCATAGCCCCTTGCACAAAATATTTCTGCAGGAACGGGTATGTCAAAAGAATGGGAATCGTAGAAACCAGAATGGTCGCATATTTTAAAGATTCGTCGACGACAAGCGCGTCATGACCAACCGATGTGACCTTCGCCGAGTTCACCTGGCCAGCTAGCACGATATTCCGCAAAACAACCTGCAACGGAAATAAATCCGAGCTGCGGAGATAAAGTAAGGCTGAATAAAAGTTGTTCCAAATGCCGACTGCATAGAACAACCCAATCGTAACCACGACGGCTTTGGAGAGCGGCAGCACAATACGGAGGAAAATGCCTGCGTCAGAAAGACCGTCAAGCTTCCCGGATTCTTCAAGCTCCTTGGGGATGCCAGAGAAGAACGTCCGCATGATGATCAGATTCCACGTACTTACAACAGTGGGAAGAATCATCCCGAGCCTGGTGTCCACGAGTCCCAATCCGTTTACGACCAGGAAGGTGGGAATCATTCCGCCGCCGAAAAACATCGTAAATACGATCGTAAGTGTAAATGTTCGATTCAGAACCATATCTTTCCTGGAAAGGGCGTACGCCCCAAAAGAAGTAATGAAGAGAGAGAAAGCGGTGCCAAATACAACATAGATGATCGTATTCAGGTATGCTTTTCCAATGCGGGGATCCTGCAGGACAATGTTATACACTTTAAAATTTATACCTTTCGGCCACAAGGTTACCTGCCCCTTCAGAACATAAATGTCTTTGCTGAGCGAAACGGCGATCATGTAGACGAAAGGGTATAATGTGACCACAACAACGAACACCATCACGGCGGCAAGAAAGATTTCAGACAAGCCTATTTTACGTTTCATTCGGTTTTACCTCCTTACCACAGGCTGTTCTCGCCAATTTTCCGACTAATCATGTTAGCAGAATAAATGAAGATAAAGCTGATCAATCCCGTAAACAAATCGATGGCCGTAGCGTAACTGAAATTCCCCTGACCAAGACCGGTTCTATACACGTAGGTGCTGATAATATCCGAGGTTTCGTAGATGGCAGGGTTGTAGAGCAAAAACACTTTTTCAAAGCCGATATCCAGCACATTACCGATGTTGAGAATAAATAAAATGACGATGGTCGGTACAAGACCCGGCAGGGTGATATGGAACAATTTCTTCCACCTACCTGCTCCATCGATTTCTGCTGCTTCATACAAGAGCGGATCTATCGTGGTTAACGCTGCCAAATAAATAATCGTTTCCCAGCCGGTATGCTGCCAAATCTCCGAAAGTACATAGATACCTCGAAACATTTCCGGTTTGACCATAAAATTGATCGGCTGCATCCCGAACAACTGGATCAAATGATTTACAATCCCACTGGAGGGAGATAAAAACATCAGCACCATGCTGGCCACAACAACGTTGGAGATAAAATGAGGCAAATAACTGACCGTTTGCACAAACCGTTTGAACACGATATGTTTCAATTCATTGAGCAGGAGAGCTAAAATAATTGGAGCAGGAAATCCAAAGATGAGCTTATAAAATCCAAGAAGAAACGTGTTGCGCAGATATTTAAAAAAATCGGGGCTGTGGAAAAACAGCTTGTAATACTTGAGGCCGACCCAGGGACTGTCCCAAATGCCTTTGTACAAATTGTAGTTTTTGAAAGAAACTACGATACCGAACATGGGCAAATATTTGAATATCAAGTAAAAGAGTAGACAAGGCAGAAACATAAGCAATAGAATTTTACTTCTATTCAGTTTCTTTAGGAATGCTTTCACCCAACTGACTTTCATTGGCGGCGAATCAGTCTGAACTGGAACTGCTGGCGAATTTTCCATCGGCATTCTCCTTTCGTCTATACTTGTTCCGCTCTCTGATTTATAATATGAACCATCCATATCCCCGCAGCAATCGCCGCTTTTTTGATTTTGTTCATCAAAAACGAGGATTTCGTAATTTTGTGAAATAATCCGAATAACTGACATATCTATGTTTATACTGACCATTAGCGATAGGAGTGAAAGACATGAGCACCAGTATCCGATGGAAATTCAAAACCGAATCCTTATTCGCACGGTTGTTGGTCAGTTTTTTAGTAATCGTTGTCCTGCTCGCAGCCATCAATCTATGGTCCTACGGGCTGTACCAAACTAGTCTCCGAAATGAAATTATTCGTTATAACACGACGAACCTGGACAACATGACTGAAAGCTTCGAAAAGCATTTCCGATTGATTAATGAGCTTGTCCAACGCTTTTATTTCAGTGATAACGTGCAACTGCTGAATAAGAAAAATATCGATTACAACATTGCCGATAAGGTGCGTCATGATATTCAACCGACGATCACGAATCCGCTTCTTTATATTGACGAAATGTTTCTTTACTTTAAGGATAGCTCTCTTATTTTGCGAAAGGACGGCAGCACGAGGGCTGACGCTATGTTTAACCGGTTTTATCAAAGTCCAAGCTATCCGCTGCCGTTTTGGCAAAATCAATTTCAGAGTGATAAACAGTTTCATATTTATCCGGCCTCCGATTTTACGGAATTCGTAATGCCTGGCAGCACTCCGCTGCCGAAAGGGAAGTTGATCCCGATCGTCATTAAAAACAATGTAAATTCTTATTTCTATATTACGGTTATGATCAACGCAAAGAAGATGGTCGAAACTTACAACCCTTCCCTATTCACCAATTTTTCGATCCTTAATGAGGAACAGCAGTCCATCTATACATCCGAGGATGTCTCTGCCGGAATGAACCTTATCGACTTCAAGCAAACTTTTGTGAAAAAAGGACACGATTATTATTTTTATAAAAAGGGGATTTTCTCAGGGCTTACCTATGTACTCGTCGCTTCTGACAAGAGCATGTCATCCCAAATTTACCGGGTAAACACCACACTTGCCATCATCATCACCACCGCTTTAGCCCTAAGCATCCTAGCCTCCATTTTCTTCAGCATCCGATTTCATCGGCCCGTGCAACAAATGATCCGTTCCACCCAACAGATCAATCCCTTTCCTCCGCTACGCAGCACGATTCGGGAATTCAAGCAGCTTAATGAACAAATGAGGCAAATCGTGACGGCCAATCTGAAAATCAGTGAGGATTTGGCGAAGAAAACCTCCTTCCTGCGATATTACGCTTACATAAACAAGCTAAAAAAAATCTATCATACGAATATAGAAGAGATGCAGGATCTCGCTTTAGAAGAAAGCCCTTATCGTCTCCTTATTTTTGATATCAAATTTAAACCTCATTATGTACGTGACATTGAAATGGATACCCAGCGAGCTATGTATTATATCAATGAATTTGTAACTCATCATGTTTCCAGCAGCTTTTCAAATACACATACGTTTCAGATTGAAAACAATCAAATTCTCTCTCTAATCTATACGAAGGATAACGAAGCGCTCCTTGTCACAACCTTGGAAACGATCCGGCAGGATTTGAATCTGGACCATGCTTATCTGCTGGTTACCATGGCAGTCAGCGGCCACTATCATCGTTCCACCCAATTTAAAGACGCCTATGAGGAAGCTTTGGGGCTCATTGATGACCGTCCGTTCGAGGATGAGTCGTTGATCTTAAGCTCACCTAAAAAACATGCGGAACCGACATATGTCTTTACCACTTCGGAGGAGCACGAGCTCGATACCTATTTGCATGCGGGCAATGCTTCCGCCCTGCTTCAATGGTTTACGGGAATGCTGGAACGGTTGGATAAGAAAGGGGCCGGCGTGAGGGACTATTATGATCTGGGAAAGCAAATCATCAACCGGATTCAAATGTCGCTGCTCCCCATCTATGCGCACGATAAGCTCGTGCAACGAACAAGTGAGCTTTACAGTCAATTGACGGAATGCTATAACGTCAACCAGCTCACTCATTTTATGAACCTTTTATTCATATCATCTGCTACGACCTTTAAGCAAAAGCTGGACGAAAGAGACCGAATTACAAGCTTTGTCATCGAGTATTTAGAACATCATTATGCTGAGGACATTACACTCGATTCCATAGCGGAAAAAATGAATATCACCGGCGGATATCTCTCCACTTATTTCAAGGAGAAAACAGGGAAAAACTTCAGTGAATATTTACATGAGATTAGGATCGGGAAAGCAAAGGAATATCTTTTACAATCCAATATGAAAATTAACGACATTGCGATTAAGTCGGGTTATCAGAACATGAATTCCTTCAACCGAATGTTCAAAAAATTGACCGGTTACACGCCGAGCCAATTCAGACAATCACAGAGCGCATCCTTCAGCACCATCTCAGACGTTTAATCTTATCTCACATTTCATTTTATAAGTATGAAATAGCCTCCATTGTTGTCCAACTAGCACTTGCAAATGCCTTGTAATTCGTAACGGCAGCTTGAAAATTCTCTTCACTAATTGTTGCCGTGGCATCGTATACAACAGCTGTTTCAAAACCAGTTTCGATGAGATGCCTCATATGGGACTCTACACAAATGTTGGAAAGCACCCCTGCAATAATGATCTTCTCTTTTCTATGTTGTCGCAGCTGATATTCCAAGTCATTGGTTTGTGGGCTGGCAACCTTGTGCGGCGTTGCCACGACGGTTCTCCTATCAAAAATGTAAGGTTTTAAAGAATGAACAAAATCAGCTCCAAATGAGGGTGGTGTGTACGCATTTGCCACATGATACATTCTAATACCTAACAGCATCTTTTGTTCATTTCCTGTAAATTGCCAGCCATAATCATGGGGGTATAAATAATGGGGTGATATAAATAGCTGGTAGCCTTTATTCATCGCAGTTCTCATTAATAGTTCAAGGTTCTGTAGCGTATTGTTTTGTTCTATATTTGCTTTTGTCAGAGGATAGCCTCTCCCCCCTGGACTCAGAAAGTCATTTTGTGGGTCTGTAATCACAATTGCGGTATTATCCGGGTGTGGTTTAAACACCATTTACTTCCCCCCTCACAGAGCTTCTTACTGAAATTTATATGTTAATTCGTGTTTGTCTTATGTGTACTGCTATAATGGCCAGTGCGCAACTCAAAGAAAGGGAGCTTATGCGTCGGAACACCATCAGTCTAAGTCTCCGTCATGATGTCTCTTGATGATTTAGCGTTGAGCAAACTCCCATTTATCATTCAATTATGGTACTATGAACTTATCATCCGCTATTAAAAAAAGAACCTTTCGAGGTGTCTATGCTTCCACAGATCCTTCACTTTATTGCCCCGCCAATCCCTTATTTCCTAGATTTCGGAAATGCTTTCTATCAAGTTGGCGATCTCCATATTTCACGGAATCAAATCGGTACCTTCGACTTAATCATTGTGACCAAGGGCACTATTTATATTGGAGAAGGCAAGCATACCTGGACGGTGAAGCAGCAAGAGGCCATCATTCTCCGCCCGGATCTCAACCATTACGGTACAGCCCCTTGCACACAAGAGACTGAAATTATATGGATTCATTTTCACACCCATGGGGCCTGGGGCGAGTATACCGATATGAATGCCTGCCTGGAAAATCAAGCCGAATTAATCGATAATCATCGAACTACCGCATTCCTGAACCATGCAGAGGTCAATTCCATTTTGATTCCGAAATATATGAAGTTGACGCACAAAGCGTTTGAGCTTGCGACCTATTTTTTCCAACTGGAGGACGAGTCCCGCTCCTTGCGAAACTGGCGTAAGCAAAATGCATTCCAGCTCTTTATGCAGCATATTAGTCGGGAGCTTATCGCAACAACGGATATGACGGCTTTTCACCTGGCTGAGAAGGTTGAACTGTTCATTCGCCAGAACTATATGAAAAAAATCTCGAACGCGACGCTCCATGAGGCGCTGAACTATCACCCAAATTACTTGGCCAAATGCATGCTCAAGGTATTCGGGATGACGCCGATGGACTTCTTGCTGCAGTACCGGATCGAGCAGGCCAAAAAGCTGCTCATCCAGACCGACTGGTCCATGACAAAGATCGCAGAGGAGTGCGGTTTCCAGCATGCGTCTTATTTCTCTTATTGTTTTTCAAATAAAGAGGGGATTTCACCGCTTAATTTCCGGAAGAATTTTACGAGTCAAGTATAGAAAGCGCATGAGAAAAGACCATTCGATGAACAGTCCGTCTGCATGATGTTATTCAGACATACAAAAGAGGCTGCCTCCAGAGCCTCAACGACCTCAAGAGACACCCCCTTTCAACCTACGTGCGGGCAACTTTCACCCACACCATCATCTCGCCCGCTCCGCGGTTACCCCACGCATAATATGGAATAAACGTGGACATGACGCGGCTTTGCGCCCAAGCCTTATTAGGAACATATAAGTGTACTTCCTTTGCTGGCACCTCCGTGCGCAGCGATTCCACACGAATTGTCGATAACCCGCCCAGTAGATACGGATCGTACTCGACCATAAACGCTGCCTCTCTGTCAATCTCCACCAAGTGGATATGGCTGCCGTTATCCGCCTCCTCCAGGCAATAGAGGAACGGACCACGCTGCAGCGCCACTTTCCCTGCATTTTGGCGGACGAGCGGATGGCTCTGGACCAACTGCACCTGCATGTCGAACAGCAGTTCGAGCTGATCGTCGGATTGCCATAACCGCGTCAAGAAAGCATAGCCGTCCCGGACATCATCCGGCACGCATATCGTGCCGTTCAGCCGATACACCACGTCTTCACACCACGCCGGAACTCGAAAAGCCAGCTTAAAAGGACCCGCAGCACCGACATCATATATGCTAAAGCGAACACTGCCGTCTAATGTGTACTTCGAGTCCTGGCGGATCTTCACCTGGTGGCCATCAATCCTCACCTCCGCTTCGCCTCCGATATACAGGTGAACATATAGGGTATCCCCTTTGGCCGTATACACATAATGATTTAGCGAGGCTAGAAGCCGGGCGATGTTCGGCGGGCAGCAGGAGCAGCCGAACCACTGCTGACGCTGGATTTTGACATGATTGTAAATCGGATTCACATGATTTGCCTTCGGATACACCTCCAGCGGGTTCACATAGAAGAAATGCTTCCCATCCATGGCCATGCCGCCGAGAACCGTATTGTACAACGCCCGCTCAAGAACGTCGGCGTACTCGCCCTTCGGCTCAATCTCCAGCATCCTCCGAGCAAAGAAGATCAGTCCGATCGACGCACACGTCTCGCCATAAACCGTATCGTTCGGTAGGTCATAGTCGATCGTGAACGACTCTCCGTACGCCATCGCGCCGATCGCCCCGGTAATGTACATCTGCTTGTGCACGATGTTCGCCCACAGCTTGCGGCACGCTTCCAGCAGGCTCGCATCCCCTGTCACCCCAGCCACATGCGCCATGGCCGTACACATGTATACCAACCGTACCGCATGACCGACTGCGGTGTCCTGTTCCCGGACCGGCAGGTGCGACTGACTGTATTTCAAGTCGAACGCCATGTTTAGCTCTTTGAAATGCACCTTGTTCTCGCGTTTCTCGAACTCTTGCCCATAGAAGCTCGGCTGCCGCCCCCGCTCATCGAGAAAAAATCGGCTCAGCTTCACATACCGCTCATTGCCGGTTGCCTCGTACAGCTTCATCAGCGCAAGCTCGATCTCCTGATGCCCGTCGTAGCCCTTCAGCTTGCCCGGCTCGCTGCCGAACACCGTATCCACATAGTCGGCATACTGGCAGCACACCTCAAGCAGCTTCCGCTTCCTCGTCGCCTGGAAGTAAGCGACGCCCGCTTCGATCAAGTGGCCTGCACAGTACAACTCATGGCATTCTGCCAGATTCGACCAGCGGTGCTCCGGCTCCTTGAGCGTAAAGTACGTGTTCAAGTACCCATCCGGCTGTTGGGCTTTCGCAAGTAACTCAACTACATCATCCGCAATGGCTTCCAACGAAGGATCCGGTTGCACACTGAGCATATAGCCGACAGCCTCCAGCCATTTGTATACATCGCTGTCCTGGAAGACCATACCGCCGAACGTACCCTCTTCCTGCCCGGCCGCAATTCGGAAATTTCGAATAGCATGGCTCGGCTCGGCGTCCTCGATCAAATTGTTGAGCGCCTCCCATTGATAGGGCAGCACAACCTCTTTCACCAACCTGATATAAGAAGACCAAAAGCTGTCCTCAATCCGAATCTTCCCCAGTTCCAGCTGAATATCTTTCATTTGCTTTGACATCGCACAACACCGCTTTCATTTACATTTATTTCGTCGATCAGTCCGCTGGCCATCACCCGCAGACGCTTATTTGCGCAAACCGAATTACATGCACGAATGCTTGGAAAAATTGTGAACAGCGACAGCATCCACATAGGGCTCGTCCGTAAAATCCTTCACATCCAGCGCGGTCGCCTCCCAATCCACGTACGACGGCAAGCGGCGAAACGAGCATTCGAAGGCGACGAGCTCTATGCACGGTTCGATCCCCTTCATCGCTTTCGCCATTTCGCTCGCGAGCCGGCCGTTTTCGGGATCAAGCACGATCGTATACCCATCTCCGCAAGGTCTCCTCAATTAGCAGGCATCCGTATTAATTTTTCAATCCGGTCAACGTGATTCCCTCGACAAAATATTTTTGACCAATCAGGTAGAAAATGACACCTGGAGCAAAGGACAGGCACGTGGCTGCCATCGTCATCGACCAGTCTTGCTTTAATTGACCTTTAAAATTGGTAATCCCCAATGCTATGGTGTATTTATCGCTCGAATTAATATAAATCATCTGTTGGAGCAAATCATTCCACAAGCCAATGAAAATAAACATTGCGACGACGATCATAGCGGGCTTTATTGCCGGCATAATAATGCTGAACAAAATGCGGAAGTACCCGGCGCCGTCAATCGTTGCCGCTTGGTCGAGTTCTCTGGGTATGGAGAGAATGAACTGTCGAATCAAAAAGATATTAAAAGCCCCGCCGCCGCAAAAATAGGGCAAAATCAATGGCAGATAGCTGTCCTGGAGCCCCAACCCCCGTGTCCATCCAATGTACAGAGGAATAAGCGTAACCATGGCAGGCAAGAGCATAGAACCGACGCAAAGGCTCCAGATCAATTGTTTACCCCTAAACCGCAACCTCGCAAAGGCATATCCGCACAAGGTGGCTGTGAACGTCCCCCCCAAACAGGAAGGAACGATAATGATCATCGTATTCCACAAATATTTCCAGAATTTAAATATCTGCATTGTTTTTTCATAATTAGAAAACAACCAATTTTTTGGTAAGAGAGCCGGCGGATATTGGTAGATCTCGGGATTTGTCATCAAAGACGTGCGGAATATCCACCAGATCGGGAAGAGCACGATCAGGGCGAATACTATAACGATTAAAAGCGTAAGCGCGTTGATCGTTCGTTCACTGCGTTTCTTGCTCTTAAATCTGGAGTATGCAGCATCGCTCATTTATCGTCGTCTCCTTCGGAATAGATCCACCGTTTCGACGTTTTGAACAGAACGGCAGTAAACGCGGCCAGAATGGCAAAAACAATAAAGGTCGTCGCGCAGGCATAGCCTAGCTTGTAATTGACGAAAGCTTGATCATACATCAGATAAGTCATGAATCGCGAAGAGTTGCCCGGACCGCCATTGGTCAGAGCTAGGGCAGGCGTAACGACTTGAAGATTGGCAATCAGGCTCAATAACAGGTTGTAAAAGATTATAGGCGTCATACAAGGCAAGGTAATATGCCGAAAGCGATTCCATCCGTTCGCGCCATCCATTTCAGCCGCTTCATGATAGACGCTCGGAACGTTCTGAAGCCCGGCCAAAAAAATAACGATTAAGTTCCCCGACAGCCAAACTGAAATTAATGAGAGAGAGGGGACTACGTAGTTAGAATCTGCGATAAAGAGAACTTTGTTCAATCCGATTTCGGAGAGGAGATAGTTGAAGAACCCGAAATTCGCCTCGTAAAGCCAGGACCAGCCTACGTATATAGCAGCAGCAGGCAAAACAAAAGGCACATAGAAAACAGCTCTAAAAAAACCTCTTGCCGGAATTTTACGATTCAACAGCATCGCGATGAAAAGTGAATATATCATGCTACCGGCCACGGATAAAAATGCAAAATAGAGCGTCGCTAAAATTGAATCTTTCATATAAGGATCGGTGGTAAATAGCGTGATATAATTGCTGAAGCCGATGAATTCAGGTTTTTTTAGCCCGGTCCAATTCGTCATGCTAATTCCCAACACGCCAAGTAGAGGCAGATAGGTAAGGAAGATCAATCCGAGTATGGCCGGAATCAAACATATATAAGCAACACTTGCCTCGTTAGAATGCAAGCGGGAACGGCGTTGCTGAGGTTTATTAAAGGTTTCCATATCTTGCTCCCCACCTCATATTTGAAGGATGACCGCCGCTTGCTGGTTCTAGGCGGTCATCCCTCCTATACGTTATTTTTGGCCTTTATTGGCTGCTTTCAAAGCTTCGAGATTTTTGGAAATGGCTTCCTTGGCGGACGTTTTTCCAGTCCAAACATCTCCCAGCGTTGATGCCAGTAAAGTGTTAAAGTCCGTCGTATGATTCGTATAGAACCAGGCAGCAGGCCTCGCGGCTGAGGATTGTGCATAATCGACTACAGCAGACTTGTATTCGTTATACGGAGGGAAGTTCGGATTGTCGACCCATTTATGGGTAAGCGTTTCATCCGTATACCACTTTTTCAGCGTCGGCATCCAAATGCCCGATGAGATGAGTCCCCAGTTGTTTTCTTCGGCAGTGTACCATTTGAGCCATTCCATCGCTTCTTTCGGATGCTTTGTTTGGGAGAATACGACATTGGCACCGCCCGTGTTGAGGGTAACCTTTTCCTTAAAGTAAGGTAATACGGCTACGCCATATTTCAGTCCTGCATCCTTGGCCGCATTCAAGCTAGTTCCTACGTTCCACGCACCGTTCGTGGCCATGGCGACCTTTCCTGCGATAATGGTACGCTGAATGCCATCATCGGTCTGGCCGACGGACAGCGGAGCTACATGATCTTTCAAGTATAGATCCGCGACTTTCTGAATCGCTTCGATACTGGCGTCTTCCCCGATTCTCACCGCTGTACCATCATTGGAATAGAAACCGCCGCCATTGCTAAGCGCCCAGGCTTCCAACTGCCATGCCAGATTTTCGACGGACGCGCCATACTGAACGATGCTCTGCGGTTTAAAGCCATCCTCGTCAGGGTGTTTACCATTCGAATCAACCGTCAGCTTCTTGGCTGTTGCTACGAATTCCTCCCATGTCCATGCTTTATCCAGTGCGGATGGCGGATAAGGTACCTTCGCTTTGTCGAACATGTCTTTGTTGTAATAAAGTAGAAGGATTTCATTGGCAGCGGCATAGGCTACAGTTTTGCCTTGATATTTGTAAGCCAGGCTATCCAGCGGCTTACTGTCACTTCCCGTGTACATGCTGCTGACATCATTCAGCATGCCATCAGAGGACCACTGGATGACGCCATCCTCCTTTAATATCCCCGTATCTGGCAATTGACCTGCCGTTGCCTGTGTATTCAGTTTGGTCATGTAGTTTTCCCAAGGAATCGCTTGCACTTTTACTTCGATTCTGTTTTGGGAAGCATTAAACTTGTCAGCCGCTTCCTGGGTTTTCTTTCCTTCTTCTTCGCTCCCCCACATCGAATAGGTAATCTTAACCTTCTCCGTGGAAGGAGACGTCGTCGTCACCGCTGGTTTTGAAGTCGCTTCTCCAGTTGGTGATACGTTTGGATTGTTGTTATTCGTGGAGCATCCAGCCATCATGCCTAAGAGCAAGACCATAGATACATTAAACATGAATCCTTTTTTCATTGTTTTCACTTTAACCCCTCCATCATGGATAATTCATCGTCATTCCTCGATTCCTCCCGCGTTGGCGGGGAATATTTCGTCTGTCTTTAAGACAGTTATACTTCGCTTTCTCCCTACCCTCCCTGATGGAAATATTACTCATCAAACTGATTTCGGGTTGAGCCTCATTATTAAAGTTTTTTGAAAATGATTCCATTATGTAAGCGCTACAATTACATTATAGATAATCGTTTCAAGTTTGACGACAAAGGATCTCAACCTCTTTTTTAGAAATATCAACCTTCGAACGGCCAATTTTTTTCCTTTTAGCTGGAATTGCTAGCGATGTTTTTGGGGGGCCATTTATCACTTATCAAGTATAACTAATCCATATTTCCTTGATTTCCTTCTTTATCAGGGAGAAGGCCCTGCTCAATATCGAGCGGGGCCTTTGTTGAGGTTAGTGCAGAATGAATCGTACAGCTATCCCATATTGAATAAACATATATCTATGTCGTAATTAGAGGTGTTCTGCGGGCTCAAGCTGAATAAAATTCAAATGTTTCATTCGGTTTATGACAGATAATACTTCATGGATTCTTGGTAATTCAAGCCATCTATCGAAACCAGGAAAAAAGGATGAAAATACAAGATCCACTCCTTCTCTCTCCATATCTTCGAGACCTTTTTTGATCTCTTCATGAAGAAAGATGAGGCGATCCTGATTACTTATAGCGATTTTTCGTATTAAAAAGGCAATAGCTGCAAGCTGGGCGTGTGAGGTGATATTGTAAAGCCCTCTGATATCAATTTGTTCATCACCTATTAGGATATAGCCCATGGTTGAAACCATCAGCTTTTCTGTACCACTGCCCTGTGGATAGCTCGAAAAGTGATCGTTGGTTATATTTCTTTCTATCTCCCATTTTGTAAGTGGGATACGTTCGCGTGGTTGGTCGTGTTCACATAATTTTTTTGCTTCCTGGGTTACGTTTTTCGGCACAAAATTGTCCATCAGAATGATTTGATCGGCTACGGATAAAAATTCACCGCTACCTCCAATAACAAGAACGGAAGATACGCCAACAGCTTCATAAAGCTCCCTGACACGTTCCGTAAAAGGTGTAATGGGTTCATGCTTGATTAATGAACGCATTTTGATGTCTTGAATCATAAAATTCGTCGCACTTCTGTCTTCATCGATTAGAAGAAGCTTACACCCGAAGTTGATTGCCTCCATAATATTTGCGGCTTGTGATGTGGAACCTGAGGCGTAGTCAGTCGAGAACTGTTCAGCTGAACTATTGGGTATCCATTTTATGAAAGGCGTAATATTAATGTTTTTTATGGAGCGGCCTTCCTCTGCAGATATTTCCATTGCACTTTGATCGGTCAGCACAAATTCTCGCCCGTCGCCTATGATGTGATTGTAAATCCCCGAATTTAGTGCATCCAGCAATGTGCTTTTACCGGAATAACCACCGCCGGTAATGACCGTCACACCATGTTTAATTCCCATTCCTCGCAAACCACATATTTGAACTTCAACATCTTCCGGGGATATAAAAGGCAAGGCACCCTCCAGTGGCCCGCTGTTGTCTTTATTTCTTGGCAAAATGCTGCCATTTGCAATAAACGCACAATAATCACTGGATTTCAGCCATTCGCGAATCATATTTTGTTTTTTTACCAATTCAAAGGTAGCATTTAATTGGATGAGATCAAACTTGGCAATAAACTCCTCCACTTCTTTTGGAAGCATTTTGCAGAGCATACGCATAGCTTTATCATTATTCTTGAATGGAAGTTGAACTGAAATCATTAAGCAGAGATACCATTGTTCCGAGATCAATTCGACAAAGGAGGCATTGCGTTGCAACATCACATTGGTTGGACGAAAACAATAAAAAGCACCATTTTCTTTATCAGAACGCGACCGGTTATAAATCAATTCATTTAATGCATCATTATGACCAACCCATCCTCTTAAGGCAAAATCTGAGAGGACAACTTGATCCTTATTTTCATCTAAGCCGAGACGGTCAAAAGGTATTTTTATAGTGATACATGGTTTATCCAGTGTGAGTTTATGTGTCCGTTCAATGGAATAGGCAACATCATTATTCCAATAGGTTGGGTCACTTAGCGTTACCCCTTCTGATGGATCATAGAATGAACCTTCATAAATCATACTGTACGATGACTGTCCGGATTGTAATGAGCGAAAATATTGAGCGAGTCTTTTCATAAAGCATCATCCTTTCATAATTGGAAAACGATGAATAACGGGAAACGAAGCCGAGATTGAAATGATATTTCAAGAAGGGGGGCCCTTATCCTTTGGAACAAGGTAACGACGAATCGGATCCAACCCTAATCGCCAGATATGAGTCTGCTCAAACATAAACCGGCACTGCTTGAAATTTTCCGCGAAAAATGAACGCCATCCTAAATAATTCAAGTTCAATACATATTCCCCCTATTAAAGTTTGTTTCATTATGGAAGACAAGCGAATAAGTTCCCAAAAAAATAACAGCCACTTCGTAAGTGGCTGTCATAGACCGGCAAGAAAGCTTAAACGCTCCTTCTGCCTAAATATAAAAGCCCTGAGAGTGAATCCTACCCTCAGAGCCTAATGAATTCGTAAAAAATAACTATAAAGCAACATGAGGATCAGACATATATTTTTTTGTTTTCATCATCCTCACCTCGTTACGTTTTATTTTAGAGCAACACAATCATAACATTAAGATCATCCACCTGATAGGGAAAGAATAATTATAATTAACTCAAATCGGATAAACGATTTACCAAAGCCTTCAAACTCACATTTAAGCTAATTTTGATTCTGACTAGCCATATACTGCTCTATGAGTGAGTTGCTCTACGCTATTTGGAATATAGGTAAAGTCCAAAATCTTGCATAACGGAGGTGTGCCCCATTTGTCGCAACATGGTAGCTATATTACCACGATGATAGGATCCGTGAGTGACAACGTGTAGGACTGATTCAGATATAGAAGTTTTAAGCAAACCAGCATATGGGTTATCGACCACAATCAACTTTTCAATATCTTCGTGGCTGTTTAGAAGTGCTTTTAATTTTTCAGATAAGTCTAAAAATTCCCTTTTCATTTCCTCCATACTTGCCGCTTCCACCTGTTCTCTTCGTTGATTCGTGGATGCCATTGCTTCTTTCATACTTTTACCCGAGCAAATGTCAAACCATGCGTAATCTACGGCGTAAATATGAGACAACACCTTGGAGACCGAAGAAAAGCCACTCTGAATTTCTTTTTGATAAATGTCCTGTGGAAGTTCTTTTAAACGATCCATTATAACGCCATTCGCCCATACGTGGTAGTCGTACATTTTTATTGCGGGATGCGTCTCCTCCGATACAGAGATGTGGAAGGGCTGAAACTCAGGTTTAACCTCGGAACGAATTTGGCTTGAATTTTCCATTAATATTTCCTCCTTGTAGGGGTTCGTTTGTTGAGCTTCCTATACCCATATTAAACCATGCACCCTGACAACATTATGTCAGGGTCAGGGTGCAAAATTCTGAACTATGCTGGCCCATTCGCTTAATCAGTAGCTTGTTTGCCTTTTTCTTGCTCTGAAAGTTAAAATGAAAATAAAAGCCCCAAATCACCACTTTATAGTGGTGTTCGAGGCTTCTGTTTTACAGAAAATTCAAATTCATCTATGTCCCGATCGGCTTTTGATTGGTTGCACGCATTGCATGCGCAGACGCAATTGTCTGGGGTTGTATGCCCACCTTTGGCGCGAGGCAGCATGTGATCAATCGTATCCCCGTATTGTCCGCAAAAACGACACGTATATTGGTCCCGCTCCAGAATAAACCTGCGGAATTCCTTATTGCTGTATAAACGGCGAATCGTGTGCCGATTCATAACGATAGCAGCCCGCTCCTTCACTAGCGTTATGGCCAGCTCAGGATCGACCTCCTGATGCCACTTGCGGCCGTTATCCGTTTTGCCACGCATGTGGATGAAGCCCTTCCGATTCGGCATCAAGCCAATGGCCTTCATCTCCCATATCGGAACCCACTTGTTGACGATCGGTTCTTCCGAAATCGCTGTAGATTGTATGCTCTTATTGACGGCGGTCTTCAATGTATCTGCTCCCTTTGCCTTTGACCGCCGTCTTCTTCTCTTCTTCTTGGCAGGTGCAACTCCACCGCTCTCACCCGCTGTATTTGTTTCAGCAGAACCCATTTCCAATAAGGTTCTGTCGCCGACTTCATCTGCAGGAACCGTTTGTTCCCGGCGTTTTTTCCGGCAAGCTTTGCACGCCCCCCGGTACGAAGCCGCCCCTCTGCTTTTGCCCGTCCTACGCTTAAATTCCGACAGCGGCTTCCTCCATGCACAATAGGTGCATAGCTTGGTCGGTACGATTTCGTCTTCTGTTATCTGCGGCGGAACGCTAACCAGCTCGCTTTCGCTTGTGACGCTCAAATCCTGGATCCGCACCGTATCCAGCTCAAGCACTGGCCTCACATCACTCCGTAATCTCCCCTTACTTACCATCTCGGCTTGTCAGCCCCGCTTTCTTTGTGTTGACCTTATCATACCACATCCCCACCAAATATAAGACCCTGCGACTCCACGAGGTGAATCCAGCCTTAAATTTGTCCATGCAATAGGAGAGGGGTGCCTCCTTTAGTGAAGAAGGAAAGCTTTATTGTCTTGGCTTAGTTAGCATATTTATCACCCAGATTAAGAAACCTTCCCTCTGTAATAAACATTCTTTCGTACACCTATTATTCAGTATACAGTCATTAACTTCTTAATTTAAGAGAAAAATGCACACAAAATATGAGCTGGTTTAACTTAACGAGCTAGTCGAGATTACGAATTGACCGCTCTTCCTACCTGATCAATCTTCGGGAAATATATATGAATTGATTGTTCTCAAATAAAACATAAGTCGGTCTTCTTTTGATAAAATAATAAGAAGAAGCCGCTGATTTAGCGACTTCTGTTGTTTAAATCCCCCCGCAAACTGGCGGCTGCGTCTCGGTGTTAGTGGAGGTCCTTTGGACCTTGGCTTTATTCTTTTTACTCGGGTCTTTCAAGCGTAAATTGTTCACCTAAACTGGAATAGTTGTTACCGGCTAGTCGGCTAACAGGCTGTAATTGGTAGGCATCTATACGTCCATCTTCAAACAGTTCTTCAGCGATGTGAAAGCACATGACTTCTCCAATTATTAAATCGCAAGCGGGACCTGCAGAGCTACCACCAAGCTCAATGTTTTTTTCTAACCTGCATTCCATCCGAATCTTCGCTTCTTTAACCCCAGGTGTTTTTATTTTGTTACTTGGAACCAGTGTGAGCTTTGCAAGCTCTACTTCGCTTTCCTCTGCGGGTAGATTGGCTGCCGTTTTATTAATTGCTTCAATATACGACTCATCGGTGATATGAACAACAAATGATCCCGTTTCTATTATGTTTCGTGCTATGTCTTTATACGCTCCGTTCTTTCTTTGAATGGAGACCGAAATCATGGGCGGGTTGGCAGTGACAATATTAAAATAGCTATAGGGTGCCGCATTCAATACACCATTCCTCGATAACGAAGTGATAAATGCGATGGGCCTTGGTATGATGCTTCCAGTAAGAAGTTTATAATTTTCCCTTTCCGTTTGGGTTCCCGGATCAATGATTAGCACTTGAATGACCTCCGCATAAAGATTCTTCTGGGATTGTATCCCTACGAATTTCCGTTGCACTTCTCAATGTGCGAGAATTTCGAGTCAAACACCCTTACCGAGTTTCTTTAAAAGACGGATAATCTCCTTTTTTTCATCCATCGGCAGTACGTCAACGAGGGAATGAATGAGCTCCGCATGGCTAGGAAAAATATGTTCGAATAATTCCTGGCCTGCAGTTGTGATTTCTGCATAAGTAACTCTCCGGTCATCTTCGCAGTTTACCCGCTTTAACAAACCTTTTTTCTCTAATTTATCGATATTATAGGTGATACTGCCACTCGTCACGAGGATCTTTCCGCCAATCTGCTGCAAGGGATATTTCCCCTTCGCGTACAACAGGTCTAAGATCATAAATTCAGAAGGCGAGAGATCATACTGCTTCATATCTTTAACCGCTCGGTCCATGAGCTTTTTATATGTTTTTGAAAGTACAACGAAAGTTTTTAAGGAAGTCTCTCTATCCTCATCTTTTTGAAAAGGCATGAACAACATCTCCTGTCATGATTACAGATCCCAAATCTTAATTTAAAGATATTAGGATCTTAACCGTTGTCAATGAGTATGAGCCCCCTCTGTCCCTTTCATTCAGGTTGGTCATAGCGTTCATGACTTCTTCATCTCTTTCACTTGAATAGGAAATAAATTGGCTTCGATTTGAGCACGATGTTCTTCGTACCACTCAGGCAGCATTAATTTCTCTCCTAGGGATTCAGCAGGTTCATCCTTAGCAAAGCCTGGAGGATCCGTAGCAATTTCAAATAGGATGCCTCCGTATTCACGGAAATAAATCGCATTAAAGTATTGACGGTCTATGATTTGTGTTGGACGGTATCCTTTACGCATGACCGCTTTTTGCCATTCGGCGTGATCCTCATTATCGTTTGCTCTCCATGCAATATGATGAACCGTTCCAGCCCCGCCTATCCCCCATTCCATGTTCGCAAGTGGAACATCAATCATGTTGGCGATCTCTCCAGTTGCCTGAAAACGCGCGTAGTTGTCATCTTGTGCAATTTTCGTCAAACCAAGGACGGTTTGCAGAGTATCCATCGTACTTTCAGCATTCGTACTGAAAAGCACAGCCCCTCCGAACCCTTTAATGGCTTTTTCCGCGGGAATCCCGCTGAAAGACCATTTACTGTCATCTCCTTCACTGCGTTCAACGATTTCTAGATTCAATCCTTCGTTGTCGGTAAATTGAAGATATTCTTCATTGAATCGGCTCACTTTCTTAACCGAGATGTCAAAGCCAGTCAATCGATCTTCCCAGAAATCTAAAGAACCTTGAGGCACCACATATGTGGTAATCCCAACTTGACCCCCGCCAATCTCCCCTTTTGGTGATCCTGGTGACGGGAAGAACGTAATGATTGTACCCGGGCTTCCAGCCTCGTTACCGAAATATAAATGATAGACATCAGGAGCGTCAAAATTGATGGTTTTCTTTACCAGTCGCAAACCAAGAATTCCAGCATAAAAGTCGACGTTAGCTTGGGGATTGCTAGCAAATGCAGTAATGTGATGGATACCCGTTGTTTGTTTAGTCATGATAATGCCTCCTTAAGACACTTCAATTATAAGTTCCCTACTTGTTCATAAATCGCATGTTCCTTCAATGTTAATAATCTTAATTTTAAGATATATGGCCAAAAGAAAATTTTTGCGAAGGTTTTTTAACCTACCGGTACCCACATAACAGATAAGTCACCTCGCATGAATAAATCTTAATATCAAATATCTTAATTTAAAGATAATGCTTATTTAAACGTTTGTCAACATGTTTTCATCAAGCATCCATTCACCCATTTAGCAATCAAGGGGATGTCGGGTCCTGCGGCATTTCAATAGCAAATCCTTAAGGCTTTTATTGCTTCTGATCGCTTTTCAAATAATCGGCCTTGATCGGCTATCGCACATTTACTTCACTGTTCCGAAAAAATAACAAGCCGCGGTATACGCGGATAGATATCGTATCAAAGGAGATCGATGACTCTTCAATTTTACACAAAAAAGACACCCTTAATTGAGTGTCTTTGCCCTGTTTCTACTCGGTTAGTTTGATATGCGCTTTATATCTGCTTACCGGTTATATCCAAAACGTGTCCCTGCCAATGAACGCCATACATCATCGCATTTCAACAGAGTCCCGGCATCCAGCGGTTCTCCCTCTAGTGACGCAATATTCTGCTCGATCTGCTCCAATCGGCTTACTCCAGAAATGATGCTCGACACAGTTGCTTGAGCGTCGCACCATTTCATCGCAAGCTGCAGCATACTAACTCCGCATTCCGCAGCAATCCGAGTAAGCTTGTCGATAGCGGCAAAGTTTTCATCGGACCAGTAGCGGTCATAGTATGTATCGTTGTTGGCAAAACGTGTATTCTCCGTTGGCTTACCTGATTTATGTTTACCAGCCAGCAAACCCCCGGCAATAGGATTATAAATAGCCATTCCCAGGTCATGCGCATTTAAAAAAGGAATGAGCTCTGTTTCGATGCCGCGAGTAATGGGGTTATACACATTTTGGGTGATAATGGGGGCAATATAATTGCGTTTATCGCAAATAGACAACATATCGGCGATCTGCCATGCAGCAAAGTTGCTGACGCCAACATATCGAATTTTACCGCTTTTCACCAATGTTGACATGGTTTCAAGCGATTCCTCCATGGAGGTTTCGTAGTCGGGCGCATGCATGTAGTAGATGTCGATATACTCTGTATCCAGTCTCTTTAGGCTGGCATCAACAGCAGAGAGAATATTTCGGCGGCTCAGACCCGCGTTATTGGGGTTTTGACCCATTTGACCGCGTACCTTGGTCGCAAGAATAATCTCGTCTCGTCTGCCTCTGAGACCCTTGCCGACGATCTTTTCGCTTTCGCCTTGATTATAGGTGTTTGCGGTATCAAAAAAATTGATGCCATGCTCAAATGCGTAGTCCATAATTTTCAAACTGTCAGCTTCGCTTGTTTGTCCACCAAACATCATCGTTCCGAGACTTAACTTGGAAACTTTAAGACTCGTCTTGGGCAAGTTATGGTACTGCATAAGAGAACCTCCCGTTCATCTACATCATCGCTTTTTAAAATCTAATTGTATCCGAAGCAGCCTTTTAATTTACAATCGTCTGCACAACCTGTACCGAAAGTTCGAAATCAAAGCATCGGCATATTCCTAAGAATCAGTTAGCGCTTTCAGTTCACTTCCTCCTCATTTTATAAATGAGTGATGTCATTAAACTGAGCCGTTACCGTTTCATTTTCGTTATGCGACGTAACTGCGAGACCCAAGAAAATGGAATGGTCCAATTCTAGAACTTTCTTTGTAAACAATCGCCAATCACGGCCTTCAGCGCTATACCACGCTTGAAACTGGTTTCCCTTACGCTCAAGCCGCACCCATGTTTGCGGATAATGAACCGGGAATTCCGGGGGCACCGATGTATAATCAGGAGGATAAATCGCCTGGCTATCCCCGCCCTTCACCTCGCGATATTGAAATTCGTATCCGCCGTTGTTTTTATTCCTCGAGCTATTGTCCGTGAACACCATGAAATAAGCATGTGGACTATCGGCATCCAGTGTTTCACGCGCCATGATCCCCGCTTTCGTATACAAGTCCGCACTGCTTAGCGCTTCTAGTCTGACCGTAAGATCAAAATCCCCGATTTGACGCATATAGGCAAAATGAAACTCATCGGAAGTGCCCCAAATATCGGCACCGCCCGCCGTAATCCGATAGCCATTGCTAAACTGCTCGACAGCGCCTGACCTTACCGGGACTCCAACATCCGTATTCATAACAAAAATTGACTTCAAACATTTCCCTCCCTTAACTTTTACAACTAGCTTGGATGCTTGCTTCTCGTTTCTCTGTTCATTTTATCATATTTAAAGTAGTTGGAAAGATAAGCATGATCTATTATAGTTTTCATCTCATTGAGAGCTACTTCTGAACCAAATCGATTAGCATTCCTTCATCCATCTGTTCACCTTTACGAAACTTGACCGTCTTTCGTTCCGGAGGGCCGTTGAACAATCCTTCAGGCAGCTCCAGCTTCGTCGTGTTGAAGATTGTGAAACTAACCGCATCCTTTGAAGTTGAAATCACGGCTGCATATTTTTTGTTCCTCAGGAAATGAGGTTTATTGTATTGCATGCGCTCTTGAATGTCAGGGACAGCGTTGTGGACGACCCGGCGTAATGCCTGGCACAGGATGGCTTGCTAAGACTCTTTGACTTTCTCGATATACGCTGATACTTCTAAACTCATTTGTACTACTCCTCTCATATTCTTGTCTTATTCCGGGGTGTAATCGGAAGCACGCCTCAATAGGAATTCACGTTCCTTTTCATTGCGTGTCAGTGCTGCAGCGCGTTTGAACTCAAGACTTGCTTCTTGCTTGCGGCCCAGCTTCATGAGAAAGTCCCCTCGAACACTTGGTAACAAATGATAGTTTCTCAAAGAAGGTTCTTGTAATAATGGATCAACGACGTCTAAACCGACTTCTGGACCGAACGCCATGGAGAGAGCGACAGCATGATTCAGCGTGACGACAGGCGATGGTGCAACTTGTGAAAGCGCATCGTATAACGCCGAAATCCGAACCCAGTCCGTTTCCGAAGCCATGCGGGCACGAGCGTGACACGCTGCAATCGAAGCTTGAATCAGATAGGGACCGAACGCCTTGCCCAGACGCTCGGCCCGTTCGATCGCTGCCAGCCCTCGGCGGATGAGCAGGTGATCCCATAAGGCTCGGTTCTGGTCCATTAGCAGAATTGAGTCACCGCTTGGACTGACCCGCGCTCTGAATCTAGACGATTGAATTTCCATCAGTGCCACGAGTCCATGGATTTCCGATTCGTCGGGTGCTATCTCAGCCAATATCCGTCCAATCCGCAGCGCCTCCTTACAGAGCACGGGTCGAATCCAGCTTTCGCCAGAAGACGCGGCGTAACCCTCGTTGAACACGAGGTAGATGACCTCGAGCACAGACGAAAGCCGCGTTGGCAACTCGGCTTTCGGTGGCATTTCAAAGGACACACGGGCAGTTGCAAGCGTGCGCTTCGCTCGAACGATTCGCTGGGCGACAGTCGGCTCCGGGACAAGGAACGCACTTGCGATTTCTTCTGTCGTCAATCCTCCGAGCAGCCTTAGTGTGAGCGCCACCCGAGCCTCAGACGAGAGAACAGGATGGCACGTCGTGAAGATAAGACCAAGGAGTTCGTCACCGACGGGATCATCTATCGCATCTTCCCAATCCGGCTCGTGCTGTCTGTCGATTTCCCTGCCAATCTCCTCGTATTTGCGGCCGCGCAGCTTGATTCTGCGCAGGTAATCGATAGCCCGACGTTTCGATGTTGTCATCAGCCACGCCCCAGGGTTATCAGGAATGCCCGTCTCCGGCCACCGTTCAAGTGCAAGGATAAGTGCATCTTGAGCCAGATCTTCGGCAACTCCAACATCGCGTACCATTCGTACTAGACTGGCGATGATCTTCGCTGACTCGATTCTCCAAATGCCGTCGATGCTACAGTGGATAGCGGATTCCTTCACGATCTAGGTTTCCTCGTGACACGTTCCCGCATTTCCATTTCCTTGGCTAACGCCTTCGGATCCTGAATCCGTTCAGGTGCCTCGAGCACTTGGCGCAGCTCGATTCCGCCTTCACCAAAGCCGTGCGGATCAGGCATCCGCATCGCCCATTGAATGGCCTCTTCCCTCGATTTCACCTCGATCAACGTGAAGCCAGCGATCAGCTCCTTCGCTTCCGTGAAAGGTCCGTCTAACACCTTCGCTTTTCCGCCCGGTTCCGGATAAGAGATGCGAATTGCACTCGAGCTTGCGTGGAGTCCTTCAGCGGCAACCAATACGCCTGCCATCGCCAGCTCCTCGTTGTACTTCGCCATGGCATCTAAAAGCGTCTGACTCGGCATAACGCCGGCCTCGGAATCTGTTGTTGCTTTTACAATCATCATGAATCGCATCGTAAATCCCCTCCTTGCCTAAATTTTGTCACTATATTCACTACGAACGGAGAACACCAGAATCGACAGATTCAAAGTAATTAAAGTAATTATTTCTATTTATTTTTTCAATTTGTACCAGCGATTTCCCTTCAAGCTTATAGAAAGGACTTTAGCGGACTTGTCACTTGGTTTTGATAAGAACTTTATCCGTTAAAAACAACAAAGCCGCGATCTTGGTAATCAAACGTACACAGAAGAATTCAAATTAAAGGTGGTTAGAGCGTATGTACCTATATGTTCGATGGAATAAATTTTCATTACTTCTCTGTTATTCAAGATCTTTTTAACAACGAGATTGTCGCTTGGCAAATGTCTGAACATAACGATCTCCAGCTCGTGCTGGATACCATTACGCAGTGGACAAGAAAAGAGACGTCTCAGAGGCCGTGCTCCATTCGGACCAGGGCTTCCAATACACGTCTCAGGCGTACATCACACGATTAGAGGCATTCGGCGTTAAAGGCAGCCACTCTCGCAAAGCAACCTGCCTGGATAACGCGTGCGTCGAATCCTTCTTTTCGCATCCCGCGGAAGAATATATTTACGAGTACAACTACCACCGCTTTCAAGCCAAATTAAAACAACGCGCACCCATAGAGTACCGGTCCGCGTTGGCAGCTTAGCTTTTTTCATCTGTCTACTTGACAGGGGTATGACCAGAGATCCATTCTCACATGGCTTTTACATTTAGCTGTATTTATCGTAACGGCCATCTATTTCTTCCGCCATTTTTCGAAATTGCTTTGTTTCTTCTTGCACCGGATCTACCTGGGCTTGTATACGAATCTCCGATTTCATTGGCAGACGCTTGCGCGCTACTTCTTCCGTGTCCTCTTGCGCGATCTCGCCTTCCGTGAGCTTGCGGACTAACTGCTCTTCAAATTGTTCTCTTGCGTCCATTTTGTACGCGCCTCCTCCTCCATTATTATACAATTCCTATGTATAGGATTGCCTTCGGCCCTTTCAATGATACTACGGATACGCAAAAACCGCCTCCCCGAGATGATCTTCAGGAAGACGGTTTGTCGTTCTATTACTTCCATTTCTGCGCTTCAGGACCTCTTAACTTAAAGCCGCTTTTCTTTTGGAACAGGTCATTCGCTTCCTTCAATGCATCATTGCCGCCTTTGGTTTTCCACTCTTCGATGACCTTCGGCCAATCTGTGATCGGTTCTTTGCCATATACCATTTTCACCATATGCGTCAGCAAAACCGGTGGAGGCGTATCGGATAACGGCGCGATATCCGGATTTTTTTGCATCGTTTGCAGCGCAGGATCGAACTCGAGACCACCGCGTCCTTCATTCGGCAAAATCGTTTCAAACGTTTTCAACAATTCTTGACCGGCAGGCGTTGCACCTAAAATTTGTTTGCGGTAAGCATCGTCCTTCACCATATGAAGGAAGCCGCTTAAATAGCGCTGCTCCGATACTTCAGCATCTGTCTTCGGATCGATAGGCAGCGTTAAATCAAACCATTTATCCGCCTCTTCCGTCACTTGCCAGTCGAAGAACTTGATGATGCCAGCCAGCTTCTCTTTCGGTGTTTTCGCGTTGATGAAGTACGCGCGTGCCCCGGAAGAGTACAAGTAGCCGCCGCCCTTCTCGTCCGTACCGGCAGGAGATGAGACAATTTTGATTTTGGCATCCGGAACTGCTTGCTGCAGTTGAGTCTGCCATTGCAGCATTTCTTGGGCATTCATCTCCCACATGCCGGCTTTTCCTTGCAAAATAATATTTTTAAAATTCGTTGGATTAATTGTTGCGAATTCTTTATTGATCAGACCTTCGTCGAACATCGTTTTATACGTTTGCAGCGCCTTCTCCATATTTTCCGTATCGAAAAATTTCGGCTGAACAGTTCCATTCACAACCTCATATTGGCTGGAATAGGGGTACACGTCGTAGGCCCCGAAGAAAAGGTCTGCGTATTTGAAATCTTGACGTCCCATGAACGGATTCTCAACGCCGAGTTTTTTGAACGCGCGCAGCATATCCAGATATTCATCGACAGTCTTCGGATCCTTTGTTATACCGGCCTTCTTCATCAAGTCTTCCCGTACCCATGTAGAACGGCGGGAGGGTTGGGAAATAAATTCCGGAATCGCGTAAATCTTGCCATTCAGCGTCACTTCATCCCAAGCTGCCTGCGGAATCGCTTTCATTAAGTTGGGGCCGTACTGCTTGAGCAAATCGGTTAGGTCCAAAAAGACTCCCGCTTGTACAGATCCAGCGAGCTCTTTACCTGTGGTGCTGGCATTCGCCTGCACAACCTCCGGTATATCGCCTGTAGCAAACATTTGAATCATCTTCTTCTCAAATTCTGCGTGCGGAACGAGGCGGATGTCCAGATCCGTATTCGTTTTCTTTTCTAGCTCTTTGACCCATTTGTCATCATTCAAATTATTGACAGCTTTTTCTACGTAATCAAAGTTGAGCGTGCGCAAAGAGATGCTGAATTTCGTGGGCCCTTTCTGCGCCTTCGGCGTTTCTGCTGCGGCCTTCGGTGTCTCTGAGGAATTGGCCGGCGCATTCGTGCCTGTGCTGGTGTTCGTGCTCGGGTTCGAGCAGCCAATCGTACCGACGGTTAAAACAACCGCCACCGTACTTGCCATCCACTTCCATGTTTTCATCGTACCCCTCATTCCTGTTCATTATATGATTAAACGAAAGCTTGCCATGAAGCTTGCTCTCCGTTGAATCCTAGGTGCACAGTTCAATAAGTGTACGGCAATCCTGCAACTCTCCTGAATGTAAGCGCTGCCAACTTATACTTTAATAGTAAAGCTTGCGCGCCTATCCATACTATAGAATTCCTTTAGATCGGATCGTGTTTTTTTTAGGTACCAGATGAATGCCATAGGCAAGTTTCCGGATCTTTCGCTGGCATAAACTGTACAAAAACAGCCTCACCAAGTTGATGAGTATCTGAACGGTCTTGATAAGTGATCTGGCAGCACAACTGTGGAGGCTCCAGCCAGTAAGTCTGTTGATCCAGCCTTGTAGGCATCTCTTTGACGAGCTTGAAAAACAGTTCCTGATCGCTCGATGAAATTCCGTCCCTGACAAAACCTACAGGCTTATGCTTCACCGTTCGAAAATTGAGCCCCATGACAAGCTCGAACGGGTTCAACTTGTACCCCAGAATCATGACATCGATAGATCTGGCATGCTTTGTCTTCAACCAGTCGGCACTTCTGAGACCCGGCACGTAAGCGGAATCTTTTCGCTTCGCGATCATCCCCTCCATGCCCTGCTCACGTGTAACGTCAAACATCGCCTGCCCTTGATCCTCAACATACATCGTCGGCATGAGCACGGGCGTCGTTTCGATGGCTTCGATTAACCGTGCCTTTCGGGTTAATAACGGTTCATCCACATGAGGTCGGTCCGTGAATAGCAGGTCAAATGCCACGAATGTCACAGGATGCGTCCCGGCCGCTTGCTTGATCTTCAGCGACTGGCTAAGACGCAGCCGGTACGCGATATCATCGAAACACGCTTGTCCGCTCCGAATGACGATTCCCTCGCAATCCAAAACCACCGTATGCCGCTTAATCGCTGCCCCCACCTGCCCAATCTCCGGAAATTGACTCGTCACCTTATTTCCACTGCGCGTGTACACTTCAATCCGGCTGCCTTGTTTATGCAGCAGCATGCGAGCACCGTCCCACTTTGGTTCGAATATGTAATTGGCATCGTCCAAAGCAGCCGCCCCGCTGCTAGCGAGCATAGGTTTGATGGCTGTGAATAGCATCATATGTGCCCTCCCGGTTAGTTTCTCCCTATTAATTTCCCCATAATATCTACGAACTAAAACACGGTTGCCTGAGCAACCGTGTTTTAAAGGCAGAATCAATACACTTTTTTCCACTCCGCGATGTTAGATGCATCAAACTTAAAGGGATCACCCAGCATGATTTGCGTACCGTCACCGTCTTTGACAATTGACTTGTCTCCGAGTCGGCCGGCTTTAAATTTTTCGCCTTCTTTGCCTGTTATCGTACCTTTGACCAAAGCGTCAGCCGTATAACCTGCTAAGTAACCGACATCGATCGGATTCCATAAAAACATCCATTTACTTACGCCAGTTTCAATGTATTGCGCCATCTCACTTGGCAAGCCTAAACCGGTTAATTGAACCTTGTCTTTTAAGCCTTTGTCAGTCAGCACTTTGCCTGCCGCCGCAATACCGACAGTCGTCGGAGCAATGATGCCTTTGAGATTAGGAAAGGACTTCAGCAGCGCTTCTGTCTCTGAAACACTCTTATCTCGAAGGTCATCCCCATAGGCAACTTTTACAAGTTTAATGTCTTTGTATTTCGGATCCTTCAGCTCTTCCTTCATCCATTCGATCCACGTATTTTGATTAGTGGCCTGGGAGGTGGCGCTAAGTACGGCAATTTCGCCCTTGCCGCCGATCATTTCAGATATCGCTTGAACTTGGACACGGCCAATACGTTCAGGGTCTGCTTGATTGATATGAACCAATCGGCTCTTGGCATTAACCGCTGAATCGAGGGAAAGTACCTTGATGCCGGCGTTCATTGCTTTTTTCAAAGCGGGCTGCAATGCATCTGGATCATTGCCAACGATTGCGATAGAGGCTACCTTTTGGGAAATCAGTTCCTCAATCATTTTGATTTGCGCTTCAGCCGTCGGCTGATCAGGAGCTTTGAGAATCGGCTCGCCGCCTAGCTCCGTAATTGCATTCTTAAAGCCTTCCATCTGTTTTTCGCCGTATGGGTTGCCTGTGTTTTTGAAGATAATGGCATATTTCTGCTTGCTGCCTGAAGCATTGTCAGCTGGTTTTGCTGCCTCGCTCTGTTTAGGAGCACTCGTTTCTTTAGCCGAATTCGTTGTTGCCGCGTTCCCGCAAGCAGACAATAGCGAAATCGATAATATTGCCGTTAACACCATTCCCATCTTTTTTTTCATACATACAATCCTCCCTTAATTGTTTTTTTCGTTTATTTATATACATGATCAGCAATCATTGAAGCTGGTTCTGCAACCCGTCCCCTGCAGATTGCCAGTATATAACACCTATAAATTACGAAGCTTCTTCTTAGTAACCTTGATCTTGGGTATAATCACGGCCACAATCAGCAGCAGCCCGATAATGATAAGCAGCACCTGCGCCGGTACATTGACAAGACCCAATCCATAGCTGAGCAAGCCCACCAGAAAAACAGCAATAATCGCGCCGATCATTCTCCCTTTTCCCCCCGCTGTACTAATACCACCAAGAACGACCATTGCAATGACGTCGAGTTCGTAGCCGGTTGCTACATTCGGTCTCGTACTGCCCATACGCGAAGTCAAGAAGATGGCTGTGACCGCAGCCATTAAGCCCGTCATGGCAAAGACGATCACCTTGATTTTATCGACTTGAATGCCGGAGAAGCGGCTTGCCGTCAAATTGTTTCCCATCGCATACACACGTCGGCCGAAAGTGGTCTTATGCAAAAGCAAACCAAACACAACGGCAAATACAACAAACACAATCAGAATAAATGGAATACCGCTTATATACTCCCATCCAAAAAAGCTAAACCAATCTGGGAATTGCCCCTTTGCCTGATCTTCCAACAGCATATAAGCAATTCCACGATAAATAATCATGGTTGAGAGCGTAACGATAACAGACGATAGTTCCTTGAACTTGACGATCAGCATGCCGTTGATAAATCCGCAAGCTGCACCTACCAGTAAACAAATGATCATTGCAAGCGGCATAGGTACACCATGACTATAAAGATCCGCCATGATAACAGATGATAACGCTACCGTTGAAGCAACCGAAATGTCGATCTCGCCAAGAATCATAACGAACACCATCGGCAACACGATAAAAGCCTTATCAAGAAAACCCATCGTTGCATCTGACAAGTTAGTGATGCTCATGTAATACGGCGATAAGGTCGCATTCAAAAAATTAACCAAGATAAAAATTAGGATAAGCATCCATTCCCATTGCAGGAAGAAGCTTTTGTAATTAAAATCCTTCTTTGCTTGTATCGTCCTCAGCTCCATGCGTTATATCTTCCTCCTCATGAGGTGATTGCGGTCTACGCCTCTTTTGACCCAGACATTCACAAGCACGGCTATCAAAATAATCGTCCCTTGGATGGCCATTTGCCAGAACGGCGAAACGTTGATGAGTGGCAGTGCATTGTTCAGAATGCCCAGAAGAATCGACCCGAGGATGACGCCTGATATTTTGCCGGAACCACCCGCAATGCTCACTCCACCGAGCACACAAGCAGCAATGACACTTAGTTCATAGCCTGAAGCCGTATCCCCTTGAGCTGATGCGAATTTGGATACCCAGAGAACGCCTGCGAGTCCCGATAGCGCCCCCATGATGGCATACACCATCCAAATGATTTTATCGTTGTTGATCCCGCTGATTTTAGCCGATTCGGGGTTGCTCCCTACGGCATAGATTTGGCGACCCGTTCTCGTATGATTGGTGAAATAATAGAACACAACAAAAGTAACAATGGCAATTAAGATCAAGGTATTGATGCCAAAAATAGAGCCTGTCGCAATCGCCTTAAAACTGTCAGGCATTTGATGCGCACTTACCCACTTGCCGCCACTTACTGTGAAAGTCAGACCTCGAATGACGTTCATCATGCCCAAAGTAACAATGATCGGCAGTACGTTCGTCTTTGCAATCAGCAGCCCGATTACGACTCCGCTCGCAAGTCCGATCAGCGTGCCCAGCAGGATGATCAGCAAAGGATGGAGCTCCGGGAAACTGCTGACCACCATCGCCGACACCATACCGGATAGCGCTAACGTTGCGCCGATCGACAGATCAATGCCTCTTGTAATAATGACCAGCATCATCCCCACGCTTAATATGCTAAGGATCGCTGTATTCGTCATCAAATCGTTGATGTTCTCCAATGTCAAGAAGCTGGTGTTATTCAACTGGACGATGAGTGATAGCACGATGATGAAAGTAAGTAGCCCCAGTTCCCTGAACTTGGCGATACTTATGCCAAGCGTTCTCCTTTCTTTTGTCTGACTCACTGTCCTTTTCTCTATGGCTTGGTTACTCATATCTTCCTTAACCCTCCCTTACGTTTCATCGACCGACAGACCATTCGCCACTCCAAGGTGATCACTCATGGCTGATTCGAGAATCGCTTCCTGAGAAACCTCATGTTTATTCAGGTGCCTCGTCACCCGCCCCTCTCGCATCACGATGATCCGGTCGCTCATCCCAATCACCTCGGGCATATCCGAGGAAATCAAGAGAATGCCGTACCCTTGTGCAGCCAGTTCATTCATAATTTCGTAGATTGCATATTTGGCGCCGACATCTACGCCCTTCGTAGGCTCATCCAAAATTAAAATCTCCAAATCCGTCGTTAGCAGCTTCGCAAATACAACCTTTTGCTGATTGCCGCCTGATAACGAGCTAACCCGATCATAGATGCTTTGCGCCTTCACACTAACCTTCTCTGCCAGTGTTTTGGCAACGTTCGTTTCGACAGATTCGTTGAGCCAGCCTCTTTTAGCGTAATGGCTTATGTTCGATAGTGTAATATTTCGTCCGATATCCCAATCCAAGACAAGTCCTTGCTTCTGCCTATCTTCCGACAAATAGCCAATGCCCAGCTTCATTGCGTCCTGTGGACTGCGGATAAACGCTTTAGCTCCTTTGACATAAACGTCACCTTGATCGGCTTTCTCAATCCCAAATAGGGTCTGGCATACTTCTGTTCGCCCTGCGCCAACTAAGCCGGTTATGCCGAGTATTTCCCCTTGCCGAAGATTGAAGGAAATATCTGCGAAATATCCGATCCGTCCCAGATCTTCCACGCGTAGAACTTCTTCGCCGATCCTAGCGGCTTTGGATGGGTACAACTGCGTAATTTCGCGTCCGACCATCGCAACGATCAAATCCTCATTCGTGATCTTATCGACATCCCAACAACCCATATAGCGGGCATCGCGAAAAACGGTCACCCTGCTGGCCAATCTGTACATATCTTCAAACCGGTGAGAGATGAAAATGATGGATACACCATTGTCTCGCAGCTGTTCAGCAATCCGATAGAGCTCCTCGCTCTCCCTGTGAGTAAGCGCAGCCGTCGGCTCATCCATGATAATAATCTTCGCATCCATTGAAAGCGCTTTAGCAATTTCGACGATTTGCTGTTGTGCGACACTGAGAGAACCCATCAGCGTCTTGGAATCGAAACTTGCACCAAGCGAATCCAGTAATTTCTTCGCATCACTGTGCATCTCATTCCAAAAAATTCGCTTCGTCCCCTTATGTACTTTCTCATGACCCATAAAAATATTTTCGGTTACGCTTAAATCCGGATAACAAGTAACGTGCTGGTAAATGGCTGCTATGCCATAAGCCTTGGCTTCATTGGGATTACTGAACGACACCTTGGAACCGTTTACAAAAATATCCCCCTGATCAGGTTGATGGACACCTGTAATCACCTTAATGAATGTAGATTTGCCTGCTCCGTTTTCTCCCATCAGCGCATGGATTTCCCCTTTCTTGAGTTGAAAGTGTACATGATCCAATGCTTTGACTCCCGGGAATGTTTTCGTAATCGCTCGCAATTCAAGAACAATTTCACTCATGTTGTTCTCCTATCTTTGGAAATGATTTCTGCAATGAATATATCACAACAATCCAAAATTGGCTATCATTTTTTGTTCGATTGTTTGTTTTTATGTTCATTTAAGATCATTTCTAAATTTCTTTTTGAAAAAAGAAAAAAAGCCGTATAGAATGTCATCTTCTATACAGCTCTCCCATTTCGCTATTCTATTATCTATTTCCCGCCGGATGCTAAGTACAAAATTTTCTCCTTAGTTGCTTCTTCGCGTTCATAAATTTTCTTTATTTCGCCATCAAACATGACCGCTATCCGGTCTGACATGCCCATAATTTCCGACAAGTCTGATGAAATCATAATAATCGAAGCGCCGGAAAGAACCAGTTCGTTCATGATGTTATAGATATCTATTTTAGAGCTGATATCAATACCTGCTGTAGGTTCTTCAATGATTAACACCTTTGCGTTAGCAAACAGCCACTTGGCGAAAATCACTTTCTTTTGTTTGCCCCCGCTTAAATTATTTACATTCTCTTCTTCGTTGATCTCCAGGTCCAGACGGTTCATCAGATCCTTTGTCAGCTGCCGTTCCTTGTCTGCGTTCAGAAACCCCAGCTTGGATACCCGCTCCAGATTCGTCAATGAGATATTCTCGACGAACGGCGCGTTCAATAACAAGCCTTCTTCCATATTGTCCCCTGTGACGAAACAAAGTCCATTCTTTTTTGCAATATGTGGGGTTATCGAAGTGTACGGTTTACCTTGAAGGATAATTTTCCCTTCGTACGGTCCATAGATGCCGAATAGCACCTTGGCCAGCGTTCCTTTTCCTGATCCGCTAAGCCCCGTTAAACCGATGATTTCTCCACGTTTGACATCCAGATTAATATTGCGTATGCGGCCATAGTAGGAAACATTTTCTAGGCGCAGCACTTCTTTGCCAATTTTCACTTTCAGCTTTGGAAAGCGGTCATCAAGCTCTTTACCGATCATCATGCGAATGAGATCATTCAGCTCCAACTCCTTGACACTGCAGGACTTTACAGCCTCTCCTTCACGTATAACCGTAACCTGATCGGCGATCTGAATGATTTCCTCGATCCGGTGTGAGATATAGATGACAGCTACACCCATTTTTTTTAAATCATCGATAACTTTAAATAAGATCTGGATTTCTTGTTCCGTGAGTGCTGCCGTAGGTTCATCCATAATGATGATTTTGGCATCTTGCACCAACGCTTTAATGATTTCAACAAACTTCTGCTGGCCTGAACTCAATAGTTTGACTGGCGTACGGGCGTTGATATTTAATCCGAGATCAGCCAAATATTTGCCCGTTTGATGACTAACTTGCTCCCAGTCAATGAATCCATTCCATTTCTTGAGCGGTTCTCTGCGAATGAATACGTTTTCAGCAATGTTGAGATCTTGGAACAACCGGATCTCTTGATAGATCATTGCAATCCCAAGCTCTTGCGAATGTTTCGGGCTAGTAATCGATACGGGATTGCCTCCTATGTAAATTTCGCCAGCATCCGCCTGAAACAAGCCTGCCAGCACTTTCATCAGCGTTGACTTCCCGGCTCCATTTTCACCGATCAAAGCATGGACCTGACCCGCATCCGCACTGAAATTAACAGCATTCAGTACGACATTACCATGAAACCGTTTTGTAATGTTATTCATTTGTAAGTAATTGTTCACCTTACTAGCCCCTTTACTTCTCTATCGAATAAATGGTGAGATAAACAGGCTCTTACCCCAAATCATAGGTCGTGTATAATTTGATAGCTTGTTCAAAGTAATATGTTTTGTATTCATTTGGGATTTGGGCGTTTGTAATGACCAATTTGGCCATCGTCAGGTCGCCGAGCTTGGCAAAGCCTTTCACATTAAACTTCGTATAGTCTGCGACAATGACGATTTGGCTTGCAATTTTCGCGACTTCCTGCAAGATCATCGCTTCTTCGTAATGACTCACTGTATATCCGGCATCGAACTGTACGCCTCTAACTCCGAAGAATGCTTTATTAACATAAATACCTTTGAGCATTTGCATGGCGAATCCACCAACTAGCATCGTTGAAGAAGGAACCAAATCGCCACCAACCACAATGGTCTTCGTTCCAATTGCGTCTTTAAGTTCCAGACCAATCGCGAGATCATTCGTCAACACAGTCAGTTTCTTATCTTTGAGATTCCGGGCAATTTCCAAACAAGTTGAACCCGAGCTTAAAAATATAGCCTCGCCTTCTTCCACCATCTGCGCTGCTATTTTACCAATCAATCGCTTTTCTTCGCCATGCTTCGATTCGTTATCTCCAGACGAAGGAGCTTGGATGGATGGTTCGTTTAAAACTGCACCTCCATAGGTTTTTACAAGAAACCCCGTCTGCTCCAATTTATCCAGATCTCGGCGGATCGTCACTTCTGTTACCGAGAACATTTCGCTCAGTTCAACGACATCAACCCGCTTCTGTGCCATAAGTAAATCTTTTATTTTTTTCAACCTTTCAATCGCAAACATGATTAAAACTCCTTCTAAGCTTGGTGTTACATAGGTTGTGCTTATTATAGCATGTTTCTTTCGATTATGATCGTTTTGTTTAGAAATCGCACATAAGGTCAAACAAATAAAAAGCTAAGCCAAGTCTTCATACAGACTCAGCATTAGCTTTTCACATCTAACAGGTAATCTATAACGTTATATGATCGCAATTCAATAAATCTCCGACTTTTCGGTATAAAGACGCGTTATGGCCAATGGATAATGCGCAATGATGCGTGGGAGCTTCTTGAAACCATTGCTCCATGTAGGTGTCGGGATCTTGTCTGAAGCGAACCGGGGTCTGCGTATTGCCTATTTTCATGATAGGTCCATTCGTTGACTCCCCTTCGCTGATTATCAGTTTGATCCGCCCATCACCTGTTTGCGTTACATTCAGTGTCGTAATCGGCCCAGTCTTCACCTTAGCTTCGACAGATATGCCTGTCCCCTGCTTCCCATGATATAATCCCAGTCCTCTTAGAATGGGCTTGCCATCAGAAATGGCCAAATGGAACGGGCCATCATGGCCTAGCAGGACCGTTTGATCCTCGTAATCCACGACTACAATTTCGGAATAGCTCCCGCCTGTACCGAGGATATCGCATATCTTCATCGCTACCGCGGTTTTCAAGTCACCTTCCCCTGCGCAGGGAATACCACGCGCCGTTAATAAAGAATGTCCCAATATAAATCCGCTTTGCAGCTTCTCGTAGGGACTATCAGGCGTACCATGATAATAGTAGCTGAGCGCGTCCAGGTCAAAGGCCTTCACCAATTTCTCTTGGGCCACAGCAACTTGAACCGACCACCGTAATTGTTCATGAGTAGGTCTTTTGGCAATCGGATCGGCGGGGGAGTCTCCGCTGATTTCGAACATACTCATCGTTTCCTCCAGCTTGCGCTGGATCTCTGTCTCTGTAACGGTACTCAGCATGCGCTCCAAATCACACATCTCCAGTATTTCGACATGAAGGCCGATCTGTGCTTGAAGCATCGTAAAATCACTATACATATCAAGCATTCCGCTATACGTATTACCCAGAAATCCAAATCGGGAATGCCTGAGCGTTCGAACAACAGCTGCGGCTCGAATCCATTCTTCGATGTGCTTCCAAGCCAGCTTAGATTCCGGACGGGTTGCTGTGTTTTCATTTGTCAACGAAACAGAAGGCGTATAATCTAAGCCTAATAATCCATTGATGACACGAAAAGCAATTCCCGCGCGATTGAACGCATTCGAGATCTCCGGCACAGGGCAAGCACCACAATGAGCCAGCCATTCCCCGGTTGTGGTCCGATCATAGTCGATCCGCGCAGTCGGCTGTAGATTCAATACAATGACTGGTTTCGTACATATTTGATGAACGGGGAGTACCGCAGCGCTCGTCGTATAGGTAGCAGAATGACAAAATACAAGATCAACATTGTGCGTGTTAAACCATTCTCCGGCGCACCTTCCCGCACGTTCATTATCAACCATTCCGAAGTTCACTACATCTCCGAAAACTGACATTTTCTTTTCCAGGAAACTTCCATATTCCAACAATCTCTCCTTTAACCCCGGGAACTGATTCCAATATGCTTCCAAACCAATCGTGTATAGACCTATACGCGCTCGTTTCGATGGTTTAATCGGCGATAACAACAACTTCATGACCTCTTTTCTGGATAAATATTTCTTTCCACCTCGATTTTAAGCGTTTACAAGACAAGAAGCATCCCATAATATTGAGTTAAAATAACACGATCTTGTTGTTATCCAGCGAGGTGATTCTGTTGCGTAACTACCCCCTGTTCGTCGAGTGGGATTTGGAGCCTCATTCCGAAAATATTGAGGTCACGCCTAGTCTTTTGTCACAATCTATGTTTTTTTATGTTCAAGCTGTAGGCCACTTCTACGCGAGGAGCCGCTACTTTACGGAACGTGAACATTACAATTCATTCTTGCTTTTATGGACGAAAAGCGGTAATGGAACACTAACCTATCGAGATAAAACTTACAACCTTGAACCGAATAGTATGATCTTGATTGATTGCAAAGAACGCCACTTCTATCAAACCGGCCGTGCTAGTAAATGGGAGATGGTATGGGTGCATTTCAATGGCGGCAGCAGCCAAAGCTATTTTGAACTCATTATGAAAAATACCAACAGCCCTGTACATCATGTTAGCGAAAGCTCGTCCATTTCAAAGTTGGCCGTTATACTGGAT